>QFCS01002201.1_pt1 | contig 10787 bp, 10 predicted proteins | sample 3576561 | NCBI WGS metagenome assembly QFCS01 | reverse complement strand
TCGGGGGCGATCTTGCGCAGGCGGTTCAGCAGCTCGCCTTCGCCGTCATCGTAGTGTTCCGCCACCATGGCGCCGTGCAGGGCCAGCAGGACGGCGTCGCAGCCCTTCCTGACCTCGTCGACGATCGCCGTGGTCATCTGTTCGTAGGCTTCCCTGGTGACCAGGCCCGACGGGTGCGCCGAGGCCGCCATCGGCACCGTGAACTCGGCGCCGGCCTTGCGCGCCACCTCGATGAAGCCGCCCAGGGAGGTGTTGGTACCCTCAGCATCCTTGATGGCATTGGGACCGTTTAACGCACCCCAGCGGGCAAAGGAGTCGATCGGGGTGGGAAGCGGCGAGAAGGTATTGGTCTCATGCATCATCATCGCCACTACGAACTTTTTCGCCACATTGCCCTCCGTCTGAGCCAAGTCCTTGAATAGCTTATCAAAACCCGCTTTGCACGCGTTGCAGAAGTGTTGCAGTTACTGCAACCCTGCTTCGCGGGATTCTTGTGCGTTGCAAAAAAGCCACACAGGTTCGAGACACGAAACAGGGTTAAATCAGTGAAATCGCCCGCTTTTTTCCCTCTTGAATTTCCTTCGCAGGTGCACCATTCTTTGGGTGCAGCAAACGTCGCGTCAGCGACCTCTGTGTTTGCTGTATGCCCGTCTTGGGCGTTTCCTCCCTAAACTCGGGCCGTGCTTGTCACGGCCCCTTTTTTTGCCTGCGGCCCTTCGGGCGGCAGGCCGGGCTCTTTGCGGGCCGCTTTATTCAGCCGCCAGCGGGCGGGACATCAGAATGGCGGAAGCGTCGGTGGCGATTTCCACCAGGAGGCCGGCCATCAGCCGTTCGAGGGCGCCGGCCGTCGGCAGCCGTTCGTGCCGGGCCTCATCCATATAGAGGCTGCGGTTTATTTCGATCTGCAGAGCGTGCCTGCCGAGAGCCGGGCGGCCGTAGCGCTGGGTCGTGAAACCGCCGGCGTAGGGCTGGTTGCGCCGCACCTTGAGCCCGTGCCGCACGAACCAGCGTTCGACGCTGGCCACGAGGCCCGGATCGCAGGCCTCGCCGTGATTGTCGCCCAGGACGATGTCGACCCGCTGGTCGCGGTCGCGCGACGCGGCCCCGGACGCCGAGGACGGCATGGAATGGGCGTCGATCAGCAGGGCGGCACCGAACGTCCGGAAGGTGTGCTCGACGAGCGTCGTCAGTGCGGTGTGATAAGGCCGCCAGCAGGTCTCCAGCCGCTCCTCGATGTGGTCCGACGGGACGCGTCCGCGATAGATCGCGTCGCCGCTGGCGGCGACGCGCGGGATCATGCCCAGCCCGGCCGCGACGCGCGTCGTGCGATGGTTCAGCGGCCGCGGCAGGGGACCGTCGAACATGCCGGGGTCGAGCTCGTAGGGCTCGCGGTTCACGTCGACGAAGGATCTCGGGAACCGGGCGGCCAGCAGCGGGATGCCGACGGTCGGCGCCGCCGCAAACAGCTCGTCGACGAAGGCGTCCTCGGCCCGGCGCAGCGCCGCCAGCGGAACAGCCGCCAGGGCGAGGAAAGCGGCCGGGTAGGTCGACCCGCTATGAGGAGAGGCAACGACCACGGGAGCGGTCTGGCGCTGCGGCAGACGACAGTCCAAGGCTTCGTGGTCGAACACGCCGGACAGGAACTCCATGCATGCGTCATAGCGCGCGGATCGCACCGCGTCACGCCTCAAGCCCGGATCGGGACACCGGCAGGCTTGCAAAAGGGGAGTTCGCGATGTAGACGACGCCACCTTACGGCGATGGGCGCGTAGCTCAGCGGTAGAGCACTGTCTTGACATGGCAGGGGTCACAGGTTCAATCCCTGTCGCGCCCACCATCGCCCACCACAATCCCTTGTCCGATTTCTTCTCCCTCTACTCACACGATTTCGTACGAATCGCGTGCTGCGTGCCGCGCACCCGAGTCGCCGATGCAGCCTTCAACCTTGCGGAAACGCTTCGCCTGGCAGCGGAGGGCGACAAGGCCCACACCGCGATCATGGTGTTTCCCGAGCTCGGTCTGTCGTCCTACGCGATAGACGACCTGCTGCTGCAGGACGCGCTGCTCGACGAGGTCGAGGCGTCGATCGCCCGCGTCGTCTCGGCATCGAATACACTGTTCCCAGTGCTGATCGTCGGCGCGCCGCTGCGCGTCGCCAGCCGGCTCTACAATGCGGCGATCGTCATCCACCGAGGCACGATCCTCGGCGTGGTGCCGAAGACCTTCCTGCCCAACTACCGCGAGTTCTACGAGAAGCGCCATTTCGTCTCCGGCGCCAACGTCGTCGAGCACCGGATCCGCCTGGCCGGGCAGGACGTGCCGTTCGGCACCGACATGCTGTTCCGTTCGACAGGCAGCATCGGCGTGACCTTCCATGTCGAGATCTGCGAGGACGTGTGGGTGCCGGTGCCGCCGTCGAGCCATGCGGCGCTCGCCGGTGCCGAGGTGCTGGTCAACCTGTCGGCCAGCAACATCACGATCGGCAAGGCCGAGGCGCGTCGGCTGCTGTGCGCCAGCCAGTCGATGCGCGCCAACGCCGCCTATGCCTACTCCGCGGCCGGCCCTGGGGAATCGACCACCGATCTCGCCTGGGACGGCCATGCCGCGATCTACGAATGCGGCGACCGCCTGGCCGAGACGTCGCGCTTCGAGAGGGAGTCGACGGTCGTCACCGCCGACGTCGATCTCGGGCGCATCCGGCAGGAGAGGCTGCGCAACAACGGCTTCGCCGACTGCGGTCTGATCGAAGGCGAACGGGTGACGCGCTTCCGCAAGATCGAGTTCGCGCTCGAGGCGCCGCGCCAGCGCGTGGCGCTCGATCGCGCCATCGAGCGTTTTCCCTACGTGCCGTCGGATCCCGCCAAGCTGCGCGACAACTGCTACGAGGCCTACAACATCCAGGTCCAGGGGTTGGCGCAGCGCCTGCATTCCAGCCGTCTGGAACGCGCCATCATCGGGATTTCGGGAGGCCTTGATTCGACGCAGGCGCTGATCGTCACCTGCCGCGCCATGGACCAGCTCGGACTGCCGCGCAGGAACGTGCTCGCCTATACGCTTCCCGGCTTCGGGACCTCGGACAAGACCCACAAGAACGCCTGGCGCCTCATGCGCGCCCTCGGCGTGACGGCCGCCGAGATCGACATCAGGCCGGCGGCGCGCCAGATGCTGGCCGACATCGGCCATCCCTACGCCAAGGGCGAGCCGGTCTACGACGTCACCTTCGAGAACGTGCAGGCCGGTCTGCGGACCGACTACCTGTTCCGCCTCGCCAACCAGCATGGCGGCATGGTCGTGGGCACGGGCGACCTTTCCGAGCTGGGCCTGGGCTGGTGCACCTACGGCGTGGGCGATCACATGTCGCACTACAACCCCAACGGTTCGGTCTCCAAGACGCTGATCCAGCATCTGATCCGCTTCGTCGCGGCATCGGGCGACGTCAGCGGGGAAACCGCCGAGGTCCTGCACGACATCCTCGACACGGAAATCTCGCCCGAACTGATTCCGGCCGGCGCGACCGGTGCCATCCAGTCGACCGAGCAGTCGGTCGGTCCCTATGCGCTGCAGGACTTCAACCTGTTCTATCTGACGCGTCTCGGGTACCGGCCGTCCAAGATCGCGTTCATGGCCTGGCATGCCTGGCATGACATCGAGAAGGGTGCCTGGCCTGCCAATCTTCCCGCGGGCACCCGTCGCGCCTTCGAGCTGTCGGAGATCCGGCACTGGTTGCAGCTCTTCCTGCGCCGCTTCTTCACCAACCAGTTCAAGCGGTCGGCATTGCCCAACGGGCCCAAGATCTCGTCCGGCGGTTCCCTGTCGCCACGCGGCGACTGGCGGGCGCCGTCCGATGGAAGCCCCGACGCCTGGCTGGCCGAGCTCGACGCGGTCGTACCCAAGAACTGAACGGCCGAACCGATGCAGCCTTGAGCCCGCTGTGGCGTTCCACGGCGGGAGGGTTGCCATGCCGACACTGTCCATCTCGACCGAGAAGGTCTGCTTTCTGGTCATCAAGACACGCGAGTTCGACGTGCAGGACGTCGAGACCGATCCCGGTCCCGCGTCGAATGCCATCGACGACGGCATGATCTCGGTGCTGGAGGATCATGCCGACAATCCGATCGCCCTGGAAATCCGATCCTTCGTCGACGCTCTGAACGAGGAGGAGAGGGCGGACCTGGTGACGCTTCTGCACATCGGCCGCGGCGACGCCTCGCTGGCCGAGTGGGAGGCGGTGCGCAACGAGGCGCTGCGCCAGTACGTCGAACGGACGGCGGAGTATCTGCTGGGCCAGCCGCTTGCCAGCGACTACCTGGAAGAGGGCCTGTCGCAACTCGGCTTCACCTGCGCGGAATTCGAGATCGACAGACTTTGAGAACGCGTCGAAGGGCTTTCGCCGACGGCTGTCTGAACGTACAAATAGGCATCGGAGGGAATGCGATGCCGCTCGAGATCAAGAAGACCGTTCAGCAGATGGTCGACGAGGCCAATACGGAAATTCAGACGCTGCCGCTTGAAGAGGCGTTGAAGCTGCACGGCCAGGCCGGCGTCACCTTCATCGACATCCGCGATCCGCGCGAGCTGTGGCGCGATGGCACGATTCCCGGCGCGATCAATGTGACTCGCGGCATGCTGGAGATGTGGATCGATCCGCAGAGCCCCTACGCGAAGGACTACTTCCAGTCCGGCAACAAGTTCGTCTTCTTCTGCGCCGGGGCCTGGCGCTCGGCGCTGGCGACCAAGACGGCGCAGGACATGGGCCTGACGCCGGTGGCGCATCTCGACGGTGGCTTCTCGGCCTGGAAGAAGGCGGGCGGGCCGGTGCAGAAGGTCGAGCCCAAGCAATAGCCGGCGCCCATGCCTTCCGACGCCGTCCTGGTGCCGCAGCCGACGCTGGAGGAATTCCCGGAGTTCGTCTCCATCCCGGTGCGCATCGCCCGGCATGCGCAGGCCTTTCCCGACAAGCGGGCTGTGGTGTGCGAGGGCAGGAGCCGCACCTGGAGCGCCTTCGATCGGCGGGTCAACCAGATCGCCCGCAGCCTGGCCGACATGGGGGTCGGCCATGGCGACAAGATCGCGATCCTGGCAGCCAACTCCGTCGAGTACCTCGAGACCTTCATGGGCGGCCTGCGAGCCGGCGCCTGCGTGGTGCCGCTGTCGACGATGGCCGCGGCCGATGCGCTCGAGAAGATGCTCGACGATTGCGATGCCAAGGTGCTGTTCCTGTCGGAGCAGTATCGGGCGCTGGTCGAGCCCTGCGAGCATCGGCTGGGCAAGCTGATCGAAGATGGCCGGATCGCCTATGACTTCCGCAGGCCCGGCTGGCGCGACTTCGAAGCCTGGCTGGCGCCGGCGAGCGACGCGCCGTTCGAGGTGCCGCTGCAGCCGCTCGATGATTTCAACATCATCTACAGTTCAGGCACGACCGGCCTGCCCAAGGGAATCATGCACAGCCACGGCATGCGTGACCTGCTGGCGGTGCGCTTCACCGGCTTCGACTACGGGCCCGACACGGTATCGCTGGCCTCGACGCCGCTCTACTCGAACACGACGCTCGTTTCCGTGCTGGCGACATTGGGCGTCGGCGGCACGACGATCCTGATGCCCAAGTCGGATGTCGCGAAGTTCCTGGAGATCGCCGAGCGCGAGCGTGTGACGCACGCCATGCTGGTGCCGGTCCAGTACCAGCGCATCCTGGCCCATCCCGATTTCGACAAGTACGACCTCGGTGCCTTCCAGGCGAAGCTGTCGACCAGTGCGCCGCTGCGGGCGCAAATAAAGGCCGATTGCCTCGCGCGCTGGCCCGGACGGCTGATCGAGATCTACGGCCTCACCGAGGGCGGCGCCTCGTGCACGCTCGAAGCCGGCCTCCATCCCGACAAGCTCCATACGGTCGGCAAGCCCGGCTTGGGCAGCGAGATCGTCGTCCTGGACGAGCAGGGCAACGTGCTGCCGCAGGGCGAGGTGGGCGAGTTGGCCGGCCACGCCCAGGTGATGATGAAGGGCTACTACAAGCAGGCCGACAAGACTCGCGACCTGTTCTGGCACGACAAGGAAGGCCGGCTGTTCTTCAAGTCCGGCGACATGGGTCGCATCGACGAGGATGGCTTCGTCGTCCTGCTCGATCGCAAGAAGGACATGATCATCTCCGGCGGCTTCAACATCTATGCCGCCGACATCGAGGTGCTGGTGCTGAAGCACCCGGACATCATCGACGTCGCGGTCATCGGGGTGCCGAGCGACCAGTGGGGTGAATCGCCGTTGGCGCTTTGCGTGCGCCGTGCCGGTGCCGATGCCGGGGAGCAGCAGATCCTCGATTGGGCCAACGGCCAGCTCGGCAAGACGCAGCGGCTGGCGGGCGTCGAATTCCGCGATGCCCTGCCGCGCAGCACCATCGGGAAGATCATGAAACGCGAGTTGCGCGAGCCCTATTGGGCCGGCCGCAGCGCAAGGATTTGAGGAAGAGATGGCCGAACCGACACTCCGCTCAGCACACCTCTTCACGCTCAGCCTGACGGTCGATCCGGGCATGACGGATGTCGGCGAGACGCCGTACGGCCGGCGCCGCATCGCCACCGTCACCGGCGGCACGTTCGTCGGAGAGGAGCTTCGCGGCACGGTGCTGCCGTCGCCGGGTGGCGACTGGCTGCTGCAGCGACGGGACGGCATCCTCCAGCTCGACGTGCGCATCACTCTCAAGACCGACGACGGCCACCTCGTCTACATGAGCTATCGCGGCATGCGGCATGGCCCGGCCTGGGTGATCGAGCAGCTCAACAAGGGCGAGAAGGTCGACCCCAGCCAGTATTACTTCCGCACGACGCCGTGGTTCGAGACGGCGTCTGAGAAGTACCGATTCCTCAATCGGATCGTCTGCGTCGCCACCGGCCGCCGGGACCCCGCAGGTCCGGTCTACGACGTCTTCCAGATTCTTTAGCTCGACAGGCGGCGCCTTTGGAACGCCGTCGTTCCGATGATAGGTTGAAAGGGTATCCGTCTACGTGATCCTCGCCAGGACGGGCAGGATGTACTCGCGGAACTTGGCCGGGTTCTCGCTCATCGGGAAGTGACCCAGCTCCTTCATGATCTCGACATGCACGCCGGGAATCTGCGCCGCCGTGCGCCGTGTATCTTCCGGCGTGCAGGAGAAGTCGTACTCGCCGGTCAGCAGGTAGAGTGGACAGACGCCGGTATCGATCGATCCGGCCTTCTCGCGGAGATCGCCGTCGACGCGATAGAAGTAGAGGTCACCCTTGAAGACGCCGGGACCGCCCTGCATGTACATCCACAACGTCTCGTGCCGCGATGTCGACGGGCTCTGGGGCGCGATCAGGCCCGAGATCAGCGCCGCGCAGACCTCTCCACCATGGACGTCCGGCCGATGCAGCCAGGCTGTGTCGTACCAGGGTTGCTGGAAATCCGCGGCCTCCAGCGCGATCAGGGCGCGGAACTCGGCGGCATGGGCGATCGCGAGATTGAGCACGATGCGGCCGCCGATCGAGCAGCCCATCACGACGGGCCTGTCGAGTTGCATGGCCTGGCAGAAGGCGCGGATGGTGGCCGTGTAGGACGCCGTCGTCAGCCGGTACTCGGTTTTCTCCCAGCCATCAGGCGGCGTCGACTTGCCGTGCCACGGCATGTCGAAGGCGAGCACCCGGAAACGTGACGTGATCTCGGGATCGGCCAGGAGGTGTCTGAACTGGCGACCGTCGGCGCCGGCGGTGTGCAGGCAGACCAGCGGGATGCCGCCGCCCTCCCTGGGGCCGGCTTCCTCGAAGTAGAGCCGGTGCGGCTGGCCTTCGATCTCCAGGCGCAGATAGCGGCCGACCATCGGTTCGAACTGCGGCGCCATGCTCAGGTCTCCCGGGTCAGCCGGCGCGGCAGCGCCAGCAGATCCTTGAAGTACTGCAGATTCTGGAGGAGGCGGCGGAGGTCGCCGTCGAGCGAGGCGGCACCCCGCTTGGTCAGGGCGAACAGGTCGTGCCAGCCCGGCTCGGGGATGGGGTGCCAGTGGCGCTGCCAGGCCTCCTCGGTCGCGCGGATCGAAAAGGCGACCGGACGCATCAGGCGCGGGCCGCGCTCCAGAGCCGAAAGCCGGCCTTCGCGAATCGCCAGATGGAAGGGTTCGGCGCCGACATCGACCCGGCAATCGACGTCGAGCCATCGGCCACGGCGTACGAGGTCGGGGTCGGCGGCGATCAACTCGGGCAGGCGTGTAAAGCGCTCGGCTGGAGTCATTCCTGCAGAATGTACTCGATCGAGGAACCGTCGGAAGCCTTGAAGTTCGTCTTCACCCAGCGGCCGCGGTCGTCGAACCACTGCTCCTTCGTCAAGTCGCCGGTATAGCGGTAGCGGGTGGCCGGAACGGCGCCGCTCGAGGTGCGCACCATCTCGCGGCCGACCGGAACGATCGTCACCCGCGCCGGTATGCCGAGCTGGGTATTGAGGATGGTCGACTGCTCGACCTGGTGGACGTTCCAGTGGGAGGAGGGCAGCAGATTGGCCGGCAGGATATCGCGCCGCCCATCATGCTCGACAGCGAGGCCGTCGGGATCGCGCCGGGCACGCACGACGTGCTTCCTGCCGTTGTCGTCGGTCTGCGCGGCCAGGGACTGCAGGGCATCGCCGGCCCATACCTCGCGGGCCTGGTGGGAGTAGCGGTAGGCCGTGAAGCCGAGGAACTTCACGGCGAAATCGATCGAGACGTCGACGGTGAGCTCCGGCCCATTGCGCCGGAAGGTCAACGTGTGCTGCCCGATCTGCTCGCCGTTGCGATAGACGGCGAAGGAAAGGGTCGGCCCGTAAGGCAGATCCTGAGCGGCTGACCCGGCAGAAGGCCAGGCCAGCATGAGCAGGAGGGCTGCGAGGAGACGGTTCATGGCGGCGTACCTCTTTCTCCTGATACGTCGCCGCCGTCGCCTGGATCACCTCCGGATTTGCCGCCGTCAGACGACCCGATCGGCCCGCAGCTTCTCGATCTCCGCCGCGCCATAGCCCAGCTCCTGCAGGATCTGGTCGGTATGCTCGCCCAGCCTGGGCGCCCGCCGCCGGATCGAGAGGGGCGTCCGCGAGAGCTTGACCGGCTCCTGCAGCACCGGCGCCGGCCGCGCCATGCCGGGATAGTCCATGTGATGGAAGAACTTCGCTTCCTTCACATGGGGGTCGTCGAGGGCCTGCTGCGGCGCATAGACCGGTCCGGCGGGGATGCGGCTGGCCTCGAGCGCGGCCAGGGCCTCCTGGACGGTCCGACCCTCGCACCATTTCTGCATGACTTCGGACAGCGCCTCGCCGTTGTCGCCGCGGGCGAGGTCGTCCTTGAAGCGAGGATCCTGCGCCAGGCCCTCGTCGCCCATCAGCTTGCACCAGCGCACGAACAGCGGCTGGCCGATGGTCATGGCATAGATCCAGCCATCCTTGCACTTGAAGGTGTCGGAGGGACCGGCCGTGAAGCCGCGATTGAGAGTGGCGATGCGGTTGAGGTCGAGCAGCGCCTGCTCGATCAGGTGGCCGTTGGTGATGTTGATGGCGGTGCGCAGCAATGCCGTTTCGACCTTCTGGCCCTGGCCGCTCCGGGCGCGCTCCATGAGCGCGGCGAGCACGCCGACAGTGTTGAGCAGCGCCGTGCCGAAATCGACAAACGGCGCATTCATGCGGGTCGGCACGTTGCCGTCCCCCGACAGGTACATGGCGCCCGACATCGCCTGGCCGATCGTGTCGAAGCCGACGCGCGTGGCGTAGGGGCCCTCCGATCCGAAGGTGGAGGTCGTCGCCAGGATGATGCGCGGATTCTGGGCGGAGATGGTCTCGTAATCGATGCCCATCTTCTGCAGGTCTTCGTAGGGCAGGTTGGCGATCACCACATCGGATGTGGCGACCAGCTTCTGCACGATCTCCCGACCGGCCGGCTTCATCGGGTTGAGCGTCAGGCCGAGCTTGTTGCGCCCCATCTGGAGGAACATGGCACCCTCGCCACCTTCCGCGACGGGAGTCACCCAGCGGTCCTCGCTTCCCTCGAGCTTCTCGATGCGGATGACCTCCGCGCCGAGGTCGCCCAGCATGGTGCCGCAGAACGGGCCGGCGATGTACCGCCCGAAATCAAGAACGCGAATCCCTTCCAGGACGCCTGCCATCTATCGGTTTCCTCGATGTTCCGTTGAGCCGCTGCAGCGGCTCCTGAGGAATAGCGCGGCGGCCGTGGCCGCGACAAGAAACGCGGTGCCCGACAAGGTCATCGTCGCATTGCCAGGCGGCATGGTGATGCCGCGCCGCAGCATCTCAAGCTGGCTGCATGCGCCGGACGAGGAACAACGCCACGGTAATCGTCGGCAGGAGAATCGACAGCGCCAGCAACTCCATCGTCAGATTGCTGAGCCCGAGGATCGGTCCGCCCGGGGTGGCGAGGACAAGGCCGCCGACGATCAGCAGCACGCGCAGCGGCCATTCCAGGGTGCCTGCCCGGCGCAGGTCGCCGATGCCGGCCTGATAGCCCTGGATGCCGCCGCAGATGAAGCAGGTCCCGATCAGCGCCGTGACGACCAGATAGAAGGCCTCGAGATAGGGGACGACCTCACCGGGAGCCGCGGCCTGCAGGACCAGGGCAGGATTCACGACGAAGAAGAACGGGATGAAGTAGATGATGCTTCCAACCCACATCGATTCCCAGCCGGTCTTCATCGCCGGCGCTCCGGCAATACCGGCGGCGGCGAAAGATGCGATGGCGACGGGCGGCGTGATCGACGACAGCATGCCCCAGTAGAAGATGAACATATGGACGGCCATCTTGTTGAGGCCGA
>QFCS01000753.1_pt1 | contig 10787 bp, 11 predicted proteins | sample 3576561 | NCBI WGS metagenome assembly QFCS01 | reverse complement strand
TGAAATCAATGGCTTGGCAGGCCACCCCTACGCCAGTGCTCGATCTCCTACCGTCACTTTTGACAACGAAAACAAATCGACCCCTACAACCAGCCCTGCCAGGTGGAGACGTAGGTGAAGTCCGAGACCCAAAGCTGTTTGGGCCGATCGGCCTTGAAGACCCTGTTGACCTGGTCCAGCGGGCATGGAGCCTTGCCATCGCTGATGGCGGTGCGCACCACCTTGTCACGGCGCACACCCTGCAAGCGCAGGCGCTTCATCAGGCGTTCGACCGTGCAGCGGGCAATGGAGATGCCCTCGCGGTTGAGTTGCTTCCAGACCTTGTCGGCACCGTAGACCTGCATGTTGGCTCGCCATACGCATTCGATGTGCGGTGCCTAAACACCGTCACGCTGTGCGCGCTGACATCGCAGGGTCGGGTTGCGTTGCTGGGCGGCGTGGCGCCAGTAGCCAGGTGGGAACGAAGTTCCACCGCCCAGGCGCTGCACGTCGTACCGCTGGCCCTCCCCGGGCATATCCTTCGCACTCGCCGGGCGGGATTGCCCGAGCACTCCGTGTCACGGCGCAGTGCAGCCGTCAGGGTTACTTAGACAACAGTGGCTAGATGTCCAACACCAGACATGTGCTCCTTGAGCGTGATACGCAAGCGGTCAAGCAGTGGGTGCGCTCTTCATCTGAGAGGATGTAGTCTTGGTGGTCTACCTCTCCTTCGAGATACTCGACCTTGCAGGATCCGCATAGTCCTGAGAGGCAGGAAGTCGGAATGCGATGTCCCGCAAGTTCCAGTGCCCGAACGATGGTTTGATCAGGAAGCACTTGTACGGTCGCACCGGTTCGAGCCATCTTCACTTCGAAGCTTCCGCTAGGTGCCCCATCCTCCTTCGGACGTTCTGGCGCCTTGAAATGCTCACAATGCACTGTGCCACCTGGCCAGTGCTTGGCTGCGTCGGCACATGCCTCCATAAAGCCACCTGGGCCACAGTAGTACACATGCGTCCCAGGCTTGAATGTCGCGAGGAGACTCCTGATGTCCAGGCCCTTGCCTCGCTCCTCGCCATCGTGATGGAAGTGGAGTCGCTCAGGCGGTACCAAGCCACGAAGCTCGTCCACGAATGCAGCATGCTTTGACGTCCGCGCACAGTAGTGCAGCTCGAAGGACTCGCCGCGGGCAGCCAATGCATACGCCATCGCCTTCAAAGGCGTGATGCCGATACCGCCTGCGACCAGGATGGAATGCTTTGCGCTGGTGGCGAGCTTGAAAGCGTTGCGCGGCCAACCGATGGTGACCGTGTCGCCAACCCTCAGGTTCTCGTGCATGGCCCGGGAGCCACCACGTCCTTTGGGTTCCCGCAGCACGCCGAGCGTCCAGCGTGACCTGTCGTGGGGATCCCCGGCGAGCGAATACGACCGCACGACACCTCCTGGGAGGTGGACGTCCACATGCGCTCCTGCCTCGACCTCCGGCAGGTCCATGCCGTCAGGGTGGACCAGTTCGAAGGCGTGGATGCCTTCGGCCTGGAGTCGAATCCCCCGCAGCACCAGCTGCAAGGGCTCACCCACGACATATACCTGACGCAGGACGTCATGTGAAATCGAAGCATTCATGCCAGCCTCCGAGCGAGCACCTCTTGTTGCAGCGCTTCCAGCTTCTGCTTCACGAAGTGGGTGCGCTCGGTGCCCTTGAGCGTGTCGGACTCGGTGATGATGAGGACCACTTGGCGCGCCAGGTAGCGGCGCAGGGTGACTTCTTCTTCCTTGGTGCGGCCAACCGGTAGCTCGAACACGTTGCCAGAGCAGTAGCTGTTGGGCTGGCCACCGCACTCTCGAAGCCACTCTGCGAACCTTTCCGGACTAGCGTTGGGGTTCGTACCGCGAATTGCATCGCGCAGCAGTTTGCGGAACATGTACAAGCCGGCATCAAACTTGGTCGGATTTTCCAGGGCGTGGACCGCGATGGGCCGCTGGGTGATGATGGCCTCGTAGTCACCCGGTGCGTACTGGCAGTCCTTGTAGTTTTCGCGAGCGCGATGGTCAGCCGGAATTGGAGGGATGTCTTCCAGTTTGTACTTGCCGAAGCGTTCGGGCCGGCGCATCGCCACCTGGCCTTCCAGGAAGTCGATGGTCTCGTACCCGACCAGGCTCTTGTCGCCGATGCCCCGGGTGTCGATGCCCGGGCCCATGACACGCCAGCCCATCATCTTGCTGTTGACGTCGTCCACCGGTACGGTCCAGCGGATCATGTGGAAGCGGCCGAAGAGCTTCTTCGCGTGCCCGTCCTCCGAGGTGTACGCATGCAGGCTGAAGTTGGGCAGCACTTGGTGCTGTACCCGGATGTACATGTGATCGTCATCGGAGCGGCGTGCACCCGTGCAGGCCAGGCCACGTCCACCGTGGATGGGCATGAACTGCATGTCGGGGGGAACCTCCATCGAAGCCGCGCCCACTTCGTCGAACGTGGTGCCCTGATAGTGCTCGCCCGTCACCTGACGCTTCGCATGCAAGGCCATGGTGTGGTAATTGTCGGCAGCGTTGTCCTGCACCTGCATCCAGTTGGCATGCTGGAAGTTGCTGTAGGGAACCAATTCATCTCCCTCGGCCACCGTGAAGTTGCCTTCCCAGTCGGGAAAGGGCGGCTCTTCTTCGGGCGCTCCCATGTAGGCGAAGACTAGGCCATTGCGCTCCAGCGCCTTGTATGCGCCCTGCCGAATCGAGCAGCGGTAGCGCTCGCCCTCTTCTTCTTCGCCCTCCGGGAAGGGCACTCGCAGGCAAGTACCGTCGACGTCGAAAGCCATGCCGTGATAGCAGCAGGAAATTCCGTGCTCCTCAATCTTGCCGTATTCCAGCGAAGCCCCGCGGTGGACGCAATGGGCATGTAGCAGACCGATGCGGCCACTGCCGTCACGGAAGCACACCAGTTCTTCGCCCATGATTTTCAGGAAGCGCGGGGTATCTGTGAGTTCCATGGACATGCACACCGGATGCCAGAAGCGACGCAGGTATTCGCCCGCAGGCGTTCCGGCGCTGACTTCGGTGAGCTCCGGGTCATGGCCTGGAACCTTGTTGGTGTAGTAGCCGCCGTAAGGAATCAGCTTCTTGATCGTCGCGCCGCCCGTGCTGGTGGAACGCTCGTATTGCTCTTGCTTGGTGGTGGTCATGTGGGTCTCGCATTTGTAACAGAGTTCAGAGTACAGAGTCCTGTACTCTGAACTCTGTATACATAGATTAATCTGATTCCGCTAAAATTTTTTAAGGGTTAACCCGCAAATCTTTATCCGCCGCGTATCTAGGCCTTGCTTTGGTCGACGAGTCGATCGCGGGCGATCCAGGGCATCATCGCACGCAACTTGGCCCCGACAGTCTCGATGGGATGGTCGGCATTCAAGCGCCTGCGGGAGCGCAAGGTAGGACCGCCCGCGCGGCTTTCGAGGATGAAGGCCTTGGCGTATTCGCCGGTCTGGATGTCTCGCAACACCTCCTTCATGGCTTGCTTGGTCGAGTCGGTCACGATGCGGGGGCCGGTGACGTATTCGCCGAACTCGGCGTTGTTGGAGATTCCATAATTCATCGTCGCGATGCCGCCCTCGTACATCAGGTCGACGATGAGCTTGAGCTCATGGAGGCACTCGAAGTAGGCCATCTCGGGAGAATAGCCAGCCTCCACCAAGGTTTCGAAGCCGCATTTGACGAGTTCGACCGTACCTCCGCACAGCACGGCCTGTTCTCCGAACAAGTCGGTCTCCGTTTCCTCGCGAAAGTCCGTCTCGATAGTGCCGGCCTTGCCGCTGCCGATGGCGACCGCATACGCCAGGGCAAGCTGCTGGGAATGACCGGACGCGTCCCGCCACACCGCAATCAGGCTTGGAACGCCGCCGCCAGCCTTGTAGGTCGACCGAACGGTATGGCCTGGGGCCTTGGGAGCGATCATGATGACGTTCAGGTCGTCCCGAGGCACCACCTGCCCGTAGTGGATGTTGAACCCATGCGCAAATGCGAGCGTCGCGCCGGTGGCGATGTGCGGCTCGACTTCCTCGCGGTACACGGTGGCGATTTCTTCGTCCGGAATCAGCATCATCACCACATTCGCCCCCCGGACTGCTGCGACAATCGTTTCAACCGCCAGCCCTGCACTCTTGGCCTTCTGCCAGGAAGACCCGCCTTCGCGCAGACCGACACGCACGTCGATGCCGCTCTCCTGAAGATTGAGTGCATGTGCGTGGCCCTGCGAGCCGAAACCAACGATTGCGACCTTGCTGCGCTTCAGAAGGCTGAGGTCTGCGTCTTTGTCGTAGAAAACTTTCATTTTTGGATCACCAGGTTGATGTGAAAGAAGGGCTACCTTCGGGCAAACAGTCTGTGGCAAACAGCGCTGCAGAGGAAAGAGAGGCCCATCGCCGCCCAGTCAAGGCGGCCAATGGGCGTGCGGCCTATAAAAGGGCTTGCAAGTGAAACACTGATGCAACACATCCCGGCGGCCACGCTCGACGCCAGTCCGAGGCGCCTCAGTGAACAACGGCAACCTGACGCACCGCGCGCGAGGCAAGCACTGACGGCGTAGAGCGTGGCCAGTCCGTACCAAACTAATACCGAGTGAGCGGAGTTCTCGTCGCCGTAGTAACCGGTCATAAGACTGCCGCTGGCGACATGTACCACGCAAAGCATTAGGAGAACGTCTGCACACTTGAGAACGAGAGCGCTGTTCATGGGACTCACACTGAACTCAGTATCCAAAATACAATGCGGACATGAAGCTTAATGCTCCCGCCCTTCCAGCTCGTTCCGATTTCGTCGACGCGACTTACCGCGTCTTGGTTGATGCCATCACAGACGGATCGCTCGAACCTGGGGAGCGCATCACGCAGGAAGAGATTGCCGAGCAGCTTGGGGTTTCGCGCTCCCCCGTGCTTCAAGCGCTCAGACTGCTCAAGAAGGACGGCTTCATCGAGGAAGCGGCAGGTCGCGGAGTACAGGTCGCACAGTTGGATCTGCACTGGGTCGCGAACCTGTACCAGGTCCGCGGGGCGCTGGATGCCCTGGCGGCTCAGCTGGCGGCGGAATCCCGATATGTGATTGACCCTGCGTTGACTACGTATGGTCGGGCGGCTTCGCAGGGCGAAAACCTTCGCGCTGCGATTGACGCAGACTTGGCCTTTCACAGCGCGATTTACGTCGCTTCCGGCAATCCGCTGATCGAGGAAAATGCGCAGCGCTACTGGATGCATCTGAGGCGTGTCATGGGCGCTGTCCACCGTGTTGCTCGGCACCGGGCCTCCCTGTGGGACGAACACCAAGCCATTGCCGATGCCATCGCCCAGGGGGATGCCGAGCGGGCGGTCATGTTGAGCAACTTGCATATTGGAAGAGCGAGGACAAACCTGATGGGCGAGTTGGAAAAGCTATATCCGCTCACCAACACGCACCCACCCAAGTCCGCTCTAGCTGCTTAGCGGCCATGCCGCTCCTTCGCCACGTTCACCATCGCCGCGGGGATGGTGAAGACAAGAATGCTACCGATGATCAAGCTGGCTGCAAGGCCGAACACGCCCGCGCCCGTCGTGCCGTGGGCAGTCTGGACCCAGCCGATGACATAGGGACTCACGACGCCGGAGATGCTGCCGACGGAGTTCACGAAGGCGATGCCTGCCGCCGCGGCGCCCCCGGTCAGGATGGCAGCTGGCAACACCCAGAACTGGGAGATCGTGGCCATCACGCCGACGGTGCCGATGGTGAGGGCCACCATGGCCAAAGTCGTGTCGTGGGCGTAGAACACGCTCGCACACAACCCGAAGGAGCCAATGACTCCTGCCACCGCCAAGTGCCAGCGCCGTTCACCGGTGGCCTCCGAATTCCGGCTGAAAAGAATCATTCCGACCACAGCTGCTGCGTAGGGAATCGAAGACAGGAGGCCGATATTCAAGGTGTCACTGACGCCGCTGGCTTTCACCAGACTCGGTAACCAGAAGCTCACACCGTAGAGGCCCATGGTGAAGAAGAAGTAGATGCCAGCCAGCAGCAGCACCATCGGATTGGTGAGCCCGTCCTTGATAGAGTGGAGGTGCTGGCGCTGTTGCTCCGCTGCGAGGTCGCGCTGGATGAGCGCCTTCTCCGAGGCTGTGAGCCACTTCGCATCCGCGACCTTGTCGTTCAGGAAGAAGAAGGCAATGACACCGACCAGCACCGTGGGCAGTCCCTCCAGCAGGAACAACCATTTCCAGCCGGCCATGCCCATCGCGCCGTGGAAATGGTTCATGATCCATCCGGACATCGGGCCGCCAATGACCCCGGACATCGGGATTCCTGTCAGGAAGAGCGCTGTCACCTTGCTGCGGCGCTTGTTCGGGAACCAGTACGTCAGGTACAGCAGAATCGCTGGAATGAAACCGGCCTCTGCAACCCCGAGCAGGAAGCGAAGAACGTAGAAGCTGGTGGGCCCGCCCACAAACATCATTCCGGCCGAAATCAGTCCCCAGGTCACCATGATGCGAGCAATCCAGCGACGCGCACCGACCTTCAGCAAGATGAGGTTGCTGGGCACTTCGAACATCAGATAACCGACGAAGAAGATGCCTGCGCCCAGCCCATAGACGGCATCGCTGAAGCCCAGGTCCTGCGCCATTTGCAGCTTGGCAAAGCTGACGTTGATGCGGTCGAGGTAGGCGCAGACATAGCACAGGAAAAGGAACGGAAGTAGCCGCCAAGCTACTTTTATATAGGTGGCTGCCTCGTGGTCTATGGCCGCTGGGTGTGGGGTTTCGACTTCGATATACATTTTCGTCTCCATTTTTTTGAAAGATGCGAAGGGCTTGGCTCTCCGCTTCCGGCCCGAGCGAGCCGGTCGGTCTGCTGACCTCAGTCGAACATGTCCGGCTGCGTTGCAGCCAGGTGTCCGTAGATGGGCTGGAAGTGCAACCAGCCGATGTACTCGGAACCTACGTGTTCGCGGCTGTAGCGCGAGCGCTCTGGAGGAACCATCACCGGCTTGTGGCCGGTGGCTTCCACCATCAACTGTTGGCGGCAGCAGCGCTCTAAAGCGATGAACCAGAAGGCCGCGGACTCGATGCTGTGACGGCTCGCCGTCAGTAACCCATGGTTCTGGTGGATGGCTGCCTTGACGCCCTTGAACCAGTCGCACACGGCAATGCCGGCTTTCTCTTCGACCGCGACCTGGCCGGCCTCGTCACGGATAACCACGTGGTCCTCGAAGAAGGCTGCCGCGTCTTGCGAGATGGGGTCGAGCGGCTTGCCGAGCGCGGCGAAGGCCGTGCCGTAGACGGTGTGTGCATGGCACATGGCCAAGATATCGGGATGAGCCTCATGTACTGCAGCGTGCAGAACGAAGCCTGCGCGGTTCAGCGCGTACTCACCTTCGACGACCATACCCTTGTGATCTACCAGGATGAGGTTGGAGACACGCACCTCGCTGAAATGGACGCACATCGGATTGGTCCAGTACAGCTCAGGGAATTTAGGATCACGGATGGTGAGGTGGCCAGCAAAGCCGTAGTCGAAGCCTTCCAGCGCGAACGCCCGGCATGCTGCCACCAGACGTTGTTTCAAGTGCAAGCGCTCTTCTTCGACATTCTTGAAGGTCGGCTGCTGTGGGTAGATCAAGCCCTTCTGCGTAGGCTCATAGATGGAAACGCGCCCGTCGGGGAGACGCTTGGGTGTGTGCTTGTTCTGCGCGGGGTGATCAAGTACTGCGGACATGAGAGGCTCCTTGAAAGCAATGGACTGGCCAGATGGCGCAGTGGATTGCGCCTCGGGTGCCACCGATCTTCCAAGCTGCTACCTTGAATCGCAAGTGATAGTTGTTCATAATGAGATGAGCACAATTCATCTGAAAATGCAGCCACATCCAGCTTCTCTTAGGCAATTGACCCACCAATGCGCAGGATTCCCAACTTTGTTCTCCTGAGAGCATTTGAATCAGCTGCTCGCTTGAGCAGCTTCACTTCTGCGGCCCTGGAACTCAGCCTGACCCCTTCGGCAATCAGCCATCAGGTGCGGGAACTTGAAGAGGTGTTTGGCAAGTCGCTGTTTCGCCGGCTCCATCGACGTGTGGAATTGACGCCCGAGGGCGTTCGCCTGGCGGACGGGCTCACCCGCGTGATGGATGCGCTAGAGGCCACGTGCGGAGAGGTTGCGCTCGCGCCTACCGGCCAAGTCCTGTCGCTGCACTGCTCGCCCAGCTTTGCTGCTAAGTGGCTGAGCCCGCGTCTGACGAACTTCACGAGCCGCTATCCGGACGTAACGATTCGTTTGACCAGCGGTGCCGAGCCCGTGGATCTCCTGCGAGCCAGGGAGACGGATATGGCTATCTCGTACGGTGCAGCGGTGCAACGCCCTGGTCTAGAGGTCATTCCACTGGGCAAGGAGTTCATCGTGCCGCTGTGCTCCCCTTCCGTGGTGGCAGATGGCAGAAACACCCGAGAGCTTCTTTCCGAGTTCACTCTGATTGATTCGCAACTCAGCCGTGTGACCTGGCGGGATTGGTTTGCAAAGAATGGATTCCAGACGGCGCCGAGAGTGCGGCAATCATTTGACCGTGCGGCCTTAGCCATCTCCGCAGCCGTTGATGGGCTGGGCATCACGCTGGAGTCGACGCGCTTTGCCGAGAAAGAGCTCGCACGCGGAGAACTGGTCGAACTCGGCAGCGGTGAGTTTCCACGCGAGTCCCGTGAAACCCACTTTCTGTCGCTTCGAGCAGAAGAGCGAGACAGCGCGAAGATTCAGGCCTTTCGCGAATGGCTTCTGTCAGAGTTGGCAGAACCAATACCCCCGGGCCAAGGAAAGCGGACGTCAAGGGCAAGACGCCCGGTCAAGCGCATCAACGAAGCAGCCACGGCGAAAGCAAATCGGGCGGTCTGTCGATAGGACCCTCGATTCTAGCCAGATCTCGGTACAGGCTTTCGCGGGCTGGCAAATCGCGGCGCGCTCATTGCCTCGCTGACGTGCAACTGCGACTACGCCGGTTGGATCGTCCCGGTATGAAAGCAACCCGATGCATCCCGAGGGCAAGTTGCAGGGGGGTGACTGACATCACAGCATTCCAGTTCCCGGCCGGCAAGGTGTGCCTGTCGCCTATCATCGACTGCTTCGATGGCATGGTCATCAGCTGGACCATTGGGACGAGCCCTGACGCTGAGCTCGTCAACACAATGCTCGATGCTGCCATTGAAACGGTGGTCGATACCAACGCCGGCCAGTCGTCCATTCTGATCTTGGGGCCCACTATTGTTGGCCTGGCTGGCTATCGAGGATCTGGGGCGCGAACCTGATTCGCACGATGTCGCGCAAGGGGTGTTCGCCTGACAACGCTGCATGCGAAGGATTCTTCGGACGGCTGAAAACGGAACTGTTGTAACCTGGAAACTGGCAGGCCACGACCATTGAGCAATTCATTGAAGCCGTGGACTCCTACATCCGCTCGGGCATGGGCCCACATGCGCGTCACGTTCGGCAAGACGCTCTTCGAGCACCAGGTCATCCGGCACAAGCTGGTCGACATGTTCCAGCGGGTCACGGCATCACAAGCGTTTCTAGAACTCACGGCTTGGCGCATGGACCAAGGTGAAACGCCGGTGGCGGATTTGTGCGCACTTAAGAACCAGGCCACGCAGACCCTGGCATTCTGCGCCTCTGAGGGGGTTTAGATTCTAGGGAGCGCCGGCTTCCTGCGCGGGAACGTGGTGGAACGCATCTACCGCGAGGTCAAGGTGAACGCGATCGGCGGGGGCAGCGAAGAGATGATGAAGGAGCTGGCCGCGAAATACCTTGCGTAGTCCCGGCCCTCCATCGCCGCCGTCGCCGGCCCGCACCTTTAGACGATCCGCCGCTACAACTGCATCGAGAAGGTACGTCGTGCCACCTCGAGCTCAGGCAGTAACTTGTTTACGAGGTCGTCGCGCGACATGCGCGAGGTGGTCACGGCCAGGCTCATGGCACCCAAAAGCTCGCCTTTGCCGTTGCGCACGGGCACGGCAATCGAGCGCAGACCGAGTTCCAGTTCTTCATCGCTGACCGCGTAGCCACACTGCCGCGCTGCGTGCACCTCCTGCATGAGCACCACCAGTTCGGTCTTGGTCTTGGAAGTGAGGGCCTGTCGGCTCATGCGCTGCAGACGGAACTCGACCTCTTCGTCCGCAAAACCCGATAGCAACACGCGCCCAGTGGCTGAGCAATAGGCCGGCAGCCGCGCGCCAATGCCCAGGCCAAACGACAGGCTGCGCCGCTGCGTGGAGCGTGCCACGAACACCACGAATTGCGAATCCAGCACAGCTAGCGACGCCGACTCGCGCGTGCGCTCGCTGGTGATCTCCAGGATGGGCTGAGCCACCTTGGTCAAGGGCGTGGAGTTCACGTAGGCGTGCACCAACCGCAGCGTGCGCGGCTCAAGTGAGAACTGCCGGCCCGAGGCGCGTGCGTAGCCCAGCTTGACCAGCGTCAACAGAGCGCGGCGCGTGGAGGCCTTGCTGTGGCCGGTGATCTCGGCTGCCTCGCTCAGCGTCAACGGGGAGTTGCTTACGCCGAAAGCCTCAATGAGCAGCAGGCCCTTCTCCAAGCCCATCAAGTATTCCTTGTCCACCCCTTCATGCGTTTCCGTATCCATGTGCGTTCCTCCTTTGATGGCCGAAAGTTCGGTATGCGAAAACTTTACCGGATTTCGTTGACGCTGGGCAGACCAAAAAATACAGTCAAGTTTCACAAAACGGTCAAAAGTTCGATATCCGAATTTTCCCAAAGCAAGACATCCCACCGAACCATGAGCGTCACCGCCCCCGCGAACAGCG
>QFCS01003802.1_pt1 | contig 10788 bp, 8 predicted proteins | sample 3576561 | NCBI WGS metagenome assembly QFCS01 | reverse complement strand
GGCGGGCGGCGTGGGCGATCTCACGGCGCGCATCGTCGCGGCGCAACTGGGTGAGCAGCTCGGCCGGCCGGTGGTGATCGAGAACCGCCCCGGCGCGGGCGGCGTGGTGGCGGCCGACACGGTAGCGCGCGCCGAGCCCGACGGGCACACGCTGTTCCTCATGTCCAATGGCACGGCCGTCACGGCCGGGCTGTTCAAGTCGTTGCCGTTCGACACGGTGAAGGACTTCGCGCCCGTCTCCACCCTGGGCTTCTTCGACATCGCCGTGGTGGCGCACCCCGAGGCGCCCTTCAAGACCTTCGCCGAGCTGCTGGCCTGGGCGAAAGCGAATCCGGGCAAGCTCAACATCGGCAGCATCAACGTCGGCAGCACGCAGCACCTGGCGGCCGAGCTGTTCAAGAGCAGCGCCGGCATCGACGCACAGACCGTGCCCTTCAACGGCACGCCCAACCTCATTGGCGCCCTGCGCGGGCGGCAGGTGGACGTGGGCGTGGAAATCCTCTCGCCGGTGCTGACGCAGATCCGCGGCGGCGCGCTTCGTGCCCTGGCCGTGGCGGGCGAGAAGCGCTCGGTGGTGCTGCCCGACGTGCCCACGGCCACCGAAGCGGGCGTGACGGGCTTCGTGGCCTCCTCGTGGAATGCCATCGCCGCGCCCGCGAAGACGCCGCGCCCCATCGTCGAGCGGCTGCAGCGCGAGATCGCCACCGCCGTGGCCAATGCCGAGGTCCAGAAGAAGCTGCGCGAACTCAACATCGACCCGCGCGCGTCCACGCCCGAGCAGACGTCGGCGCTGCTGGTGAACGACATCAAGCGCTGGAGCGCGGTGATCGAGCGCGCCGGCATTCCGAAGCAGTGAAAGCCGCCCCCAGGGCGGGGCGCCACCTCAGGTCAGGCCTTGCAGGAAGCGCTGCAGGCTTGCCGCCCCTACGGGTTTGTGCAACAGCGTGAAGCCGTGCCGCTTCGCCTGTTCGATGCGCTCGGCCGACATGTCGCCGGTGATCATGCACACCGGCAGCGGGCCGGGGTGCTGGGCGCGCAGGCGCAGCAGCAGCGCCAGCCCGTCCATGGACGGGTCGAGCATGTAGTCGCAGATCAGCGCATCGATGTGCCGGGGATCGGCCTCGAACAAGAGCAGCGCCTCGGTGGCGCTGCGCGCATTGATCACCTGATGGCCCCATGACTCGAGCAGGCTGGCGGTGGCCAGCAGCACCTGCTCGTCGTCCTCGATGAGCAGGATGTGGCGGCCCGAGTCGCCGGGCGCCTGCGCGGCGGTCTCGCCTGGACGCTCCTGTCCCTGCGGTTTGCCACGCGGCAGGCGCACCGAGAACATCGAGCCGCGTCCCGGCGTGGACCGCACATCGAGCCGGGCGCCGATGTCGGCGGCCGCGCGCCGCACGATGGACAGGCCCAGGCCCTCGGCGCGGTCGCCCGGCACCGCGCGCGGCGTCTCGCCTCGGTAGAACGCCTGGAAGATGGTGTCGAGCTGTTCGGGGGCGATGCCGATGCCCGTGTCCCAGACCTGCAGCTCGAGGTCGGCGCCACGGGCACGCGCGCCCAGCACCACGCGTCCGCGCTCGGTGTAGCGGATGGCGTTGCTCACCAGGTTGGCCAGCACGCGGTGCAGCACCGTGGGGTCGCCAAGCACCCAGGCGCGGCTGGGTACCACGTGCAGCACCAGACCTTTTTCGGTGGCCAGGGGCGCGAACTCCGACACCAGTGCGTCGAACGCCGGTTGCAGCGCCAGGGACCGCGGCGTGAGCATCTGGTGTCCGGCGTCCCGCAGCGAGGCGCCGAGCAGCATGTCCAGCAGCCGCATCAGGCCGTCGAGCGAGGCGCGCATGCGCTGCACGATGGGTGTGAAGGGCTCGCTGGGCAGGGGCGGTGGCGCGCGGCTCAGGCTCTGGATGGTGGTGAGGAACAGGCCGAGCGCGTGGATGGGCTGGCGCAGGTCGTGGCTCGCCGAGGCGAGGAACACCGACTTGCCCCGGTCGGCCGCCTCCGCGCGGGCGGTCTGCCAGCGCAGGTCGGTGACGAGCCGGTCGATGCGCCGCTGCGCCTCGTAGCGGTAGCTCACGTCCTGCAGCAGCACGGCCTGGCAGGGGCGGTCTTCGTCCATGAAGGTGATCGCCTGCACGTGCAGCGGCGGTGCGCCGTCCTTGTCGGGCCACAGCGAGAGCTGCATGTCCCGGCGGCCCTCGCCATCGAGCAGGCCGTCCAGCGGCGGCACGCCCAGCATCTCCAGCGCGTGGACCAGCGGTTGGCCAATGAGCTGTTCGCGCTCCAGGCAGATGTGGCGACAGGCGATGGGGTTGGCGTCGGTGATCACGCCGCCGTCGCTGAGCAGGATGCCTTCGATACCCGCCTCGAACAGCGCGTTGAGCCGATCCAGCGTCTGGCGCAGCGCCTGCATGCCGCGGTGTCGCAGGGTGACGTCGCGCGCGAGCGTGGCCATCTTCGGCGGGCGTCCTTCGCCGTCGGACACGGGACACAGGGCAACGCTCAGGACCCGGTCCTCGCCCTGCATGTCGGGAATGAAGCGCTCGTAGCGCACCGGCCGGCGCGTGCGGAAGAACTCGCCGCGAAAGGGCGCGGTCAGGAAGTAGTTGTCGCCCATCACCTGGCCGATCTTGCGGCCCGGCGCCTCGGCCGTCGACGTCGCGTAGTAGGTCGCGTACGAGGCATTCACGTAGAGCAGGGTCTCTTCGTGATCGAGCATCGAGATCAGCTCCTGCAACTGATCCAGGGTGTGCGTCAGCCGCTCCAGCGTCAGGGCGCGCCGGCTCGGCGCGTGTTCGAGGGGGGAGAGGTCGACGAAGGTGCAGACCCAGTCGTCGCGTCCCGCCAGCGGCGCGAAGTCGGCGTGCAGCAGGCGGGGCGCGTTCGTGCCGGGCGCCGGGTCGAGGTGCAGGTGACCCTGGAAGGCCTGGCCACGCGCCAGCAGTTCGGGCAGGCTCCCGTCGCTCGCGGCGAAGGCCCGTTGCCAGGCGGGCTGCTGCTGTTCCATGGGCGCCAGCAGCACGTCGAGCGCGGCATTGGGCGTGAACCGCCAGGGCGATGGGCGCAGCAGGGCGGCGGGGCCGTCGATCTCCTCGACCCAGGTGCGCGCTTCGGACACTGCGTTCACGATGCCTCCTGCTCCAGCACCTGCTGGAGCGCGTCATGCCGCACCGGCTTGTGCAGCAGCGACAGGCCCAGGGCGCGGATCTCCTGGGCCACTGGCGTGGACGTGTCCGCGGTGAAGACGTGCACGGGAACGGGTCGCGGCAGGCAGGCGCGCACAGTGTCGATGAACTGGCTCGCGTTGATTTCTCCGCCGAGGTGGTAGTCGGTGAGCACGAGGTCGATGACGTCGCCGTGCATGATGGCCTGCGTGATCGCCTGGTCGGCGTCGGCCGCGCACCAGACCTGGTGTCCCCAGGCCAGCAACAATTGCTGCATGGCGCTCAGCACCTGCATGTCGTCGTCGATGACCAGCACGTGGCGCTTGACGCTCTCGGCGTGCGCGGCCCCGGTCGCCGGTGCGCTGGGCGCCGGCACCGGGGCCATCGGCGCCGGCTCGCCGCGTGGCACGGTGATGGAGAACAGGGAGCCGCGCCCGGGTGTCGAGCGCACCTGCAGTCGGGCGCCCAACAGCTTCGCCGAACGCTGCACGATGGACAGGCCCAGGCCGAGCCCGCGCAGTCCGCCTGCCGGGGTGGCGTTGGGGCTGACCTGGTAGAACTCGCCGAAGATGGCGTCGAGCTGGTCGGCCGCAATGCCGACGCCGCTGTCCCAGACCTGGATCTCCACGTCGGGGCCGCGTGGCCGCGCGCCCACCAGCACGCGGCCACGCCGCGTGTAGCGGATGGCGTTGGACACCAGGTTGTCCAGGATGCGGCGCAGCACCACCGGGTCGGTGTGCACCCAGACACTGCTCTGCATCACGTCCAGCCGCAGGCCTTTCTCGATCGCCGTGTCGGCGAGGTCGTCGTCCAGTTCGCTGAACACCGTGTCCAGTGACACCGGCATGGGCGTGACCACCACGGCGTTCGCGTCCAGCCGGGAGACGTCGAGCAGCGAGTTGAGCAGTCGGCTCAGCGCGTCCAGCGAAGCGCGCATGCGCCGCCCCAGCTCATCGAGCGTGGCCAACGGCATCAGGGGGGCCCGGGTCAGGGCTTCCAGGCTGGTCAGGAACAAGCCCAGCGCATGGATGGGCTGGCGCAGGTCGTGGCTGGCGGCGGACAGGAACAGCGATTTGGCGCGGTCGGCGGCCTCGGCGCGGTCCTTCTGCGCACTCAGGTGGGCGATGAGTTCGCGGATGCGGGCCTGCGCCTCGCGGCGGTCGCGCACGTCGCGGATGATGGTCATGTGCATGCGCCGGCCCTGGCGCTGCACCGTGCGGTCGATCAGCTCGGCGGCGATGCGCACGCCGTGCCCGTCGATCAGGCCGCATTCGTGCGCGTCGTGCGATTCCTCGCCGGTGCCGGTGAGGTACGCCGCCCGGTCCTCGGGTGAGATCAGGTCCTCGAAGCGACGCTGCCGCAGCGCCTCCGCCGGCATGTCGAGCAGGCGGCAGGCGGCCAGGTTGGCGTCGACGATCCGCTGGTCCACGTGCACGATGATGGCGTCGCTGCTCGCCGTGACGAAGCGGCGCACGCGCTCCTCGCTCGAGCGGAGCTGGGCCATGGTGGCGTGATAGGCGGTGGTCTCCAGCGCATCGAGCAGGTGGCCGCTGGGCACGCCGGCCTCGTCCACGAGGGTGCGCAGGCTGCCCTCCAGCACCCGCTCCCGGCCCTGGGCGTCGCTGACGCGCCAGGCGAACGGCAGGGTCTGGCCCGGTGTGCCTTCCCGCAGGCGGGCCTGAATGCTCTCGAACAACGCCTGCCCGAACAGGCTCAGCGCATCGCGGCCGACGAGGGGGCGCCCGCGCGGGGTGATGAGCTCGAGCAAGGCGCCGCTGGCGAAGGCGCAGCGCAGATCCGGCCCCGTGTCGAGCTGGACGATCAGCAGCGGCAGGCTATCGACCATCTCCTGCAGCAATTGCAGGCGGCGCTCGGTGGCCTCGTGCGCCGCCCGCCGATCGCTGACGTCGGCGAGCAGGCAGACGTGCGCACGCCGGCTGGCCTGCCAGTGGCCGGCGCAGTGCAGGTGCATGGCGCGGCCTTGCGAATCGTCCCGCAGGCGCAGGTCCAGCGCGAAGGATTGCTCGCGGCCCAGCGCGGCGCGCAGGGCCGCGCGCGACTCGGGCACGAGGATGGACAGGTCGGACCACCGGCCTGCGGTGCGCGCCTCGAGCGCCAGGCCGCCCGCGCTCAGGCCGCTGGGCGAACCACCGAACGCGACCGTGAATCGGGTCCCCGGCAACGGGATCTGTGCGATCGGTGGCAGCTCATCCACGGTGGCGTCGGTGGTGTGGTGGGGACGCCCCGATTCTGATGAGTGGGCCGGCGCTTGGGAAGCGGGGTGTTGTCGCGTCCGCGTGTGGGCGCCACGGCACGCGCGGACTCAGGGCGCGAGCTGCGATAGGTGGTGCGCCAGGGCCTTGAGGTCGTCGTCCTTCAGGCCGTGCAGTGACGCCGCCATGATGGTGTCGCGCCCCGTGGCCTGGCCGCTCAGGAACTGCCGCATGGCGTGGAGCAGGTAGTCCTCGCGCTGGCCGGCCAGACGTGGCATCTGTTCGCGCCCGGCGTAGCTGGGCAGGTGGCAGCTCGCGCAGCGGTTGCCATCGGCCAGTTGCTGGCCGCGCGCGAACAGCGCCGCGTCGCGCGCGCCGGGCTGCGGCCGGATCGTCTGCTCCGCAAAGTGCCTTGCCATGGCGGTGAGGTCCGCGTCGCTCACACCGTCGAGCAGGCCTTTCATGGCGGGGATGTCGCGCAGCCCTTCGCGGATCATCACGAGCTGGTTCTCCAGGAACACCGGCGGCTGGCCCGCGAGCGTGGGCGTGTTGGCCAGCGGCGCGGGCGCACCGCCCGCGCCGTGGCAGGCCGCGCAGGCGGCCAGGCGCTCGGGCAGCGCCTGGGCCGCCGCGCCGCCGGCCAGCAGCGCGGTCCAGAGCAGCGCGATCCAGGGCAGCAGAGGTGCGCGCCGCATCAGCCGCCGTAGCTCACGCGGTAGATCGCGCCAAGCTGCTCGTCCGACACCAGCAGCGAGCCGTCCTTCATCTGCAGCAGGTAGGCCGGCCGGCCCCAGAAACTCTGGTCGGCCTCGTTCATGAAGCCCGTCATGAAGGGCACGATCTGCGCGTTCTTGCCATCCGGCGCGGCCTTCACCATCACCACGTCGTAGCCGATCTTCTTCGTGCGGTTCCACGAGCCCTTGCGCGCGTTGAAGAGCGCGCCGCGGTACTCGGGCGGGAACATGGTGCCGCTGTAGAACATGACGCCCATGCTGGCCGCGTGCGGGCCCATCAGCGCCACGGGTGGCTCCACGCCGCCGCACGCGTTCGCCTTCTTCACGTCGGGGTCCGCCATCCGGCCTTCATGGCAGTACGGGAAGCCGTGATTGAGGCCGGTGGCGCGCACCCGGTGCAGGGTGTCGTTGGGCGTGTCGTCGCCCAGCCAGTCGCGGCCGTGGTTGCTGAACCAGAGTTCGCGTGTCTGCGGGTGCCAGTCGAAGCCCACGCTGTTGCGCACGCCGGTGGCCACCACCTCCATGCCGGAACCGTCGGGGTTGTAGCGGCGGATCTGCGCGTACTCGGGCGAGGGCAGCTCGCAGATGTTGCAGGGCGCGCCGAAAGGCACGTAGAGCTTGCCGTCCGGCCCGAAGGCGATGTACTTCCAGTTGTGGTGCTGTTCCTTGGGCAGCTTGAAGGCGGCCGTCATGTCCACCGGCTGGGCGTTGGGGTTGCCGGCGATGCCGTCGAAGCGCAGCACCTTGTCGATGGCCATCACGTACAGCGAACCGTTGCGGTACGCCACGCCCGAGGGCTGGTTGAGCTTGTCCACCACCGTGCGCACCGTGCGCGCGCCACCGCTGTCGGTGACTTCATAGACGCGGCCGATGCCGCGCGTGCCCACGTAGTACTTGCCGTTGTCCCCGGCCACGATGGCGCGCCCACCCGGCATGCCGGTGGCCCACACCTCGACCTTGAAACCCGGTGGCAGCTTGATGCGGTTGACGGGGATCTGGTCGGCCGGCGTCACGGTCATCTTGCCGGCCAGCGGCGCCAGGGTGGAGCTGGCCATGCTCATGGGCATGCCCTGTTTCCACGCGGGTTGCGCAGCGGCGGCAGCGGGCGGGGCTGCGGTGGGGGCTTGCGAGCCGGTCTGTGCGCAACCGATGAGGGCGAGCGCCACGGCGGCGCCCACCACGCCGGGACGGGCGAGGGTCTTGAGCATGGGTTGTCTCCTGAATGCTGTGGTTCTTCGTGGGCGGACCGGGACCCGGCCGCCGACGGCATCGTAGGGGCAAATGCCGGGGACCGCGCCGGTTGCGGCTGCGGCCTTGGCTATCGGGGCGATAGGTACTTGCGTTGCCATGGCAGAGGGCTAGCATCGCGGCCCAGGTGCACCCGCGCCACGAGGAGAGAGGCATGAGCAGCGAAGCCAGCGTCTTGATCGAGTTCGTCAAGGTGTCACCGGCGTTGATCGTCTCGGTGGTCGGCAGCCTGTTCCTGATGGCGAACGCCGACGCCATCGGCCAGTTGTTGCGCAAGGCCACCAAGGTGTCGGCACTGGGGGTGTCGATCGAGGCCGCGGGCGACACCTTCGACGATGCGGTCAGGGCCCATGGCCTGGAGGGCATGGTGAGCCATCGGGAGCGCATGGCCGTGTTGCGTCGTCTGTCGGCCTGCGGGCCGATGCTTCGGGGCACCCGGGTGCTCTGGGTGGACGATCAGCCCGCGAACAACGAAGCCGAAGTGAGGCTGCTCAGATCACTGGATGTGGAGGTGCAGCAGGTCACCACCAGCACCGAGGCGCTCGACTTCCTGAAGATCCGCAACTACCTGCTGGTGATCACCGACTTCGACCGCCAGGGTTCACCGACGGCCGGCATCACGTTTGCCGGCCAGGTGGCGGCGCAAACCGCGGCACCTCCCGTGATCGGCTACGTGGGCAGCAGCCAGGCCGGCATGGCGCGTCCGGCGCACTTCTTCGGCGTGACCAATCGCCCGGACCACCTGATGCACCTGGTGTGCGACGTGGCCCAGCGCGAAGGGAGTTGAGCGTGTTCGTGCAGTGGTGCGTCAAGGGCGTGTGGGGCGGGCCGGGCGGCATCGACGACGCCGTCGCCGACGACATCACACAGCACGGACAGGGCATCCGTTGCAACTGGTGGCGCAACGGCGGGCAGCCCGCGCCCGAGGACGTGGAGACCCGCCTGCGGCCGCACGAGCTGCACCAGCACATCCACCAATACGCCACCGCCGGGCCGGGCACGCCCTTCATCTCGCTCACCGCCGGCAGTGTCGAGCGGGACCGCGTCGCCCGCTTCAACCGCCTGCTCACCGCCGAGGAAGTGGCCCTGCGCTTCGCCACCGATTGGGGCACGCACCCGGGGTACCTGTTTCATTGCTGGGTGCTGGTGGGCCTGATGCCGGCGGTGGAGATCCAGGCCGTTGCCGAGGAGGTGCGCGAACTGCACACCTACACGGACTGGTCGGACTTCCAGCTCGAAGGCGAGATCACCACCAAGCTGCTGGTGCCTTCGCACCAGATCGAACGCTGGGAGTATTGGGATCTGGGCCTTGATGCGACGGCCCCCCAACGGCAGGCCGCCAATCCGCGCTTCCAGCCCCCCGAGCGCCTGTCCAACATCCGTGGGGCCCTGGTCCGATGACGCTGTTGCAGGCCGTGACGCAGGCCGAACCGAACCAGGACGCGGACGAACTGGCCGGCACGGTCAGCGCGCGGCTCGCTTACCTGGTGCGTCGCGCCGAAGGCCTGGGGGATGCCACGGCGGCGTCCAAGCTCGCAGTCGCCACACTGTGGCTCGATGCCTGCGAGACAGCGAGCTTCCTGGGAGACACCCGGACCGCGCGCCGCGCCCTGCGCCAGGCCGCCAGCGCCCTGGTGGCGGCAGGCAATCCCTTCGGCACCACCCTGCGCGCCGCCTTCCTCGTCGAGCGCGGCACGGGGATGTTCGTGCTGGAAGACGAGGGCGCGGTCCTGCGGACCGAGGGCGCCGCGCAGGCCTGGGCCGTCTTCAACAGCGAGGGGCGCGCGCAATGGACCGAGGGCCTCGCGCGCCACACCCTTCTGGTCAATGGCGCCGAGCGCATCGGCCGCCTGGGTTGGACGCTGGACGAGATGCTGTCGGTGACCACGGCGAGCCCCGAGGAGCGCCATGGCCTCTTCGCGGCCCGGCTGTCGGAGCAGTACCGCGCCGTGCGCAACGCGCAGCGCAACGCGTACCTGTGGCGGCGCCAGCTTGCCCCCGTGCCGCTGTTCGACCTGGAACTGGCCGTGCTGATCCGCCACGGCCTGGGCGACCGGTGGGGCGAGGTGCAAAGCCGCTGGGTGGCCGAGCGCGTGGCCGACCCGCAGGAGCGGGAATTCATGGACGCTTACCTGCAGGCCGTGGCCGCGCTGATCCAGTCCGAGAGGGGCAACGGCACGAACGTGCTGGTGGAGGAGCGTCTGCGCTGAGCGCCGCCTGCGATTGACGCGCGCGCGGTCACCGGCGAGCATCGCGCCCATGTCCCTCGACACTTGGCTCATCTACCTCGCCGCCGCCATCGGTCTCTCGCTGTCGCCCGGCCCCAACGGCTTGCTGGCCCTCACGCACGGCGCGCTGCACGGACGCCGCCTCACGCTCTACACCATCGCGGGCGGTGCGCTGGGCTTCGTGCTGGTCATCGCGCTGTCGATGTTCGGCATCGGCGCGCTGCTCAAGACCTCGCTGCTGTGGCTCACGGTGCTCAAGTGGGTGGGCGGCGCCTACCTGGTGTGGCTGGGCGTGCAGGTGTGGCGCTCGCCGCCGCTGGGTGAGGGCCTGGCCCAGGCCGCGGCGCCGCGCAGCGGGGCTTCGCTGTTCCGCCAGGGCCTGCTGTCGGCGGTGAGCAACCCCAAGGCCGTGCTGTTCTTCGCCGCGTTCCTGCCGCAGTTCATCGATCCGGCCCGCAGCCTGCTCGTGCAGTTCGTGCTGATGGCGGGCACCTTCGCGCTGGTGGAAATCCTCACCGAGCTGTTCATCGCCAGCGCGGCCAACCGCATCCGCCCCTGGCTGCAGCGTGCGGGCAAGGCCTTCAACCGCGCCTGCGGCGGGGTGTTCATGGCCATCGGCGTGGCGCTGCCGCTGCGGGGTTGAGCCGCGCGGGCCGAGCGCGCCGTGTGGGCCGTGTGACCCCGTCGCCGGTTCAGAAATCGGTGCTGACCGTCGAGCGCGTGAACGCCTCGTTGTGGTCGATGAGCTCGTCCAGCGCCTTGGCCGCCTTCGTCTCGTCGCCGTCGGCGATGGCCTGGGCGATGCGCGCGTGCAGCACGGCAATCGATGGCGTGTCGTCGGCCTGGCGGTGGTGCATGAACCAGAAGCGGCGCGACAGGCCGTGCATGAGGCCCATGGCGCCGCTGGCGAATTCGTTGCGCGCGGCGCGCAGCGACAGGTCGTTGAAGAGCTTGTCGGCCCGCATGAAGCGCACCTGGTCCTTGGCCTTGGCGGCGGCGTTGAACTCTTTGGCCAGGTCGGCGAATTGCTGGCGTTCCACGTCGGTGGAGCGCCGCGCGGCGCAGCGCGCCACCAGGCGCTCCACCTCGCGGCGCGTCTCCAGCAGGCGCAACTGGCGCTTGATGTCCAGCTCGGACACCAGCACGCCGCGCTGCGGCAGGATCTGCACCAGGTGCTCGCGCGCCAGGCGCTGCAGGGCCTCTC
>QFCS01002442.1_pt1 | contig 10803 bp, 6 predicted proteins | sample 3576561 | NCBI WGS metagenome assembly QFCS01 | reverse complement strand
CGACGGCGAACCGGACGCGCCTGCGACCCATGAGCGCAGCAATCATGACCGCGGCAATGCGGCGCAGACACTCGCCGGCCTGCGCGAGGACCTGCGCCATCTCAGCGCTCGCATCGCGCCGGCCCAGCCCGTCGTCTCGCCTGCCGCCCGAATCGAGGAGCAGCGCGCCGCCTTCCAGCCGCTCGAACGTGCGATCGGCGATCTCGGCTCGCGCCTCGAGCGGCTCGACGGCCGCGACCGGCTCGACCCCGTCCTGAAGCCGCTGGCGCGGATCGAGGCGGAAGTCGCGCGTCTGTCCGACAACCGCTCGCAGGACGGCCTCAGCCGCTTCGAGCTCGAGATCGCCCATCTCGCCGCGAAGGTCGACGCCCTCGTCGCCCGCGGCGGCGATCGCGCCGCGATCGCGCCTGTGCTGCGTGAGATCGCTGAGCTGCGCGACCTGATGTCCGCCGGCACCGACGGCCGGCGCCTCGACGACCTCTCGCAGCAGCTCTCCTCGCTCTCCTCCGAGATCGGCCGCCTGCGCGATGCTCAGCCGGACGGGCGCGAACTCCGTAATCTCTCGCTCGCCATCGAGGATGTGCGCGACACCCTGCTGAGCGACCGCTCGCGTGAGCGGTCCGGCGACAATGCGCCGCTGCTCGCGCTCTCGCGCCAGGTCGAGTCGCTGGCGCAGAAGATCGAGACGCTGCCCTCGATGAAGGCCTCGGTCATCGACGGCCAGGTCAACCAGCTCATCGCCCGGCTCGACGAGCTCGATGCCATGGGCCGTCCGGCTTCGAACGAACTCTCGGGCCGCATCGAAGCGCTGGTGATCCGGCTGGAGAGCCTCGCGGATCGCTCCGCGAATCCGCTCGACGAGCGTATCGACGCGCTTCAGCACCAACTCGAGACCATCGCCCGCCAGGGCCCGTCCTATGTCGAGAAGCAGATCGAGGCCCTCGCCCGCCGGATCGACGCGCTCGCGGCGTCCAGCAGCCTCGCCCGCATCGTCGACCCTGGCGGCCTGCCGGTGGCCCAGGTCGACATGCGGCCGGTCGAGGACATGCTGCGTCAGCTCGCCGGCAAGATCGACGAAGCCGGACGCCCCGGCGCCGGTTCGGACTCCTTCGATGCGCTCGAGCAGCAGATCGCGGGTCTGGCCCACCGGCTCGACGAGGCGGCTGCGACCCGCTCGGCCGAGACCGGCATCGAGCGGACCCTGCAGGACCTCGTGGTCCATCTGCAGTCGATGCGCGAGGATACCGCCGCCGCGGCGGAGCGCGCCGCCCGTGCAGCGATGGCGGACATCGCGCCGACGCGCGGGGCTGGCTTCGCTGAGCTCAGCAACCTGGTCACGGGCCTGCGCGACACGCATGTCTCCTCGGGCCGCCAGACCCAGGATGCGATCGGCGCCGTCCATCAGACCCTCGAGACGGTCATCGCCCGGCTGGCGAGCCTCGAAGCCGAGCTCGGCGGCGAACGTGGCCAGGGCGCGCGCAGCGTGCCGCCGCTGCCGCCGCGCGCCCGGACCATCGACACGGCGACCATGCCGCCTGCCACCCAGCTCGGCGCCAAGACCGAAGAGCGGCTCGTCGCCTCGCGCGGGCCTGCAGCCGCCTTCGACGTGCCGCTCGAGCCGGGCTCCGGTCGCCCGCGCGTCGAGGCGAGCACGGCTCCGAGCGACCAGCAATCGGTCCGCCAGAGCCTGATCGCGGCGGCACGGCGCTCGGCCAAGGCTGCCTCGGAAGCGGCGAGCGCCGCCCCCGTCGTGACGCCCGAGCCCGCCAAGCCCGGCAAGGCTGCCCCGACGGGCGGGCGCCTCAAGGAGATCATGGAGAAGCGCCGCCGGCCTCTGCTGCTCGGCCTGGCCGCAGTCATCCTCGCCATGGGCGCCGCCCATGTCCTGTCCGGCCCGCCGGCGAGCGATGCCAAGAAGCAGGTCGCCAACGCTTCTGCGCAGATCACGCCGCCTCCCGCGGCTGCAGAAAAGGACAGCGTCGAGACGACCGCATCGGCGGCGCCGAGCAAGGATCAGAACGCCATCCTGGCGCCGATCCAGCTCGGCACCACCCAGGCTCTGGCCGCGCCGCAGACGGGCCCGGCTCCGCAGGCGGAAGCCAGCGCCGCGCCCGCACCGATGGTCGCGGCACTGCCGCCCGCCACCGCCGCCGAGCCGCCCGAGAGCGTGACCGGCCTCAACGAGATCCCGGCCACGCTCGGAACGAGCGGCATGCGCAAGGCGGCACAGTCCGGCGATGCCCGGGCCGTCTACGAGCTCGCGGCCCTGGCGGTCGACAAGCCCGGCACCGGCCGCGATCCGAAGCTCGCCCTGCACCTGTTCGAGCGGGCCGCGGTCGCGGGGCTGGCTCCGGCACAGTTCCGCCTCGGCAACATGTTCGAGAAGGGCATCGGCACGAGCCGCGACGCCTCCCTCGCCCGGCTCTGGTATTCGCGTGCCGCCGAGCGCGGCAACGCCAAGGCGATGCACAATCTCGCCGTGCTCTATGCCGAGGGCGCCAACGGCAAGCCCGATTATGCGACCGCGACGGAATGGTTCCGCCGTGCCGCCGAGTTCGGGGTCCGCGACAGCCAGTACAACCTCGCAGTCCTGCTTGGGCGCGGGCTCGGCGCTCCGGCCGATCTCGGCCTGTCCTATCGCTGGTTCGCCATCGCGGCGGCGCAGGGCGACGAGGATGCCGGCCGCAAGCGCGACGAAGTCGCCGGCCGCCTGTCCGCAGCCGACCTTGCCACCGCCAAGGCAGCGGTCGAGGCCTGGAAGCCGAAGCCTCTGGAGCCGCTCGCCAACGAGGTCGCAGCCCCCGCCAAGGGCTGGGAAGACACCCCGGCAGCAGCAGCCAGGAAGCCGGCCAAGCCGACACGCGGCTGAGGCGCGCGCAAAAAGAAGCGCGGCTCGGCGAGCGAAATCTTCTCAGAGCAAAGCAATCTGAAAGGGATTTTGCTCTAGCGTCACCGTTTCGACGCCTTCGCATGGGAAGCGTCGCGCCGGCTGACAGGGTTGAGAAGGGTGCAGATTTATCTTCCGATCGCAGAGTTGCCGATCAGTATCCTGCTCGTTCTGGGCCTGAGCGGCGCGGTTGGCTTCATTTCCGGGTTGTTCGGCGTCGGCGGCGGCTGCCTGCGTACACCGCTGCTGATCTTTCTCGACATCCGGCCGGCCGTGGCCGTCGCGACCGTGGCCGCCCAGGTCGCGGGATCGTCGATGACAGGCGTCCTGACCTATTGGCGACGAAACGCGCTCGATCTGAAGCTAGGCAGCGTGCTGGTCGGCGGCGGTATCGTCGGCACTGTTCTCGGCGTTCTGTTCTTCAACTCGATGCGCCGCCTCGGCCAGCTCGAGCTCGTCATCACCCTGGCCTATGTCACGCTCTTCACCTGCATCGGCGGCCTGATGCTGTTCGATGCGGTGCGTGCCGCACTGCGTGACCGGCAGGGCAAACCCGCCCGCCTGCGCAGGCGGGCCGGCATGCACCCGGCCTGGATGGGCCTGCCCTGGCGCATGCGCTTCTACCGGTCGCAGCTCTATGCCAGCGTAATCCCGATCGCGGGGCTGGCGATCGTGATCGGCTTCATCGGCGCCGTACTCGGCGTCGGCGGCGGCTTCATCCTGGTCCCGGCGCTGCTCTATTTCTTCCGGGTACCGCCGGCGGTCGTGGTCGGCACCTCGCTGTTCCAGATCCTCATCACAATGACCGGCGCCACGGTGCTGCATGCCGTCACCAACCAGTCGGTCGACATCGTGCTGGCGATCCTGCTGCTGATTGGCGGCGTGATCGGCGCACAGTTCGGCGGGCGGGCAGCGCGCAACCTCAATGTCGGTTCGTTCCGGCTGCTGCTGGCCCTGCTGATCCTCTCGGTCGGTCTGCGCTTCGCCATCTCTCTCTTCCTGCCGCCCCCCGAGCCCGTCTCGGTGTTCATACCGGAGAGCGCGCGATGAGCTGGGTCCGCAACGCGCTGCTCGCGGCGGGGCTCGCGCTCGCCGTCGGTCAGCCGGCACAGGCAGAGACGCTGATCGCGGCGCTGTCGACGCACCAGATCGCCATCACCTCGAACTATACCGGCGACCAGCTCACGGTCTTCGGCCTGGTCGAGCGCGAGGGGCGTACCGCCGGCCGCGCGGATCCCTACGACATCGTGGTCACCGTGCGCGGCCCGCTGCGAATGCTGATCGTGCGCGAGAAGGAAAGGGTCGGTCCGCTCTGGGTCAACCGCCAGCAGCGCCGTTTCCCGGAACGCCCGGTCTTTCTGACCGTATCGACCAACCGGCCGATCTCCGAAATCCTGTCGGAGGAGGCCGCACGGCGCGAGCGTGTCGGACTTGCCAACGCGCAGAGAACGCCGGCCACCAACGTATTCGAGTTCGGGATCGGCCCGTATCGCGATGCGCTGATCCGCATCATGGAGGACAAGGGGCTCTACGCCGAGAACGAACGCGGCGTCACCTTCCTCTCGCCGACGCTGTTCAGCGCCCCGATCAACGTGCCCGCCACCGCGCCGACCGGCTCCTACGAGATCGAGATCGTGCTCTATGCGGGCGGAGCGGCGTTGGCCCGCCAGACCACCAATTTCGAGGTGGTCAAGACCGGGATGGAACAGAGCCTGGCCTCGGCGGCGCATGAGCGGCCGCTGCTCTACGGTCTCGCTACGGCCGCGCTCGCTTTGCTCTTCGGCTGGCTGGCGACGACGATCTTTCGCCGCGACTGAGCCGGTGCGCATGCCAGTGCCACACAGTTGGCGCGGGCATGCCGGCAGGACGGGCCAGTCTCAACCGGTCAGGAGATCATAGGCGAAGAAGGGCGCTATCGCTCCCGGGGCCAACGAGGTCAGTTCCTCGGCCAACTCCACCAACCCGTCGGTCTCGGTCAGGGAGGTCAGGATGCCGGCGCCATCGCGCGGGTGCTTGCTGGCGACTGCAATGCCGTCGGCGCCCGGCGCCAGCGAGACCCGGACATATTCGCGCCGGCCAGCCTTCTTGCGATAGGGAAAGTCCAGCCTGACCGACAGCGCCTGCGGGCGCGCCGGCGTCGTGCCGGCGAGCAGCGCGATCACCGCGCGCGCCACAAAGGCGAAGGTGACGAAAACCGCGACAGGATTGCCGGGCAGGCCGAGGAAGGGTTTTCCGTCGATCAGCCCCATCGCGACGGGGCGACCTGGCTTGATGCCGATCCGCCAGAAGGCGAGCTCGCCGACCTCGGAAACCGCCGTCTTGACGTGGTCCTCCTCGCCGGTCGAGACCCCGCCCGAGGTCAGGATCAGGTCGCAATCGCGCGCCGCGGCGCGCAAGCGCTGGCCGAGGCTCGAAGGCTCGTCCCTGAGGATGCCGAGATCGACGACCTCGGCCCCGGCTCGGGCCACCAGCGCCCGCAGCACGCTGCGATTGGCGTCATAGATTCCGGCCGGCGGTAGCGCGATGCCGGGCTCGTTCAGCTCGTCGCCGGTCGAGAACACCGCGACCCGGACACCGCGGCGCACCGCGACCTCAGTGAGGCCGAGAGCGGCGAGCAGACCGAGATCCTGCGGGCGCAGCCGGCGGCCGGCAGCCAGAACCGGTGCGCCTGTGGCGACGTCCTCGCCGGCGGGCCTGGCATTGGCGCCCGGCTTCAGCCCGGCCGGGAGGCGCACGAAGCCCTCCTCCAGCGCGACGTCCTCCTGCATGAAGACGGTGTCGGCACCACCGGGCATAGGCGCGCCGGTGAAGACGCGAACCGCGAAGCCGGCGACGACGAGACCGGCAGCGTCGGCCCCTGCCGCGACCCGGCCCGAGAGCGGCAGCCGGGTCTCGCCGGACGGAGCGAGATCGGCGAAGCGCACCGCATAGCCATCGACCGCAGAGTTGGCGAAGGGCGGCGAGTCGCGGGGCGCCGCGACATCGGCAGCGAGCACGCGGCCGTCTGCCCGCTCGAGCGGCACGGTCTCGATCCCAGAGACGGGGCTGATGCGTTCAGCAGCGAGCGCGGCCGCCTGCTCGATCGTCATCAGCGGCCCGAAGACCTTGGCATCCTCGCTGAGCTGCGCCATCTCAGGCCTCCTCGCGCGCCCGCTCCAGCACCTCAGCCAATGGCTGGGCGCGGGCGAACAGAAGATCGGCAATCCCCGGGATATCGTCGAGCCCGAGCACGGGTCGGCCGGCCTGCGGAAAGGGCGTGTCGCTCGCCACCGCGACGATGCTGTCGTCCTGCGGATGCAGCGGCGGCTTGCCGTTTGCGACCCGATAGACCTCGAGCTTGGCGTGCGGATCGCGCTTGAAGCCTTCGACGATGACAAGGTCGACCGGCGAGAGACGGGCGAGCAGTTCCGGCAGCTTGGCCTCCGGCTCGTCCCGCAATTCGTGCAGCAGCGCCCAGCGCCTTGCCGAGGAGATTAGGACCTCCGAGGCGCCGGCCTCGCGATGGGCCCAGGAATCCTTGCCGGGCGTGTCGAGATCGAAGGCGTGATGGGCGTGCTTGATCGTCGATACGGCGATGCCGCGATTGGCGAATTCCGGGATCAGCCGGGTGAGAAGGGTCGTCTTGCCGGCTCCGCTCCAGCCCGCCAGCCCGATCACGCGCATCGACAACGACATCCCCAAAAACAGAACCGGGCGCGAAACGCGCCCGGCTGTCATCCTGCGGATCACCCTCGCGGGTCAAGCGCGCCGATTGTCACTCCGCCGGCTGCAGGGTGGCGCCGGGTGCCCGGCCCTTCTCGATCTCCTCGGCGACCCAGAGCGCATGATGCTCCTTCGCCCAGTTGAGATCGACCTCGCCCGAGCCCATCGCGTCGAACGCGCCTTCCATGCCGATCGAGCCGATATAGATGTGCGCCAGCATCACCGCGATCATCAGCACGGAGACGACGCCGTGGACGACGTTCCAGAACTGCATGTCGAGCACGCCGCCCGAGAAGCTCGGATACAGCAGGTAGATGCCGGAGACCGAGAGCGCCGCGCCGCCGAGCACCACCGCCCAGAAGATCACCTTCTGGCCGCCATTGAAGCGCCGCGCCGGCGGCGCATGGCCCTTGCCGATCAGGCCGCCGCCCGCCGCGAACCAGCGCAGATCGCCGAGGTTCGGGATGTTGTCCTTGATCCAGACCAGGAACATCAGCGCGACGCCGAGCATGAACGGCCAGGCCAGGAAATTATGCGACCATTTGGCCGCCACCGAGAGATTGGTGAAGGCCTGTGGCCCGATCAGCGGCAGCAGCAGCGCCTTGCCGAAGGTAACGTTCAGCCCCGACAGCGCCAGGATGATGAAGCAGCCGGCGGTGAGCCAGTGCATGAAGCGCTCGAAGCCGTTGAAGCGCGTGATCGTCTGGCCGGAAGGGCCGGCCTCGATCCTGATCCGGCCGCGGAACAGGTAGAACGCGGTCAGCACGACCAGCATGCCGAGCACTGCAACGGCGCCGATGCGGGTCATGGTGCCCTGATGGAAGGCACGCCAGTCACGCCCGGCCGGACGCTCCAGCGTGGCGGCCCTGGTGTCCGGGATGGTGATCCGGCCGCGCAGTTCCGCGGACGGATTCTGCTTCAGCGCGTCGAGGAACTGCTGTTCCCGGACGGAATTGGCGGTCGGGTTGACCTGCTGGGCGCTGGCGGGAGCCGCGACGGCGAGCGCCAGCGCGAGCAGAAGCCCGCTGAGCAGGAAGCGGAGATGAGCACCGAACGACATTGCGGCGTCCTTTCGCGAAGGCGGAGCAGAACTGAGGGGGAACGCACCCGACCTTTCCGGCCGTGGCACGCCCCTCCCCCCAGAAGTCAGATGGCGATGGTTTCCCGATAGGCGGTCTGCCATCCCCAGGCGCCGGAACCGTAGCCGCGCTTGACCACGCGCTCCTTGTAGATTTGCGCGATGATCTCGCCGTCGCCGGCGAGCAGCGCCTTGGTCGAGCACATTTCGGCGCAGAGCGGCAGCTTGCCCTCGGCCAGACGGTTCGAGCCGTATTTCTGGAACTCGGCCGGCGAGAGATCGGCTTCCGGGCCGCCGGCGCAATAGGTGCACTTGTCCATCTTGCCGCGCGAACCGAAGTTGCTGAGCTTCGGATATTGCGGCGCGCCGAACGGGCAGGCGTAGAAGCAGTAGCCGCAGCCGATGCAGAGATCCTTGTTGTGCAGCACCACGGCGTCCGCCGTGGTGTAGAAGCAGTCGACGGGGCAGACCGCGGCGCAAGGTGCGTCGGTGCAATGCATGCAGGCCATCGAGACCGATCGCTCGCCCGGCTTGCCGTCATTGATGGTGACGACGCGCCGGCGGTTGATGCCCCAGGGCACGTCGTTCTCGTTCTTGCAGGCGGTGACGCAAGCGTTGCACTCGATGCAGCGATCGGCGTCGCAGAGGAATTTCATCCGGGCCATGGTTCAGTGCCTCCTCACGCCGCCGCGATCTGGCAAAGCGTCACCTTGCCTTCGTGCATGCCCGTCACCGGGTCGTAGCCATAGGTGGTGACCGTGTTGACGGACTCGCCGAGCACGATCGGGTCGGTGCCGGGCGGATAGTTCCCGCGCTGGTCGGCGCCCTGGAAGAAGCCGCCGAAATGGAAGGGCATGAAGGCCGCTCCCTTGCCGACACGGTCGGTGACCAGCGCCTTTACCCTGGCCTTCGAGCCGTTCTCCGGGCCGGAGACCCAGACGAACGCACCGTCGCGGATACCGCGCTCGCTGGCATCGGCAGGATTGATCTCGACGAACATGTCCTGCTGCAATTCGGCCAGCCACTTGTTCGAGCGCGTCTCCTCGCCGCCACCCTCGTATTCGACGAGGCGGCCCGAGGTGAGGACGATCGGGAAGGATTTGGCGATGCCCTTCTCGACCGCCGCCTTCTGGATCGAGGTGTGCAGGTTGGGGATGCGCAAGGTGCGCTCGTCGGGCCGGGCCGGCCACTTCGCCACCAGATCGACGCGCGGCGAGTAGATCGGCTCGCGATGGGTCGGCACCGGGTCGGGCAGGTTCCAGGCGTTGGCTCTCGCCTTGCCGTTGCCATAAGGCACGCAGCCATGCTCCATCGCGACGCGCTGGATGCCGCCGGACAGGTCGATCGACCAGGAGACCGCGTCGATGTTGTTGCCGCCGATGCCGGTGATGACTTCCATCTCGGCCGGCGTCAGGTCCTTGTCCCAGCCGAGCTTCTTCAGCACGCCCATCGTGAACTCGGGGTAGCCGTCCTTGATCTCGGAGTTGAGCGAGAACGAGCCGCCCTCGGCCAGCAGGGTGTCGTTGACCTTGCTGCCATCGGGCAGGGTGCGCTCGCGGGTCAGGCCGAAGCGCGGGCGGAAGGTGCCGCCGCCATCCCTGGCCTCGAGCGAGGTGTTGTAGAGGATGTGCGTGCCGGGATGCTTGAACTCCGGCGTGCCCCAGCACGGCCACGGCAGGCCGTAGAAGTCGTTCTCGACCGGGGAGCCCTTGGCGCCGCGCAATGTCACCAGGTCGAACTCGTCCTGGTTGGCCATGTGCAGCTTCAGCCGCTCCGGCGACTGGCCGGTGTAGCCGGTCGACCAGCCACCGCGGTTGATCTCCTTGAGGATCGACTCGGCGGTCGGCTCGGGGCCGATCTTGCCCTGCACCATCTCGTAGGGCTTGAACATCGCCTCGGCGAAGCCGAGCTTCTGCGAGAGCTTGTAGATGACCGCGTAGTCACTGGCGGATTCGAAGATCGGCTCGACGACCTTCTCGCCCCATTGCAGCGAGCGGTTCGAGCAGGTGCGCGAGCCCGAGGTCTCGAACTGCGTGCAGATCGGCAGGATATAGGTGCCGTTCTTGCGGCCGCCCAGCGAGACGAAGTTCGTCGGGTGCGGGTCGCAGACGACGAGAAGATCGAGCTTCTCCAACCCCTTCACCGCATCGGGCATGCGCGGGATGGTGTTGCCGCCATGGCCCATGACGAACATGGCCTTGAGGTTGTCCATCTGGTCGACCTGCTCAGCCGGCAGATTGGCCGCGTCGAACCAGCGGGTCGAGGTGTGGCCGGAGGTCTCCATATTGGCCTTGCGCGTGCGCGCGGGGCGCCCGCCCTTGGCCGGAACCTCGTCGAAACGCGAGACGAAATAGTCGTAATCGACGTTCCAGACCCGGGCCCAATGGCGCCAGGCGCCCTCGACCAGCCCGTAATAGCAAGGCAGATTCGAGACATCGAGGCCGAAATCGGTGGCGCCCTGCACGTTGCAATGGCCGCGGAAGATGTTGGCGCCGGTACCGCGCGAGCCGACATTGCCGGTCGCGAGCAGCAGGTTGCAGATGGCGCGGACGTTCGCGGTGCCAACCGAGTGCTGGGTGACGCCCATGCACCAGACAAAGGTGGCGGGCTTGACCGTGGCGAAGGTCTGCGCGGCGCGCTTCATCTGCTCGGCGGGAACGCCGGTGATGTCCTCGACGGTCTTGGGATCGTATTTCTCGACCTCCTTGCGGACGTCGTCCATGCCGTGCACGCGGCTGGCGATGAAGGCCTTGTCCTCCCAGCCGTTCTGGAAGATGTGCCACATCAGCCCCCAGATCACCGCGATGTCGGTGCCGGAGCGGAAGCGGACATAGTCGGTCGCATGCGCCGCCGTGCGGGTGAAGCGCGGGTCGAAGACGATGACGTTGGCGCGCTGCGTCTCCTTGCCGGCCAGGATGTGCTGCATCGAGACCGGATGCGCCTCGGCGGCATTCGAGCCCATGAAGAGCACGGTCTTCGAATTGCGGATGTCGTTGTAGGAGTTGGTCATGGCGCCGTAGCCCCAGGTGTTCGCAACGCCCGCGACCGTGGTCGAGTGGCAGATGCGCGCCTGGTGATCGACGTTGTTGGTGCCCCAGAAGGCCGCGAACTTGCGGAAAAGGTAGGAGCCTTCGTT
>QFCS01001025.1_pt1 | contig 10829 bp, 7 predicted proteins | sample 3576561 | NCBI WGS metagenome assembly QFCS01 | reverse complement strand
TCTATAACTTTCAATTAAACCACCGGGTATATCTTTGATTCTATTATCATGTAGATAATTACCAACATAAACTTTAAATCTTAATGTTGGGAAATTTGCAAACTCGTCTAAAAATCTAAGAGCAAAATAATTAAATTTATCTTCATACCTTTTCCTGATAACAGGATGAATAACAGTTGAATCTTCTAAACTACCATTATTTTCTTTATTATCTTGTATGTATTCATTTATATCTTCAATAAATTTATCTTGTTCATTTTTACTTAAATTATTATATATCTCATTAGGAACTTTATTAAGCTCATCGACCATTTGCATCAATAAGGTTTCCTTTTCGAAAGTATTTTTTACCCTTTGTTTTAAGCCTTTAAAAGTCAAATAGGAAAACACCCAATGTGTTGCCATATTTCTTAAACTATTATTTCTTCTATTAATTAAATGTAAATCAGATTCACCAAAAATTTTACCTTTAAAACCAACTATATTAGCCTTTAAATGTTCATTCTCTTTTTTACTTAAAAACATTGATAATAAAAAAACTAAACCTGATGTAGATAAGTCAATTAGAGGTTCAATAGTATTCTCGTTTTTACTGCAATATTTTGATTTATTATAATCGGAGAGAATAATTGAACTGTTTTTATCTTTAATAATAAAATTTGAGAAAGCATTATTATATATTGCCCCTTCAATATTTTCAGAAATATTCCAAGTTTTAATACTTTTTTCCTTTTGGTACTTTTTCTCTAACTCTATTAATATGTCTAACTCGCTTTTTAATCTTTTCTTCAAAGTTTGTTTAGTTTTGTCTTGTTTCAGCTTATTTTTTTTAACCTCAATACTTACTTTTAAAAGTATTGAGTCTAAAATCTTAAATAAGTTTTCATCAAGAACTAATCTAGGGTGATAGTAATGAGTGTAAAAATTCCTTAGATCATTAATAGATTTAATCAAAAGTGTGAAATTTTGTCGAAAGTAATCTCTTTTAGCTTTTTCTTTAATTTCACTTGAAATTCTATCAAACTGTTTATCAGTTATCGGTAAATCTAAGAATTCGATTACTGGTAAATATTCTTTTAATATTTTAATTCCTCGCTCCCAATCTGTGTAGGATAAATTACTTTTAGAAAAATAATTATTCAATGTTTCAATTTCAGTTTTTGCTTTGGGTAAATGTAATCTTAACCTAAACTCTTCAACTACAAGTTGTATATTATTCTGTGCCAAATTTAAAAAACCTCCAAAAAAATGTTTGTCATCAATATTTTGATGTTTATAATATATTCTTTTAGCATCGTTTGTATTATTGAAATTTTCCATGGTAATATTTTATTTATTTAAATTATGAACTCGTTCAACATAATAACTCCAAAACACCTTCTCGATTAATTTTTCCCTCAGCCAATTAGCGGTAGGAATTAAAACTAAAGTGATTATAGCGGTTACAGAAAACAGATAAAATGATTTGATTATTGAATCATTCAGGGTATCTTTTAATAATGCAACAATGAAAATAATTAATGATATAGGAACTAAAAATAAACCTATAGTAAACATATTTCTAAACCAGAAATACATGCTTTGAAAGTTTTTAGCGGGAGTTATCTTGTCATTTACCTCCAGATATAAATAGGCATAATCAAATAAATTATCTGCTACTTCATTTGGTTTTGGTAAATTCTCATCGTGTTTTCGCGTATTTGTGTAATCCTGGTTCAAAAAAGGAATTACTTTTTTTATAAAATCATTTTCAGATGAAATTTTCTGCGGTGTTTTAAAAATTAATTTTTTATACCATTTTAATCTTGATGTTTTTAAAAAGCGAAAAGTCAGAATATGAATGAGTATTCCCAAAAACAAAGAGAGACAAAAGATCAAAATGCTTTCTTCCAACTTACTTTTGTCATTAAAAAAAGCATCATTTTTAAAAATCATTACATTATAGAATTCAATAATGTTTACTAAAATAAATCCGGGTATCACAAAGGATAAAATTTCATAAAGGGATAGCTTGTCCATAATTATTATTTTAAGATAAATTTTAACAAAAAGATAAATTTAACAAAAAACCAACCACAAAACCAACGTAACTTATTGACTTTGCAGTTGATTTATTAACATTTTCTGAGTGGCTGAGTTTCGTTCATTCAAAAAAACGACTACAAAAGAAAGTATCATTTCAACATTCTCACCAATCAATCAACAATCAACAATCAATAATCATTAATCTTCCCTACTTCCATCCTCCGCCATTCTCACCAACTTCGGCGTAAACTTCGCTACCACATCCACCAAATCCTGTTGGGCAGCCATGACTTGATAAATGTCTTTGTACGCCATGGGGGCTTCGTCTAAACCGGCACCAATTAAGGTTACACCGTGGTCTTTTAAGATGGTTTGCATGGCCGTTTGGGTAATGGTTTTTTCGGCCTGGGTTCGGCTCATTTGTCGTCCTGCTCCATGTGAAGCGGAGTTGATAGCTTGCTCCTCGCCTCTTCCTCTTACCAAAAATCCGGGTGCCGTCATACTGCCGGGAATAATGCCCATCACGCCTTTTCCGGCCGGTGTGGCTCCTTTTCGGTGCACGATGACTTCTTCGCCGTTCCAGACTTCTTTCCAGGCAAAGTTGTGGTGGTTTTCCACTTTGGTTAACACGGTTGCTCCTAAAGCCTTGGCTATTTTGTCGTGAATCACTTCGTGACAAGCTGAGGCATACTCGCCGGCTAAGTTCATCGCCAACCAGTATTCTTGTCCCAATTGGGAGTTTAAATCCAGGTAGGCTAAGTTTTTGGCTACGTCGGGCAACTTGCACACGTCTTTAGCCATTTTGGTATAATGTCCGGCAATCGTCGCTCCAAAACCTCTGGAACCGGAATGCGTAAGCAACGCTACATAGTTTCCTTTCGGGATGTTGAGCACGGCATCGTCCTGGGCAAATTCTAAAATACCGAATTCCACAAAATGGTTTCCACCACCGGATGAACCCAACTGCGACCACGCTTTGTCTTTCAAATTTTTGATAAACGGATTGGTGTCAAAAACGTTACTTTCCAACACCGCATGATCGGTTTTGTACTGTCCGTGAAAACCGTGTCCGGCTCCAAACTTGGTATGAGCAATTAATTCGCGTTTGAATGTATCTTCGTTTTCAAAATAGAAATCTTCTGCAATATCATACACAGACAACGCCATCCGGCAACCAATATCCACGCCCACTCCATACGGAATAATGGCATTGTGGGTCGCCAAAACCCCGCCAATCGGCAAACCATACCCTTGATGAGCATCGGGCATCAACGCTCCGGCAACCGTAACAGGCAACTGCATGGCAATTTCCATTTGTTTGATGGCTCCTTGTTCAATATGGTCGGAACCGTAAGCAACATACGCTTTGGTCTCCGGATTTAACTGAATAAAATCTGCCGGTTTTTCATTGCTTTTTTCGATAATGGCGGTGGCTAATTTGCCAAACACTGCATCATCTGAATAACTTTCCGGTTGAGCTAAAACAGCCGCATAATGCGAAAGCATTTCTGCTTTGGTATAGCCGTTTCTTTTTTTATTGATTCGCAAAGCAATGCCTAAAACAGTTCCTTGCTCGTAGCCTAAGGCTAATAAATCGTTTCCGTTGATGGGTGTGTTCATGTTTTCTTTTCTTTTGTGAACCCGACTGTTGTCCGTTGCAACAGTCGGGTTGATTTTCTGTTACAAAGATTTATGATGTAGTACGCAATTATTTTGCGTAGTTATTTTTTTTAGTTAAACTTACTGAAAAATACTATTTTTACCTCATAACTTATTGATTGATTAGATGAACTTTACACCCGATATTTTTCAAGCCTTTCAAACCAAATTAAAAGTAGGAAATCGCAGAACCATCCATTTGAATGCTATTCCGGGAAATTCGAGGTATAAATTCGATTTAGCTCGTTTGGCCACCATTCACAAAAGCTTACCGGAACATTTTATTTTGGATTTGTTGACGTTGAGGAACGTGAATTTCAAATTTTCCATTCACGACAAACCCAAAGCTGCCAGTGAACCTGAGCCAAAGGAAAACGGAATTTACCTGAACGACTACGGTGATAACAAACCTAAACCCAAAGTTAAAAATACAGAAATTGATAAAGACGAAGTAGAACACCTCCTCTCCTTACAAAAAATTGCTTCAGGCTTAGAGAATCTGATTTTTCAAAACGAAGTAATCCAGAGCGAAAAAGGATTGAATTCATTGGGTTTTGGCTTTCCGTTGTTGATAAGAAGAGATATGCACGACGGTCAGATTTCGGTGGCTCCTATTCTGATTTGGTCTATTAAAATCAAGCCTTCACCGGAAATGAATACGTGGGAAGTAAGCCGCACTGAAGACGACCCGATTTATCTGAATGAAGTTTTAATCAATCATTTGCAAACGGATTCGGGTGTTTTTTTAGAACCCATTCCGGCAGAAATGCTTGAAGACGGTAAAATTGACAAACCGGAATTGCAGGCCATTTGTCAGTCGATTTTGCAGCAATTGCATGTAGATCAAAATCTTGATTTTATTCTGAACAACTACGAAGCCATTTTGCCGATTAAAAACAAAGCAGCGTATGAAAAATTATTACCTCAAAAAGGCGATGCTATTATAGAAAAGTGCGGTTTATTTTCGTTGTTTGAAGTACAAAAACAAAACATCATCAATGATTACGGTGATTTGATGGCAAATTACAAAGCACCGGAAATTGTGACTCATGAAAAGAAATTTCAATCGATCACGGCAGTAGAAACCGATCCGTCGCAACAAGGTATTTTGGAATCACTGAAAAAAAATGCTAAAATTGTCATTCAAGGTCCACCCGGCACAGGAAAAAGTCAGACGTTGACTGCTTTGTTGATTAATGCGTTGGAAAACAAGCAAAAGACCATTGTGGTTTGTGAAAAGCAAACGGCTTTGGAAGTACTGCAAACCGCCATGCAAAACCATCAATTAGATCGGTTTTGTATGATGATTAAAGACAGTGTTTCCGATCGAAAACAAGTGGTTGACGCCGTTAGAAATACTGTGGATGACACAAAATTCAAAGAAGCACAGGTGTATCCGCACAGTGTTTTGCAGGAACAAATTGAGGGTATTGAGGCTTCAAAAAGTGAAATCAATGCCGTGCATCATAAATTAAATGAAAATGTTTTAAACAATCAAAGTTGGGCAGAAATCATTGGTCAATTGATGGCTTGTTTGCCCAAAAAAGAATCCATCGACATTCAAAATTTACCTTTTGCTTTTGATTCGGATGAATGGAATAAACTCAACGACATTATTGAACAAGGTGCTCCACTGTATGCACTGTTTAAACCCTTTAGCGAAAATTTATTGTATAATCCGATCAAAATTACCAAAACCGATGCTTTTTCCAGCCAACAACAACTGAATGTTGCCTTGGAAGAATACAATGCAAACTGGCAGGAAATTAATCAATTGGTTCGTCAGTATGAAGCTTTTTATTATACCAAACGCAAAGAAGAATTTGCAACACAACTGGAAATTTTTGAAAAAAGCAAAAACGAAATGCTCATCATTACTGCCACGTTGAGCGAACAAAGCGATGAGTTTAATAACGAAAAAACAAACGGTTTCTTTTATAAAATGAGTGCTTGGTTTTCGGGTTCCAAAAAAACAACGCTGCAAAACCGTGAGAAACTTCAAGAATTGGGAAAAACCATCAAAACCATAAGTTTACACCGCAATTTTTATCCCATTGAAATTACGGCTAATTTGTGGCAAAATATTGAAGCTGTAAAGCAATATGAAGAAAAAATAATTCAAGCCAAACAAACATTTACGGAGAAAATAGAAACTGATTTTCAGGAATTGGATTTGCTTAACTTTTTTGATAAAAATTACCAGCATTCCGATTTGGATACTTTGGTTTCTAAAACCAAAAAACTCAAACAAAAAATGCAAGACGACAATTGGTTCTATCAATGGCAAGGCGGTATAACTTTTCCGGAAAGTAAAAATCAAATTGAAAAAGTTTTGACGCAACATCAGGCTTTTTCAACAGCACCGGAAAATCCGTTTTTGATTAATTATAATTGGTTTTCGTTTGAACAATCGTTGACTAATTTTCAAAAACAAGTGTTGCAAGCTGTATTTCCGGTGAATCATTGGAAAGATTCATTTTGGTTTGCTTATCTCAATTTATTACTTCAGAAAAACACAACTAATAGTTTGAATTTTAATGAAGAACAATACAATTCTATTGCTAAAAAAATTATGTATTTTTCGAGTACACAAAAGAATTTTATCGAAAGTTTTTGGAGAAATGATCAACTAAAAGCTGTCCAAAATTTTGAAAAGAACAATAAAGACATCACGGTGGCCAATTTATATAACAAACGAAAAAGTGTCAAATTCAACCGACTGACATTGCGACAAATTGTGAGTAAAGATACCGATTTGTTTACGTCATTTTTCCCCATTTTGTTTACCACACCGGATGTGTGTTGCAATTTATTTCAAGGGAAAAACTTCTATTTTGACAATGTGGTGTTTGACGAAGCCAGCCAGCTCAAATTAGAAGATAATCTGCCCGCTTTATTGAAAGGTAAAAACATTATTATTGCCGGCGACGAACATCAGATGCCGCCTTCCAGCTATTTCAGCAAAGTGTTTGACGGTTCGTTTGAAGACGAAGACGATTTGGAAGAAGAAGCCATCATTACACAAAAAAACGCTTTGTTAAACATCGAATCGCTGTTGGATTTTGCGTTGGAATATCAGTTTGATAAGAACCATTTGGATTTTCATTACCGTTCCAGACATCCTTATTTAATTGATTTTTCCAATCATGCGTTTTATAATGCCCGGTTAAAACCCCTGCCCGCTTTGCACCATGAAAAACCGATTGAATTTTATGAAGTCAACGGAACATTTCACGAGCACATCAATGAGGAAGAAGCAGAAAAAGTGTTGGAAATTTTAGAACAAATAGAGCCCAATGCTTCCGGCAGATACCCTTCTGTTGGCATTGCTACCTTTAATATTACGCAACGGAATTACATCAAACGGAAAATTGCTTACAAACAAAGTATAGAGGAGAATGTGGAGTTCAGAACCAAAATGATGCATTTAGAAGCTGCCGGACTGTTTATCAAAAACCTGGAAAATATTCAAGGTGACGAACGGGATGTCATCATCATTTCAACAACCTACGGCAGAAAAAAAGACGGGAAATTTATACAGCATTTTGGCCCGATTAATCATTCCAAAGGCTACAAACTGCTGAATGTGATTGTAACGCGTGCGAAAGAAAAAATTTACATCTGTAATTCCGTACCCTCCGAAATGTACAGTGCTTATAAAGAAGCCCTGCAACAAGAAGGAAGCAACAACAGGCGAGCTGTTTTTTACGCCTATTTGTCGTATTGCAAAGCCGTTAGCGAAGAAAATGAAGTTCGAAGAAAAGAGATTTTGAACGATTTGGATCAGTACAGCAACCAACAAACCGATTTAGTGCATGTTAAACAAAACACCTTCAAAGAGCAAGTTTACAAGCAATTGAAAGAAAGTATGCCGGAAGTAGAAATCATGGCCAACCATCCGTTTGGCGGGTATCAACTGGATTTGGTCATTAAGACCGCAAAAGGAAAACCCATTGCGTTGGAATGTTTGAGTAAAGCACATTATCGCGGGGAATTGGCTTATCTGGAAGACATACACAAAGAAAAAATTCTGAAAGCAGCAGGCTTTGATTACCAACGCATCTGGAGTCAGCATTGGTGGCAGAATCCGGAACGGGAGGTTTTGAAGTGGCGGGAGAAGGTCATGAATAATTAGTGATGAATATAGCCAAAACATATACAGACTTACTCCTGAGAATAGGTTTTTCTCCCGTTGATGCAGAAAAATACTGGCAAGAATTAGCTCTAGTCTATTCAGCAAAATCAAGGCATTATCACAACTTAGTTCACTTAGAAGAAATGATTAGATTGTTTACTGCCTATGCATCCGAATTAGAATTTCCGGATGAAGTATTGTATGCCATCTTTTATCATGATTATGTGTATAACGTTACCCGAAAAGACAACGAACGTAAAAGTGCCGAATTTGCTTTATCAATTTTGCCTTCACAAACAACGATTAATAAAGAATTGGTATTTGATATGATTTGTGCGACTCAATTGCACCAACACAACGAAAAAGAAGACATCAATTGGTTAATCGATTTTGATTTAAAAATACTCTCCAAAAACAGGGAAGCCTATCAACAGTATTGTGAACAAATCCGCAAAGAATATAAAATCTACCCCGACTTTCTTTACAAACCCGGACGGAAAAAAGCCCTGGAACATTTTCTGAAAAATGATTTTATTTACCAAACAACGGAATTCAGAACCATATACGAACAAACCGCCAGACAAAATATACTCCGGGAAATCAAAATTCTCAGCAACTCAGTAATTCAGTAATTCAAAAAAATGGCCCAAAACAAAAACGCCCTTATCCGTTACAAAACGATTGATAAATGTTTGCAGAACAACTACCGCCAGTGGACACTAAACGATTTGGTAAACGCCTGCAGTGAAGCCCTGTATGAATACGAAGGCAAAGAAAATCCGGTGAGCAAACGCACGGTTCAATTGGATATCCAGATGATGCGAAGTGAAAAACTGGGGTATAATGCTCCGATTGAAGTGTATGACAAAAAGTATTATCACTATGCAGAAGATGGTTTTTCGATTACCGATATTCCCTTGACGGAAACGGATATTAATGTGCTGACCGAAACCGTTTCGATGCTCAAACAATTTAAAGATTTTTCATTGTTTACGGACGTCAGCGATATTCTTCAACGATTGGAAGATAAGATTTACGCCGAAAAATCACATTCGCAACCGGTCATTCATTTAGACAAAAACGAAAGTTTGAAAGGCTTACATTTTTTAGATGAAATCTATCAAGCCATCGTAAAGAAAATAGTTTTGGTAATCACTTACAAATCGTTTAAATCTAAAGAAGAAAATCAATTTACGTTTCATCCGTTTATATTGAAAGAATTCAACAACCGTTGGTTTGTGGTTGGAAAAAAAAGACAAAACCTTCCTATTTCAAATTTGGCTTTAGACCGAATCATCAAAATTGATTATGATTTTCAAATGCCATTTTTAGAACATTCGTTTGATGTTGAAAACTATTATAAAAATGTAATTGGTGTTACGGTCAATGAAGGTTTGCAACCGAAAGTAATTCAACTTTGGATTGACCGGACCAATGCTCCGTATGTGCTGACCAAACCGCTTCATCATTCACAACGGTTACTGAAACAGAATGAAGACGGTAGTATTGTCATCAACCTGTTTCTGATTGAAAATTATGAAATGGAGCGTTTGCTTCTGGGCTTTGGTGATGGTTTGGAAGTGTTGAAACCGGAGCGTTTGCGTAATCGAATGAAGGCTGTTTTGGAGAGAGCTTTGGAGCGGTACAACCCTCGGGGGGGTTGAAACCTTTCGAGGGTTGGGTTGCGGGCTAAAACAGTTCCAACTGGCTCCCCTGCTCTATTGCTAATAATTTTTTCTTGGCAGCCAATCCGCCCGCATACCCCACCAACTCCTGATTACTGCCAATGATCCGATGGCATGGAATAATGATTGAAATGGCATTGGCTCCGTTTGCCGAAGCTACTGCCCGAATGGCTTTGGGATTATGAAGCTGTTTGGATAACCCCAGATAGGTTTGGGTTTTGCCATAGTCAATTTGTTGCAGGGCTTTCCAGACAGTTTGTTGAAAAACGGTTCCTACCAACAATAACGGTAAATCAAACCTTGTTTGCTGTTGATCAAAATAGGCTTCTAATTGGTTTTGAACTTCGGTGAGCAAAGGGGTTTGTTCTTCGACGAATGTGGCCTGTAAACCTTTCAAAATACGGTTATCTACTTCACTTCGCATTTTGCGGTAACGCCAGTCGCACAAGCAAAGTTGGTTTTGGTAGTCACCCAAAATAAGTTCACCTACCGGCGATTGATAATAGTGAATCGATATAGTATTTGATGTCATCTTACGGAATTTATGCTCTAAAGATGCAACTTTTTTTAAGATGATAAAAAATATAATTCATAAAAATTACCGCTGATAAGTATGTATTATTAGTTAGCCACAGATGCACAGATTTTTTATGTTTTTATCCGGAAAATTATATTTCAGAGCTTTAATCGAATGCAAAGCATTCAGTATCCGTGTAATTTATATTTAATTTTTTAAATTATTTTTTGGTTTTGTATCTGTGCATCTGCGGCTTAAAAAAAACAATTACCTGTAAAACAATGTGTTAAGTTTTTAATGATAATGTACTACGGTTTTTTTAAATAAATTTTTTGTTTTATTTGTCAAAATTGACTAAACTTGTCGGTGTAAATTTTAACAATTTTTACAGAAAAACTATAAAATGATCTACCGGAGGTTGGTTACATTGCACACGCAATGGAATACTTTAACGGCATTAATTTTAAAATTCATTTTTATGAAACACTCAATAAGCCATATCACAGTCCTTCGCTATTTGGAAAAGGTTACCGATAATGAAAACCAGTACCGTTACCGAACCCAAAACTAAGCCGTTATGAAAAAACTATCGATTATCTTATTGTTGATTCTTCCGGTGTTGGTGTTTGCCCAAAGCCAGGATCAGAATTATATCAGAACAACCACTTATAAAGTTCCTACCACGAGTTCCGTCTCAAATCCAAATCCTGACCAGGCGGCCGTGACGGTACAGTATTTTGACGGCCTGGGACGGCCCATTCAGCAGGTGGCCCACAAACAGTCCAATACCGGCAAAGACATCATTGTC
>QFCS01001332.1_pt1 | contig 10834 bp, 12 predicted proteins | sample 3576561 | NCBI WGS metagenome assembly QFCS01 | reverse complement strand
GCGCGAAGGCGAGCGGCGTCCCCATCCACCAGCGGACGTCGGCGGCGAGCTCGTGGTGGGGTTGGCCGGGGGCCCAGGGCGGGACGGCTGCCGTGGCGGCGGGGGGTCCGGGCGTCATCGGGCCTCCGGGGAGCGTGGGCCGGGAAGGAACAGTCAACGCGTGTTGACAGATACATGAGACCCATCGGTCAACGCCCGTGTCAAGATGTCCGGGTGAACGAGGGCGCCCGTCGGTACGGCGGCCGCGCGGCCGCCGACCGCGTGGCCGAGCGCCGCGCCCGCCTCCTCGCGGCCGGCCTGGAGCTGATGGGCACCCGCGGCGTCGCCGGTACGACGGTCCGCGGCCTGGCCGAGGAGTCGGGACTCGCCGCCCGCTACTTCTACGAGAGCTTCACGGGCCTCGACGAGCTCCAGCTGGCCGTCCTCGACCGGATCGCCGCCGAGGCCGCCGATCGGGCCGTCGCCGCGCTCGCCGAGGCGCCCGCGGACGAGCGGGCGCGCACCCGGGCCGTGCTGGGGGCGCTGGTCGACCTGATGCTCGCCGACCCCCGCAAGGGCCGGATCGCGCTCATCGAGTCGGTGACCGCGCCGGTGCTGGGCCCGCGGGTGCTGGAGGAGAGCCGCCGCTTCGCCGGGATGCTCGCCGCCACCGCCTCCGGCGGCGACCCCGCCGGCGCCTCCGACCGGCTCCCGGTGGCGCTGCGCCTGACCGCCCAGTTCCTCATCGGCGGCGTCGGCCACAGCCTCGGCGCCGTGCTCCAGGGCCACATCGAGGCCGACCGCGACGAGCTGGTCGACGTCCTGGTCGACCTGTTCCGCACCGTGTACGAGGCCGCGCCGCCCGCCGCCGACAGGTAGACGGCCCGTCATCGCGGGTGGTCTCGATACACCCTCGCCTGGCGGCTCGGGCTACTCGACCAGCGACGGGCTTTCGTTGGTCGAGTAGGCGTCGCGAGGGACGAGCGGCGGCGTATCGAGACCTTGGTGGGTGGTCTCGATACGCCCTCGCCTGGCGGCTCGGGCTACTCGACCAGCGGGGGTGGGCCGGCGGCTCGGGCTGCTCGACCAGCGGGGTCGGCCTCAGGCGGGGACGGGCTCCTCCGCCAGCAGCGCCCGTACCCGCGGCGCCACCTGGGTGCCGTAGAGCTCGATGCTGCGCATCAGCAGCGGATGCGCCATCGGGCCGTTGGAGTACTTCAGGTCGAACCGGTCGATGCCCAGGGTCCGCACGGTCGCCGCGATCTTGCGGGCCACGGTCTCGGGGGAGCCGACGAACAGGGCGCCCTGGTCGACCTCGGCGTCGTACTGCGCGCGGGTCACCGGGCCCCAGCCGCGCTCGGCGCCGATCCGGTCGCGGTTGGCCTTGAAGTGCGGGTAGAGCAGCTCGCGGGCCTCCTCGTCGGTGTCGGCGACGAAGCCGGGGGCATGGACGCCGATCGGCAGCGCCGGGCGCTCGAACTGCCCCAGCGCGCCACGGAAAAGGTCGGTGTACGGCGCGAAGCGGGCCGGGTCGCCGCCGATGACCGCGAGCATCAGGCCGAAGCCGTAGCGCGCCGTACGCACCACCGACTCGGGCGATCCACCGTCGCCGATCCAGGTGGGGATGGAGCCGCGGGCGGTGGTGGGGAAGATCCGGGCGCCGCGCAACGGCGGTCGCAGCTCGCCGGCGTCCCAGTCCACGGTGCCCTCGCCCTGGAGGGCGGCCCACAGGTCGAGCTTCTCGCTGAACAGCCGGTCGTAGTCGCCCAGGTCGTAGCCGAAGAGCGGGAAGGACTCGGTGAAGGAGCCGCGACCCAGGGTGACCTCGGCGCGACCGTCGGAGACGGCGTCGAGGGTCGCGAAGCGCTCGTAGACCCGGACCGGGTCGTCGGAGCTGAGCACCGTCACGGCGGTGCCGAGCAGGATCCGCTCGGTGCGGGAGGCCGCCGCCGCGAGGACCATCTCGGGCGCGGACACGGCGAAGTCGTCGCGGTGGTGCTCGCCGAACCCGATGGCGTCCACGCCCACCTGGTCGGCCAGCTCCGCCTCGGCGACGAGGTTGCGGATCACCTGGGCGTGCGGCAGCGGCTCGCCGGTGGCCGGGTCGGCGGTGACGTCGCCGAAGGTGTCCAGGCCGAGCTGGAACTGCGAGGACCGCTGCGGCGACTCAGGCATCGGAGGCGCTCTGCGCGGCCTCGACGTCGAAGTCGCGGACGGCGGCGATGACCTGCTCGAGCGCGGGCGCCGGCAGGGCACCGGCCTGGGAGAACACCAGCGCGCCCTTCTTGAAGGCCATCAGCGTCGGGATCGAGGAGACCTTCGCGGCGGCCGCGAGCTGCTGCTCCTCCTCGGTGTTCACCGACGCGAAGACCAGGTCGCCGTGCTGCTCGGAGGCGGCCTCGTAGACGGGGGCGAAGTTGCGGCACGGGCCGCACCAGGACGCCCAGAAGTCGACGAAGACGATGTCGTTGTCGAGCACGGTCTTCTCGAAGTTGCCGGCGGTCAGGTCGATGGTGGACATGCGTAGTTCAACGTTCGCGCGGCTCAGATGTTCCCGGAGGCGGCCCGCCGGCGGTGCGGTTGCGGTCGACGCCGCCGGCGATCCCCGGCACGCTGCCCCGGTCGTCGTACTGCCACACCGTCCACGTCCGCCCGGGGGCGCGGTCACCGAGCCGCCGGACCCACTGCGGGTACGACGCGAGGTCGTCGGCGAACCCGAAGCGCTCCTCGAACGCGGGGTAGAGATAGACCACCGCCCGTACGCCGAGCCGCCGCTCGACCAGGTCGAGGAACTCCCGCACCTCGCCCAGCAGTACGTCGGCCGGAGGCGGCTGCGCGCAGCTGCCCGCGAGCTCCAGGTCGAGCGCCGGCGCCAGGTCGCGCGGTCCGCGCGCGTCGTCGCCGAGGACGGCGAGCAGGTGCTCGGCCTGGGCGGTGCCGTCGGTGCACAGCTGGAAGTAGTGGTAGCCGCCGACGGCGATCCCGGCCCGGCGCGCGGCACGGCGGTGCTCGGCGAAGCGCGGGTCGGTGAACCCGGTGCCCTCGGTGGCCTTGAGGTAGGCGAACGCGATGCCGGCCTCGGCGACCCGCGGCCAGTCGATCGGCCCCTGGTGGTGGGAGGCGTCGATGCCCTCCTGGGCCGGCTCCGGCTCCGGCTCCGGTGTCGGGCTGGGTGTCGGCGAAACCGGCGGCCGGCGGGCTCGCTCGCGGCGGAGCCGGCTCCGGCGTACCGCCGCAGGCCGCGAGAGCGAGCAGGGCGACGGCGGCGGCGGCGGCGATCGTCCTGCGCACGGGCTCACTCCACCACATCCCGGACCGTTCCGTGGTCCACTGGGCCAGGTCGCCCCCGTCCCCTCGATCGCTCGGAGCAGCCATGCGACGCACACCGGCACCGGCACCGGCACCAGTACCGCCACCGGCACCGCATCGGCGCCGGGCTCGGCTCCTGGTCGCCTGCGTGGCCGGGCTGGTCGCCGTCGGTCTCGTCGCGAGCGCCGCCACGGCCGCGGTGGTGCTGCTCGGCGACGAGGACGACACGCTCCCGTCGTGGACGACGCGTCCCACCACGCTCACCGGACCGGACGCGGCCGACGCGCGCACCTGGTGCCTCCTCGCGCTGGCCGCGCCCGACGTCGGCCAGCGCGTCGTGGTGGCCGAGCGCAAGGCCGGCCGCACGTTCGTGCTGACCGCCGGCGAGGGCGCCGAGGAGGTGTGCCTGATGCCGGACGACGTCGTCTTCCGGGGCTCCCCGGGCGAGCCGGGCCTCCTGGGCTCCTCGGGCGGCGGCACCACGGCGCCGACCCTCGCTCCGGACGGCCTGGAGAGCGGCGGGTCGGCGACCGGCGGCGCCGACGACGGCTGGTTCAGCTGGGAGGTCGGGTGGGTCGGCCGCGACGTCACCGCCGTCACCGTGCACGTCTCCACCGGCCTCACCCTCGAGGCCGCCGTCACCGCCGGCCGGTACGCCGTCTGGTGGCCGTCCTACGAGCCGAGCTCGCGCCACCCGGACGAGACGTGGTCGTACACCGTGCACCTGGCCGACGGGACCACCCGCGAGGTCCGCTGACCCTCTGGCGGGGCGGCCCCGCGAGCGGACGTCGTACCCTCCTGGCATGGAGACCGCGCGGACCACCCACGTCCTGGTGGACGGGGAGAACATCGACGCGACGCTCGGGACGTCGATCCTCGGGCGCCGGCCGCGCTCGGAGGAGCGGCCCCGCTGGGAGCGGCTGCTCAACTTCGTCGAGCGGCAGTGGGGCCAGCAGACCAACGGCCTGTTCTTCCTCGCGGCCAACAGCGAGCTGCCGATGTCGTTCGTGCAGGCGCTGCTCGCGCTCGGCTACCGGCCGATCCCCCTGTCGGGCGGGGCGAACCAGAAGGTCGTCGACATCGCCATCCAGCGCACGCTGGAGGAGCTGGCCAAGCGCGAGGACGATGTCGTCCTGGTCAGCAACGACGGCGACTTCGTCGAGCAGGTCGAGGACCTGCTCGACGGGCGCCGGGTCGGCCTGGTCGGCTTCACCGAGTTCCGCAACAGCGCGTTCGCCCAGCTCACCACCCGCGGGCTGGAGTTCTTCGACCTCGAGTACGACGTCAACGCCTTCAACGAGAAGCTGCCGCGCGTCCGGATCATCCCGATCGACGAGTTCGACCCCACGCAGTTCATCTGAGCCGACCCGCGGGACCGGACGGCCGAGCCTCCCGCGGGATGCGGGGTTCCTTGGCATGCTGTGCCGATGAGGCTCCTGGTTCTCGGCGGCAACCGGTTCCTGTCCCGCGAGGTCGCGGCCGAGGCGGCCCGTCGCGGGCACGAGGTGGTGTGCGCGAACCGCGGTCGCTCCGGTACCGCCCCGCCGGGGGTGCGCACGGTGCGCTGGGACCGGGACGAGCCGGCGCCGCAGGAGCTGGCCGACGCGTCGTACGACGCCGTGGTCGACGTGGCCCGCCAGCCCTCCCACGTCCGCCGCGCCCTCGCCGCGCTCGCTGACGCCCACTGGGTGTTCGTCTCGACGGTGTCGGTGTACGCCGATGACGCCGACCCGGCCGGGCCCGGGGACGGGCGGCTCCTCGAGCCGATCACCGAGGACGTCGACCTCGCCTCCACCCCCGCCGCGTACGGCGGCCTGAAGGTCGCCTGCGAGCAGCTGGTCGTCGAGGGTGCCGCGTCGTCGGTGATCGTGCGCCCCGGCCTGATCGTGGGGCCCGGCGACCCGACGGGACGGTTCACCTACTGGGCGCGGCGTTCGGAGGAGCCGGGCGAGGTGGTGGCGCCGGGCGATCCGGCGGATGTCGTCCAGGTGATCGACGTGCGGGATCTGGCGACCTGGATCGTGACGCTCGCCGAGCACCGCACGGAGGGGGTGCTGGACGCGGTGGGGCAGCCGCTCTCGTTCGCCGACCTCCTGGCCGAGGCGCTGCCGGACGCGACCCCCGTGTGGGTCGGGCAGGACTTCCTGGCCGAGCAGGGCGTCGCCCCGTGGGCGGGACCCGCGAGCATCCCGCTGTGGCTGCCCCGCGGCGCGTACGACGGCATGCTGGCCCACGACGCGGCCCCCGCCGTGGCGGCGGGCCTCGAGCTGCGCCCGGTCGCCGACACCACCCGCGACACCCGCGTCTGGCTGGAGTCGGACCCGTCGGCGCGGATCGACGGGATCACGCTCGAGCGGGAGGCCGCGCTGCTCGCCGCCTGGAAGGCGCGCTGACCGGAGCGTCCCGCCTGGCAGAAAGCCGGACGGCGCGGGGGAGCCGGCCCGTTGCCCCCGCATGAACCTCTTCACGCAACGATCCCGGCGCCTCGCCGCCTCCGCCCTCGCCGTCGCCGCCTCGCTCATCCTGGCCGCGCCCGCAACCGCCTCGACCGCCGCCTCGCCGGCCGCCTCGTCGGCCGGGTCGCGGGCCTCCACCGCTCCCGCGCCGGCCTCGGTGCGCGCGGCCCTCGCCGACCTCGCGCAGGCGCTGACCTGGCGTGTCGACGCCGCCACGACGTACGCGGCGGTGGTCCCGGCGGTGCGCCGGGCGATCACCGTGCTGGAGCGCCACCGGGCCACGCTGCCCGGCTACGCCGCCGACCGTGCCGCGCTGGACCGGTTGAAGGTCGAGGCGACGTACCTGCGTGACCTGGCGTCGGCGCCGGGCTACCAGCCGGGCGTGCTGGACTCCGTGATGTTCCTCCAGGGCTCGGTCGACGAGTGGCGCTTCCGGATCACCACGATGGAGGACCGGCTGACGGACCCGGCGGTCCCCGCGGCGCCGGCCGGCACGTCCTCGGCGCAGGTCGACGCCCGCACGGCGCCCGGAACGGTGTTCCGCGACGTCGCGTCGGGCCCCGACCTCGTGGTGGTGCCGGGTGGGAGCTACGTCGCCGGCTCGACCGAGGAGGAGCACGAGACCTGGGGTGTGCCGGTGGCGCGCCGCGACTTCGAGACCCCGCAGCGCGACGTCACGATCGCCGAGCCGCTGGCCTTCGGGCGTACCGAGGTGACGGTGGCGCAGTTCGACGCGTTCGTGCGCGAGACCGGCTACCGGCCGCGTGGCGGGGCGCGGTGGTGGAACCCGGCCGACCCGTCGGCGATGCGCTTCGACGCGCGCCTCGACTACCGCGACCCCGGCTTCGCGCAGACCGGGGACTCGCCCGTCGTGGCGCTCACCCGCGGGGACGCGGAGGCCTACGCCGCCTGGCTGAGCCGCGTCACGGGGGAGACCTACCGGCTGCCGACGGAGGACGAGTGGGAGTGGGCGGCCCGCGGCGGCGCGGACACGACGTTCTTCTGGGGCGACACCCTCGACGAGGTCGGGACCTACGCGAACACCTTCGACAGCACCGCGAAGCAGGCCAACGGCTTCAGCTGGGGCGCTACGCCGGCCACCGACGGGTTCGCGTGGACCGCACCGGTCGCGAGCTTCCGGCCCAACGCCTTCGGTCTGTACGACGTGACCGGCAACGCCCGTGAGTTCACCGCGGACAGCTGGGTGCGGGACCTGTCGGCCGTCCCGGGCGACGGCAGCGTGCACGACGGCGGTGTGCCCTTCCCGGTGCTGCGCGGCGGCGCGTGGAACTACCAGCCGCAGAACCTGCGGCTCGACTACCGCAGCGCCTACTTCTCCTCCGAGGTGGCGACCAACATGTTCGGCTTCCGGCTGGTCCGCGAGCTGTGAGCACCCGGCGCGGTGCCGGACCCCCGGCACCGCGCCGTCCGGCGCCCTCCTACGATCACCCGGTGCTGCGCATCGCCACCGTCAACGTCAACGGCATCCGTGCCACCCACCGCCGCGGCTTCGGTGACTGGCTGGCCACCCGGGGCTGCGACGTCGTGACGCTGCAGGAGGTGCGCTGCCCGGTCGACCAGCTGCCCGACGGGGCGTTCGGGGACTACCACGCGGCGTACGACGCCGGGGAGATCGCCGGCCGCAACGGCGTCGCCGTCCTCACCCGCGAGCCGGCCGCCGCCGTACGGACCTGGTCGGTGCCGGACCCGGAGCGACCGCTGCCGCGTGCCCTGCGCGCCCACGCCACGGAGGGTCGCTACGTCGAGGTCGACCTGGCCGACGTACCGCTGACGGTGGCGAGCCTCTACCTGCCCAAGGGCGGCCTGCCGGCGCACCTGCAGGATCCGAAGCGGATGCGCGAGGCGCCCGACGGCGGCGCGAAGCACGCGCGGAAGATGGCGTTCATGGCCGGGTTCGCCCGCCACCTGGCGGCCTCGCGCAAGGCCGCGGCCGCCGCGGGACGCGAGTTCCTGCTCACCGGCGACCTCAACGTCGCGCACGCGAAGGCGGACGTCGCGAACTGGCGGCGCAGCAACCAGGTCGAGGGGTTCCTGCCCGAGGAGCGGGCGTGGCTGGACGCGCAGCTGACACCGCGCACCCTCGTCGACGTCGTACGACGCCTCCACCCCGACGTCGAGGGGCCGTACTCGTGGTGGAGCTGGCTGGGCCAGGCGTACGCCAAGGACGCGGGCTGGCGGATCGACTACCACCTGGCGACGCCGGCGCTCGCGCGTGCGGCGCGCACGGCGGTGGTGGATCGCGAGCACGCCGGCGTACGGCTGAGCGACCACGCCCCCGTGGTCGTGGACTACGACCGCGCCGCGTTCGGCTGACGGGCGCCGGCGGGGTTGTCGGCGGCGTTGTCGGCGGCGTTGTCGGCGGCGGGGTCGGGGGCGGGCATGTAACACGCTGTCCACCCGTCTACCCACCGGTTCCCTGCACGAAATCGGCCCGAATGGGCCTGTGGGTGCAGGAAAGTCGTGGGGAGACGGGTGGACAGCGTGTTACAGCGGTCCGCTGACCCGCCCCGCTAGCCCGCTAGCCGCCGCAGGCGCCGCGGGCGACGCTGACGGCGGCCTCGCGGAACGAGGTGGCGTACGCGTCGCCGCCGTCGACCCGCACGCACACGACGGCGTCGTCGGCGCGCACCTCCCAGTCCTGGGTGGTCGCCGAGGAGGAGTCGCCGACGCGTTCGGTGGCGACCTCCTCGCCGAGCTCGGCGAAGACGCGGTCGCCGAGGGCGAGGGCGTCGTTGTACGCCGGCATGTGCCACGAGGCGCGCTGGACGGCGGCGTACAGGTCGTCCTCGGAGACCTCGCGGTCACCGGCGACGGTGACGACGGCGGCGACGAGGGCGGCGACCGCGGGCAGGGACCAGGCGAAGCCGTGCCGCGCCCACGCCGGCTGCAGGTCGAGGCGGGAGAAGAGGAGGGCCGGGACGAGGAGTCCCGCGGCCGCGGTCCAGCAGATCAGCATCGCCATGGGCGGGGCCCTACCCCCGTCCGTACGCCGAGAAACCGGGTTTCGCGCGGGTGGAGCCGGGCACGGTCTCGAACCACCACACGGTCACGTCCACGCTCGGGAGTACCCATGCCCATCTTCGACGAACTCAAGGCGCTCGTCCCCGCCCTCAAGCGCGCCGCCATCGACGCCTACGTCTGCGCGCCGAACGCCGGCTTCCTCGACGAGGTCGGCGACGCGCTGAACTGGAACTTCGAGATCGACGGCGACTACTACTCCTGGACCCACACGCCGTCGGGCGGCTACGGAATCAGCCTGCCCACGACGTACCGGATCGACCGTCCGGGGGCGGACGGCGAGGGCGGCGGCTACCAGAAGATCATCCGCACGCTGGCGCCCGACGGCGAGGGGCCGCACCTGGGCGGGGAGTTCGACGCGGTCCGGGCGGCGATCGACGAGATCCTCGACCCGTTCTCGGTGGCGCCGGATCCCGACAAGATCAACACCGAGCTGACCGAGGTGATGCGTCAGGTGGCGCGCCGCCTGGCGCTGGAGGCGGGCGCGCAGGGCGGCAGCGCCGCCGGCGCCGGCGACATCGGCGGCAACCTCGACCTGGCGCTGGAGAACTCCGATGCGATGTCCGGCGGGTTGATCACCGCCTTCAAGGCCAACTTCCTCTCCCAGATCGGGAAGGCGGTCGGGGGCCAGCACGCCATCGCGGTGATCCTCGGCGGCGTGCACGCGGCGGAGGAGGAGATCTGGCGCAACGCCCGGCAGGGCCTGCTCGACATCGTCACCGAGACGACGGCCGCCTTCGACAACGCCGCCAACGACGCGAACCCCGACTGGAGCGTGGTGCTGAAGATCCTCGGATGGGCGAACTCGGGGGTGAAGCTGTTCGCGAAGGGCCCGGGGGAGGCGGCGACGGGGGCGATCGAGCTCGGCCTCGAGGTGCTCGACGCGGCCCTGCCGAACGGGTGGGGCCCGTTCGAGAACCGCCCCGAGGAGGGCAGCTACAGCTCGATCCTCGCCGCGTTCAGCGCCGCGGTGGCGCAGGTCGCGACCGACATCGGCACCGAGGAGGAGGTCCTGGTCGACAACCTCGGGCTGAACCTGGGCAACGTGCGGAACGACAAGAGCTCCTACGACCTCGACCGGCCGCCGGTCCTCGACGTGGACGAGGGCTCCGACCTGGGGGCGCGCCCGGAGATCTACATCGAGCCGGTCCTGGCCAAGGAGATCACCGCGACCTACCTGCCCAATGTGGCCGAGGAGCTGTTCGGAGCGAAGGGCATCGCCGGGCCGAACCTGGACTTCTCGCCGGTCTACCGCGATGCCGCGATCGGCGCCGGCCAGTACGGCCCGAGCCAGGCCTACCACCCGCTGCACTACCTGCTGTGGGAGCTCCTGGGGAATCTGGGCGTCGAGATCAAGTACAGCGCGAAGACCCTGGACCTCGCGATCGCGGACCTGCTGGACCAGGACGCGGGGGCCGCGCAGCAGCTGGCGGTGCACGCGCGGCAGGTCGACGACTACGGCATCGGCGAGTCCGGGTCGACGTACGACCCCTGGAACTGACGCGTCGGGGGGCGGGAGCGGCGCCTCAGGACACGACGCGCTCGCCGCGCACGGGGACGACGGCGATGGCGAGGAGCGGCAGCAGCCCCGCGAGCGCGTACGTCGCGCCGTACCCCCACCAGGTGATGGTGAGCCCGGCGACGGGCGGGACCACGACGGCCGCGAGGTGCTGGGCGGTGTTCTGCAGGCCGAGCGCGCGGCCCGACCAGAAGGGGCCGGCGCGCTCGGCGACGGCGGTGAAGGCGAGGCCGTTGTCGGCGACGGTGACGGCGGAGGCGATGACGAGCAGGGCGACGGCCAGGCCGGTGACGAGGGCGGAGTCGGCGAGGGCGGCGGTCAGGCCGAGCAGGGCCATGGTGGCGGCGGCGAGCACGGCGACGGCGCGCATGGGGCGCATCCGGCTGCCGACGAGGTCGGAGGCCCAGCCGGCCCCGATGCGGGCGGCGGCGCCGGCGACCTGGGTGCCGGCGACGACGACGCCGGCGAGGCCGGGGGACCAGCCGAGGTCGGTGACCAGCCAGGTGAGGCCGAAGGTCCACACGAGGAACTG
>QFCS01004894.1_pt1 | contig 10845 bp, 8 predicted proteins | sample 3576561 | NCBI WGS metagenome assembly QFCS01 | reverse complement strand
TAGATGAACGGCTTGAACAGTTCGAGCGCCATCTTCTTCGGCAGGCCGCACTGGTGCAGCTTGAGTTCCGGACCCGTCACGATGACCGAGCGGCCGGAATAGTCGACGCGCTTGCCGAGCAGGTTCTGGCGGAAGCGGCCCTGCTTGCCCTTGAGCATGTCGGACAGCGACTTCAGCGGACGCTTGTTGGCGCCCGTGATGACGCGGCCGCGGCGGCCGTTGTCGAACAGGGCGTCAACCGATTCCTGAAGCATGCGCTTCTCGTTGCGGATGATGATGCCCGGCGCGCGCAGCTCGATGAGGCGCTTCAGACGGTTGTTGCGGTTGATGACGCGGCGGTAGAGGTCGTTGAGGTCGGACGTCGCAAAACGACCGCCGTCCAGCGGGACGAGCGGGCGCAGGTCCGGCGGGATCACCGGAACGACCTTCATGATCATCCATTCCGGACGGTTGCCGCTCTCCATGAAGTTCTCGACGATCTTCAGGCGCTTCATCAGCTTCTTCTGCTTCAGCTCCGACGTGGTGTCCGCCAGGTCCGAACGCAGGTCGCCCGCGATCTTCTCGAGGTTCATCGAGGCGAGCATCTCGTAGATGGCCTCGGCGCCGATCATCGCCGTGAACTGGTCTTCACCATATTCATCGACGGCGATCATGTACTCTTCTTCGGAAAGAAGCTGGTTTTCCTTGAGCGCGGTGAGGCCCGGCTCCGTCACGATGTAGTTCTCGAAATAGAGAACGCGCTCGACATCCTTCAGCGTCATGTCGAGGAGCGTGGCGATGCGCGACGGCAGCGACTTCAGGAACCAGATATGGGCGACGGGCGCGGCGAGTTCGATATGGCCCATGCGCTCGCGGCGAACGCGCGACAGCGTGACTTCGACGCCGCACTTTTCGCAGATGATGCCCTTGTACTTCATGCGCTTGTACTTGCCGCACAGGCACTCGTAGTCCTTGATCGGCCCGAAGATGCGCGCGCAGAAGAGACCGTCGCGTTCCGGCTTGAACGTGCGGTAGTTGATCGTTTCCGGCTTCTTGATCTCGCCATACGACCAGGACAGGATCTTTTCCGGAGACGCGATCGAGATACGGATGGAATCGAACGTCTGCGCAGGCACCTGCGGGTTGAAAAGGTTCATGACCTCTTGGTTCATGCCTATCTCCTTCGTGGGCCAGTGGCCCTCTGCTTAGCAGCCGATTGCGGCGATACCCGGGTGCCGCAAGGCTGCTTGAAACGGATGAGCCGCCCCCGGCCTTACGGCGGGAGCGGTAACGGTGCGCGCCTCTCCGGCGCGCACCTGGTCAGGCTTATTCCGCCGCGTCGGGAAGCTGGCCGGCTTCCGCGTTCGGATCGACCTTGGAGTTCTCGAGTTCGACCGACAGGCCGAGCGAGCGCATTTCCTTGACGAGAACGTTGAAGCTCTCCGGAATGCCCGCCTCGAACGTGTCGTCGCCGCGCACGATCGCCTCGTAGACCTTGGTGCGGCCTGCCACGTCGTCCGACTTCACGGTCAGCATTTCCTGCAGCGTGTAGGCGGCGCCGTAGGCTTCGAGCGCCCAGACTTCCATTTCCCCGAAGCGCTGGCCGCCGAACTGCGCCTTGCCGCCCAGCGGCTGCTGGGTAACGAGCGAGTACGGGCCGATCGAGCGTGCGTGGATCTTGTCGTCGACAAGGTGGTTCAGCTTGATCATGTACATGTAGCCGACCGTGACCTTGCGGTCGAAGGCCTCGCCCGTGCGGCCGTCGTAGAGAACCGACTGGCCGGAGGAGTTGAGACCCGCGCGCTCCAGCATGCTGGCAACGTCCGGCTCATGCGCGCCGTCGAAGACCGGGGTCGCGATGGAGACGCCCTTGCGGGACTGCTCGGCAAGCTTGACCAGGGCCTCGTCGTTGAAATGCGCGACTTCGTCCTTGGCTTCGCTCTCGTAGACTTCCGTCAGCTCGCGCTTCAGGTCCGAGATGTCCATCGTCTTGCGGTACTCGTCGAGCAGGTCGCCGATCTTCTTGCCCATGCCGGCGCAAGCCCAGGCAAGGTGGGTTTCGAGGATCTGGCCGACGTTCATGCGCGAGGGCACGCCCAGCGGGTTCAAGCAGATGTCGACATGCGTGCCGTCTTCGAGGAACGGCATGTCCTCGATCGGCAGGATGCGCGAGACCACGCCCTTGTTGCCGTGACGGCCGGCCATCTTGTCGCCCGGCTGGATCTTGCGCTTCACGGCGACGAAGACCTTGACCATCTTCATGACGCCCGGAGGCATCTCGTCGCCGCGCTGGACCTTCTCGACCTTGTCCATGAAGCGCTGTTCGAGGCGCGACTTGGATTCGTCGTACTGGCCGCGGAGCGCTTCGATCTCGCCCTGGACCTTCTCGTCCTCGACGGCGAACATCCACCACTGCGAGCGGGGATATTCGGAGACGACGGCGTTCGACAGCTCGGTGCCCTTCTTGAAGGCCTTCGGGCCGGCGACGGCGACGTGGCCGCGCAGCATGTCGATCAGACGGCCGTAGACGTTGCGGTCGAGGATCGCCTGCTCGTCGTCACGGTCCTTGGCCAGACGCTCGATCTCTTCCCGCTCGATCGCCATCGCGCGTTCGTCCTTCTCCACGCCGTGGCGGTTGAAGACGCGAACTTCGACGACCGTGCCGAAGGTGCCGGGCGGCATGCGCATGGAGGTGTCGCGAACGTCGGAGGCCTTCTCACCGAAGATGGCGCGCAGGAGCTTTTCTTCCGGCGTCATCGGGCTCTCGCCCTTCGGGGTGATCTTGCCGACCAGGATGTCGCCCGGCTGAACCTCTGCACCGATATAGACGATACCGGCTTCGTCGAGGTTCTTCAGCGCTTCTTCCGAAACGTTCGGAATGTCGCGCGTGATTTCTTCCGGGCCGAGCTTGGTGTCGCGGGCCATCACTTCGAATTCCTCGATGTGGATCGAGGTGAACACGTCCTCCGAGACGATGCGCTCGGACATCAGGATCGAGTCTTCGTAGTTGTAGCCGTTCCACGGCATGAACGCGACGAGCGCGTTGCGGCCGAGCGCGAGGTCGCCGAGGTCGGTCGACGGACCGTCCGCGATGATGTCGCCCTTGTTCAGAACGTCGCCGACGGTAACCAGCGGGCGCTGGTTGACGCAGGTGTTCTGGTTGGAACGCTGGAACTTCTGCAGCCGGTAGATATCGACGCCGGACTTCGACGGATCGAGGTCCTCGGTGGCGCGGATAACGATACGGGTCGCGTCGACCTGGTCGACGACGCCGCCGCGGCGGGCCGCGATGGCAGCGCCCGAGTCACGGGCGACGACCGGCTCCATGCCGGTGCCGACGAACGGGGCTTCGGCACGCAGAAGCGGCACGGCCTGACGCTGCATGTTCGAGCCCATGAGCGCGCGGTTCGCGTCGTCGTTCTCGAGGAACGGGATGAGCGCGGCCGCGACCGAAACGAGCTGCTTCGGCGAGACGTCCATCAGGTTGATCTGGTCGCGCGGGGCGAGCATCACTTCGCCGGCATGACGGCAGACGACGAACTCTTCAGCGAACGAGTTGTCGCTTTCGAGCACCGAGTTGGCCTGCGCGACGTGGTACTTGGCCTCTTCCATGGCGGAGAGGTAGACCACGTCGTTCGTAACCTTGCCGTCTACGATCTTGCGGTACGGGCTTTCGATGAAGCCGTACTTGTTGACGCGGGCGAAGGTTGCGAGCGAGTTGATGAGACCGATGTTCGGGCCTTCCGGCGTTTCGATCGGGCAAATGCGGCCGTAATGGGTCGGGTGAACGTCGCGGACTTCGAAGCCGGCGCGCTCGCGGGTCAGACCACCCGGGCCAAGGGCCGAAAGACGGCGCTTGTGGGTGATTTCCGAAAGCGGGTTCACCTGGTCCATGAACTGCGAGAGCTGCGAGGAGCCGAAGAATTCGCGAACGGCGGCAGCCGCCGGCTTCGCGTTGATCAGGTCCTGCGGCATGACCGTGTCGATCTCGATCGAGGACATGCGTTCCTTGATCGCGCGCTCCATGCGGAGCAGGCCAAGACGGTACTGGTTCTCCATCAGCTCGCCGACCGAACGGACGCGGCGGTTGCCGAGGTTGTCGATGTCGTCGATCTCGCCCTTGCCGTCACGCAGCTCGACCAGCATCTTCACGACGGCGAGGATGTCTTCCTTGCGCAGCGTGCGGACCGTGTCGGCGACGTCGAGGTCGAGGCGCATGTTCATCTTCACGCGGCCGACGGCGGAGAGGTCGTAACGCTCCGCATCGAAGAACAGCGTGTTGAACATGGCTTCGGCCGAATCCATGGTCGGCGGCTCGCCCGGGCGCATGACGCGGTAGATGTCGAACAGCGCGTCCTGGCGGTTCTCGTTCTTGTCCGCGGCGAGCGTCGAGCGGATATAGGCGCCGACATTGATGTGGTCGATGTCGAGGACCGGGATCTCGTCGAAACCGGCTGCCAGGATGACCGGCAGGGTCTTCTCGTCGATCTCGTCGCCGGCTTCGAGGTAGATCTCACCCGTCGAGTAGTTGACGATGTCTTCGGCGAGGTAGTTGCCGTAAAGCTCGTCGTCGGTCGCCTTGAGGGCCTTCAGGCCCTTTTCGGAGAGCTGCTTGAGAAGGCGCGGCGTCAGCTTCTTGCCGGTCTCCACGACGACTTCGCCGGTGTCGGCGTCCACCATGTCCGAGACGGCCTTCTGGCCCTTCAGCGCGTCCGGATTGAAGGGAATGCGCCAGCCTTCGCCGTCGCGCTGGTAGAGCGACTTCGTGTAGAAGGTCGACAGGATCTCTTCGCCGTCCATGCCAAGCGCCATGAGCAGCGAGGTGACGGGGATCTTGCGGCGGCGGTCGATGCGCGCATGCACGATGTCCTTGGCGTCGAACTCGATGTCGAGCCAGGAACCGCGATAGGGGATGACGCGCGCGGCGAAGAGCAGCTTGCCGGAAGAATGGCTCTTGCCCTTGTCGTGGTCGAAGAACACGCCCGGCGAACGGTGCATCTGGGAGACGATGACGCGCTCGGTGCCGTTGACGATGAACGTGCCGTTGTCGGTCATGAGCGGCATGTCGCCCATGTAGACGTTCTGTTCCTTGATGTCCTTGATGGACTTGGCGCCCGTATCCTCGTCGATATCGAACACGATGAGGCGCAGCGTCACCTTGAGCGGCGCTGCGTAGGTCAGGTCACGCTGGCGGCATTCCTCGACGTCGAACTTCGGCTGCTCGAATTCGTAGGAGACGAATTCCAGCATGGAAGCGCCGGAGAAATCGGTGATCGGGAAGACCGACTTGAAAACGGTCTGAAGGCCCTCGTCCGGGCGACCGCCGGCGGGCTCTTCGACCATCAGGAACTGGTCGTAGGATGCCTTCTGAACCTCGATGAGGTTCGGCATGACTGCGACTTCGGGGATTTTTCCAAAAAACTTGCGTACGCGCCTACGACCGTTAAACGAAAGGGTCTGAGCCATCGTCGCTCCTTCAAATTTGCATCCGGGCCTGCAACGGACGGGGTTCGCTGGCCAGTCGATCCCGTCGACCAATGGGTTGGTTCAATCTCGTCTCGCCTGCCGGTTGACGGGCCGGATTGCCAGTCGCTCGGTGGAAGACCATCCTCTTGAAGAACCCATTACCCAAAAGCCGGTTTTCGCGGCTTTTGGGTAATCAGTTCAGGGGAATCATCAATGGGAGAGGGTCGAAACCCTCTCCCACCGCATTCCGGTATTACTTGACGTCGACCTTGGCGCCGGCTTCCTCAAGCTTCTTCTTGAGGTCGGCGGCTTCGCCCTTGGAGACGGCTTCCTTGACCGGCTTCGGAGCGCCTTCGACGAGGTCCTTGGCTTCCTTGAGGCCGAGGCCGGTGATGGCGCGGACTTCCTTGATGACGTTGATCTTGTTGGCGCCAGCGTCAACGAGGATAACGTCGAATTCGGTCTTTTCTTCTTCAGCCGGAGCAGCAGCAGCGCCGCCGCCGGCAGCAGCAACTGCTACGGGAGCAGCAGCCGAAACGCCCCACTTCTCTTCGAGCAGCTTGGAAAGCTCAGCAGCTTCCAGCACGGTCAGAGCAGACAGGTCTTCAACGATCTTTGCGAGATCAGCCATTTTCATATTTCCTTTTGTTCGGTTCGAACTGGTGTGTTTGATTTACAGCGAAAAACCGCCTTACGCGGCTTCGTCCTTCTTGGCGTAGGCTGCGAACACACGGGCAAGCTGGCTTGCCGGTGCTGCAACGACCGTGGCGACGCGCGTTGCCGGGGCATTGAGAAGGCCCAGCAGCTTTGCACGAAGCTCGTCGAGCGAAGGCAGGGTCGCAAGCGACTTGACTGCTTCTGCGTCGAGCGTGGTCGCACCCATGGCACCACCGAGAACAACGAGCTTGTCGTTGGTCTTGGCGAAATCCATGGCTACCTTCGGAGCGATCATCGGATCATTTGCATACGCAATGAGCGTCTGACCCTGGAAGAGATCAGACATCCCTTCCGACTCCGTACCCTGAAGGGCAATTTTGGCCAGGCGGTTCTTCGCGACTTTGACGGTACCGCCAGCTGCACGCATCTTCGTACGAAGATCGTTCATCTGTGCAACGGTGATGCCGGCATAGCGGGCCACGACAACCGAACCGGAAGCCTTGAAGACTTCATTCAGCTCCGTGACGAATTCGCGTTTTTCCGCTCTTTCCACTGCCTATCTCCAGTAGACAGGGCCATGACTTCTCACGGACCCTGCCGGGTTTGCCTTTGCCGCTAGAGATCATCTCAAAAAGCTGATCCCGAGCGACGCTCGAGGATCCTGTCCCCCCGCGCTCGACCCGAAGGCCGCGACACAGGCAAGGTAGGTTCGAACCGAATTCCGCGTCATCCGACGCTGAGTGAAATCCAGGTCTCACCCGTCTCATGCAGGCAACGTGATTAAGGCCTAACCACCTGCAATCTCGGACAGGAGTTCCGGGTTTCCCCGGAAATATTCCCGGCCGGATCGGCCGGGAATTCTGTTGCGGTGCCGGCCGAAGCCGGACCGGAAAATTAAGCGACCGTCGACGGGTCGATCTTCACGCCCGGGCCCATCGTCGAAGAGATGGCGACGCGCTTGACGTAGTTGCCCTTGGCGCCGGTCGGCTTTGCCTTGATGACAGCGTCGGCGAAAGCCTTGATGTTCTCTTCAAGAGCCTTGGCGTCGAAGGAAGCCTTGCCGATGCCGGCATGGATGATACCAGCCTTCTCGACGCGGAACTCGACAGCGCCGCCCTTGGATGCCTTGACGGCGCCGGCGACGTCCATGGTGACGGTGCCGACCTTCGGGTTCGGCATCATGCCGCGCGGACCGAGAACCTTGCCGAGACGGCCGACGAGCGGCATCATGTCCGGGGTCGCGATGCAGCGGTCGAACTCGATCTTGCCGCCCTGGACGATCTCGACCAGGTCTTCGGCGCCGACGATGTCCGCACCGGCGGCCTTGGCTTCGTCAGCCTTGGCGCCACGGGCGAAGACGGCGACGCGAACGTCGCGGCCGGTGCCGTTCGGCAGGTTGACCACGCCGCGGACCATCTGGTCAGCGTGGCGCGGGTCGACGCCGAGGTTCATGGCGACTTCGACGGTCTCGTCGAACTTGGCGGTCGCACGCTCCTTGACGAGGGCGATGGCGTCGGACAGGGCAACGAGCTTGGTCGGGTCGATGCCTTCACGGATCTTCTGGAGACGCTTTGCAATCTTGGCCATGGTCTTAACCTACCACTTCCAGGCCCATGGCGCGGGCGGAGCCCTCGACCATTGCCATCGCGCCTTCGATATCGGCGGCGTTGAGATCCTTCATCTTGGCTTCGGCGATCGACTTGATCTGAGCCTTGGTGAGCTTGCCGATGGAACCGCCCTTGCCGGGGGTCTTCGAGCCCGAGGTGATCTTGGCTTCCTTCTTGAGGAAGTAGGTCACCGGCGGCTGCTTCATCACAAACGTGAAGGACTTGTCCTGGTAGTAGGTGATGACGACCGGGATCGGCATACCCTTTTCCATTTCCTGCGTCGCTGCGTTGAACGACTTGCAGAATTCCATGATGTTAATGCCACGCTGACCAAGCGCCGGGCCGATCGGCGGGGACGGGTTTGCCGATCCTGCCTTGACCTGAAGCTTGAGCTGGCCTGCAACTTTCTTAGCCATTTCTCTCTGCCTTTCAGAATGCGGCCGGTCGCCCGGCCCGTGATGCCGGCCAAAAGACCGGCGGCTGCGGTTGCGTGGTGCGGACGGGGCGCCCGGCTATAGGCCGCCTGCCCTTCCACGCGATCGGCGGAAACTTCCGCCACCAACCCTCGATGAGAGGATTGGATTTCCTTGAAGCAGCGCCCGCAGGCACCGCCCAAAAATCAGATTTTCTCGACCTGGGCGTATTCCAGCTCGACCGGGGTGGCGCGGCCGAAGATCGACACTTCCACCTTGAGGCGCGACCGCTCCTCGTCGACATCCTGCACGGTGCCGTTGAACGAGGCGAACGGACCGTCGGAAACGCGGACCTGCTCGCCGATCTCGAAGGAGACCGAGGGCTTCGGACGATCGACACCGTCCTGGACCTGCGACAGGATGCGCTCGGCCTCGCTATCAGGGATCGGAACCGGCTTGTTGTCGGAACCGAGGAAGCCCGTGACCTTCGGCGTGTTCTTGATGAGGTGATACGCCTCGTCGGTCAGGTTCGCCCGCACCAGCACGTAGCCGGGGAAGAACTTGCGCTCGGCATCGACCTTGCGGCCGCGACGCACCTCGACGACCTTCTCGGTCGGCACGAGAATCTTTTCGAAGAGGTGGTCAAGGCCCTTCTGGCGCGCCTTGTTCTCGATGTCCTCTGCGACCTTCTTCTCGAAATTCGAATAGGCGTGGACGATGTACCAACGGGAAGCCATGTTCATCTCCAACCAATCAGGCGCTGGCGCTGAGGACGAGGCCGATCAGCCAGCCCATCAACTGGTCCGCAGCGAAGAAGAACACTGCAGCGAGGAAAACCATGACGAAGACCATGACGGTCGAGATCATCGTCTCGCGCCGCGAAGGCCAAGTCACTTTCGCCGTCTCGGAGCGAACCTGCTGCAGAAACGCAATCGGATTTGTTTTCGATGCCATTGAATGTCCACGCCATTACGGCACGTAAAGCTGAACTATCAGCCCCACGCACCGCGTGTCTGTTTTGCCCTACATAAAGCCCGATTCTCTTTTTCACAAGAGGCAACCGGACTTTTAACGAATTGTGACGGCAAACGCCGCCATGCCATCCGCCCCGTCGCTGCAAGTGGTCCGCGCTGTCCGGTGAAGATGGCAGGGGCAGAGGGGCTCGAACCCCCGACCTGCGGTTTTGGAGACCGCCGCTCTACCAACTGAGCTATACCCCTAGACGCCTGCCGCCCGGCGGTGAAACACCCGTCGCCGGCAAGGCATGGCGTCTTTACGGCGCACGGACCGACTTGGCAAGCCCGAAGACGAGATTTTTTCACAACTTAGCGGCCCGGCCCTTCCCTTACCCCGCCTACCAGTCGAAACGCAGCTGGGCCCTGACCGCGCCCGTCAGCACCGTATCGCGCCGGCGCACGGAGGCGCGCAGGTCGAGGCCGTCGAAGACGCGCTGCTCGACGGCGAACTCCGCGGCGATCGCCCCCTGTCCGCTGGCCGCCGAACCGATGGCGACGAAGGCAGTGCCGGTATGCAACGCCTGGAGGCGGGCCTGCTGCGTCATGCGCACGGTGCCGGGGCCGCCTTCGCGCATATTGGCATCGGCGGAGACCGCCGGCGCCAGGACGATGTCGATGGAGGGCGTCACCATCCACAGCCGCGACAGGCCGATGCTCGCCGAAACGCGCCCGGTCAGCGGATTATAGCCGGCTGCCACATTGCGTTGCGCCCCGGACGGCCCTGCCCCGTGCAGTTCCGCCCAGAGCCGCATATTGTCCCGCGTGTCGCGGATCCTTCCCGCCGGCGACGCGGTGAGCGACAGGTCGACGCCGCCGCTCACGCTGGCCGCGGTCGCGGCCCTGGCGCCGAGGCGCAGGCGATAGGCATAGCTGGATATCTTCGCCGGAGACCAGATGAGGAGGGAATCCTGCGCCCTCGCCGCACCCGCCGGCAGGATCGCGAGAATCATCGAGAGAGCGCACGCTGCGCGCTGCGCGCCTGCATAAGCGTTCATGGTGTTTCAGGTCCGCGTCCGGTTGCCGTGATGCGCGCGGCACGGTCCATGCCCGCCGCATGCAGGGGCGCCGCCGCAATATACCGGATCGAAACGATCCCTCGGCGCCGGGCCCGCGGTTCACCGCCCGTCAGGCCATGCCGCTCCAGGCGACGCGGCAAATCTACCCGCAAGCGCCGCCCGTCTCCATCCCCAGGATTGGCGAGTTATCGCGGAGAGCTAAAAAAGCCCGGCATTTCAAAGCAATTGAACGCAAAAGCCCCGCGGTTTCCCGCGGGGCCTTCAACAGGTCAAAAGACCCGAATGTTACTCGACGATCGAGGCAACGATGCCGGCGCCGTGTGCAAATCGCGCTTGCGCGCCATTTGCACACTTTTGATTCCGTCGGCAAGCTGACGCCATCGTCAGCAATCGTTACTCGATGATCGAGGCAACGATGCCGGCGCCGACGGTGCGGCCGCCTTCACGGATGGCGAAGCGCAGCTTTTCTTCCATCGCGATCGGAACGATCAGTTCGACGGCAACCGTCACGTTGTCGCCCGGCATGACCATTTCCGTGCCTTCCGGCAGCGACACGATGCCCGTGACGTCCGTCGTGCGGAAGTAGAACTGCGGACGGTAGTTCGTGAAGAACGGCGTATGACGGCCGCCTTCTTCCTTCGTCAGGATATAGGCTTCAGCCATGAACTTCTTGTGCGGCTTGACCGAACCC
>QFCS01002200.1_pt1 | contig 10862 bp, 7 predicted proteins | sample 3576561 | NCBI WGS metagenome assembly QFCS01 | reverse complement strand
TCTGGCCGGCCGCCTCGGCGTCACGCCGCGTCTGGTCCATGATCTTCCACGACAGGTCGATTGCGACCTCATCGTTGAGCGCCAGCGGACCGACCGGCATACCGGCAAAGCGCGCACAGTTTTCGATCATCGCGGCCGGCACACCCTCCTTGAGAAGGCGATGGCCCTCGCTAATGAAGGCGCCGCAGACGCGGCTGGTGAAGAACCCTCGGCTGTCGTTCACCACGATCGGCGTCTTGCGGATCTTCTGCACGAAGTCCATCGAACGGGCGAGGGTCTCGGACGAGGTCTTCTTGCCGACGATGATCTCGACCAGCGGCATCTTCTCGACAGGCGAGAAGAAGTGCAGTCCGATGAAGTTTTCCGGTCGTGCCGAGGCCTCGGCCAGGCCGGTGATCGGCAAGGTCGAGGTGTTGGATGCAAAAACCGCATCGGCCGCGAGCACCGCCTCCGCCTTCCTGGTCGCCTCTGCCTTGACGTCGCGATTCTCGAACACTGCCTCGATCACGAGCTGGACGTCCTTCAGCGCAGCGAAGTCGGGCGTGGCGGTCACCTTGGCGAGCAACGCGTCGCGCTTGGCCTGGTCGAGCCTGCCCCGCTTAACGAGCTTGTCGAGTTCAGACGCGATGTGTGCCTTGCCCTTGTCGGCCGATGCCTGGTCACGATCAATCAGCACGATCTCGAGCCCGGCCTGCACCGACACCGTGGCTATGCCGGCTCCCATCAGCCCGGCGCCGAGGACGCCGATCTTCCTGTACTCCTGCTTCGGCACACCCTTGGGCCGACGGGCGAGCTTGTTGGCCTCCTGCAGACCGAAAAACAGCGTGCGGATCATGCTCTTGGCGACGGGATCGCGCAGCAGCGAGACGAAGTAGCGGGTCTCGACGCGCAACGCGGCGTCGAAAGGCAACTGAAGACCTTCGTAGACGCAGCTCAGGATCGCCTTCGGCGCCGGATAGATGCCATTGGTCTTGCCGGCGACCATCGCGCTGCCGCCGATGAAGGTCTGCACGCCGGGTGGACTCCACACCTGGCCGCCAGGGAAGCCCGGCGTCTTGAAGCCCTTGCGGTCCCATGGCTGCACAGCACGGCCGTCGATCGCCTTGGCGCCCTTCCCCGCATATTCCGGAACGACCTGCTCGGTCGCCGGCGCCGTGAGCCACGCCTTGGCCTTGGCGAGCAGCTCGCCGGCCGGCACCACGCCATGGATGAGGCCGAGGTTCTTGGCCGCGTCGACCGTGAGGTCCTTGCCCTCAAGCAGGATCGGCGCGGCGTTCATGACGCCGATCAGGCGCGGAATGCGCTGCGTGCCACCGCCGCCGGGCAGCAGGCCGATCTTGACCTCGGGCTGGCCGATCTTGGCCTTGGGATTGGCTGCCGCGATGCGATGATGACAGGCAAGGCAGATCTCGAAGCCGCCCCCAAGCGCGGTTCCGTTGATCGCCGCCACGATCGGCTTGCCGCCGGTCTCCTGGCGCCGGAACATCTTCTGCAGCTGACTGAACTGCTCCATCAGCTTGCTGGCATCCGACGTATCGGTGCCCAGCAGCATCTCGAGATCGGCACCGGCGATGAAGTCGGCCTTCGCCGAGGTCAGGATGATGCCCTTGACCTTGTCGTCCTTGAGCGCCTCCTCGAGCGCACCGGCATAGGCCGTCATCGAGGCTTCGTTCAGCACGTTCATGGTGCGGCCGGGCATGTCCCAGGTGATGGTCGCGATGCCGTCGCTGTCGACGTTGTAGTTGATCATGGTGTCCTCATTCCTCTTCCGGACGGCGGCCCTCAGACGCGCTCGATGATGGTCGCGGTACCCATGCCGCCGCCGACGCACAGCGTGGCGAGACCCGTCGAAAGGTTGCGGCGCTCCAGCTCGTCGAGCAGCGTGCCCAGGATCATCGCCCCGGTGGCGCCCAGCGGATGGCCCATGGCGATGGCACCGCCGTTCACGTTGATCTTGTCGTGCGGCATCTTGAGGATCTGCATGTAGCGCAGCACGACGGCGGCAAACGCCTCGTTCAGCTCGAACAGGTCGATGTCCTTCACCGACATGCCGGCCCGCTTCAGCGCTTTCTCCGACGCAGGTGCCGGACCGGTCAGCATGATCGCCGGCTCGGAGCCGATCGACGCGAAGGAGCGGATGCGCGCACGCGGCTTCAGCCCCGCCTTCTCGCCGAACTCCTTGCTGCCGACCAGGATGGCGGCCGCGCCGTCGACGATGCCGGACGAGTTGCCAGCATGGTGGACATGCTTGACCTTCTCGACCTCCGGATAGCGTTGCAGAGCCACGGCGTTGAAGCCCGGCATCATTTCACCTTGCATCTTGAAGCTGGGCTCCAGCGCGGCCAGCGTCTGCATGGTGGTGGTCGGCCGCATCAGCTCGTCATGGGCCAGCAGATCGATGCCGTTCTGGTCCTTCACCGGCACGATCGACTTCTTGAAGTAGCCGTTGTCCCAGGCGTGCTTGGCGCGCTTCTGCGATTCGACGGCATAGGCGTCGACGTCGTCGCGGCTCATCCCGTACTTGGTGGCGATCACGTCCGCCGAGACGCCCTGCGGCACGAAATACATCGGAATGGCAACTGCCGGATCGACCGCCCAGGCACCGCCGTCGGAGCCCATGGGCACGCGCGACATCGATTCGACGCCGCCGCCGATCGCGACCTGGCTCTGGCCGGACATGACCTGGGCTGCCGCCATGTTAGTCGCTTCGAGGCCCGAGGCGCAGAAACGGTTCACCTGCACGCCCGAGACGGTCTCGGCGTAGCCCGCCATCACCGCGGCTGTCCGCGCGATGTCCGCCCCCTGCTCGCCGATCGGCATGACGCAGCCCAGCACCACGTCGTCGACAAGATGCGTGTCGAGTTGGTTGCGATCACGGATCGCCTGCAGTGCCGTGACGGCCAGGCGCACCGGCGTCACCTCGTGGAGCGAGCCGTCCTTGCGGCCCTTGCCGCGCGGCGTGCGGACGGCATCGTAGATGTATGCATCGGTCATGGTGTGTCTCCTGCTAGTCTCCGTCGCCCCGACCGGAACCCGAAGGGTGCAGCGGAGGGGTCTTGCTTCAACAATTTCGAATAGCTTGCCTGGGAGAGTGGTGTCTCCCGCTCGTCGCTTCGCTTTCGGGTCGAGACGACGAAAGGCTAAAGTGTCCGTCCGATCAGTTCCTTCATGATCTCGTTGGTGCCGCCGTAGATCTTCTGCACGCGCGCGTCGGCGTAGAGGCGCGCGATCGGGAATTCCCACATGTAGCCGTAGCCGCCATGGAACTGCAGGCACTGGTCGACGACCTCGCACTGCAGGTCGGTGGTCCAGTACTTGGCCATGGCGGCGGTGGCGACGTCCAGCTCGCCCTTGAGATGCCGGGCGATGCAGTCGTCGACGAAGACGCGCGCGATGTGTGCCTTGGTCTTGAGCTCGGCGAGACGGAAGCGCGTGTTCTGGAAGTCTATGACTGCCTTGCCGAACGCCTTGCGCTCCTTGACGTAGGCCAGCGTGTGCTCCAGCGCCGCCTCGATCGCGGCGACGGCCTGGATGGCGATGACCAGCCGCTCCTGCGGCAATTGCTGCATGAGCTGGATGAAGCCCATGCCGCCGCCGCCCAGCAGATGGTCGGCCGGAACCCGGACATCGTCGAAGAACAGCTCCGACGTATCCTGGGCCTTCATGCCGATCTTCTCGAGGTTGCGGCCCCGTTTGAAGCCCGGCGTGTCTGTCTCGACGGCGATCAGCGAGGTGCCCTTGGCGCCCAGCTTGGGATCGGTCTTGGCAACCACGATCACGAGATCGGCGAGCTGGCCGTTGCTGATGAAGGTCTTGGACCCGTTGATGACCCAGTGATTGCCGTCCATCACCGCCGTCGTCTTGACTGACTGCAGGTCTGAGCCGGTGCCTGGCTCCGTCATGGCAATCGCCGTGACCAGGTCGCCTGCGCAGGCCCGGGGAATCCAGTTCTTCTTCTGCTCCTCGCTGCCGTAATGCAGCAGGTAAGGCACGACGATATCGTTGTGCAGGGAGAAGGCCGGTCCCGACGCGAGCGCGCGTCCCTGCTCCTCGATCAGGATGGCGCTGTACAGAAAGTCACCGCCGGCGCCGCCGTATTCCTCGGGCATGGTCATGCCGAGCAAACCCTGCTCGCCGGCCTTGCGCCACAGCTCGCGCGGCACGATGCCTTCCTCCTCCCATTTCATGTGGAAGGGCACAACCTCCTTCTCGAAGAACCGCCGGCAGGTCTCGCGGAACATCTGGTGTTCAGGCGTGTAGTGGGCGGCCAAAGCGGTCACGGAACGATCCTCCAGCGATCGATGAACGAACATTTATTTGATTGGGACTTTGGTCCGCCGGCGCCAGCTTCGCCAGTGCCCTGCGATGTAGTTTACCTTTACGTAAACGTCAACCTGGCAGAGCCAGCTTCCGGGCGCTGATGAAGACTAAGACCATCTACCGGCCGACCGGCTTCAGAGTCGGGCAAGGATGCGCCGGTGCCCGGGAATCGCAGACACTGACAGATGCAAGATATTGCTTGATGCGCTCCAGCCGTTCGGATGTTGCCGTGGCGCGCACGGCACCCTGGACAAGGTAGAAGCTGTCGGTGCCTTTGATCGCCCGGAACATCGTCGTCTCAGGCTTTCCCGTGGCCGGCAGCAACGGGCACCGCAGCACGGTCGACGCCATTGCGTAGCCGTTCACCTTGCCAGGCTCCAGGCGAGCTGCAGTGCTGCCCTTGCAGGCCGACTGCCACCCTTCCTGAATCTTCTTCAGGAACTGGACGGGATCGATATCGGCGCGATTCAGGAAGACCTGGACGGTCACCATTTCCGTCCAGTCCTGTACGTTCTCGCCAACGGGCACCCACTCGATCATGTTCATACCGTTCTGGCTGCCACGATAGCCGACCTTGAAGCCTCCCGGCATTGCCACGAGCAGGTTCCCGCCTTTCAGCTGCGCGAACGACGGTTGCGCCACCAGACATATCAGCAGGTTGATGGCGAGGCCGAGCCAACAGCTGCCCACACGCATCGCGTCATTCCAGCGTCGTCGCGCTGAGCCCAAGCTGCGCCCGGCGGCGGAGCCATTGGCTCGGGCGATAGCGGTCGTCGCCGGTGATGGCCTGGAGCTGCACGAGGATCTCGTGACAGTCCTTGACGCCGAGCCAGTCGGCCAACGCCAGCGGTCCGCGCGGGTAGTTGAGTCCGAGCGTCATCGCCGTGTCGACATCGGCCGCCGAGGCAATGCCGATCATCGCCATCTCGCAGCCGAGATTGGCGATCATGGCACACATGCGCTGGGCTATGAATCCCGGCGAGTCCTTGATCAGCGTCACCTTCGCGCCGGTGCGCGCCAGGATCGCAGCCGCTGCATCGCGCACCAGATCGTCGGCGCCCGGCGCTGTCATGATGGTGATACGCTTGGTAATGTCACCAGTCACGTCGACCGCCACCGTACGCTTGGGGTCGAGCCCGCGCTCGACCACCGTCGTCGTGCAGTCCTTGCCGATCGGCGCCACCAGGATCGGGCTCCTGCCGTCGTCGGCACCCAGCGCCTGAGCGCCTGCCGCCATGACGAGCCCGACCAGCTTCTCATTGTGGCTGTCCATCACCACGACACGCGCCGCCGGCACGACCGATGGCAGGTGGTCGGCGCCGGGATCGACCTTGCCGCCCTTGGCATCATAGGAATACCAGCCGCCGCCCGTCTTGCGGCCCAGCCGTCCGGCCGCATAGAGGCTCTCGTGATAGGGACTCGGCGTCATGCGTCGGTCGTGGAAAAAGCCCTCATAGATGATCTTGCGTGCCGGGAAGTTCACGTCGATCCCGGTGAGGTCCATCAGCTCGAATGGCCCCATGCGGAAGCCGCAGGCGTCACGCATGACGGCGTCGATCTGCGACGGGCTTGCCCGGCCCTCCTGATAGATGCGCAGCCCCTCGGTGCCGATCGCCGTGCCGCCGAGATTGACCAGGAAGCCCGGCGTGTCACCCACCACCACGGGCACACGCGTCTGGCGCTTGCCCAGCGCGACCATGGCGTCGACCACCCATTGCGCGGTGTCGGCGGCACGGATCACCTCGACCAGCTTCATCAGAGGCACGGGATTGAAGTAGTGCATGCCACAGACTCGATTGCGGTGCTTCAGCGTCCGCGCAATCGAGGCGATGCGGATCGACGATGTATTGGAGGCGATGATCGTCTCGGGCGAGACCACGGCTTCCAATTCCGCGAACAGCTTCTGCTTGACTTCGAGGTTCTCGAACACCGCCTCGACGACGACGTGGCATTCCTTAAGATCCTCGACCTTGTCGGCGACTCCCAGGTTCGCGTCGGTCTTGGCAACATCGCCATCCGTCAGCCGGCCCTTGGCGACCAGGCCCTTCAGCGTCTCCAGGATCGCCGCCTTGGCCTTGGCCGCGCCGCCCGGCGCGGCGTCGAACATCACGGCCTTCATGCCGCCCTGCGCGGTCACCTGAGCAATGCCACGGCCCATGGCGCCGGTCCCTACTACACCCACCAACAGATCGGGACGGTTCACATCGAGAGCCATCTGCTTTCCCTTCTCACTGCATCATCCCACAGTTAACCCAGCTGCCGCTTGCCCGCATACCCTGCCGTCTCCAGGCCGCCAGTGATATCGTCGAGGGCGGACGGGTCGTCGATCGTGGCCGGCATCTTCCACGGCTGGCCATCGGCGATCTTCTGCATCGTGCCACGCAGGATCTTGCCCGAACGCGTCTTGGGCAGACGCGGCACGACGATCGCGGTCTTGAAGAAGGCGACCGGGCCGATGCGGTCACGCACCATCTGGACCACCTCGCGCACCGTATCCTCCGGCGCGCGGTTGACGCCTGTCTTCAGCACCAGGAAGCCGAACGGCACCTGCCCTTTCAACTCATCGCCGACGCCGATCACGGCGCACTCGGCGACATCGTCGTGACTACCCAGCACCTCCTCGATCTGGCCCGTCGACAGGCGATGGCCCGCGACGTTGATGACGTCGTCGACGCGCGTCATCACCGAGACGTAGCCGTCGGCGTCGATGAACCCCGCGTCGCCTGTCTTATAGTAGCCCGGATACTCCATGAGGTACGCTTCGCGAAAGCGCTCGTCGGCGTTCCACAGGGTCGGGAAGGTTCCTGGCGGCAGCGGCAGCTTCGCCGCCAGCGCCCCGACCTCGCCGATCTTCATCGGATGGCCTTGCTCGTCCAGTACCTCGAGATGCCAGCCTGGCGAAGGCACCGAGCACGAGCCGGGCTTGACCGGCATCGGCTCCAGCCCGACGAAATTTCCGCAGATCGCCCAGCCGGTCTCGGTCTGCCACCAGTGGTCGACGATCGGCACTCCCAGAAGCTTCTGCGCCCATTCGATGGTCGGCGGATCACCGCGCTCGCCAGCCAGGAACAGCGTCCGGAACTTCGACAGGTCGTACTGCTTTAGCAGCTTGCCTTCGGGATCCTCCTTCTTGATGGCGCGGAATGCCGTCGGCGCAGTGAACAGCGCCACCGCTTCATGTTCGGAGATCACGCGCCAGAAGGCACCCGCGTCGGGCGTGCCGACAGGTTTACCCTCGTAGAGAATCGTGGTCGCTCCATGAATCAACGGGCCGTAGACGATGTAACTGTGGCCGACCACCCAGCCCACGTCGGAGGCGCACCACCACACTTCGCCCGGTTCGATTCCGTAAAGGTGCCGCATCGACCAAGAGAGCGCCACGCAGTAGCCGCCGGTGTCGCGCACCACGCCCTTGGGCTGCCCGGTCGTACCGGAAGTGTAGAGGATGTAGAGCGGATCGGTCGCCTGTACCGCCACGCAGTCGCGCGGCTGTGCCGCCGCCACCGCCTCCTTCCAGTCGATATCACGGCCGGCTACGAGGCTCGCCTTCTCCTGCGGGCGCTGGAGCACGAGGCAGTGCGGGATCTTGTGACGCGCGAGCTCGATCGCTTCGTCGAGCAGCGGCTTGTAGTGAACGATGCGGCCGGGCTCGACGCCGCACGAGGCGGTCAGCACCAGACTGGGTGTGCAGTCGTCTATGCGGGTCGCGAGCTCGTTGGCCGCGAAGCCGCCGAACACGACGGAGTGCACCACTCCCAGCCGCGCACAGGCCAGCATCGCCATCACCGCCTCGGGGATCATCGGCATGTAGATGATCACGCGATCGCCCTTGCCGACGCCCTGTGCGGCGATGGCGCCCGCGAGCTGCGCCACCTGATCGCGCAGCGCGCGATAGGTGAAGCTCTTCTTGGTGCCCGTGACCGGTGAATCGTAGATCAGCGCCGTCTGCTCGGCGCGGCCCCGCTCGACATGCCGGTCGAGCGCATTAAAGCAGGCATTCAGTTCGCCACCGGCGTACCAGCGGTAGAACGGCGCCTTCGAGGCATCCACCACTTCGTCCCATCGCCGCGTCCAGTCGATCGTGGCCGCCTGCTCGGCCCAGAACCCCTCCGGATCGCTCAGCGAACGCCGATGCACGGCGCGATACTTGTCACCGACAGACATGACGTTTCCTTCCCCAGATCGCCTCAAGGCTTAGCGTCGGCGGCTCTTCGTCGCAATGCGGTCGTTACGCCGCGCCGCCGCCGGGCAATGGTGGCCGGCTGCCGAGCGCGGCATCGGGGATGGAGAGGAGACGGGAACCGTATGGCTTTCTGACAGTACGGCTGAAAGGAGGTGCGCACTGCAAGCAGAAACACGAAGCCGGTCCCGGCGACGCGGCCGGCTGGCCTACATGGCCTCCGACGTCCTGGTGATCTCGACTTGCGTCATGACGTTCGCCATCGTCGTCGTCGCCGGCAAGCAGGGCTATGCCCGCCGGACGCCCGTCACCCTGATCGCCAATGAGCTCGGCACGACCCCCGAGCAGCTGCAGCGAGCGCTCGACACGTCACTGCCGCCCGTCTGGCTCGGTCCACCCAACGAAAATCACAAGCGACGCGTTGCCGCGACGCTCGACGTCGCCCCCGAGCGGCTTGACGAAGTCCTGGAGAAATACCGCCGCGAAGGTCTGCGCGCGCCGTAGTTCCACGCTCGCCGATCCCGCCCTATCCTTCCGCCAACAAGGAAGCGGAGGAAATGAATGTTCGGTCGTCGTGAAACGACGGCAGCGCTCGCAGCGCTGCTGGCGTCGGTGGGCGCACGCGCCCAGACAAGCACTCACACAGTCAACCCGTCTCCCAACCAGGGTACGACGTCCGCGGCATGGCCAACCAAGGCGATACGGCTGATCGTTCCCTACGGGCCAGGCGGCTCTGCCGACCAGGTCGCCCGCCTCTATGCCCAGCGGCTGAGCGTGGCGCTCGGCCAGCAGATGATCGTCGAGAACAAGCCGGGCGCCTCGGGCGGTGTCGGCGCACAGATGGTGGCGACCAGCCCGCCCGACGGTCACACTCTGTTGCTCGCCCCCACCGCAATCCTGGCGATCACGCCAGGCACTCGGAAAGTCCCCTACAATCCCGACGATCTCGCGGCGGTATGTCGTCTGTCGACGACGCTGCTCCCCGTCACCATCACCAACGCGCTGGGTGCCAACACCTGGCAGGAGTTCGTCGTGCTGGCGAAGCAGAACCCGGGCAAGTACTGGTTCGGCTCGTCGGGCCTGGGCACCATCACCCACCTCACCGGCGAGGTGTTGAGCCGTGCGGCCGGCATCCAGATGCTACATTCACCCTACAAGACCATTGTCGATGCGACCGGTGACATTTTTGACGGCCGCATACAGATGGTGTTCGATCCCTCCTTTGTGCCTTATGCTAAGGTTGGCAAGGTCAGGCTGGTGCTGATCGACGCTGCCGAGCGATTGTCCGACATGCCGGACGTGCCGACGGCCCGGGAGGTCGGACTCGACCTGAAAGGCTTCCGCGACCGCTCGTGGTTCGGCCTGTTCGCCCCCAAGGGGGTGCCGCCGGCCGTCGCCGAGCGCATCTCCGTCGCTGCAGCCCAACTCGCCGCCTCGCCCGAGATGAAAGAGAAGCTGCTGATGGTGGCGCAGTTCGCGCACCACCAGTCGCCCACCGACTTCGGTCGGCAGGTCGCCGATGACAAGGCCTATTTCGCCACCCTGCTCAAGCAGCTCGACATCAAGCTGGAATAGGCCGCGTCAGCCGGTCGCGTCCGTCTTCCGCCGTGGCATGCTTTGTGCTCACAGCGTCTCGTCGACGGACGAGGGGTGGCGAAGCACGTGACAGACGACATCGTGGAGGACTACCGCAGGGACGGGGTCGTGGTCCTGCGCGGAGTCTTCACCGACTGGATCGAGCCGCTGCGCGCTGGAGTTGCCGCGCTTATGGCCGATCCCAGTCCACTCGAGCGCACGGTGCGGCCGGCGGATGGTTCGGCGCCGTTCTTCCAAGATCTCTGCAACTGGCAGCGTATCCCACAGTTCCGCGATTTCGTGCTGCAGTCGCCCGCGGCCACCCTCGCCGGCCGGCTGATGCGATCGCGGACCGCGCGTTTCTTTCACGACCACGTGCTGGTGAAACAGCCTGGTGGCAGCACCGTCACCCCCTGGCATCAGGACCAGCCCTACTACTGTGTTGAAGGCAGCCAGAGCGCGAGCTTCTGGATTCCACTCGACCCGGTCGGCCGCGATGTCGTGATGGAATGCATTCGCGGCTCGCACATGTGGGGCAAGGGCTTCCGGCCCATGCGCTTCGACGGCACGAGGCTCTACGAGAACGACGACTTCGAGCCGATGCCGGACATCGACGCCCGGCGCGATACGCTCGACGTCGCCGCCTGGGATCTCGAACCGGGCGACGCCATCGCCTTTCACTTCCGCACCGTGCATGGCGCACCGGCCAACCGCACAACGCGCTCGCGCCGCATCTTCTCGGCGCGTTGGGTCGGCGACGATGCCGTCTTCGCGAAACGCAGCGGCC
>QFCS01000752.1_pt1 | contig 10882 bp, 8 predicted proteins | sample 3576561 | NCBI WGS metagenome assembly QFCS01 | reverse complement strand
TTCGCTCAGTTCTACCCATGCTGGCAGCCAAGGGGCTTGCGATTCGACATACACCCTCGACAACATCAATCGCCGCCAATAGTCGCCTCCCGGGTTGGGGCCCGTCCTGAGCGCATACCCCGGCACATAGCCCATGGGGTAATACACCACACCGTCGCTGTTCGTGATCAAGGTGCCCCCGACGCTGTTGTCGGCTCCCGCATTCTTGATGGGCCAATTCCAGATTTCGTCGTCGCAGGCTGAGATGCCGAAGACCCGCGGTGGGAGATAGAACAGCAGCGTGGGTTTGGCCTTTGCCACGATGACTTGGCCTGTGACGGTTTCACCCGTGCTGGTCTTGGCCAGGATGGTGGCCGTTCCGGCGTTGAGGATGTGGATCGTCGTGCCGTCCTTGATTTCGAACACGTCCTGTTGGGCATTCCCGTACTCGAAGGTGACATTGCCCACGACGCCCGTGGGGCGCGGGATGAGGAAGTCTGGATCGCCATACGTGGCGTGGATGGCTGCGAAGCTTCGGTCCTGGGCCGACTTCACCGTCACGGTGGCTTCGACGAAGGCCTCGCGGAAGTTGTCGGCGGCGCTCTGGGTCGCGCGGATAGTGGCTGGCATGCCGGGCGGTGTTGGAGCCACCGGCACAATCTGGCCATTGACGATCCTAGCGACCTCGGGCTGCCCCGGCGCTTGGACGATCTCATAGCGCCAAGTGCCCGAGGCGTTGAGCGAAGCGGGTGTAGACAGTGTGCGAGGGAGCGAATCCATGCCGATTTCAATGTCGGGGAAGCTTTGCAGCCTGGGGTTAGCGCCGGTCACCGTCATCACGACGCTGTCGTAGTCGAGCACCGCCGGGCCGCCGCCCGCAACCACGTAGCAGGTGATCACCGTGGTGCCGACACCCGCGGTTTCCCAATGGTCCTTGTCGAACCCTTCAGAGCCGCTGGCGATGCCCACGCCGCGCAACACGGCCGGGTTGCTTGACCTGAAGTAGGTGCAGCGGTTGCCGTCGGTGACTTCCGCGCCGCTGTCGTTGTAAGACCTGGGCATCACCGGTTTGTCGCCGTAGACCACGCTCAGCGGTGCCCCCAGATTGAACCGCTTCGGGATGCCTGAGGCATCGACCTCGAATTCACGAACCAGAGCGGGGATGGTCCAACCCGAAGATATGGCTTCAGCGAACGGCCCCGACACAGTGGACAGCACGAAGCGATACGTACCCGTAGTGGCCTGATCCGTCACCCGAAAGCTCATGCTCCCGTCGGTTCCCACGCGGCTTGGGGGCGTGTGCGAGGCGAGCGGGATGCCGGGGGAAGCGTATGCCGGGTCGCTGGCCGCGACATGACCCGTCACCGCACCCCTGACGAAGTTGACGCGATAGCCGATGTCAAAGCCGTTGCCGGGCTTGAGCAGCGACGTGGGCGACACGGTGATCTGGACGCCGGGCAGGCCATCGTTGATGGTGACGGGAACGGTGATCTCCCGTGCCGCCCAGGGACCGATCGAGGCTTTCGAGACCTTGACGTTCACCGTGCCCGGGCCCTTGACCCATAGTTGACCCGTCATCGGATTGATTTCGGCAATCTCGTCGTTCTCAATCGGATCGGGAATGCTGAAGACGATGGGTCCCGGGGCGTTCGAGCTGGCGCGCAGCGTGGTTTCGAAGGTGGTGGAGGGAAGCGGTGGCACGGGGTCCACCGTCAGCGTGGGCTGACCCGCGACCACCGTCCACGTGGCCTTGGCCACCACGATGCCACCGGCATTCCTGGCCTCGAGCACCGTCTCGCCCAACTGGCCCTTGAGCGACACCTGGGGCGAGCCGCTGGTGCCCACGATGATGGCCACGCCGGGTGTGCCGCTGGTGTAGGTGACCGACTGACCGCCCAGTTGGGCCGGCAGATCGATGGGCGTCGTGGTGTACGGAATCTCCTGGTTGTTCAGGCCCGGAACCGCCGTCACCTCGAACTCGGCCTCCACGGTCCCGCTGTCGTAGATGCCCAAGGGCTTTTGCGTGGCCACGATGGTGGTCTTGCCCACCGCCTTGACCGTGATCAGGCCTTGCGGCGTGATGCTGGCCACGGTGGTGGCGGTGTCCTTGAGGCTGTAGACGATGGCCGCGCCCTGGACGTTGGAGGTGGGCGCCGTGATCTGGAAGGCCGGCATGCCATACATCACCGGGGCCAGTTGCCATGGCTGGAAGGTGACGGGCTGGCCTTTCACCTTGATGGTGTAGCTGGCGCTGGCCGCCGGGTAGGGCGGTGAAGCGGCCTGGTCTGCCGTGATGGTGGCCTCGCCCGCGAGCACGCCGCTGACCTGGCCCGTCTGGGCGTTGACTGTGGCCACCGCCGTGTCGCTGCTGCGGTACGTGACGGCGCCCGGGCTCAGGCGCGCGGTGGCGGTCTGCGTGAACTGCTGGTTGACGGCCACCTCGGCCTTGGCCTGCGCGAACGACAACTGCTTCACGGTGGTGATCACCAGATTGTTGATGCTCACACCGCCCGCCGCCCACACGAGGGGCATGCCGATGAGGAGCAGCAGCAGCCATCGCCAGGGCCGCTTGAGCAGGGGAAGGAAGAACGGCGTCATCGAGGGGGCAGAGAAGAGGTTGTTGGCGCGCATGTCAGTACCCCACCGCGTTGAAGTCCACGAGGGTCAGGCTGGCGTCGGACATCACGACCACGACGGAGACGGGCGTGGTGGCGCCGGCGCCCGGGTTGGGGAAGCGGCGAATGCCGAGGTAGAGCGAACCGTCCTGCACCCAGATCAGCGGCCTGCCATCGCTGCCCAGGTTGTTCGAGAGCACTCCGTTGAGGGTGACCTGTGCCACGGCCACTGCGGGCACGGGCAACTTGATGATCAGCGCCTCCGGTGTGGCGCTCACGGTGGCGCCGCCCAGGCCAGCCTTGTCCAGGCTGGCCAGCAGCACGGGCACGGCGGTCAGGTCGACCTTGGCGAGCACGCGCGTGGGCAGTTCGCGCGGGCGCTGGTACACCTCGTCGAGGCGGCGGACACCGGCGGTCTGGCGCTGGCTCAGGGTGGTGCAGCGTGGGGTGCGACCATCCAGGGGGACCTCAAGGCCCAGCATCAGGCTGGTGCGCGCCTTCATGCCCGTGGCGCCGGCATCGTGCGCCAGCGTGAGGTTCCACTTGCCACGGCGCACGCCGAACGAGAGCCTGTCGCCCGCCACGCCCGTGTTGGCGTTGCCGTCGATCTGCCAGCAGCCCGGCAGCGCGTGGGTGTAGCCCAGGCCCGTGGTGGTGCGGCTGTCCTTTTCGCCGGAGCCGTCCTGGAAGCGGTAGCGCACCCTTTCGCGGCCCAGGGTGAACTTGAACTCGGCGTTGGCCCAGAGGGCGACGCCCATGCCCAGGTTGAAGCCCTGCAGGCGGCCGGGGGCGATTTCGCGGGGATCGACGAGGAAGCGGATGAGGGTGGGGGTTTCCTCCACCATCACGGCGTCCGGCACGTCAGGTTTGCGCGCGCGCGCCGTGTAGGCGCTGGCGTTGAGTTGCGTGAGCCACGATCCCTGATCGAAGCGCTTGATCACCCGCAGCAGGGCAGAGGTCTGGTCGACCGCCACCTCATCGGGGCCCGAATGGAACCGGTAGGTGTCGGTGTCGCGCAGCCAGCCCAGTGACAGGCCCAGGTGGAGGTCTTTCGTGGGCGAGTACAGGCCGTTGAGCATGAACTCCTGGTGCTCGGTGCCCGCGGACACGTTGGCGCCAAGGGCCCAGGTGTCGCCGAGCAGGCGCGCGTAGTCGATGTCGATGCGCGTGCCGCCACCAGCGCCCCAGTCACGCCCGAGCCGGGCGCCGATGCGGGCGTCGCGCGATTCGCTGCGGTACTGGGCGCCCGATTCGTTGAGGCTCAGGTCCCCGGCCTGGAGGTTCGGGCGGGTTTGATTGGCCTGGCCAGGACGCCGGTCCGGCATGGTCGGGCTGCCGTCGGCCGGGGCCTGGGGCGTGGCTGGCGGCGAGCCGGCTGGCGTGGGAAGGGATTGGGCGAGGCAGGGCGCGATGGCCAGCGGAGCCGCGAGGGCGGCCAATGCCCACCGGGCGAGCGGGGTGCGAGGCATGGAGCGGTCGAAGGATGGTTGGTGAAGCGCCCCACGCGTGAACGCGATGGGGGGTGCTCACCGAGTGTCATCCGAATGACCTACTTTACAGATGCCTCCATTGCACTAATTCATTACGTCTTATCGGCGGTCGGGCCCGGTCGTGCCTATTGGCCGCTGAGCCCGACAAAGCTGGCGAGTTGCGCCGTGGGCATGGCCCCGGCCACGGTGCGCGCGCCGCCGCCCTGCGGGTCGCGCGCCACGATGAAGGGCACAGACTCCGCGCCCAGGCGATTGAGCAGCGCCGTGTTGTGCTTGATGGCGGCCTCGACGTCGGCGGGGATACTGGCCGAGGCGGCGGTGCCGCCCTGGCCGGCGGTGAGGCTTTTCTCATGCGCCGACATGGCCTCGGCGGGGTTGGCCGCGCCCAGGATGGCCGCGCCCTGCGGCAGGCTCTTGGCGTTGAGCAGGGCCACCGGCAGCCACACGAAGCGCGCCTGGCGCAGCAGCGGCTGGGACGACTCCCACAGCGCGGCGCAGTGCGGGCACTGCGGGTCGAACAGGACGTAGACGGTGTTGGCGGCCATCATGGCGCCCACGGTGAAGCCCTTGCCTTCGGCGGCGAGCACCTGAAGGGCCTGGGAGCGGTCGATGGGCGGGGCCGGTGGCGCGGCGTCGGGCTCGCGCGAGCAGGCGGACAAAAGGGGCATGGCCGCGAGGGCGGCCATGGAGGAGAGGGCGTGGCGGCGTTGCATGCCGCGATGATAGGACGCCCCGATGACGCTCAATTGAGGATGGCGTGGGCGATCAGACCGGTGGCCGCCGCGATCAGCAGGAACTCGCCGTTGACCTGCACCCAGTGGTGGCCGCGCGGCGGCTGGTACAGGCGCGGGTGGTGCTGCACCACCACGTAGCGTCCGCCGCGGTATTCGCGCGGCAGGTACTGGCCGCGGTGCCAGCGCGGGCCGCGGTTGTCGTAGTAGTGGTGGCGGTTCACTATGCGCACGTCGCGGTGGACATGGCGGTGCACCTCGCGGTGCACGTGGCGCGGACCGCGGTCATAGACATGACGCTCGACGTGGCGCTCGACGCGCGGGCCGTCGTGCCGATGTCCGCGGCGGTGGTCGTCGCGGGCGAACGAGGCCGTGCTCACGGCCAGCGTGGCGGCGGCGACGGCGATCGAGATCAACGAACGGGCTTTCATGGCTGTCTCCTTTCGGGAGGTGTTGGTGAGCCTTCATCGTGCTCACGCCATGTATCGCGCCGGTAAACGCGGCGCAGCGCCATCGCAAAGATCGTTGCCGGGCTTGCAGCGGGCTCTGGCTCAGGGCAGCTCGGCGTGGCCGGACGGCGGCCCCGAATGCTGCGCGTGCATCTTGGCCGCGATGTATTCGCCGTGCGTGACGTGCAGCAGCCCCGCCACCTTGCGGATGACCGCGTTCTCGTGCACGTCCAGGTGCTCGTCGGCGTACGCCACCTCCCACATGGCCTCCACCATGGCCACCTTCTGGGCGTGCGTGAAGCGTTCGTTCAGCAGGCTCGTGAAGCGCTGGTAGTCGTAGGCGGTGCGCGCGGTTTCGTGGGCCAGTTCGATCAGTCGCTGCAGTTCGTCGTCGCTCAGTTCGAACTTGCGGCGCAGGGCGCGCAGCACGGCGTCGTATTCGTCTTCGTGCACCTCGGGCGCGGCGCGCATCACCTCCACCAGCAACACGGCGGTGGACAGGTGCAGGGTGTGGTCGCCGGGCGGGGTATCGGCCGGCGACGACAGCTCGCCGGTGAGTTGTTCGATCAGGTCCTTGATGGTTTTGAACATGAAGCCTCCATGACAAGGATGGACACCCCCGTTGAACGGAGGTTCCGCCGCATCGGCGCGTCGCGCACGCGACAGGCCACGGTACGCCCGACTCAGGGAAAACGCCAGACCCTCTGGTGCGCGCGGCGCGGCGGGCCTATAACCGCCGCTCGGAACTGCACCCCGGCAAGCCATCGAGCCGCGTTCAGCGGCCCCCCAGGAGACAAGCCATGACCCCGACTCGCCCGCGCTGCCCGCGGCTGGCGTTCACGCTGGCCTTTTCCTTTGCCCTGTGGCCGATGCTTGCGCAGGCCGACGGCGTAACCGTGCGTTACGACGCCGAGGCCTCGCCTTTCCCCAGCAACCGCTACACCGTGCCCGACTTCGGCAACGCCACGCTGCGCCGCGTGAACCTGCCCAAGCCCGATTGCGCCATCCGGCCCAGCGACTGCGCCGACATCGACGTCATCAACACGCTCGACGGTTTCTCTACGCAACCGCGCATCACCGTGCCCTTCACCGGTGACATCGACCCCGCGTCGGTGAACAGCGACAGCATCTACCTCGTCAACCTGGGCGACGTGCTCACCCTGCGCGGCTTTGGCCAGCGGGTGGGCATCAACCAGGTGGTGTGGGACCCGGCGAGCAAGACCCTGGCCTTCGAGTCCGACGAGCTGCTGCAGGAGCGCTCGCGCTACCTGCTGGTGGTCACCAACGCCGTGCGCGACGCCAGCGGCAAGAAGTTGAAGAACGCCGACTTCCTGGGCGGGCGCGACGCCCACCTGCGCGAACTGCGCGACGCGCTGCCCATGGCGCGCGGTGGCGGGCGCGCGGTGGTGGCGGCCTCGCTGTTCACCACGCAGACGGCCACGGGCGACCTGCTCAAGATCCAGCGCCGCATCAAGGCCGGCACGCCCGCGCCCATGAACTTCATGGTGGGCAACGGCGGTGCCGTGCGCGCGCTGTTCCCCGTGGCGGGCCTGCAGGGCATCCAGTTCAACCGCCAGACCGGCACCGCGCCCACGTTCACGGCGGGCTTCCTGCCCACGCCCGCCTTGCAGGTGATGCCGGGCGCCGTGGGCCACGTGGCCTACGCGCGCTTCGATTCGCCCGAGTACCAGAACGCCGCCAAGGTGATCCCGCCGACGGACACGCTCACGGGCAACCCGCGCCCCTTGGGCAGCCAGGCGCTGACGGCCCAGTTCTTCCTGCCCGCGAGCCCCAGGCCGGCCGGCGGCTGGCCGGTGGCCATCTTCGGCCACGGCTTCACCGACAGCATGTACGGCGCCCCGTGGACGGTGGCCTCGGTGCTGGCGTCACAGGGCATCGCCACGCTGTCCATCAACGTGGTGGGCCACGGCGGCGGGGCGCAGGGCTACCTCAACGTGCTGCCCACGGCGGGCGCGCCGGTGCAGATCCCCGCTGGCGGGCGCGGCATCGACCAGGACGGTAACGGCAGCATCGACAGCACCGAAGGTGTGAACGCCGCCGCGCCGCAGACCATCGTCAGCAGCCGAGACGGCCTGCGCCAGACCGTCATCGACCTCATGCAACTGGTGCGCCAGGTGGAGGTGGGCGTTGACGTGGACGGCGACGGCTCGCGCGACCTCGACCCCGCGCGCATCTACTACGCGGGCCAGTCCTTCGGCGGCATCTACGGCACCATCCTGCTGGGCGTGGAGCGCAACATCAAGGCCGGCGTGCCCAACGTGCCCGGCGGCTCCATCACCGAGATCGCGCGCCTCAGCCCGTCGTTTCGCATCCTCACCGGCCTGAGCCTGGCCACGCGCCAGCCCGTGCTGCTGAACCTGCCGCCCACGCCCGAACTGCCGGTGCCGCTCAATTTCAACGAGAACCTTCCCCTGCGCGATCAGCCACCGCTGGTGAACACCGTGCCCGGCGCCATGGCCATCGCCGAGCTGCTGGACCGCAACGAGTGGGTGCAACAGTCGGGCAACCCCGTGTCCTACGCCGAGCTGATCCGCCGCGACCCGCCCGCGGGCCACGCGGCCAAGCCCGTCATCGTGCAGTTCGCCAAGGGCGACGTGACCGTGCCCAACCCCACCAGCAGCGCCATCGTGCGCGCGGGCGGCTTGAAGGACCGCGTCACCTACTACCGCAACGACCTGGCCTTTGCTGGCAACCCGGGCATTCCGAAGAACCCGCACACCTTCCTCACCAACATCGGCGTCGCGGCGGCCGCGCCGCTGGCGGTGGCGGCGCAGACGCAGATCGCGGTGTTCTTCGCCAGCCATGGTGCGACGGTGATCGATCCGGACGCGGGCGGGCCGCTGTTCGAGGTGCCGATTCAAGGCGACTTGCCAGAAGGTCTGAACTTCATCCCCTGACGCAACGGTGGCGCGGGGCGGCGGTACAGTCGCCGCCTTATGTCCCACGCCGTCTTCCGCCTGCGCGCCGCGCGCATGGCCGCCAGTGTCAAGCCTTTCGTGGCGCGCGGTGGCGCGGCCATTCGGTGCGAACGTTGCCGGCTCTTGCGGGCTTACTGCGTCTGCGATCTGCAGCCCCACGCGGACACGCGCGCGGGTGTCTGCCTCCTCATGGGCGACACAGAAGCATTCAAGCCCAGCAACACCGGCTGGCTGATCGCAGACGTGGTGGCCGACACCTGGGCCTTCGGCTGGTCGCGCACCGTCATCGACCCCGCGCTCATCGCGCTGCTCAATGACCTGCAATGGCAGCCCTGCGTGGTGTTCCCCGGCGAGTTCGTGGACCCGGCGCGCGTGATCGCCGCGCCGCCGCAGCCCGAGCCCGCCACGGCCAGCGCACCCGCGCGCCGCCCGCTGTTCGTGCTGCTCGACGGCACCTGGTCCGAGGCGCGCAAGATGTTCAACAAGAGCCGCTACCTCGACCCCTTCCCGGTGCTGAGCCTGCACCCCGACCATCCCTCCAGCTACCGCCTGCGCCGCGCCGCGCGCGACGACCATTTCTGCACCGCCGAGGTGGCGGCCCTGTGCCTGGCGCTGGCCGGCGAGCCGCGCGCGGCCGAGGCCCTGTCGTCCTGGCTCGGCGTGTTCACCGAGCACTACCTCAAGGGCAAGCAGAACCAGCCGGTGGACCACGAAGACCCGGTGCACCAGCGGCTGCGCGCGCTCGCGCCTGTCGCGGCACCTTAGCCGCAGCGCACCAGCGCGTTGCCGCCGGGCGCAGCCACGTCGGTTCGCCGCTCCAGCACCTCGGCCGGTGGGCCCGCGTCCTTCGACCCGGCTTCGGCGCCCACGCGCAGACGAACGACGTCGCCGGGTGCCAGGCGCAGGCGGTCCGGCGCGGTCGCCACCCAGACCGGCGCATACCAATCGCCACCGTCCAGCACCTTGAGCTGACAGCCCAGGCGCAGCACGCGGCCGGCCGCCAGGTCGCTGTCGCGCAGCGCGTCCAGGCGGCGCAGGCCGGCCGCGGCGAAGTCGAAGGCCCAGGCCGGCACGGGGCCGCGCAGTGTTACCCGCCACTGCCCGGCCGGTGCCCCCGGCACCTGGCAGCGCGTGCCCGGGTGGGGGCCCAGGGCCGTGGCGCCGGCCTCGCCCAGCGCCGTGGCGGTGCCCGCGTAGACGCCGTGCAGCCGCGCCGGCACGCCGCCATCGGGGGCCGGCCAGGCCGCGCGCAGTTCGTGCACGTCCGCCACGGTGCCCCTGGACAGACGCACGCCAGGCGGCAGCAGCACCGTCACCGTGTGCCAGCGCATGCCCGAGGGCTGCGCGACGTCGGGCACGCCGCACTCGCCTTCGACCAGCCGACCCTCGTCGAGCTCGCGCCGCGTCACACCGGCGCGCAGGGCCGCGTACAGCTCGGGGTGGCCGTCGCGCACGGCGTGGCGGTCCGTCACCACGTCCATCACCTGCGCCTGCGTCTCGCTCCCGGCGCGGGGCGCGGTTTCGCAGGCGGCCAGGGCGGCGCACAAGGCCAGCGTCATGAAGCGCCAGAGCGCTGTGGTTCGGTCGCGCGCTGGCGCGGAGGGGCTCATGCACATCGGCTCATCCATCGGTGGCGTGCCAGGAAACGGCGGTAGCGCTGCGCCACGGCCAGCGGGTCCTCCATCATCGGCAAATGTCCCAGGCGGTCCAACACCTGGATGTCCGCGTCGGGACGGTGCCAGCGCAGCGTGCGCGCGCCCGATACGTGGAACACCCGGTCGCGCCGGCCCCACAGCGTCAACAGCGGCGCGCGCACCCGCGCGAGGCGGCCCTCCAGCAGGTAGCGGTCGGCCACATGTTCCTTCCACAGGCGGTGATTCGACGGCGCACGCCGGATCGCGTCTTCGCGCGCCACGCGCAGGACGGGCCAGGGCAACCAGGGCCGCCGAGCGAACAGGCGCTCCAGCAGGGCGTCGAACTCCGCCGCGTCGTGTGCGATCAGCGGCGCCTGCCCCGCGTCGATCAGGCGGTCCGTCTCGCTGGCTTGCGGCGAGCGCAGGCCGTGCGGCGCGCCGATGAAGGCCAGGGAAGCCACGCGCCCAGGGTATTCGCTGGCCAGCAGCGCGCCCAGTGCACCGCCCATGGAGCTGCCCGCCACATGCGCGCGCTGCAGGCCAATGGCGTCCATGAAGGCGCGCAGGCGCTCCACCTGCTCGGCGTAGCCATAGCGCTGGTCGTCGTGCCGGTCGCTGGCGCCGAAGCCGGGCAGATCGGGCACGACCACGCGGTGGTGCGGCGTGAGCCGCCGCGCCAGATCGACCCAGTGGTCCTTCTCCGCGAAGATGCCGTGCAGCAAGAGCACCGGCTCGCCGCGCCCGCCTTCCAGATAATGCAGCGCGTGCCCGGCCACGCGGACCTGGCGTTCGCCCAGGCCCGCCAGCCGGCGGTTCATGTTCACCAGTGGAGCCTTGAGCAGATGGGACAGGCCCTTGCCTGCAGCGTTGATCAACCCGGCCTGCGGGGCCAGGCCCAGCGCCCAATGGTGGGCGGTACGAATCGACACCTCGTTCTCCTGTCGTGTGGTGGGATGGAGCCGTCACGGTATCGGTGGAGCGCGCGAGCGTCTTGGAGGTTTGGGCTGTGTTGAGCGGCAACGCGCGCACCCTGTGCGCCGACAAG
>QFCS01001331.1_pt1 | contig 10906 bp, 10 predicted proteins | sample 3576561 | NCBI WGS metagenome assembly QFCS01 | reverse complement strand
GTGATGCGCAGGCGGCCCAACGGCGCCCGCTCACCCTCCAGAACGGCCGCCACGCCACGTCGTACGTCGTCGATGTCGAGGCCGACCAGACCGAGCCCCACCGCCGAGCGCTCCAGCCGGTCGAGGTGACGCTGGAAGGCGAAGGGCTCGCCGCCGAGCACCTTCACGGCCTCGAAGACCGCGTCGCCCACGGTCAGCCCGTGGTCGGTCACCGGGACCGCGGGGGCGGTCGCGTCGGGCAGCAGCCGGCCGTTGATCCACGCGCGCATGCGGCGAGCCTAGGAGCGAGCCCCCTCCGAACCTGTACGACATCCCGAGGGCACCCCCCGTTTTGGCACCGATCAGCGGATCGGCTAATGTTCTCAACCGCACCACAGAGCGGCCGGAAACGGTCGTGACCGGTGCGATGCGGACATAGCTCAGTTGGTAGAGCGCAACCTTGCCAAGGTTGAGGTCGCGAGTTCGAGTCTCGTTGTCCGCTCGGAGAGGTCAGACCCACTGGCTGACCAGGTCAGTAGGTAGGGCCTTCACGGTGGGTTGGCCGAGAGGCGAGGCAACGGACTGCAAATCCGTGTACACGGGTTCAAATCCCGTACCCACCTCCACCGAAGTACAACTCCACACGGGCGATTGGCGCAGCGGTAGCGCGCTTCCTTGACACGGAAGAGGTCACTGGTTCAAACCCAGTATCGCCCACCATCAGACCGCAGGTCAGAGGCCCTTTCGAGGGCCTCTTTCCGTTTCGAGAGGGTACGGGGAAGAAGGAGCGGCCAAGTTCGGCGGCTCCTGGCCTTGTTCTCGGGTCAGACGTCGAGCAATGAGTCATCGGTTCCAGGCGTCCTCGTAGCCGGCCGCTCGATCTCGGTACGGCGTGCACGCCGGTCCCGCGGTAGGCGTCCCGGCAGCGAGCGAGGCGACGTGGAGTCACTTCCTACACTGCCCCACATGGGATCGGGAGAGCGGTCGGGAGCAGCGGTCGGCCAGGCGTTGGTGACGGGGATGTCGGTGGCGGCCTGGGTCGCGGTGCCGGACCTGGCCGGGAGCCGGCCCGCTCGCGCCGCGGCGAAGACGGGCATCCTCGCGGCGAGCATGGCGGCCTTCGTCGCCCTCGAGGTGCGGCGCTCGCGCCAGGCGGGACAGGACGGGGAGGGCGGCACCTGCGAGGTCGCCGAGACGCCCGAGGAGGGAGCCGACGGCTCCGGCGTGGACTGGCGCACCTGGGCGACCATCGCGGCCGCGAGCGCGGCCAGCATCGGCACCAATGTCGCCGCCAACCGTGGCATCGACCGGCTGGCGGCCTGGCTGGAGCGACGCGGCCTGGCACGTCCGCGCGTAGTCATCGGCGCGGCGATGGGAGCGGTCACCGCCGCCACCGAGATCGCCCAAAGCTGAGGCGGCCCCGACACCGCATTTCGAGTACGCGCGGCGCTCCGTACGCGGCGTACCGTGGTGACCCGACACGCCTGGTCCGTCCCGGCGAGCGGCGACTGGGAGCGGGGGTCCCCATGCCGGACAGGATCGGCACCCAGACGTGGATCGAGTTCGTCCTGCTCGCCGTCCTCGCCATGGCCTACGTGGGATGGTTCCTGCACCGCCACCGCCCCTCGCCGCGGTGGGGCGTGATCGTGCTGGAGATCTTCGTCGTGGTCGTCCTGGTGCTCGGCCTGGTGCTGACGGCGCCACTGTGGACCACGGCCGACCGCTGATGCCGGAGGCCGGCGGCGACGCCCGCCCCGCGGCGACTGCGCTCGGCCGCCGCGGGGCGGGCCCCGGATCGCTCCGGGTCCGCCGGGCGCGAGCCAGCTCTCGCCGCGCGCCCGGCCACGGTCCGGGCGTAGTGGGAGACGCCCGTCCGCGACCGGCCCGGCGCCCGTGACCACCAGACCGACGTCGCGCTGTGACCGGGGCCACCGCGCGCCGTCAGCCTAGGGGTCCGGCGACCCCGCAGAGGGCCGATCGCCCAGGCTTTACCGCTGCCGCGCATCCCGTCCGCGCGACGATCAGATCCAGCCCGCACCGTCGACGACCAGCAGGACGCCGAACAGGAAGAACAGCACGGCGGCGCCGATCTTCACGGCGCGCTCGGGCAGCTTCTTGCCGAGCACGGCGCCGACGCCGATGGCGAGGGCGTCGGCGGCGACCATCCCGAGCGTCGAGCCGATCCAGGTGCCGAGCCAGCCCTCCTGGGTGGCGAGCGTGATGGTGGCGAGCATGGTCTTGTCCCCGAGCTCGGCGAGGAAGAAGGCGACGCCGACAGCGACGATCGCCATGCCGGTGGCCGAGCGGGCCTTCGCAGCCTCCTCGTCGCTCAGCTCGTCACCGCGCAGGGTCCACGCACCGAAGGCGAGGAACGCGATGCCGGCGACGACCGAGATGGCGCCCTGGCTCTCGGCGAACGCATCGCCGATCAGGGCGCCGATCGCCACCGAGGCCAGGTGCACCACGGCGGTGGCGACGGTGATGCCGATAAGGACGTCGCGCGCCCGGTAGCGGGCGGCGAAGGTCATCGCCATCAACTGGCTCTTGTCGCCGAGCTCGGCGACGAAGATGACGGCGGTGGACAGCAGGAAGGCGTACACGGTTCTCCTCTCGGCGCCCTGCCGAGGGGGCCGCCTGGTGGGACGCTCTCGGCCAGGCGTCCCGTACAGGGTCAGCAATCTGGCCGAAAGTCTCGTCCGCCACCCGGAGGTGGCCTGCCGCACCGGACCCGGAGGTCAGTGTGTCGATGCGGCCGTTGGGGACTACTCCCTTTCGCTGATACGACGCTACCAGCGCGGGCGGCGACCCGTGCAACCGCCCGGAAAACCGAACGCCCCATCCAGACATGCCAGATGGGGCGCCGTCGCGCCCGGCGAGTGTGGGGTCCGCCGGGCACGGTGTGGTTGGGGAACCGTTCGTGAGGTTAGTGGCTGTGAACCGCGTGCGTGGCCGAATGAGCCACAATCACCCGCCCGATCCGTCACATCCGTGTCACCTGCCCGACATGTCTCAGCCGTACGCCGAACCGGTGTGCGGGCTCGAGCGGACGGGCCGCAGGTTGGCCGCCGGCAGCCACTCCGTGACCGCTCGTCCCTCGCGGTCGACGTACGACACCAGGCCCTCCCAGCCCCGGTCGCCCGATCGCCAGTCCAACACCAGGCCGGGGAGCTCGACCGGCAGGAACGCCGGCCGGACCCACACGTGCCGAACCCCCGCCATGGCACCAGACTAGAACATCTGTTCGAATGCCGCAGCAGGGGTTCGGGCGCCCGGAGAACTACTCCGTGCGGCCGTTGAGACGAGGCTCCACGAGCGGGTCCGACGGATCGCCCTCGGCGATCGGGTCGGTCGTCGTCGCCGAGGTCGGGCCGGTGCTGACCGGGCCGTCCTGCGCCGGCACCGGGCGCGGGTACGCCGCCTCGTGACCGGCGTCCCCACCCTGGGCCTTGCGGGCGACGTACGCGGCCGCGGCGGCGACCGCGGCGAGCCCGCCGATCAGCAGCAGCTTGCGCCCACGCCGACGGCGCTTGACGGGCAGGTGGTCCACCACACGATCCGGCAGCCGGTCCACCACGTTGTCGGGCAGACGCTCACCGAGGTTCTCGCCGAGCGTCCCGGCCAGCTGCACGCCGCGACCGGCGAGCTGGGAGCCGCGTTCGACGGCGACGGTGCGGCCCTTCTCGAGCAGCGGGGGTGCCTTCTCGGCGACCGTGTGGACGGCCGCCTCGACGCTGGGAGCGACGGAGTCGACGAGACCCTTCAGGTCGTCCCTGAGGTCGTGCGTGGCGCTCTTGCGGTGCATGGGGATGCTCCTCCTCGGATGCAGGGGTCACAGGTCCAGTACCCGTTCCCCCCGAAGCAACCCCGCACACTCAACCGGCCGCCGGGCTCACGTCGTTCGCGCACTCGTTGCACCGGATCCGATGCTCTCCCCGCTCCGGTGGCTCGCCGAGGAGCCGGCGGTGCCACCGGGTCTGCTCGGTGTTCCTGAAGCACCTCGGACACCACTCGTGCCGCACCCACGGTCCGTAGTCCTTCCCCATGGGCGCAGCCTGCCCCGCACAGGGCGTCCGTGTCGCGCACCGCGCGCGGGCCGTCCGCTCCGCGGACCAGGTCTGCCCGATCGTGCGGGCCCCGCCTAGTCCCGACGGACCAGCGTTCCGGCCGAGAGTCCCGCCCGGCCGAGACGCCCTCAGTCCTCGTCGGCGGCGAAGTCCTCGTTGTGGGTGCCGGGACGCGGCGCCCACGGCAGCTCCTTCGCCGGCCGTACGACGACCAGCCGGTCGCCGCGCGCCAGCAGGGTCACGACCGGATCGAAGTAGCGGTACACCTTCTCGTCGCGCACCACCGCGATCACCTGGTCGGGCAAGGACTGCGGGGGCATCCCGACCTCGTTGACGAGCAGGTCGCGCTCGGCGACCTCGAGGCCCTCGCCGTAGGTGAGCAGGTCCTCCATCACGGATCCGAGGGTCGGGGAGAGCGTCGAGAGGCCGAGGAGCCGCCCGACCGCGTCGGAGGAGGTGATGACCGAGTCGGCACCCGACTGACGCATCAGCGGGGCGTTCTCCTGCTCGCTGACCGCCGCCACGATCCAGGCGTCCGGGTTGAGCTGGCGCACGGTCAGCGCGGCCAGCACGTTCGAGTCGTCGCGGCCGGTGGTGATGATCACCTGGTCGGCGTCGGCCACGCCCGCGCGCTGCAGCACTCCCCTGCGGGTCGCGTCGCCGGTGACGACGGCCAGCTGGTCGGCGTGGGCGTCGGCGAGAGCCACCGGGCTCGGGTCGACCACGACGACGTGCTCACGCTGGAGGCCGTTGTTGACCAGGGTCTCGACGGCGCTGCGACCCTTGGTGCCGTAGCCGATCACCACGACGTGGTGTCCCATGTGCTTCCTCCAACGAGCGATGCGGAACATCTCGCGCCCGCGCTGCGCCAGCACCTCGAGGGTGGTGCCGATCAGCAGGACGAGGAACGCGATGCGGGCGGGGGTGATGATGAAGGCGTTGACGAGCCGGGCGGCGTCGCTGACGGGCGCGATGTCGCCGTACCCGGTCGTGCTGAGGGTGACGGTCGTGTAGTAGATCGCGTCGATCAGCGTGATCGTGCCGAAGGGGTTCTCGGCGGTGGCGTCGCCGGCGTCGCGGTAGCCCTCGCGATCGAGGTAGACCAGCAGCACCGTGCCGACCAGGATCCCCAGCGCGGCCAGCAGCCGCCGCCCCAGCTCCCACCACGGTGAGCGCGCTCGCTCAGGCAGCGCGATCCGGCCCACCGCGGGGGTGTTCGCCGGTGATCCGAAGTGCTCGCCCACGGCCCGGAACCTACTCCACCCGGTCCGTGGAGCGGCGCAGCAGGCGGCTCATCAGCTCCCGGCGCGCCCGCTGGGTCGTCTCCTGCGGAAAGACCTCGTCGAACGCCGCGTTCACCCCGGCGCCGATCAGCACCGCCAACGCGGCGATGTAGAGCCAGATGAGGATCGCGATCGGCGCCGCCAGCGGCCCGTAGATCGAGTGGGAGTCCTGGGCGGTCACGGTGAGGACCCAGCGCAGCAGGTACGAGCCCAGCACCCAGCTCACCAGCGAGAAGGTCGCCCCCGGCAGGTTGAAGCTCCAGTTCGTCCGCACCGGCACCGACACGTGGTAGAGCGTGGCCAGGAAGCAGATGCACACCACGACCACCAGCGGCCAGTAGAACTCCATCAGGAACTCGGCGCGGTTCGGCAGCCACGAGCGCACCAGCCGGGGCCCGGCGACGACCAGCGGCAGGGTGATCGCGCCCGTGATCACCGCCAGGATGTAGAGCAGGAAGGACAGCGCGCGGGTCTTCACGATCCCGCGGTGGCCCCCGAGCCCGTGCATGATCGTGATGGTGTCGACGAACACGTTCAGCGCGCGCGACCCCGACCACAGCGCCAGCACGAAGCCGAGCGAGATCACGTCGAACCGGCCGCCCCGCAGGACGTCGTTCATGGTCGGCTTGATGACGTTGTTGACGGCCGTGTCGGTGAGGAAGCGTGAGAAGAGGTCGAGCACGGCACGGCGTACCTCCTCGACCTGGGCGGCGGTGAAGTGGTCGGTCACGTAGCCGACGCCGCCGGCGAGCGCGAAGATCAGCGGCGGCACCGAGAGGACCGCGAAGAAGGCGCCCTCCGCCGCGAGACCGGTCACGCGGTACTTCAAGCAGGAGCTGACCGTGGTCACGATCAGCCGCCACAGCAGGTGGCCGAAGCGGCGCAGCCGCGGCGGCACGCGCTCCACCACCCGTCGGGGGGACGACGACCGCGGCTGGGTGCCCGGGTCGTCCGCCATGGCGGCAACGCTATCCGTCGCGACCCCCTGTCCCGGGGACCCGGACCGTCCTACGATGCGATGATCCGCGGTGATCTGCATCGCGCGCGACGGGGGGTCGCCATGAACGGTCGTCAGGCTCTCGGCGCGGCCGACGTCCCCGATCAGGTCCTGGCCGCCATGCTCGCGGACCTGCTCTCTCCCGGCGGGGCGGCCCCGGACGAGGACGTCGGCCTGGTCACGGTGAGCGCCGAGCCGGTCGACTACGACCTGCCCGCGATCACCACCGGCGGACGCTGGTGGGTCCACGGCACCGCGTCGGTCGAGGGGCACCCTCGGCCGTTCCGCGTCTTCGTCAAGCACGTCCACGAGTGGTCCCGCTCCCCCTTCTTCGCCGAGGTCCCCGACGAGGCCAAGGAGTGGGCCGCCCAACAGGTGCCGTGGCGCACCGAGGGTGCCGTCTACCGCTCCGACCTCGCCGACCGGCTCCCCGACGGGCTCGCGATGGCGCGCGCGCTCGGCGTGCACGAGATCGACGACCGCGCCTACAGCGTGTGGCTCGAGGTCGTCCCGACGGTCGAGGTGGCCTGGGACCTCGAGCGCTACACCCGCGCCGCGCACCTCCTCGGCCGCTTCGCCGCCAGCGCCGCCGTGCGCGAGCGCGCGGGCGTCGGCGGACACGAGTGGGACGTCACCCGGTACATCGAAGGCCGGCTGCGCTTCCAGGTGCTCCCCCTGATCGGCAGCGAGGACGTGTGGCGCCACCCGCTGGTCGCCGGCGCCTTCGGGGACCTGCGGGAGCGGCTGCGGGACGCGGCGTCCCGCGTCGACGCGTACGCCGCCGAGCTCCTCGCGCTGCCGGTGCTGGCCGGGCACGGCGACGCCTGCCCGAACAACCTGCTGGTGCGCCCCGACCGCGACGGCTTCACGATGATCGACTTCGGCTTCTTCACCGCCCTGCCGGTCGGCTTCGACCTCGGCCAGCTGCTCGTCGGCGACGTCCAGCTCGGCCGGCGCGGACCCGAGGATCTCGCGGCACGGGGCGAGGCGTGCCTGGCGTCGTACACGACGGGTCTGGCGGCGGAGGGGATGCCGCTCGACGTGGCGACCGTGCGCCGCGCCCACGCCCTGCATCTGTTGATCTTCACCGGCCTGTCGGCGCTGCCGTTCGAGCTCCTCGGCGCGGAGCCCTCGGACGCGCTGCGGGCGATGGCGGCCTCGAGAGCCGCCATCGCCCGCCACGTGCTGGACCTGGTCGATCAGACCGCCTGAGGCTCCTTCGGCCGCTCGGGCGCGGAGACGTCCTGCGCGGTCGCCTGGCCCGCTCCGTGGTCGTCGAGCATCGTGGTCTCGTCGAACGGTTCGTCGCCGGCCAGGACGCGGTCGAGGCGGGCCCGGTCGAGGCCACCGGTCCAGTGCCCGACCAGGACGGTGCCGACGGCGTTGCCGGCGAAGTTGGTGGGCGGGCGGGCCTCGGACATGAAGCGGTCGATGCCGACGACGAGGCCGACGCCGTCGACCAGCTCGGGACGGTGGGACTGCAGTCCGCCCGCGAGAACGGCCATGCCCGAGCCGGTGACGCCGGCGGCGCCCTTGGCGGCGATCATCATGAACAGCAGCAGCGAGATCTGCTCGCCGATCGCCAGCGGGGAGCCGACGGCCTCGGCGATGAAGATCGACGCCATCGTCAGGTAGATCGCGGTGCCGTCGAGGTTGAAGGAGTAGCCCGTCGGGACGACGACGCCGACGGTGGTCCGGTCGACGCCGGCGTGCTCGAGCTTGGCGATCGCCCGCGGCAGCGCGGACTCCGACGAGGACGTCGCGAGGATCAGCAGGAACTCGCGGCCGAGGTAGCGCAGGAGCGCGAAGATGTTGATGCCGGTCGCGACCTTGAGCAGGAGCCCGAGAACCACGAACACGAAGAGCACGCAGGTGACGTAGAAGCCGATCATCAGCACCGCCAGGCTCTTCAGCGCGTCGACGCCGCCCTGGCCGGTGACCGCCGCCATCGCGCCGAAGGCGCCGATGGGGGCCGCCCACATGATCATCGCGAGCAGGCGGAAGACGAGACGCTGGACATGACCGACCACGGTGAGCACCGGCGCGCCGGCCGCGCCCATGCGCTGCAGCGCGAAGCCCACGAGGAGCGCGACCAGCAGGGTCTGCAGCACGCTGCCGCTGGTCAGCGCGCTGAACAACGAGGGCGGGATGATGCCCAGCAGGAAGGCGGTCGTGTCCGCGTGGCCCTCGGCAGCCTTCTCCTGGGCGGTCGCGGCAGCCTCGGCGGTGAGGTGCAGGCCGTCGCCGGGGTGCAGCAGGTTGCCCACGACCATGCCGATCGCCAGCGCGATGGTCGACATCACCACGAAGTAGCCGAGCGCGAGTCCCCCGACCCGGCCGACCTTCGCCGCACTCGCGACGGAGCCGACGCCGAGGACGATCGTGCAGAAGATGACCGGCTGGATCATCATCTTGATCAGGTTCACGAAGCCCTCGCCGATCGGCTTGAGTTCGACCGCGAAGCCCGGGAACAGCAGGCCGACGCCGATGCCGAGCAGGACCGCGGCGATCACCGCCAGGTAGAGGTAGTGGGTCCCGCGGGACCCGTGGGTGCTGGGACTGCTCATGGTTCGCTTCCTCCTGGTCGAGTCGGCCCGGGCCGGGCCTGCGGGCAACTCTGCGACCGTCGGAGACGACCGTCACCGTTGTGTTCGTTGTGTTCGTGACCGTCGTCACACGGCCCCCGTCCCGATGCGGGAGGATGAGGGGGTGCCCCGCCCCCGCCTGCTCCGCGACCGCTCGGTCGCCCGCCAGGTGCTCGTCCTCCAGGTGGGCACGGTGCTGTTCCTGGTGGTCGTCGGCATCCTCATGGCCTCCTACGACGCCCGCCGCGACTCCCGCAGTCGTGCCACCCAGCGCGCGGTGGCGGTCGCGCAGACCGTGGCCGACTCCCCCACCGTGGAGCAGGCGCTGGCCTCGGCCGACCCGACCGCATCGCTGCAGCCGTGGGCCGAGGAGGTGCGCCGCGACACCGACACCGACTTCGTCGTGGTGATGGCACTGGACCGGACCCGCTACACGCACCCGGACCCCGCCCAGATCGGACGTCCGTTCGTCGGCGACCTGGGCGACGCGGTGCGGGGCGAGGTGTTCACCCAGGAGTACACCGGGACCCTCGGCCCCTCGGTGCGCTCGGTGGTGCCCGTCGAGCAGGAGGGCCGCGTGGTCGCGCTGGTGTCGGTCGGCATCACCGTCAGCGACATCAACCGGGGGCTGCGCCGCGATGTCACCATCGTCGGGCTCTGCGGGCTGGCGGTGCTGCTCGCCGGCGCGGGCGGCGCGTGGCTGTTGAGCCGCCGGCTGCACCGGATGACCCACGGCCTGGGCGAGCGCGAGCTGGCGCGGATGTACGAGTACTACTCCGCGGTCCTGCACTCGGTGCGCGAGGGCCTCCTGCTCCTCGACGGCGCGGGCCGGGTGCAGCTGGTCAACGACGAGGCGCGACGCCTGCTGGCGCTACCCGAGGACCCACTCGGGCGCCCCATCGAGGAACTCGGCCTGGCTCCCGGCCTGGTGGCCGCGGCGCGTGGACGCACCGCCGAGTCCGACGACCTCTACCTGGCCGGCGAGCGGATGCTGGTCGTGTCCTCCGCGCCCGCGCGCTGGGACGGCCGCGACGTCGGCGCCGTGGTCAGCCTGCGCGACCACACCGAGCTCAGGGCCGCGACCGGCGAGCTGGAGGTGGTGCGCCGGCTCACGGAGTCGCTGCGCTCCCAGAACCACGAGTCGGCCAACCGGCTGCACACCGTGGTCTCCCTGATCGAGATGGGCCGCCCCGAGGACGCCGTCGACTTCGCGACCTCCGAGCTGCGCCTCGCCCAGAGCCTGACCGACCAGGTCGTCGAGGCCGTCGCCGACCCGGTCGTCGCCGCACTCCTGCTCGGGAAGTCCGCGGAGGCCGCCGAGCAGGGCGTCGAGCTGCGCGTCGAGGGCCGCCTGCCGGCCGCGGGGCTCGCGCCGCGGGACCTGGTCACCATCCTCGGCAACCTCGTCGACAACGCCCTCGACGCGGTCGCGGGAGCCCCGACGCGACGCATCGACGTCCGGCTCGCCGGGGACGACGGCCGCGTCGTGATGCGGGTCGGCGACAGCGGCCCCGGGCTCTCCGAGGAGGACGCCGCGCACGTACTCGACCGCGGCTGGACCACCAAGGCCGCGCCGGGTGCGGGTCGCGGGCTGGGCCTGGCGCTGGTCCTGCAGGTCGCCCGCCGCCACGGCGGCACGGTCACGATCGGTCGCTCCGCGCTCGGCGGCGCCGAGCTGACGGTGGTGCTGCGGCCCGGGGAGGCGCGATGACCTTCCGCGTGCTGGTGGTGGAGGACGAGGAGCTGGCCGCGGAGGCGCATGCGACGTACGTCGCGCGGGTGCCCGGCTTCGCGCTCGCCGGCGTCGCCCGTTCGGCCCGCGAGACCGCCCGCGCCCTCGACACGGCGCGTGCCGACGGCGTACCGGTCGACCTGCTGCTGCTCGACATGAACCTGCCCGACGGGCACGGCCTCGGCCTGCTCGCGGGGCTCCGCACGGCCGGGCACCTGTGCGACGTCATCGCCGTCACCGCCGCACGCGACACCCAGGTGGTGCGC
>QFCS01001330.1_pt1 | contig 10950 bp, 8 predicted proteins | sample 3576561 | NCBI WGS metagenome assembly QFCS01 | reverse complement strand
GTACGACGCGATCGGCGTACGCCCGGAGGTCACCGACCGGATCCGCCACGTCGCCCACATCGGCGTGCGCACCCGGAACTTCGCCTACGCCAACAACGGCCTCCAGGCCCCGGCGGAGGAGTTCCGCGTCGAGCTCACCGCCCCCGGCGGGGACACGTGGACGTGGGGACCGCGGGACGCCGCCCAGCGCGTCACCGGTGACGCCTACGAGTTCTGCCAGCTCGTCACCCAGCGCATCCACCGCGACGACACCGCCCTGGTCGCGTCCGGCGCGGATGCCGAGCGGTGGCTGGGGATCGCGCAGGCCTTCGCCGGCCCTGCCGGCGGCGGAAGGGAGCGTCTCGACACGTCGCTCGCTTCCCGCGACCACGCGACGACCGACGAGGAGCAGGGATGAGCACCGAGGCCCTGAGGGTCGCGAACTGCAGCGGCTTCTACGGCGACCGGCTCTCCGCGCTGAGGGAGCAGCTGGAGGGCGGGGAGGTCGACGTCGTCACCGGCGACTACCTCGCCGAGCTCACCATGCTGATCCTCGGGATGGACACGCTGCGCGACGCTGACCTCGGCTACGCCCGCACCTTCCTCACGCAGCTCGAGGACACCCTCGGGCTCGCGCTCGACCAGGGCGTGAAGATCGTCAGCAACGCCGGCGGCCTCAACCCCGCCGGCCTCGCCACCCGGATCCAGAGGCTCGCCGCCGACCTCGGCCTCGACGCCAAGGTCGCGTACGTCGCGGGCGACGACCTGCGCGAGGCGCAGCTGTTCGACGGGGCGCTCACCGCGAACGCCTACCTCGGCGCCTTCGGCATCGCGTCCGCGCTGAGCCGCGGCGCCGACGTCGTCGTCACCGGCCGGGTCACCGACGCCAGCGTCGTCGTGGGGCCGGCGATCGCCCACCACGGCTGGACGCCGAGCGACCTCGATGCGCTCGCCGGCGCCGTCGTCGCCGGCCACGTCATCGAGTGCGGCACCCAGGCCACCGGCGGCAACTTCTCCGGTTTCATCGACCTGTTCCGCGCCGGCGCCCCGATGGACCGCCCGCTCGGCTTCCCCATCGCGGAGATCGCCGCCGACGGCAGCAGCGTCATCACCAAGCACGACGGCACGGGCGGCGCCGTCACCGTCGACACCGTCACCGCGCAGCTGCTGTACGAGATCCAGACGACGCGCTACCTCAACCCCGACGTCACCACCCGCCTCGACACCGTCGCGCTGCGCGAGGCCGGACCCGACCGGGTCGAGATCAGCGGCGTCACGGGCGCCCCGCCGCCGGAGCGGCTCAAGGTCGCGGTCAACACCCTCGGCGGGTACCGCAACCAGATGGAGTTCGTCCTCACCGGGCTCGACATCGACGCCAAGGCGGGCTGGCTGCGCTCCCAGCTCGACGGCCGGTTCACCGCCGCCGACGTCACCTGGACCCAGACCTCCGCCCGCACCGGCGACGCCGACACCGAGGAGGGCGCGTCGATCCTGCTGCGCTGCATCGCGAAGGACCCGGAGGCCGGGCCCCTCGGCAAGCCGTTCACGGGACCCGCCGTCGAGCTCGCCCTCGCGTCGTACCCGGGCTTCACCATGACCACCCCACCGCAGAAGCCCACGCCGTACGGGATCTACCGCCCCGCGTACGTCGACCGCGCGCTCGTCGAGCACACCGTCGTCCACCACGACGGCTCCCGCGAGGTGATCGCCGATCCCGGGACGTACGTCGAGCAGACCGCGCCCGACGAGCTCGACCCCACCCTCGGCAACCGGCCCTCGCCGTACCCTGCGCCCGCCGACTCCATCACCCGCCGGATGCCGCTGGGCACCTTCATCCATGCGCGCTCCGGCGACAAGGGCGGCGACGCCAACCTCGGCCTGTGGGTGAAGAACGACGGCTCGGAGAAGTACGCCGCCCGCGTGCAGTGGCTGGCCAAGCTGATGAAGCCGCGCAAGGTCCGCGAGCTGGTCCCCGAGGCAGCCGACCTCGACGTCGAGGTGTACCTGCTGCCCAACCTGGGAGCGGTCAACATCGTGATCCGCGGGCTCCTCGGCGACGGCGTCGCCGCGTCCACCCGGTTCGACCCGCAGGCCAAGGGCCTGGGCGAGTGGGTCCGCAGCCGGATCGTCCACGTGCAGGAAGACCTGGTCTGACGATGCGATGGAACGAGGAGCGCCAGGCGCTCAAGCAGTCGGCCGCCGAGTTCGCGCGCCGCGAGATCATCCCGAGCCTGCAGGAGTGGGAGGACGCCGGCGAGCTGCCGCGCAGCCTCACCCGCGCCGCCGCGAAGGCCGGGCTGCTCAGCGTCGGCTACCCCGAGGCGGCCGGCGGCGACGGCGGCGACCTGCTCGACGCCTGCGCCCTGCAGGAGGGGCTGATGGACGCCGGCGCGTCCGGCGGGCTGATGGCCTCGCTCTACACCCACGGGATCTCCGTGCCGCACATGATCGCCCACGGGTCGCCGTACCTGATCGACCGCTACGTGCGGCCCACCCTCGCCGGCGAGATGATCGGCAGTCTCGGCATCACCGAGCCCGGCGGCGGATCCGACGTCGCCGGCATCACGACCCGCGCCGTGCGCGACGGCGACCACTACGTCATCGACGGCGCGAAGACGTTCATCACCTCCGCCGTGCGCGGCGACTTCGTCGTCACCGCCTGCCGCACGGGAGGTGAGGGCCACGGCGGCATCTCCCTGATCGTCGTCGACAAGGACACCCCCGGGTTCACCGTGCAGCGCAGCCTGAAGAAGATGGGCTGGCACTGCTCCGACACCGCGGAGCTGTCGTACGCCGACGTCCGCGTCCCCGTCGAGAACCTCGTCGGCGAGGAGAACCAGGGGTTCTACTACATCGCCGAGCAGTTCGTCGTCGAGCGGATCTTCCTCGCCCTCATGGGCTACGGGCACGCGCGGCGCTGCCTCGACCTCGCGGCGCAGTACACCCGCGACCGCACGACCTTCGGCAAGCCGCTCAACAAGAACCAGGTCGTGCGCGCCCAGCTCGTCGAGATGCACCGCCAGGTCGAGGTCGCCCGCACCTACACCCTCGCCGTCGCCGCCCGGCACGTCGCCGGCGAACAGGTCATCGCCGAGGCCTGCCTGGCCAAGCAGACCGCCGTGGACACCGCCGTCGCGGTCTCCGACATCGCCGTCCAGCTGCACGGCGGCACCGGCTACATGCACGGAACCGAGGTCGAGCGTCACTACCGCGACGCCCGGCTGCTCCCCATCGGCGGCGGCGCCACCGAGGTCCTCACCGACCTCGCGGCCAAGCTGCTCGGCTACGCCTAGGAAGGACGACGACATGGCTCTGCTCAAGCCGCTCGGCGGCGAGGTGACGATCACCATCGCCGCACCGGTCGAGGAGGTGTGGTCGCTGGTCAGCGACGTCACCCGGATCGGCGAGTTCTCCCCCGAGACGTTCGAGGCGCGGTGGACCCACGGCGCCACCGGGCCCGCCGAGGGTGCGCGGTTCAAGGGACACGTCAAGCGCAACGGCGTCGGCCCGACGTACTGGTCGCCGTGCACGGTCACGCGCTGCGTGCCCCCGCAGGCCGCCGGCACCGGAGAGGAGGCCGTCTTCGAGTTCGGCGTCGGGCTCGACGGCAAGCCGATCAACACCTGGGGCTACCGGCTGCGCGGTACCGGTGGCGGCACCGAGGTCACCGAGGTCACCGAGTACTACCGGCTCACGCCGGCCTGGTACATCCGCGGCTACTGGGCCCTGCTGGGCCGGCTGCGCGGCAGGACGAACGAGCGCGGGATGCGCACGACACTGGAGCGGATGAAGGCGGTGCTGGAGGCGTGACGCAGACACAGGAGCCGACGGTCGGGTCGACGGCCGAGCCCACGGTCGAGGAGGCGCGGCGGGCCTCGATGGAGGCCAAGATCGCCGACCTGCACGTCGAGCAGACCAAGGCCGTCGAAGCGGGCGGCAAGTACATCGCGCGCCACAAGGAGCGCGGCAAGCTGACCGCCCGCGAGCGCATCGACCTGCTCGTCGACGAAGGGTCGGCCTTCCTCGAGCTGATGCCGCTGGCCGGCTGGGGCAGCGACTTCGCCGTCGGCGCCTCCATGGTCACCGGGATCGGCGTCGTCGAAGGCGTCGAGTGCATGATCGTCGCCAACGACCCCACGGTGAAGGGCGGCGCCCTCAACCCGTGGTCGGTGAAGAAGTCCTTCCGCGCAGCCGACATCGCCGAGAAGAACTTCCTCCCCACCATCAACCTCACCGAGTCCGGCGGCGCCGACCTGCCCACGCAGAAGGAGATCTTCATCCCGGGCGGGCGCGGCTTCCGCGACCTCACCCGCTCCTCGGCGCGCAAGCAGCCCACCATCTCGGTCGTCTTCGGCAACGCCACCGCCGGCGGCGCCTACGTCCCCGGCATGAGCGACTACGTGATCATGGTGAAGGAGCAGGCCAAGGTGTTCCTGGCCGGCCCGCCGCTGGTGAAGATGGCCACCGGCGAGGAGACCGACGACGAGAGCCTCGGCGGCGCCGAGATGCACGCGCGGATCTCCGGGTCCGCCGACTTCCTCGCCGCCGACGAGCACGACGCGATCCGGCTCGCCCGGCGTACCGTCGCCCGGCTCAACTGGCGCAAGAAGGGCGGTGCGACCGCCGATCCGACGTCGTACGCCGAGCCGGACCTCGACCCCGAGGACCTGCTCGAGCTCATCCCCACCGACCTGAAGGAGCCCCTGGACCCGCGCGAGGCGATCCTGCGGATCGTCGACGGGACCGACGCCTCCCACGAGGTCGCCTTCGACGAGTTCAAGCCGCTCTACGGCTCGGCGCTGTGCGTCGGCTGGGCCCGGCTCCACGGACGCCCCATCGGCATCCTCGCCAACGCACGCGGCGTCCTGATGAGCGAGGAGGCCCAGAAGGCCGCCCAGTTCATCCAGCTGGCCAACCAGAAGGACACGCCCCTGCTCTTCCTGCACAACACGACCGGCTACATGGTCGGCAAGGAGTACGAGCAGGGCGGCATCATCAAGCACGGCGCGATGATGATCAACGCCGTCTCCAACTCCACCGTCCCGCACCTGACCGTCATCATGGGCGCCTCCTACGGCGCCGGGAACTACGGCATGAACGGCCGGGCCTACGACCCGCGCTTCCTGTTCACCTGGCCCTCCGCCAAGTCGTCGGTCATGGGGCCGGCCCAGCTCGCGGGCGTCCTCGAGATCGTCGCCCGCGAATCGGCGGAGAAGAAGGGACAGGTCTTCGACGCCGAGGGCTTCGTCGCCATCAAGGAGATGGTCGAGACCCAGATCGAGGAGCAGTCGCTGCCCTACGTGCTGTCCGGAATGGTGTACGACGACGGGGTCATCGACCCCCGTGACACCCGGACCGTGCTGGGGATCTGCCTGTCCGTCATCGACAACCAGCCCATCGAGGGCGCCATGAACTTCGGGGTGTTCCGCCTGTGATCACGAGACTGCTCGTCGCCAACCGAGGCGAGATCGCCCGCCGCGTCTTCCGCACCTGCCGCGACCTCGGCATCGAGACGGTGGCCGTGCACTCCGACGCCGACGCAGGCATGCCGTTCGTGCGCGACGCGGACGCCGCCGTACGGCTGCCGGGGAACACACCGGCCGAGACCTACCTGCGCGGCGACCTCGTCATCGCCGCCGCACAGAAGGCCGGTGCGGACGCGATCCACCCCGGGTACGGCTTCCTGTCCGAGAACGCCGCGTTCGCCCGCCAGGTCGCCGAGGCCGGGCTGACCTGGGTCGGTCCGGACCCGTCGTCCATCGAGCGGATGGGCTCCAAGATCGAGTCCAAGAAGCTGATGGAGGCGGCCGGCGTACCGGTGCTCGGCAACTTCACCGCCGAAGATGCCTCGGCCGACGACCTCCCCCTGCTGGTCAAGGCGAGCGCCGGTGGCGGTGGTCGCGGCATGCGGATCGTCCGCGCGCTCGACGCGCTGGCCGGTGAGATCGAGACCGCCCAGTCGGAGGCCGAGTCGGCGTTCGGCGACGGCACCGTCTTCGTCGAGCCGTACGTCGAGAACGGCCGCCACATCGAGGTCCAGGTGCTCGGTACGCCGGACGGCACGATCGTCTTCGGCGAGCGCGACTGCTCGGTGCAGCGCCGCCACCAGAAGGTGATCGAGGAGGCGCCGGCGCCGGGGCTGCCCTCCTCGACCCGGCAGGCCCTGCACGAGGCGGCGAAGGCCGCGGCCGAGGCGATCGACTACCGCGGCGCGGGCACGGTCGAGTTCCTCTACGACCCGGCCAAGGACCGCTTCTACTTCCTAGAGATGAACACCCGACTCCAGGTGGAGCACCCGGTCACCGAGGCCGTGTACGGCGTCGACCTGGTCGCGCTCCAGATCGCCGTCGCGGAGGGGCATTCGCCGGCCGTTGCCGTCGGCGAGCCGAACGGGCACGCGGTCGAGGTCCGGCTCTACGCCGAGGACCCGGCCCACGACTACCAGCCGCAGAGCGGGCGGATCTCCCGCTTCGAGATCCCCGGCGTCGTCGCCGAGTTCGCCGGGCCGTCGTCGTACGGGGTGCGTCTCGACTCGGGTGTCGGCTCCGGTGACGAGATCGGCACCTTCTACGACGCGATGATCGCCAAGGTGATCGTCCACGCGCCCACCCGCGAGCAGGCGCTGCGGCAGCTCGCCGGCGCGCTCGCGAAGGCGCGGCTGCACGGGCTGGTGACGAACCGCGACCTGCTCGTCAACCTCCTGCGCGACCCCGTGCTCACCGGGGCGACGATGAGCACCACCTGGCTCGACACCGCCGACCTGTCCGTGCTCGCCGGCTCCCCCGGAGGGGAGGAGACCGTCGAGATCTCGGCGTACGCCGCGGCGGTCGCGCTCGCGGAGTCCGCCCGGCTCGCGGGTCCCGTGCAGCAGCGGATCCCCGCCGGGTGGCGCAATGTCGTGTCCGCGCCGCAGGTGACGACCTTCCTGCACGGCGACGACGAGGTGCCCGTGCACTGGTACGGCGGACGGGCCTTCCGCTCCGCCGACCTCGACGGCGTGGTCGTCACCGCCGCCGCACCGGACGTCGTCGAGATCGAGATCGACGGCGTGGCCCGCACGTTCACGGTCTTCGTCGACCCGGCCGAACCCGCCCGCGTCGACGTCGAGTCCTCGCTCGGCCACGTCGCGCTGCGCCGCAAGCCCCGCTTCGTCGACCCCTCCACCCAGGTCGCCGCCGGCTCCCTGCTCGCGCCCATGCCCGGCAGCGTGATCAGCGTCCGCGCGGCGGTCGGCGACGACGTACGAGAAGGCCAGACCATCCTCGTGATGGAGGCCATGAAGATGCAGCACACCATCGCGGCGCCGTACGCGGGCACCGTCACCGAGCTGACGGCGAGTGCCGGCCAGCAGGTCGAGGCGGGCACCGTGCTCGCCGTCGTGGAACCCCTGGAGTCCGGGGACGAAGGAGCACAGGCATGACGCAGACGATGTTCACCGAGCCCGAGGAGCGGGTCGCGCTGCGCGAGGCCGTCGCCAAGCTCGCCGGCAAGTACGGCCGCGAGTACGTCGAGAAGCAGGCCCGCGAGGGCGGCAAGATGACCGAGATGTGGCTCGAGATGGGCGCCCACGGCTTCCTCGGCGTCAACATCCCCGAGGAGTACGGCGGCGGAGGCGGCGGGATGGCCGACCTGGCCGCCGTACTCGAGGAGTCGGCCGCCGCCGGCGCCCCGCTGCTGATGATGGTCGTCTCGCCCGCCATCTGCGGCTCCATCATCGCCCGCTGCGGCACCGACGAGCAGAAGCAGCGCTGGCTGCCCTCGATCGCCGACGGCACCCACCTCATGGCGTTCGGCATCACCGAGGCCGACGCCGGATCCAACTCCCACCAGATCACCACCACCGCCACCCGCGACGGCGACCACTGGGTGATCAAGGGCCAGAAGACGTTCATCTCCGGTGTCGACGAGGCCCAGTCGGTGCTCATCGTCTCCCGCACCGAGGACGCCAAGACCGGCAAGCTCAAGCCCGCGCTGTTCGTCGTACCGACCGACGCGGAGGGGTTCACCATGCAGCCCATCCCGATGTCGTGGCAGGCGCCCGAGAAGCAGTTCACCCTCTTCCTCGACGACGTCCGCGTGCCCGTCGACGCCCTCGTCGGCGACGAGGACGGCGGTCTGTGGCAGCTCTTCGCGGGCCTCAACCCCGAGCGGATCATGGGCGGGGCGTTCTCGTGCGGCATCGCCCGCTACGCGCTCGACAAGGCCACGGCGTACGCCAAGGAGCGCTCCGTCTGGAAGGACCAGCCCATCGGCGCCCACCAGGGCATCGCGCACCCCCTGGCGAAGGTGAAGATCGAGCTCGAGCAGGCCCGCCTGCTGTGGCAGAAGGCCGCCGCGCTCTACGACGCGGGCGACGACTTCACCGCAGGCGAGTACGCCAACATGGCCAAGTACGCCGGCGGCGAGGTCGCCTGCAACGCCACCGACGTCGCCGTCCACACCCACGGCGGCAACGGGCTCACCCAGGAGTACGGTCTCGGCAACATGCTGATCGCCGCCCGGCTCGGCCGGATCGCGCCGGTCAGCCGCGAGATGATCCTGAACTTCGTGGCCATGCACTCGCTGGGGCTGCCCAAGTCGTACTGAGCTGGGGCGGTGCGCCCGGTTGGCCTGGGTGGTTCGAATCATCACGGTAGGAAGGCGAGCGACAGCCTCCCTCGCGGAGTTCCACGGGGGAGGCGACCGCTCACCTGCCCACCGTGATGATTCGAACGCGCCCGGAACGGGAAGACGCCGGCGCCGTGGCTGGTGCAGAATCCCGTCATGATCAGGTACCTGCCCGTGGTGCTCGCCGGCATCCTCTGGATCTACTGCCTCGTCGACGCCATCACCGCGCGCGAGGACAGTGTCCGCAACCTGGCGAAGACGTGGTGGATCGTGATCGTCCTGCTCTTCCCGTTCGCGGGCTCGATCGCGTGGCTGGTCGCGGGGCGCCCGCGCGTCGAGCGGCCGGTGACGCGCAGCCAGGGCGCCGCGCCGGGGTTCCCCGAGTACGAGCGCCGCGGCCGCTTCGCCTCCGACGACCCGGCGAAGGACGAGGACTTCCTGCGCAAGGTGCGCGAGCGGGCCGAGGAGCAGCGGATCCGGTACGAGGCGCAGCGGCGCCGCGAGGAGTCCGGCGAGGCCTGAGCACCGTGATGATTCGACACCAGCGCGGAGCGCGGGAGCGGGTCGGCGGAGGCTACCCCCGCAGCCCGTCGCGGCGGATCTTGCCGGTGGCGGTCTTGGGGAGCACGGCGACCAGGTGCAGCTCGCGGGGCGCCTTGTACGCCGCGAGGCGGGTGCGGGCGTGAGCGACGAGCTCGTCGACGGTGGCGGTGCGGCCGGCGGCGAGGACGACGTACGCCGTGACGACCTCGCCGCGGTAGGGGTCGGGGCGGCCGACGACGGCGGCCTCGTGGACGGCGGGATGCTCGTAGAGGACGTCCTCGACCTCGCGGGGCCAGACCTTGTAGCCGGAGACGTTGATCTGGTCCTTGAGCCGGTCGACGAGATAGATCCAGCCCTGGTCGTCGAGGACGACGACGTCGCCGGTGTGGAGGCGGCCGCCGGGGAGGGTGGTGGCGGTGGCGTCGGGCTGGTTCCAGTAGCCGGGGATCACGGAGGGGCCGCTGACGACGAGCTCGCCGGGCTCGCCGGTGGCGGCGGGGCCGCCCTCCTCGGTGACGACCTCGACGGTGACGCCGGGCAGGGCGCGGCCGATGGCGACGGCGCCGGTGAGGGGGTCGACGGGGGCGGCGGTGCCGAGGGGGACGGCGACGACGGCGGAGGTGGACTCGGTCATCCCGTACACGTTGTGGACGTCGATCCCGAAGCGGTCGCGGAACCGGTCGAGTGAGGCCTGCGGCACGGGCGCCCCGCCGGTGTAGACGGCGCGCAGGGACGCGAGGTGGCGCCGCCGGGCGTGCTCGACCTGCTCGAGGGCGTGGAAGGCGGTGATCGACGCGATCGTGTACGTCGCCCGCTCGGCCTCGATGGTCGCGACGGCGTCGGCGGGGTCGAAGCGTCCGGAGAGGGCGAGGGTGCTGCCGGCGACGAGGGCGAGGGCGGCGGTGGCGACGGCTCCGGTGATGTGGAACAGGGGCGCGGCGGCGTACACGACGTCGTCGGCGCCGAGTCCGGTCCAGGCACCGAAGGCATCGGTGGTGGCCAGCACGTTGGCGTGGGTGTTCATGGCGCCCTTGGGCGGGCCGGGGGTGCCGGAGGTGTAGGTGAGCAGCGCGAGATCCCCGGGCCGCACCGCGGCAGGGGGAGTGACGGGGTCGACCGGCCCGGTGTGGGCGGGGACGGCCTCCGCGAGGGTCTGGGCGAGGCTGCGGGCCGGGTCGGGTGCGGGGATCTCGCCGCGGCGGTCGGCCTCTTCGACGCCGAGCCACCAGGCGACGGCGGTGCCGTCGGCGGCGGGGCGGAGCTCGGGGAGCTCGTGGGTGGCGGCGACGACGCCGACGGCCCCGGAGTCGGCGAGCAGGTGGTGCAGCTCGCGGCCGCGGTACATCGGGTTGAGCAGGACGCCGGCGGCGCCGAGGCGCCACAGCGCCAGCAGGGTCGTGGGGAAGGCGGGCACGTTCTGCAGGTGGATGCCGACCCGGTCGCCGGCGCGGACACCCCGCTCGGCGAGGGCGGCGGCGAGGGCGGTGACGTCGCCGTCGAGGTCGGCGGCGCTCCACCGGCGACCGCGGTAGGCGAGGGCCGGGCGGTCGGGCTGCGCGCTGACCCGCTCGCGCCAGGCATCGGCGAGCGTCGTGGGGCTTGACGCCGACCTCGGAGGTTCATATCCTTGAACTTCCGTTCTCATACTTGACATGTGACGGACCATACACGACAGTTGAGGTCGTTACGCCCCCCTTCGCCGATCTCTCGGACGTCGGCACCTCGCGAGGAATCCCCTGTCCTGGCGCGGCTTTCCTGCCCGCGAGGACGACTCCCGCGACCCCAGGGGCCGCAACGCCCTGCCCTGTCCCGCCCGAGAGG
>QFCS01001329.1_pt1 | contig 10952 bp, 3 predicted proteins | sample 3576561 | NCBI WGS metagenome assembly QFCS01 | reverse complement strand
GGTCGAGGTGGTGCGGGCCGAGCGCGTGTCGCCCTCGTTCGTACGCGTCGAGCTCACCGCGCCCGAGCTGGCCGAGCTCGGCCCCGACGGCGCCGTGCTGGACCAGCGCATCAAGCTGATCTTCCCCAACCTCGCCGGCAACCTGCCGTCCTTCGCCGACGCCGACGAGTCGTGGTGGACGACCTGGACGGAGATCCCCGAGGACGAGCGCGGCTCGATCCGGACCTACACGATCCGCGACATCCTCGGCGAGGGCGCCGCGACCCGCATGGTCGTCGACATCGTCGTCCACGAGGAGCACGACGGACCCGGCCACGGCGACCCCCTCGACGGCGCCGGCAACCGCTGGGCCCTGCAGGCCGCTCCCGGTGACCGCGTCCTCACGCTCGCCCCGCGCCGCGGCCACCAGTTCGGTGGCATCGAATGGGAGCCCGGCGAGGCCAGCCGTCTCCTCCTCGTCGGCGACGAGACCGCCGTCCCCGCCATCCGCGGCGTCCTGCGCGACCTGCCCGCCGACGCCGTCGGCGCCGCGTTCGTGGAGGTCCCCCTCGACGCCGACGTGCAGGAGCTCGTCGCCCCCGCGGGCGTCGCGGTCACCTGGCTGCCCCGCAACGGCGGCGCCCGCGGTGAGGAGCTGCACGCCGCGGTCCTCGCCCACCTGACCGGCTCCGCGCCCGCCGAGGCGATCGTCGTCACCGACGACGAGATCGACCCCGACCTGTGGGAGACGCCCGTCCACTCCTCCTCCGGCGAGGAGGTCGCCGAGGCGACCGCCGTACCGGCCGGCGACACGCCGTACGCCGGGCTCTACGCCTGGATCGCCGGCGAGTCCAAGGTCGTGACCGGCCTGCGCCGCAAGCTCGTCAAGGAGCTCGGCCTCGACCGCCGCCAGGTCGCGTTCATGGGCTACTGGCGCGAGGGCGTCGCGATGCGCTCCTGAGCCATGCCCCGCGTCGTACCGCTCACCGCACCGCCAAGGTCAGCTCCGACGGGTACGACGGCCCGGTGTGCACCGTCACGGGCACCAGGTGGCCGAGGAGATCGGGCACCGTGGAGAGCAGGTGCGGCACGTCGAAGGCCTGCACCGAGATCCGCAGCCGGTGGCCCTTGCGGACGACCGCGCCCGTCGGGAAGATCTCGACGTCGACGGGCGCGACCTGCCCCGACGGCAGCCTCTTCTTCGCCGCCTTGGTGAACGGGTGGTACGGCTGCAGCAGCCGGCCGTCGAGGTAGCGCGAGCGCCTCGTGTCGAGCGCACGGTGGGCGATCGTCTGCCAGCCTCCGGTGATCCGGGTGACGGTGCCGTCCGGAGCGACGTCCTCGACGGCGACCGACAGCATGCCGTCCCCGCTCGGGGTGGAGACGTAGAGCCGGGCGTTGAGCTGGCCCTGGAAGCGCACCCGCTTCGTGAGCCTCGGAGTGTCGAAGGTGACGCCGCCGAGGTCGTTGAGCCGGTTGTCGCGGAAGCACGGCAGGTCCGGCAGGATCGCGGCAGGCAGGCCCGCCGTCCACTGGTTGGCCGAGCGCGTGCACAGGCCGGTGACGGGCACCGGCGGGACGATCGCCTTGCCGGTCGCCGGCCTGCCGAGAGTGAGCGCGCCGGCCCGGCCGCCGACCGCGGCGCTGCCGGAGAGCCGGTAGCTGCGGGCGGCGAGGTCCCGGGCGAGCCACTTCCTCTTGCGCACCCACCGGCCCGAGCCCTGCTCGTAGTAGGTGAGCGGCGCGATCTGACCGAGCCTGCCCTTGCGGCCGAGCAGGTAGTGGTCGAACCAGCGCAGCTGCAGCTCCGCGAGGGAACCGTACCCGGCGCGACCCACCTGGGCGCCCGACGAGCCCTGCAGGTGGTCCCACGGCCCGAAGATCAGCTTCGTGGGGACCTTGTTGCGCTGCAGCCGCTCGAAGACCAACGGCGTCCCGCGCTGGAAGAGGTCGAACTCGCCGCCGACGAGGAACGTCGGCACCCGCACCTTGTCGAGGACCTCGATCGGCGACCGCTCCCGGTAGAACGGGCCGTCGTACGCCGGCTCGCCGCCGAGCAGTGCCTGCGTCATCAGCGGCAGCGTGAAGCCCAGCGCGCCCTGCAGGTGGTCGGTGAGGACAGGGAACCCCGCGGCGGGCTCCTGGGCGCCGTACGCCGGCGGGATCAGGCCGGTCGCCGTCACCAGGCCCAGCCACAGCGGGATGAAGCCGACGTCGATCTGGCCGCCCGAGGCGACGACGTCGCGGTAGACGTCGGCCGCGGGGACCTGCGGGAAGATGGCCTTCAGGCCCTTCGGCTGCCGGGCCGCCGCGAAGAGCTGCGAGATCCCCATGTACGACGCGCCGGTCATGCCGACCTTGCCGTTGCTCCACGGCTGGCGGGCCGCCCACTCGATCACGGCGCCGGCATCCTTGCCCTCACGGGCGCTGAACGCCGCCCACGTGCCGCGGGAGGAGCCGGTGCCGCGGGCGTCGACCGTGAGCTGCGCGTAGCCGCGCCGGACCAGGTACGCCGGGTCCGGGCCGGCCAGCCCCGCACCGCCGCCCGACAGGACGGTCTTGTTGTAGGCGGTGATGGTGACCAGGACCGGAAGGCGCCCGCTCACGGGCTTGCCGTCAGGACCGGCGGGACGCTGCAGGTCGCCGCGCAGGACGACCCCGTCGTCCATCGTGATCGCGACGTCGCGGGTCGTGACGGTCTTCGCGTACGTCGCCGGGCGCGGCTTCCACGGCTTCTTCGCCGGCTTCCCTGGGGTGGGCGTGGGCGTGGGCTTGGTCGCGATGTCGACCGAGGGCGACGACGCTGCCGGGGCTGCCGGGGCTGCCGGGGCTGCCGGGGCTGCCGCGGGCGGCCCTGCTGCCGCCACCGGGGCCGTCGGGGCCAGCACGGCGAGCACCAGCCCGGCGGCGACGGATGCGGCGGCACGGCGTACGAGAACGGTCACGGGTCTCCCTCTCCCTCGGATCGGCAGGACCAACGAGGCAGAGGTGAGGACCGTCACGCCAGAACGGGAACCGGTTCCTGTTCTGGCGTGACGGTCAGGTCAGGTGCAGCAGCTCCGCCGACCGCTCCCGCATCTCGACCTTGCGCACCTTGCCCGTCACCGTCATCGGGAAGTCGTCGACCACCAGCACGTAGCGCGGGATCTTGTAGTGGGCGAGCCGGCCCGAGGCGAACTCCTTGACCGCCGCCGCGTCCAACGGCTCCGCCCCCGCGCGCATCCGCACCCAGGCGCACAGCTCCTCGCCGTACTTCTCGTCCGGGACGCCCACCACCTGCACGTCCTCCACGTCGGGATGGGTGTAGAGGAACTCCTCGATCTCCCGCGGGTAGATGTTCTCCCCGCCGCGGATCACCATGTCCTTGATCCGGCCCACGATGGTGCAGTAGCCGTCCTCCCGCATGACCGCGAGATCCCCGGTGTGCATCCACCCGTCCGCGTCGATCGCCTCCGCGGTCTTCGCCTCGTCCTCCCAGTAGCCCAGCATCACCGAGTACCCCCGCGTGCAGAACTCGCCCGCCTCCCCCCGCGGCACCGTCTCCCCCGTCGCCGGGTCCACGACCTTGATCTCCACATGCGGCGCCGCCCGCCCGATCGTCGACGTACGACGGTCCAGGTCGTCGTCGTGCCGGGTCTGGCAGCTCACCGGGCTCGTCTCCGTCATGCCGTAGGCGATCGACACCTCGCTCATGTGCATGTCCTCGATGCAGTGCTTCATCACCTCCACCGGGCAGATCGAGCCCGCCATGATGCCCGTGCGCAGGCTCGACAGGTCATGGGTGGCGAAGTCCGGGGCGTTCTGCATCGCGATGAACATCGTCGGTACGCCGTACACGCCCGTGCACCGCTCCTCGACGATCGTGCGCAACGTGATCGACGGGTCGAAGCCCGGCGCCGGGATGACCATCGTCGCGCCGTGCGTCACGCAGCCCAGGTTCGCCATCACCATGCCGAAGCAGTGGTAGAACGGCACCGGGATGCACAGCCGGTCCTCCTCGGAGAAGTTGATCAGCTCGGTCACGAAGAAGCCGTTGTTGAGAATGTTGCGGTGGCTCAACGTGGCGCCCTTCGGGAACCCCGTCGTGCCCGACGTGTACTGGATGTTGATCGGGTCGTCGGGCCGCAGCACCCGCTGGCGCTCGGTCAGCGCGTCGGCAGGCAGCCCCTCCCCGGCGGCGACGAGGTCGCGCCAGTCGTCGGTGTCGACGTACACGGTCCGCTCGAGACCCGGCACCTCGCCCGTCGACGTGACCTCCTCGACCATGGCCCGGTAGTCACTGGACTTGAAGCTCGTCTGCGTGAACAACAGGCGCAGGCCCGACTGGTTCACGGCATACGCCAGCTCATGGGTGCGGTACGACGGGTTCACGTTGACCAGCACCACGCCCGCCTTCGCCGCCGCGAACTGCACGATCGTCCACTCCGCACAGTTCGGCGCCCACATCCCGACCCGATCGCCCTGAGCGATGCCCGCCGCGATCAAGCCACGCGCCACCTGGTCCACCGCATGGTCGAACTCGCGCCACGTCCACCGCCGCCCGCTCGCCACCTCCACCAGCGCCTCCCGATCCGGCCACGCCGCCACCGTCCCCTCGAGGCGCGCCCCGATGGTCTGGTCGATCAACGGAGTGGTGGTCTCCCCGGCGGCGTACGACAGCTCGGTCATACCCCCATGGTGACGGGTCGGTGATGCGGGTCACACCCCCCGAAAGTGGGCAGCGGTGCAGGAATCCCCGGCCGGCCGGGGATTCCTGCGTCTGCGGGGCATTGCAACACCCCGCAGGCTCGGGAACTGCCCGTCCGCTGATGCGGATGATGCTGAAGTGACGGTGCTGTCGTTCGCCGACATGCGGCAGGGCAGGAATCCCCGGTCGGCCGGGGATTCCTGCGTCTGCGGGGCGTTGCAACACCCCGCAGACGCAGGAACCGCCTGTCCGCTGGTGCGGGTGGTGAGTGGGGGACGCGTGGGAGTCAGAGATCGAAGAGCGAGCCGGCGCCGTTGATGTCGGCGTCACGGCGGGGCTCGTGCTTCTCGCCGTTCGAGGACGCCGGGGCGGCGGCCTCCGGCTCCGGGGTCGACTCGGTCTCCACCGCTGCAGGCTCGGACCCCGTCGCTTCGGGCTCGGGCTCCGCCGCCTCGGGCTCGGGCTCCGCCACCTCGGGCTCGGACTCAGCCTCCGCCACCTCGGGCTCGGACTCAGCCTCCGCCACCTCGGGCTCAGGCGTGGTCTCGTCAGCGTCGGGCTGCGACACCTCGGGAGCGGGAGCACGCTCGACGGCTGCCGCCTCGGGGGCGGCGATGTCGAAGAGCGAACCCATGGCGTTGATGTCGACGTCCGTCGCCGGGCTGCTGGCCGATGCGCTCGATGCCGGGGCGGCGGGCGCGGGCGCCTCAGCGACCGTCTCCGCCTCTTCCTCGCGAGCGTCGGCCTCGACCGGCTCGGTCTCGGGTGTCGGCGCGGGCGCCGGCGCCGGGACGTCTGCGGGCGTGGCCGCCTCCGGCTCGGGGGCGGCGATGTCGAACAGCGAGCCGCCGGCGTTCAGGTCGACCGCCGGCTCCGCCTTCGGAGCCTCCGCCCTCGGAGCCTCCGCCCTCGGGGCCTCCGCCCTCGGGGCCTCCGCCCTCGGGGCCTCCGCCTTCGGAGCCTCCGCCTTCGGAGCCTCCGCCTTCGGAGCCTCCTCGGGAGCGGCGAGGTCGAAGAGCGAGCCACCCGCACCGAGGTCGACCGACGGCGTCGCCGCCTTCGGCTCAGCGGGCTTCTCAGCGGGCTTCTCCGCCTTCGGCTCAGCCGGCTTCTCCGCCGGCTTCGACTCGGCCGGCTCCTCGGCCGCGGGCGCCGGGGTGTCGAACAGCGAGCCGCCCTCGTCGAAGAGGGAGCCGCCGGCATCCGCGGCCTTCGCCTCGGGCGCAGCGGGCTTCTCGGCCGGCTTCTCCGCTGCCGGGGCGGGGGTGTCGAACATCGAACCGGCGTCGTCGAACAGGGACCCACCAGACGCCGGCTTCTCAGCAGCCTTCGCGGCCGGCTTGTCGGCCGGCTTGTCGGCCGGCTTGTCGGCCGGCTTGTCGGCCGGGGTGTCGAACATCGAGCCCGGGTCGTCGAACATCGACGAGCCGCCGGAGGAGGACGCCTTGGCTGCCGCACCGACGTCCTCGGTCGCCACGACGGTGTCCTCGGTGACGGTGACGTCGCCCGGCTCCGGCTCGGCCTTCGTCTCGACCGGCTGCCCCGAGGACTGCTTCGCCGCAGGGGCCGCGGTCTTCGCCTGGAGCGGCGTGCCGGCGCCGGGGGCGAGCTTGGTGGCCATCTCGCCCTTGACGGAGGCGAGCAGCATCTGGGCGACGTCGAGGACCTCGACCTCTTCGCGGGCCTCGCCGTCGGCCTGCATCTTGGTGAGGCCGTCGGAGAGCATGACGCGGCAGAAGGGGCAGCCGACCGCGATCTGGTCGGCCTCGGTCCCGACGGCCTCGGCGGTGCGGTTGAGGTTGATCCGCTCGCCGATGGTCTCCTCCATCCACATACGGGCGCCGCCGGCGCCGCAGCAGAAGGACTTCTCCTTGCTCCGCTCCATCTCGGCGAACTTCGCGCCGGGCAGGATCTCGAGGAGGTCGCGCGGCGGGGTGTAGACCTGGTTGTGGCGGCCGAGGAAGCAGGGGTCGTGGTAGGTGACCTTGCGCTCGTGGGCGCCGGCACCCTGCTCCACCGGAGTCAGCTTGCCCTCGCGCACGAGGCGGTTGAGCAGCTGGGTGTGGTGGATGACCTCGAGCTCGATGCCGAGGTCGCGGTACTCGTTCTTGAGCGTGTTCATGCAGTGCGGGCAGGTGGAGACGACCTTCTTGGCCTTGGCCTCGGTCAGCACCTCGATGTTCTGCTGGGCCAGGCCCTGGAACACGAACTCGTTGCCGGCCCGGCGCGCGGAGTCACCGGTGCACGTCTCGCCGTTGCCCAGTACGCCGAAGGAGACGCCCGCGAGGTCGAGCAGCTCGGCGACGGCGCGGGTCGTCTTCTTGGCCCGGTCCTCGTAGGCGCCGGCGCAGCCGACCCAGAACAGCCAGTCGACGGACTCGAGGTCCTCGATCTGGTCGCCGACGACCTTGACCTCGAAGGGCAGGTCCTTGGCCCAGTCGAGGCGGGCCGTGGCGGACATGTTCCACGGGTTGCCCTTGTTCTCCAGGCCCTTGAAGAGGCCGTTGAGCTCGGAGGGGAAGTTCGACTCGACGAGCACCTGGTAGCGGCGCATGTCGACGAAGTGGTCGACGTGCTCGATGTCGACGGGGCACTGCTGGACGCAGGCGCCGCAGTTGGTGCAGGCCCACAGGGCGTCCTCGTCGACGACGAAGTCGCCGCCCTCGGGGTTGTAGAAGTAGTCGAGGACGCCGTCGGCCTGGTCGTGCTCGGTCTTGCCGACGAGGGCGCGCTTCTCGGCGCCGCCGGCGACGGCGAAGGCCTCCTCGCGCATCGCCATCATCATCAGCTTCGGCGACAGCGGCTTCTCGGTGGCCCAGGCGGGGCACTGCGACTGGCAGCGACCGCACTCGGTGCAGGTGGTGAAGTCGAGGATGTCCTTCCAGGAGTAGTCCCAGATGGAGCCGACGCCGAGCATCGCGTCCTCGTCGAGGTCGTCGACGTCGTCGAGGGTGATCGGCTTCCCGCCGGAGGTCAGCGGCTTGACCGCGCCGAGCGCCGTACGACCGCTCTCCTCGCGCTTGAGCCAGATGTTGAACCAGGCGGTGAACCGGTGCCAGGCCACACCCATGGTGAGGTTGCTGGAGATCACGATCAGCCAGATCATCGCCGAGACGATCTTGATCATCGCGATGACGTAGATGATGTTCTCGAGGGTGCCGATGGAGTCGGCGCCGGTCGGGAAGAGCTTGGCGAAGAACTGCGAGACCGGGAAGTGGAAGGCGTCGGCGTGCTCGGCGGCCTCGCCGCCGTGGGCCTTGGCCAGGTTGTACTCGGCGCCGCGGATGAACAGGATCGCGGAGCTCTCGAGGAGCACCATCCCCTCGACGAAGTAGGCCTGCCACATGGTGGAGCCGAAGAACCGGCTCTTGCGGCCCTGCTGGGAGGGGCGGTGGGTGAGGCGGTAGACGATCAGCGGGATGATCGCGATCGTGCCGAGGAGGCCGAGCAGCTCGGCCACCCACTCGTAGATCCACCACTTGCCGAGGACCGGGATGGTCCACTCGGGGTCGAAGAGCTGCGGGAAGGCAGCGGCGACGGCGGTGGAGAGCGCGATGAACGCGGCGAACGCGAACCAGTGCAGGATGCCGACCCACGTCCACTGCAGCATGCGCGTGTGGAGGAGCGTCTCCTTCAGCATGGTGACCGTGCGGCCGACCGGGTTCCCGGTGCGGCCCGGTGCGGGCTGGCCCTGGCGGATCACCCCGAGCATCGCGACGACGGCGCGGCCGGTCAGTGCGATGGCGACGGCCGAGACGGCCAGCGAGACCACGATGGCAACGGTCTGCAACATCCAACAGCTCCTCGTCCACAGGGGATCAGGGGTGCGCGCACACAGCTGCGCGCGCCGAGCCTATTCCCACCGAGCGGCGACGGTCGTGATAGGTATGCCTTACCCATGCCGGCGGGAGCAGGCCCGAGACCGCGAGCCTACCGGCAGGTAACTTGCCGTGGGACGTGACGATCGCCTCAGGAGCGGACGCGCACGACCCGGCCGTCCGCACCGAACATCACCGTGACCTCGACCCGCGCCCGCGCCGCGCTGCGCGCGCAGAACGTGTACGCCGTACCGAGGCGCTGATAGGGCTGGCCGACCGCCGCCATGACCTGGCGGGTCGTCATCCCGGGGCGCACCAGCGACGGCACCGCGGCCACCCGCTTGCGCAGCTCCGGGTTGCGGCAGGAGTCGGGCGCGATCCCGTTGGCCCGCTCCCACATCTGCAGGTACGCCTCCGAGCCCCGGGCCATGTCGTCGACGATCCGCTCGCCGTCGCCGCTCCGGCCGGCCTCGGCGACCTGACGCAGGTCCTCCACCCAGTCCGGGTACAGGCCGTACTGCGCGACGCCGTCGACGTTGATGTCCCAGACCCGCTCACCGGCGCGCTGCCGGTCGATCCTCACGCCGCCGAGGCCCGTGAAGGGATAGCGCACGGGGTTCGCGACCTTCGCCCCGCGCGGGTTGCCCTGCGCACCGAGGCCGTTGATGTCGGCGCCGAACCCGAACCCGAAGTAGTACCGCTCGTCGGCCCAGCCGAGGTGGCGGCGCCACTTGTCGACGAAGCCGGTCGAGTCGCCGGCGTACGGCGTGATGAACCCGCCGGACGCGTAGATGCGCGGGTAGGTGTCCGGCGTGGACCAGGAGTGGCTGGAGATGACGCCGGGGTACTCCAGGTCCTCGATGACGTCCATCGACGCCGCGCGCGCCTTCACCGAGAGGTGGTCGGGGTCGAAGATCATCTGGCGCTCGGCCAGGCCCTCGATGGTGTGGACGCCGAGCTCGGTCAGGCCGCGCTTGTTGCAGTGCGCCGGCTGCGGGTAGAGCGGCAGCGCGGGCAGCAGGCCGAGCACCTGGGCGAGAGCGCCGAAGAGGGCGTCCTGCTGCCCGGCGGTGATGTCGGGCAGCACGATCTGCTCGTTGTCGGCGGACTCCCCGTCGGCGGGCTCGCAGTGCTCCATCGCCCAGAACGACCCGGTCTCGAGGAAGTTCGCGGCGTTGACAAGCACGCCGACGGCGCCGAGGTCGCCCGCGACGCCGGCCAGGGCGTTGTCGAACTTGTTGACCAGCTCCATCTGGCGTACGCCGAGCGCGCGCATCTCGTCGAGGCTGGCGTCGATCTTCTTCGTCGTGCAGGCCGGGAGGTCGCGGCCCAGCACCCGCTTGTAGGTGCAGCCGAACGGGATCGAGGTCTCGATGCCCATCACCACGGCCATCTTGCCGGCGTTGATGACACGGCGCGCCTCGAAGGGGTCCTTCACGATCCGGTAGAAGCCCTCGCCGGGACCGCCGAACTGCGCGTCGATGTAGTCCTGCATGACGTACATGTCCTTGGCCTGCAGCCGGATCGAGGTCATGTCGTCGCAGGAGTTCTTCTTCATCGGGTACAGCTGGCACAGCTTGTTGTTCTCGACGAGCAGGTTCACGAACAGCCGCTGCCCGCCGCGCCAGGCCCGCTCCAGCCAGCGGTAGTAGGTGCCCTCGTGGGTCAGCGACTCCGGCGCCGGCCAGTCCTTGAAGGTCGGCCAGCCGACGGGGTCGTGGGACGCCTCGCCGGACAGCACCGCCTCCAGCAGGGCGCCCTTGCCGCCGGTCAGCGTGTGGTCGGGGCAGTCGACGAGGGCGTACGGCGCGCCGTACTCGTGCCACGGGCGACCGCAGTGCACCTTGCCGCCGAGGAACTCGAAGGCCATGCCGTGGGTGTGGGCATCGACGAACCCGCGCACCTCCTGGTACGACGTGGCGCCGCCGAACGGGTCGCCGGTGACGTTGACGTCGGCCTCCGGGTACGCCGGGCAGCCCGTGGCGGTGCGCAGCCGGAAGGCGGTGCCGGCGGCCGAGCGCCCGAGGGTCCCGCCGGGCAGCGCGGTGAGCTGCTGGGCGTCGGCGATGCGGAACCGGAACCCGCCGGGCGCCGGGGTGACGGTCCAGTCGGCCTTCTTCGACGGCTGGGGGGCGATGCCGACGGTGCCGTTCCCGTTCAGCGTCACCTCGCCGGCAGGCGTGTGCAGCAGGTAGCCGCCGAGGCGGGTGGCCTTGAAGTAGAAGCCGGTCGGCGCGGCGGCGAGCGCCAGCGCCGTGCCGGCGCGGGCGACGTACCGGCCGTCGGGCGCCTGGAGCGTGTAGCAGCCGCCGGCCATCGCGTACTGGTCGGCGGGGACGGTGGTGCGGGCGGGGTAGGCGGGCACCGGCACGAGCTGCGGGTCGGGCAGGGCGCGCTCGCGCTCGACGTACGCGGCGGCGGCCTTGCGGGCTCGTGGCGTCGTCGGGTCGGCGACGTCGGCGGGGGCC
>QFCS01002199.1_pt1 | contig 10961 bp, 10 predicted proteins | sample 3576561 | NCBI WGS metagenome assembly QFCS01 | reverse complement strand
CGATCGCAGCGGCCCTCCCCTATTCAGTGGCTCAAGCCGCGATCCTTTTCACTGTGGCACACGCCTCGGCAACTTGCTGCCTCTCACGAGGAAAGTTGCAGTCCCGAAGCGGGTGGCGTGCAGCAATCCGCCCTGATTCATCGGGCGCGGACGTGAGATGGATCAAATCCATCGTTTCAACGGAGGGCCATAAGGTCATTTCCAAACCATTGGAGATTCAGCCCATGAAGGACTGGCCTGCGAACGTGACGGAACTGACCGCCCAACTGCGCACCCTGCGCGGGGGCGTCCCCGAGGTAATGAAGGCCTTCGCTGGGCTTGCCCAGGCAGCGGTGGCGCCGAAGGCCCTCGACAGCAAGACGAAGGAACTCATCGCAATCGGCATCGCCGTCGCGATCAGATGCGACGACTGTATCGGCTTCCACGTCAAGGCAGCGCTTCAGCATGGCGCCACGCGCGAGGAGGTGCTGGAGGCTCTTGGCATGGCAATCTACATGGGGGCCGGTCCGTCGGTAATGTACGCCACCCACGCCCTGGATGCCTTTGCCCAGTTCGAAGGCCAGAAGGCGGGCCAAGCCGCCAGCTGAGAGTGGCCGGCCTCTTTCGAGCAGCGAGTGCAGCCGTCCGGCGCGCGTTGCGCGTCGCGGCGGCCCGCCTATTGTCCGTGGCATGACCACGCTTGCCGCCGAGCCTGCAGGGCTCGACAGGGAAAGCCGGCGCAACCTCGTCCTGCTGACCTGCTGCCAGGCGGTCGGCCAGGCCGGCAACGTCATCATGCTGAGCGTCACCGCGCTGTCGGTCATCACGTTCTTTCCCTATCGCGAGCTGGCGACGCTTCCGGCCACCCTGCAGCATTTCGGCGTCATGCTCTTCGTCTTTCCGGCGGCGGCGATCATGATGCGCCGCGGTCGTGGTTTCGGCTTCCGTATCGGATCGGTCTTCGGCATGACTGGCGCCGCGCTGTGCGGGCTGGGCCTCTATACCTCGACCTTCGCGCTGATGTGCGCCGGCGGCCTGCTGCTCGGCTACGCCGTGGCGAGCCTGCAGATGTACCGCTTCGCGGCGGTCGAGCTGGCACCGCCGAGCTACCGGGCGCGCGCGATCTCCTGGGTTACGGCTGGCGGCGTGGCCGCAGGCACTATCGGGCCGGCGCTGACGCGCGCGACGTTCGACGTACTGATGCCGATCTATCTCGGCACCTACGCCGCCATGGTGGCGATACATGTCGTCGTCTTCGTCATCATGGGCTTCATCCGCTTCCCGCCACTGCACGATCCGGGTTTGCCGGGTGGGGCGCAGCGCTCCCTGTGGGTGATCGCCGCCCAGCCGCGCTACGCCGCCGCCGTCGTCATTGGCATGACGTCGTGGGCCACGATGATGTTCCTGATGAGCTCCTCGCCGCTGGCCATCGTTGGCTGCGGCCTGCCGGCAACCGAACCGCCCTGGGTCATCTTCCTTCACGTCATGGGCATGTATGTGCCCTCCTTTTTCGCCGGCAGCCTGATCGCCCACTTCGGTCTCGTGCGGGTCATGGCCGTGGGCTCGCTGATCCTGCTTGCCGGCGTCGCCGTCGCACTGACCGGGCTCAGCGCCTGGCATTTCAGGATTTCGCTCACGCTCAACGGGATCGGCTGGAACTTCCTCTTCGTCGGCGCCACCACGCTGGTCACGACCTGCTATCGACCCTCCGAACGGGGCAAGGCGCAGGCGCTGAACGACTTCCTCATCTTCGGCACCACGGCAGCAGCGAGCTTCCTCGCCGGCTTTCTCCAGGAGCGCATCGGCTGGATGGCGCTCAACTGGGCCTCGATGGCGATCGTGGCGGTCTCTCTTCTCGCTGTGATCTGGGTGGCGCTGCAGAGGACGGCCGACCCGGCACACATCTGATCAGCCGACCCAGGATCCGATGACCGGAGCTACCGAACGTCGGGCATCGCCGACCACCTGTGATAGGCTGCCGCGCGCCACCGAAACGGGAGGATTGCGTCATGCCCATCGAGCGCTTCATGGTTCCCGGGGAACTGGAACCCGTCAGCCACTACTGCCATGCCGTCCGCGCAGGAGAGTTCATCTATCTGTCCGGCATGGTCGGCATGAAAGCCGACGGTACCATCCCGCCGGATACCGTCAGCCAGTTCGAGATCGCCCTGAAGTCGATCGATACCTGCCTGCGACATGCCGGCGGCCGGCCTGACCAGGTGATCAAGGTGCTGGTGTTCATGACCGACATCACCGAAAGGGCGAGCATCAACCCGATTCGCCAGCGCTACTTCGGCGAGCACAAGCCGGCATCGACCCTGGTCGAGGTGAAGGCGCTGGTCGATCCGCGCATGAAGGTGGAGATCGAGGCCGTGGCCTACGTCGGAACCTGACGGCGGCGGCGCGGCTTTTGTATCGCGCGGATTTCCGCCGCTTGATAGTTTGGCTCTACACAGCACGGAGAGGCCCCATATGGATACGACGACGCTTGCCGCCCGCCGCGAGAGGGCGCTGGGAGCCGGAGCGCCGTTGTTCTACGACAAGCCGCTGCACGTCGTCCGCGGCGAGGGCGTGTATCTGTTCGATCAAGAGGGCCGCCGCTACGTCGACATGTACAACAATGTGCCATGCGTCGGACATGCCCATCCGCACGTCGTCGAGGCCATGTCGCGCCAGCAGGCTACGCTCAACGTACACAGCCGCTACCTCCACGAGGGGATCGTCACGTTCGCGGAACGCCTCGCCGCGCTGCATGGCCCGGCGATCGAGAGCGTCGTCTTCAGCTGCTCCGGGACCGAGGCTAACGAAGTGGCGCTGCGGATGGCGCGCGGTGCCACAGGCAAGAGCGGTATCGTCTGCACCAACGCCACCTATCACGGCAACAGCGAGGCTGTGGGCAAGATGACCCGCCTGGGAGCCGATCAGAACAGCTGCGGCGATGTGCGGGCCATCCCCTTCCCCGAGATGCTGCGGCCGCTCGTGCCAGGCGCCAGCGAGTCGGACCTCGCCGAAGCCTACCTGGAGCACCTGCGCGGTGCCATCCGCAGCCTCGAGGATGACGGCCATGGATTTGCAGGGCTGATCGTCTGCCCGATCTTCGCCAACGAGGGCCTGCCCGACGTGCCGCTCGGCTTCATGGCGCGAGCGGCGGAGATCGTGCGGGCGGCCGGCGGCTTCGTGATCGCCGACGAGGTGCAGGCCGGCTATTGCCGTACCGGGCGCTGGTGGGGCTATGAAGGCGCCGGTTTCACGCCCGATATCGTCGTGACCGGCAAGCCGATGGGCAACGGTCTTCCCCTCGCCGCCACCGCAGCCAGCAAGGCTCTCGTCGACGGGTTTCGCGCCCGGACGCGCTATTTCAACACCTTCGCGTCCAGCCCCCTGCAGGCGGCCGTCGGCATGGCGGTGATCGACGTGATCGAGCGCGAAGACCTGCGGGACAACGTCGCGATGGTCGGGAGCGCGCTCAAGACGGCCCTGGCCGAGCGGAAGAAGGGCTGTGCCGCAATCGGCGACGTCCGCGGCCACGGGCTGTTCATAGGCGTGGAAATGGTGAAGAACGGCAGTGCACTCGAACCGGACCCCGAGTGCGCAATCGAAGTCGTCAACAGGCTCAAGGACCTGGGCTTCCTCACCAGCAATGCCGGCGCTTTCCGGAACGTCGTGAAGATTCGGCCGCCACTGGTCTTCGGGCAGCACGACGCCGACGAATTCCTCACTGCCTTCGACGCGACGATCGCCGGGATCGATGGTTGAGGAGAAGGCCGCTGGCGTCGCAGCCGACCCGTTCAGGCCGGCGGCCCTGGCGGCGCTGCAGGCGTTCCCCCTCGAGCCGGGCGCGCTCGAACTGGTGTCGCTGGCGGAGAACGTCACCTATCGGGTGGTGGACCGGCGTGATGGCCTTGCCTACGCGCTGCGACTCCACCGTCCCTGGTATCACACGCACGACGAGCTGATCTCGGAACGCGCCTGGGTCCGCGCGCTGGACGAGGCCGGCATAGCCGTCCAGGCGCCGGTGCGAACCCGCGACGGGGAGGAATATGCGTCGGTGACAGTATGGCATACCGGCGAAAGACGATTTGCGGGATTGGCACGGTGGACGACGGGGCGCGTGCTGGCCGAGGTGCTAGGCGAAACGCCCGATACCGCGATCGCCGAGCGCCATTTTGCTCAGCTCGGCGCCCTCACGGCGTCGCTGCACGACCAGGCCGCGATGTGGCAGCCGCCGGCGACCTTCAGGCGTCACGCTCTCGACGAGAACGGCTTCATGGGTGACGCTCCGCACTGGGGACCGTTCTGGGAGCACCAGAAACTGTCCGCCGCAGAGCGCCAGCTGGTGCTCGACACGCGGTCGCGCCTGCACGCGGCGCTGACGCATCTGGAGCGGGTGCCGTCAGCCTACAGCATGATCCATGCCGACATGCATCCGGGCAACGTGCTGGTAGACGGCGAACGGCTGACCGTCATCGACTTCGACGATGCGGCGTGGGGCTGGCACGTCTACGACATCGCAGTGGCACTGGTCCCTCTGCAGGGTGGACCGAACCTGGCGCGCTTCGGGCGCGCCTACGTCGAAGGCTACCGGTCGGTGCGGCCGCTGTCGGACCAAGCCCTGGAACTCGTGCCAATGTTCCGGCTGGTCCGCGGGCTGGCGCAGATCGGCTGGTATCACCAGCGCCCCGAACTCAACCGCTCAGCGCGCTTCGAAGAGATGAAGGCCATCGTGCTCGATCAGTGTCTCTCGATCGGACGGAATCTCTGAAGCCAGGCCGGCCTTGACCACGCGCAGCGTCAAGCCTGGGCAAGCCACGACATGACCGCGCTGCCCCCTTCTGCCGTCCTCGTCAGAATTCGCCAACCGCGCGCTGCAATTCCTTGAAAAGCAGCCGGTGTCCTTCGGCCGAAAAATGGGCGTCACCCGGGATGTAGTACTTGCGGACCGCTTCATCGGCCGGTTCCTGGAAAAACGGTGCGAACCCGTCGATGAAGCGGACACCCCGCTTGGCCGCCCAGTCCCGCCAGTACGTCACCTGGATGCTGTTCCGGTCGCCGGCCTTGACGTTGGCAGGCCACGGATAGACGACGAGGGTCATCCGGCAATTCCACTCACGGCAGAGCGTCACGACCTTGTCCATGTCCTCGGCCGCCATGGCGAGGCCGCGGCGGCCCCATTGCTCCATGGCAACGGGATCGATGCTCCAGCTTCCTCGCCAGCTTTCGTCGGGCGCCGCCGCGCCGAACGGCATCTCCAGCCAGAGATTGTACATCAGCCGGAAGGTCGCGAAGTTGCCCAGGAGGAACTGGCCGGTATCGAACCAGTGGTAAGATGGCGTCATCTGCACGTTGCCATCGGCATCGACGCGATAGATGATCGCCTCGTCCGTGATGTCCGACAGGTCGAGGAAGACGTACAGCTCCGTCGGCTTGATACCGAGCTTTTCCACCACAGCCCTCAGCTTGCGATGGAAGATGAGGGGGGCGAAAGACATCACCCCCAGATTCCATACCGCCTTGCCCTCCGCGGCGGCCGCGCAGGCCATACGGCCGACATAGCTTTCCTCGTAGGTAACGCCGAGCCCTTCGGTAAAGGAATCGCCGATGGCGAAGATCGCTGGCTTGGCTCTGTCTCCTTCACCCGCCGCGCAGGTTCCCGTCCGGAAGCCGTAGCCGTCAGTCGTGAAAGGATAGAGGTATCGCCCCCAGGGCCGCATCGAATTCTGGTTCGGCGCCAGATCGTGATGCCAGGGCGCCGGGATATAGGCCTGGGTATAGGCGGTTGCGGCATCCGCCCAATTACGTTTCCAGTCGGAGAACACCGTGGCCAGCAGAACGTAGTCCAATGCCAGCGTGACAGCGATGATGACCGCCGCCTGGCCGACTACGCGCAAGATTCGCTGCAGCCAAGAGCCTGCCTTTCGCGTCATTTGAACATCCGTACAAGATCGTCTCGGTCCAGCATCCCCGCCGATGGAGGCTACACGCTGGCCGGCGGACCTCAAGAAACGAATTTTGCCGCAGCGCGAGCCCCGCTCAGGCTCGATCCGTGGCCACCTCATCCGGGCGTGCAAATTTGAAACACATCACGTGTGAACCAGCGACCGGATGTCCGCGCACCTGTCGAGCCCACTGACGGCGGCCCCGCGTTTGGGCTACTAATTCAACGAGCTGACAGGCACTATCGCGACCGGGGGCGAAGGGATCGGCATTCATGAACGGGGGCACCATCGGCACGAGCAGTCGCTCGTTCTCGACTGGCATCGATGAACTCATGGGGCTCGTCGACGCGTTCGTACCGCCGCGCGCCGGCGACGAAAGGGCCTCCGTCGAGGCTGTCACCGCCGCGGAGCAAACATCACGCGCCTGGACAAGCAACGAGCCTGGCAGGCTTCGGCCAGGATCCGACGCTCACAGGCGTGCCTTCTGCACGATGTTCCGCGAGACCTTCAATCCCTACCGACCGTCCGTCATCGAGTGGCCGAAGCTCACACCCGAGGAACTGCATCGCCTGACCTCGCTGCCCATCTGGGATATCGCGGTCAAGACCGAGGGCCAGGCCCGTCTGCGCTTCGCCGCCTATGCCAGGTCGCTGGACGATGCCGAGATGCGGTCGACGATCATGCTGAACGCCTGGGAAGAAGACCGCCACAAGCAGGTACTGTCCAAGCTGGTGGAAACCTACGGCATCGCGGTCGACCCTGAGCCCGCCTACGACGTGCCGCGCGATGTCGAATGGGGCTACCTGCTGACCGGCTTCTCCGAGTGCATCGACAGCTTCTTCGCTTTCGGCCTGTTCGACCTGGCGCGCCGCTCCGGCTTCTTTCCCGCCGAGCTGGTCGAGACGTTCGAGCCGGTCATCCAGGAGGAATGCCGGCACATCCTGCTCTTCGCCAACTGGCTGGCCTGGCATCGCGCGCATCTTTCGCCGTGGCGCCGTCTCCGCTTCGAGCTCCGCGTCGTCGGCGTATGGCTCCATATCGCCTACCTGCGAATCGGCCTGGCACGGACGATCGACAAGAAGGAAGCCCCCCGGAACGACAACTTCACCGTTCACGGCGCACGGGCCGTCAGCCCCGTAAAGATCGGGCTCCGCGAGCTGCTGAGCGTCTGCCTCTCCGAGAACGATCGCCGCTTCGCCGGCTACGACCGCCGCCTGATGCGCCCGGCGGCCATCCCGTTCCTGACGAAACTGGTACTCGGCATCACCGGATTGTGGGGAGGACGCCGGGCGGCGGCGCAAGACTGAGCGAGCCGCCCGACCAAGTCCCGTCACGCCTCAGACCATCGAGCTCGGCCGGTAGAACGGCTGATGCTTCGAGGTATCGATGTAGTTCTCATAAAACCTGCGGGCGTGCGGCAGCAGCGCGACGGAGAGCTTGCGCCGTTCGACCTCGTCGTCGCTGAGCGCCTTGCTGAGATCGTCATGCAACGCCTTGAGCGCTGCGGTTCGGTCGACCTTGGTGAACTTGCCGTCCTGGTAGATCACCTCGCCGTCGCACATGGTCATGTCGACGGCCTGGTTCTTCGCGCGCTGGATCACCGCGTCGAGCGTCGGCGTCATCTCGTCGAGATAGGGATAGGCGATCTGGTCCCAGTCGAGCAGCACCATATCGGCGGCCTTGCCGACCTCGAGCGTGCCGATGGTCTCGCCGAACGGCGTCGTCCGAGCGCCGCCGACCGTCGCCATGCGCAGTACCTGCGCCATCGTCGGCACGTCGGCTTCGACCATGCCAGGCACGCGATGGGCGCGCAGCACCAGCTTCAGCTCCTGGAGCATGTCGCGGTCATCGTTGATGCCGGCCTCGTCGAGGCCGATCGCCGTGTTGACACCCTTCTTCTCGAAGAAGTTGAGCGCCGCGACACCCGAGCGCAGTCGGAAGTTGGAGGAGCAGTTGTGGCAGACGCAGCCCTTGGCCTCGGCCAGCCGGTCGATGTCCTTCTCGGAGAGCCACACGCCATGACCCAGCGTCAGGCGGTGATTCACCAGCCCGAACCGATCGATATACTCGAGCGCCGTGCACTTGCCGCGCCGCCAGGCATACTCCTTCTGGTAGGCCGTCTCGACCAGATGCATGTGCATCGGCGCGTCGTACTTCTCCGACGCGTCGGCCAGTGCCGTCAGCGCCTTGTCGGAACACCAGTGCAGGTTGGCCGGAGCGAGCTGGATCTTCACCCGGCGCTTGTTGTGATGCTGCGCATGGAACGACTTGAACATGTCCATGGCATCGTCGAGCCCCATCTTGAACCGATCGAACCAGCGCTGCATCGGCCCCTGTAGCTCCCTGGGCAGGCTGGCGACGAACTCGTCATCGGCCTGGTAGACGAGCCGGTTCTGGTCGCGCACGGCGTAGCAGTAGCTGACGCGCATGCCGACATCCTCGTAGGCTCGAATGACGTCACCTGCACGCTTCTCGACTTCGGGCAGCGTGCCCGGCATCCAGCCGTGGATGTGCTGCACCGTGGTGATGCCCGAGCCGATCATCTCGAAGGCCGAATAGAGCGTATCGAGATAGAGGTCGAGGTTGCGGATGACCATGCGCGTGATGAACCAGAGCTCCAGCGGCATGTCGGGCGAGCCGAGCTGGACCGGCGTCAGACCGACATGGTGATGGCCGTTGACGAAACCGGGCAGCAGTATCTGCTTGCCGTTGCCGATCACCGGCACGGTCGGGTGCTTGGCGCTCAGGTCGTCATAGGTGCCGATCTCGACGATGACACCGTCCTCCTGCAGCACGGCGCCGTCCTTGATTTCGTTCCAGGTGAAGCGATCCTTCACGCCCGTGATAGCGGCGCGGCTGCGGATGAGACTGATAGCCATGGTTCCTCCTTGCAAATCTTTCCATCACCCGACCGGAGCGACGCACATCCCGTGCGGCGGAGGGACCCGCCTTGTGGACGTGTCGACAAGAGAGGTGCTCGGCTTCGCCGGGACGACGGTCAGCACATCAAATCAACCCGTCGCGGCCAGCGCCTCCTGCTCCGCAAAGGCGCGGTCGACCTCGTCGCGCAGCAAGTCGGTGAGCTGGATGCGCATCGCCTCGGCCTCGCGACTGAACAGGTTGCGTGGCCGCGGCAGGTCGACAGGCACGATGGTCTTGATGCGGCCCGGTCGGGCCGTGAAAACGACCACGCGGTCGGCCAGCGCCACGGCCTCGTCGATGTGATGGGTGACGAACAGGACCGAAGCGCCGGCGTCGCGCCAGACATCGAGCAGGAAGTCCTGCATACGCGCTCGTGTCTGCACGTCGAGGGCAGCGAACGGCTCGTCCATCAGCAGCACCTTGGGACGCATCGCGAGCGCCCGCGCGACGGCGACGCGCTGGCGCATGCCACCGGACAGCTCGTCCGGCCGCTTCTCCATGGCAGCCTTCAGACCGACCCGCTGCAATGCCTCAGCCGCAACGGCACGGCGCTCCGCTTGCGAGGCGCCGCGGATGGCCAGGCCGAAGCTCACGTTCTGCCAGACCGTCAGCCAGGGGAAGAGCGAGGTCTCCTGGAAGATCAGGCTGCGCTCCGGCGACGGCGTCTCGACCTTGTCGCCGAATGACCAGATCGCGCCGTCGGTGGCCTCCTCCAGCCCCGCGATGAGATAGAGCAGGGTACTCTTGCCGCAGCCCGACGGGCCGAGGAAGACGACGAACTCGCCGGGCGCGACATCGAGATCGATGTCGCGCAAAGCCTCGTGCGCGCGCCGGGTGCCGGCCGCCCACGTCTTGCCGGCGCCGCGGCAGACCACGGCGTCGTGGGAGGAGAATTTCGGAGCGCTGTCAGAGGCCACGCAACTTCCCCTGCGTATCCGGGAGCCAGTAGAGGATGCGCCGCTGGGCAAGCCTGAGCATCCAGTCGAAGGCGAAGCCCAGCACGCCGATCACGGCGATGGTGAAGAACACCAGTGACGGGTTGAAGGTGTTGCGCGCCAGCATGATGACCTGGCCCATGCCGTAGCCGACGCCGGTCGATTCGGCGACCAGCACCACCATCCACGCACCGAACAGGTTCATCCGAAGTACCTGCAGCATGCCCGGCAGGATCGCCGGCACGATGACACGTCCGTAGATCTGGCGCTTGGAAGCGCCCATGGTGCGCGCGACATTGATGAGGTTCGGGCTCACACCATCGATCTGCGCGATGGTCGCCAGCACCATGTGGAAGAACAGCGCGACCACCACCATGAAGATGGCCGGTGCGTTACCGATGCCGAACAGGAAGATCGCCACCGGCAGCCAGGCAATCGGCGATACCGGCGAAAGCAGGGTGACCGTCGGCAGCACCAGTTTGTCGAAGACGTGCCAGTAGCGCACCGCGACTCCGATGGCGATCCCCAGCGCCATGGCGATCACGAGCCCGACGAACACGCGCATGGTCGTGGCGGCCACGGTGATCATCACCGATTCGAGGGCCGATGGTCCCTCGCCCATGGCGTTGCCGACCTGCCAGCGCGTCGCGGTATTGAAGAACTTCCCCTGCTCGGCGAAGTTGCTGAGGAAGATGTGCGGCGGCGGCAGGAGCTGAGGATCGGCCCAGCCCATCGCCCAACACAGTTCCCAGATGCTGGCGAACAATCCGACCGACAGGCATGTCCACCACGCCTTCGACAGCCAGTCCAGTCCGGCGGCATAGGCGATCAGGCGAGTCGCCACCGCCCGGCGGAATGTCCGGGCGACAGCGGGACGAGCTGCGCCGCTTGGCCGGGTGTCGCTTCGGCCGGCGTCGCGTTCGACGACCGCCATCTCAGGCCGACTTGTACTTGAGCTTGCCGTAGAGGTCCGGGTTCTCCTTGATCACCGCTTCGAGCATGGTCCAGTCGATGGCGTCGCGACCCGGCTTCTTCTTGATATAGCCCATCTCCACGACGCTGTCGGTGCGCTGCAGGATGAAGTCGGTCTGGCTGCGCGCATCGACCACGGCGGGCTGCTTGCCCTGCGCGATCCTCGCGTTCTCCATCGACGTCTTGTAGTACTTGCCAACCAGTTCCTTGAGCACGG
>QFCS01004893.1_pt1 | contig 10964 bp, 13 predicted proteins | sample 3576561 | NCBI WGS metagenome assembly QFCS01 | reverse complement strand
GAGCAGCCATGACGAATTCTTCCTGAAGAGCCGGGCATCCGATCTCCTGGCGTTTCTGGAGCGCGGCGGAAACCTGATCATCTGCGCAGAACCCTGCCAGCCGTGGCTCCCCTTCATGGCGCCCTTCCACGCCGTTTCGCCGCGGCCGTTCAGCAATATCAGGGTGCGCGTGCGCAACGATCGTTTTGCGATCTTCGATGACCTCGGAGAAGGCTTCGACGGCTGGCAGGGGATCTTCGGCCAATATGCGCGCGGATGGACCGACCCGCCGCCCGGAGCGATCTGGCTGACGGATATCGGCCCGCCAAGCGATCCGAAGCCGGCCGATTGGCTCTGGCAATATCCGACGACGACCGGCCGCGGCGGCTATGTGTTCATGCACAACGGGGACAACATGACCCGCTATCCCGACCATGGACCGGGGAAGGAGACACTTGTCGCCAGGATCGCCACCGCGCTTCGCGAGCTTTCCATCGGCAAGGTACTGTTCTAGGAGTGCCGCTTGGTTTCCCGTGACGCCCCAGTCGGCGAGGAAACCGGCTTCCTGCAGCGGGCCTATCGAGGAGTATGACGAGGCGTAGCGCCGTCAACGGCATCGTAAACTCACTACGAGGGTGGATCGCTAACGAGAGGCAATGGCCATTGTTCCGCAATAGGCAGGGAGCGTGCCGCGGGCCAATCGCACAACAGCAGGGCTGTCATCGTTGCGCATCGCTGGTGCCACGCGTTGCGAAATAGGCGGCGAGCGCGACAATGTCGCTGTCCTCGAGATTGGTCGCCGCCTGCGTCATCAGCGCGCTGAACGGGCCGCCGCCGCGCTTCTTTTCGACAAAGAGCCGCAGCTGATTGGCAAGATAGGCCTCGGGTTGGCCGGAGAGACGCGGATAGGCGGAGTTTGCGTCTGCTTTGTCGTGACAGGACAGGCAGGCGGCAATGCGCCTGGTTGAATCGCCTCTCAGGGCAAGCGCTTCACCGCGAGCCGCATCCGTGGACGGCTGTTGGCGGTGGGCGGTGAGCTGATCTGCAAAGTGGCTAGCCAGGGCTCGGTGGTCCTCGTCGTCCAGTCCCTCGATCGCGACGGCCATGACGCCGCTCCCGCGCGTTCCGCTGGCATAGGCGGCAAGGGCCTGTTCCAGATAGGTGACGGATTGCCCGGCAAGCTGCGGGATGAGGCTTTGGTCGTCGAGCCGGTCCGGCGCATGGCAGCCGTTGCACCTCTCGATCACGCTGTCCATCGCCGTCGACCGCGTGGCGGCAAAGCCCGCCAGGTCGCGATAGCCCGCCGCGTCGAGCTGCGGATAGCGGCGCAGGAAGGCGACCATGGCCCAGGCTTCGTCCTCTCGCCCCGCCACCGGCCAGGCCGGCATGCCGGTGAAGCGCACGCCATGCTGCACGATCTGGAACAGTTCGGCATCGCTCCACTCGGCGATCTTGTCCTTTAGGTCCGGCGGGGCGGGCAGCATGTTGCGGACGCTCGCCGGCCGCGGCAGGGCGGGCGAACCGTGACAGAGGGCGCAGCCATTCTCGAAATGGCCGGCGGCCATCGGCAGCATGCCCTCGGTGAAGGCGGGGACCGGCGTTCCGATGGCCGCCGTGCGCACGGAAGAGCGCATCACCCAGTGCAGGAACCAGTCGGTCGCCTTCCAGTGGCCCGTACTAGCGCCCACCCCGATGATGCCCGACCAGGCAACCAGGAAGGCGGTGACCATGCCGGCAAGGATGAGGCCGGCAATCTGTTTCCAGCCGATCAGCATTGCGCCCCGTCCTCCCGCAGCAGCCCGGCCAGAAGCACGATCCCTCCAAGAAGATAAGCACAGGCGCCGACCATCAGCATGACGACCCCGCCGATCTGCTGGTCGGTGGCGGCCGAAAGCGAGATGCTGAAGCAGGAGACATCGCCCTCGCCATAGAGGGGGCGAGGGGCGAGGGCCAGCAGCACGCCGAGCAGCGTCATGTGCATGGAGGTGAACAGCAGCCCGGCCGCGCCGGCAAGACGGCCGTCCCCTGGCTGGAAGCAGGTTCGCCAGAGCAGGACGCCCGCCGCAAGGAAACTTGCCTGTTCGAGAAGGGAGAGAGCGAGGCTTGCGTCGGCGAGCGCGCGCAGCGCCGGCAGGTGCCAGAACCACACGGCGACGAGCTCGACGAACGATGCGAGCATGGGCGTCATCCGCGCAACGCCCGGAAGTGCATCGAGCCGCGTGCCGGGCATGCCGCAGGCGATGAGCGGTGCGGCGACCGCAACGATGCCCATATGCACGACCATATGGACGGTGAACGAGCCGCCACCGAAGCTCGCCACGAGGACGGCGCAAAGCACGATGAGGAGGAGAAGGCCGAGGATGCGTGCGGATCTCTTCATGGCTGGCAGGTCTCGATGAAGACGAGCGGCACGGCGACGAAGAGCACGGCCACGAAGCTGAGGCCGGAGAGCAGCAGGGTCGCGAAGCCCTGGAAGAGCAGGCGATCCCTGCGGGTCGGCTCGTCGTGCGGCGGATCACCGGAGCCGAAGCCCCATTGCCGCCAGGCGAGAAAGGCGGAAAGGACGATCCCGCCAAGCGCCGCAACCGTGACGGCGCCGAGCGCGAGGCGCATCGTCTCGAAGGAGAACGGCGCGGCACCCGCCTTCGCGCAGTAGGTCGCGGCGGTAATGTAGCAGGCGAGGAAATGCAGCGCCCAGATCGTCGGTGCGGTGAATAGCGTCCAGAGGCTTTCGATTTCCCTGGGGATCAGGCGCATGGCATCACCTCAAACCCGGAAAGAGGCCGAGAACGCCGAAGGACGTGATCGCCGTGATGACGAGGAAGTGCCAGTAGAGCACGACATTGCGCAGGTCCATGTCGTGGCGGGCGCTCATCCGGCCGGTCAGGCTCCGCGCCAGGCAATAGGCCTGCATGATCAAGCCGACGCCGCCATGCACGACGGTCCACAGGGCGACGACCCAGACGATGGCCGGATAGACGTGCGCGGTCGGGTCCATGCCGGTGAGATAGGGCCCGGAAAGGCCGGCGCAACCGGCGGCCAGCGTCAGTAGCAGGGAGGCGTACAGCGACAGGCGGGTCAGTGCCGCGCGGTCATGTTCATTCGCCCGGCGCGCCAGCAGCATGGCGAGCCAGGCCATCGTGAAGAGGCCGGCAGCGGTGAGCGGCCAGAGCATGCCGGGTCCGGCCTGGCCGCCGGTGAAATCGTCATGGATGGTCCAGTAGAAGAAGTAGCCGAACATCAGGCTTGCATAGGCGGTGCCGTCGCCGGCCATGGTGATGAACATCGCCCACCAGCCGACCGATTGCGGCCCCGAGGTGTAGAGCGGCAGCGTCTTGCCGAGCCCGACATCGCGCATCTCCTCCTTGGGTATGACGGCGGTCCCCGTCCAAAGCCAGGCGACGATGGCGGCCATCGTCGTCACCGCGCAAAGGGCCGTCACGATCCACCAGTGGAAGGTGAGCGCGATGAAGACGCCGCCGAGCGAGAAAGCGGCGATGATGCTTAGAACCGAGGTGCCGCCGACGCGCAGGCACTGGACGGGCTCGGCGTCGAGCACGGAGGTGACAAGCGTCTCGCGCGCGCCGTCCTTCGCGTCGGGTAGGTAGAAGCGCCCGGCCTTGATGTCTTTGATAATGTCTGGCTGATCCCAGATCGGATAACGGCTCTTGATGATGGGAATGGAGCGCACGCCCCACTTCTCCTCCGGTTCGCTGATCCATTCCAGCGTGCCGGCGTTCCAAGGATTCTGCTCGCCCTTCGGCTGGCGATGCTTGGGTTTCAGCACATCGATCACCACGATGGCGACCCCGGCGGCGAAGACGAAGGCCCCGATGGTCGAGATCAGGTTGAACCAGTCCCAGCCGATATCGGCGGGATAGGTGAAGACCCGCCGCGGCATGCCGCGCAGACCCGCCAGATGCATCGGGAAAAAGGCGACGTTGAAGCCGCAGAACATAAGCCAGAAGGCGACCTTGCCGAGCCGGTCTGAGAGCTTTCGGGCGTTCAGCAGCGGATAGTAATAGTAGATGCCGGCGATGACCGGGAAGAGCATGCCGCCGATCAGCACATAGTGCAGGTGCGCGACGATGAAATAGGTGTCGTGCGCCTGCCAGTCGAAGGGCACCAGCGCGACCATCACGCCCGTCAGGCCGCCGATGATAAAGACCGCAAGGCCCCCGGCGCCGAACAGCATCGGCACGGAGAAGATGACGCGGCCGGCGAGCATGGTGGCGATGAAGACGAAGATCTGCACGCCGGTCGGGATCGCCACGGCCTCCGAGGCGGCGGAGAAGAAGGCGAGCGAGACCTGCGGCAGGCCTGTGGTGAACATGTGGTGCACCCACAGGCCGAAGCTGAGGAAACCGGTGCCGACGGCGGCGAGCACGATCCACGAATAGCCGACGATAGGGCGCTGCGCGAAGGTTGGCACGATCATCGCCATCAGCGCGATGGCCGGCAGGAAGATGATGTAGACCTCCGGATGGCCGAAGATCCAGAAGAGGTGCTGCCAGAGCAGCGGATCGCCGCCGCGCGCCGCATCGAAGAACGGCCAGTCGAACATCCGCTCCATCTCGAAGAGGATGTCGCCGGCGATCAGCGGCGGGAAGGCGAAGAGGATCATGCCGGCGACGATCAGGAGATACCAGGCGAAGAGTGGCATCATGTTGATGCGCATGCCCGGCGCCCGGCACTTCATGATGCCGACGATGAGCTCGACGGCGGCGGCGATGGAGGCGACCTCGATGAAGGAAAGGCCGAGCAGCCAGATGTCGGCGCCGATGCCGGAATATTCCTTGTCGGTGGCGAGCGGCGGATACATGAACCAGCCGGTGTTCGGCGCTGCGCCGAAGAAGATGGAGCCGCAGACGAAGACGCCGCCGAGCGCGAAGCTCCAGAAGCCGAAGGCCGAGAGGCGCGGGAAGGGCAGCTCCCGCGCGCCGAGCATGGAGGGGAGCAGGAAGATCGCCACCGCCTCGAAGATCGGCACGGCGAAGAGGAACATCATCACCGTGCCGTGCAGCGTGAAGGCCTGGTTGAAGGTGTCGGCGGAGAGGAAATCGTTGTCGGGAACGGCGAGCTGCACGCGCACGAGCAGGGCCAGCACGCCGGCGAACAGCATGAAGAGGAAGGCCGCCGCGCCATACCAGAGGCCGATCTCGGTATTGTTGACCGAGGTCCAGTAGCGCCAGCCGGAGGGCGTGCGCCAGACCGCGCGCAATTCCGCTTCGTGCGCCTCGCGCTCCTCCTTCGAAAGATCGGGGCTCAGGGCATCGCTCATTTGAGCCCCGCGAGATAGTCGGCGATGGCGGCGATGTCGCGCTCGGGCAGCATGTCGAAGGCCGGCATCTTGGCGCCTGGCTTCACGGCGGCGGGGTTGCGGATGAAGCGGGCGACGTTTTCCGCCGTGTTGGCGAGCGTTCCGGCGCCCACCGTCTGGCGCTGGCCGAAGAAAGTGAGGTCCGGGCCGAGGCTTGCGGCGGGCGTCACGCCGCGCACGCCATGACAGCCCGCGCAGCCGTGCCGGGTGAAGAGTTGCTCGCCGTCGCCGCCCCCCGCCCGGTTTCCCACCGCCTGTGCGCTACGCCATGTGGCATAGTCCGCTTGCTCCATGACGATGACGGAAAAAGCCATCAGGGTGTGCGATGTCCCGCAGAATTCGGCGCAGGGCGCGCGGAAGACGCCCGCTTTCGTCGGCAGCAGCGACAGCGTGTTCGTGCGGCCGGGGATCATGTCCATCTTTCCGCCGAGCGCCGGAATCCAGAAGGAGTGGATGACGTCGGCCGCCTTTAGCGAGAAGGCGACGCGCTCGCCGATGGAAAGGCGCAGCTCGTTCGCCGTCTCGAAGGCAGGCAGGCCGTCCGTTGCCGGATAGCGGATGCGCCACCAGAACTGTTCGCCCGTCACCTCGATCATCTTGGGCGCGTGCGCGTGGCGCTCTAGCCAGGGCCTGATGGCCGGCATCAGCCAGACGGCATAGGAAAGCAACGCCAGCAGCACGACGAGCGGAAAAGCGACGCCGCCCCAGACGATCAGCCGCCCGGCCGCCTTCTCGCTCCATGGCGCCTTCTGCTTTCGTGCCGCATGCAGGAGCAGGCCGACGACGGCAAGCCAGATCAGCGCCCCGCCGACCACCATGACGAGAAGGAGCCGGTAGATCGCGGCCGCTTCCTCACCCGCGGGGTCGAGCGCCGACTGGACGCCGGAACAGCCGCTCAACGGCATCAGTAAGATGGGGAGGGCGCGACGGGAAATTGCTCTCGCTCCTGTGGATCTCTTGAAGCGATATGGCCCGCATTTGCAGGCCGGCAAGGGTGTTTTAGTAATCCTGCCACGACACGGCCGCCCTTTCCGAAGAAATCCGTAAGCGGAACATTCTCTCCGTTGGCGCGTAGGGGAGTAGTTCAAACGGAGCAGATTCGCGCCGATGTCTTTCGATAACGCAACGTCCGCCACCCGCTGCCTGATGCGCGCTGCCTACCGGTTCTTCGCGTCGTTCCCGGTCGCCTGCTTCTTCCTTACCCTTCTGACGGACATCGCCTATTGGCAGACCTCGAACCTGCTCTGGCTGCATTTTTCCGAATGGCTGCTACCTGCCGGGCTGATCTTCGGCTGTTTCGCCTTCGTGATCGCGGTGCTTGTTCTCGCCGTCTGGAGGGAAGGCCCGTCATGGCTCACGCTCCTGTGTGGGATCGTCGTGCTCCTCGCGGCGACATTGAACAGCTTCATCCATACCGCGGACGGGTGGACGGCCGTCGTCCCCTATGGATTGGTAGTGTCTATCACGACCGTGGTCGCAATGCTCATGACCGCTTGGTTGGGCCGGAATGAGGCTTTTCATGTCTAGGCGCGCACTCCTTCTCGCCGCCCTTGTGGTCGCCGGCTGCAGTGGCAGCGATGACTTTGATGCCTCGCGTCAAATAGGCCCCAATCCGATACTTCCTGAGCCGTCGCAAAGCCTGTGGCCGGACCTCAAGGTGGCGAAGGTGGTCGGCTGGAATGAAGGGCAAGTACCGGAAGTCCCGGCGGGCTTTTCGGTCTCTGCCTATGCCAAGGATCTCGCCAATCCCCGCACAGTACACACGCTTCCGAACGGCGACGTGCTCGTCGTGCAATCGAAGGCACCCGCAGGCAAGCCGCTGAACCGGCCCAAGGATATCATCCGCGGCTGGATCATGGGTATGGCGGCCGGTGGCGGAGGGGGAGGCGGCGAGACGAACCGCATCACGCTTCTGCGCGACACCAACCGCGACGGCACGGTGGATGAGCGGCGCGATCTCCTAACGGATTTGAACTCACCTTTTGGCGTCGCATGGCATGACGGAACGCTGTACGTCGCCGCCGCAGACGCTATCCTCGCCTATCCCTACGAACTCGGTGGCGGAGAGATCACGGCAGAACCGAAGATGCTGACGCCGCTTCCCGGTGGGCCGATCAATCATCACTGGACGAAGGACCTCGCCCTCAGCCCCGACGCACGTTTCCTCTTCGTCTCCATCGGATCGAACTCCAATGCCGGAGAGCGGGGCATCGAGGCCGAAAAGGGACGCGCAGCCATTTGGCAGGTCGACCGGAAGACCGGTGCGGCAAAGGTCTTTGCTTCGGGTTTGCGCAATCCCAACGGCCTCAATTTTCACCCGCAGACCGGCGAACTCTGGACGGTGGTGAACGAGCGTGACGAACTCGGCCCCGATCTCGTTCCTGACTATCTCACCTCGGTGAAGGAGGGCGGTTTCTACGGCTGGCCCTGGAGCTACTACGGACAGCATGTCGATCCGCGTGTTCATCCGCAGCGTCCTGACATGGTCGAGCGGGCGATCGTGCCGGACTATGCACTGTCGAGCCATGTCGCGGCGCTGGGTCTCGCCTTTGCCAACGATTCCGCCATGCCGGAGGCTTTCCGAGACGGTGCCTTCGTCGGCAATCACGGCAGCTGGAATCGAAACGCCTTCAACGGCTACAAGGTCATCTTCATCCACTTCGCCAACGGGCGTCCATCCGGTGCCGCTCAGGATGTCGTGACCGGCTTCCTGGTAGGGGACGAGGCCCGTGGCCGACCGGTCGGTCTTGCCATGGATGGAACGGGAGCCCTACTCATCGCCGACGATGCCGGCAATACCGTCTGGCGCGTCGCCGCCGCCGACGGGTCCAGAACGGTGCAGCCGCTTTCGACGGACCGGGTTTCGGCATCGGTTGCAAATGATGCGACGTCGACGAGGCCGCTGGAAGAAAAGCCGGAGGATGCGGCCACCGGCGACGGATCTGCAACGCCCGCCCACACCGATATCGCCCCTGCGGTTTCGCCAGAAGACGGACAGTAGGTGGCACAAGAGACACGAGCGCACTATGTCGAAGGCCGCATTTGTACGCGTTCGACGATGTCGCGACCGCCCTCCTGACGGCGCGCTCGGTCGCCCGGTGCGGCTGGAGACCATTCCACGCGAGCCTGTCCTCCGCATCGATCCGGGTCACCACGGCCGGGAACTTGTGGGGCGAATGTGGGTTCTCACAAGGTCGAGATAGGGAGGTTACCATGAAAAAGATCATGATTATTGCCTGCGTCGGGTTATCGCTCGCTGCATGTACGGCAACGGAACGGGGCGCCGGTGTTGGCGCCGCGACGGGCGCGGTTGTCGGCGGCGTTGCGACCGGAAATGTCCGCGGCGCAGCCGTTGGAGCAGCCGTCGGCGGTGTTGCCGGCGCGTTGATCGGCAATGTCGCGGATCAGCCAGGACGCTGCTACTACAGGGACCAGTACGGTAACAGATACGTCGACCGTTGCTAGGTTCGACCCCACAGGTGCGGACCCCGGGCATTGTTGCTGGGGTCTGCCCGCACATCTGCATATGCCATTCCACCATTTCGCGTCTTCAGGATTGCCCGGCCCGAGCGTCGCGTTTTCAGGTGTTTGCGCTTCCTGCGGGAACATCTCCAGGGGCGGTGAGTTCGAAGCGCATGCCCGTTGCCGATGGAGACCGAGATGCCCGAGAACGATGCGCGCCGCCCCCTTCCGCCGCAACCCGCGCAGGAGCAAGCTCCACCCGGCCTGACGAGCGCGATGAAGCCGGTTCCCGACCACGGCGAGGAGACCTATGTCGGAGCGGAAAGGCTGAAGGGGAAGGTTGCGCTGATCACCGGCGCCGATTCGGGTATCGATCGGGCCGTCGCCATCGCTTTCGCGCGCGAAGGCGCCGATATCGCGATTTCCTATCTTAGCGAAGACCAGGACGCCCATGAAACTGCGCGCTGGGTTGAGGAGGCGGGACGCAAGACCATCGTCCTTCCAGGCGATATTACGAGCGATGATCACTGCCGTCATCTGGTCCGGCAATGGCTGGAAATTTCGGCCAGCTCGATATCCTCGTGAACAATGCCGCTTTCCAGCGGACCTATGCGGATATCGGCGATATCAGCACCGAAGAATGGGATCGCACCTTCCGGACCAATATCTATGCGCCGTTCTTCCTGGCCCGGGCGGCCATTGCGCACATGAAGCACGGGCGGCGAGATCATGATCTGAGAGAGGAAACGATGATCGACATACGCAAACATGGTTTCGAGAGAGATGCGCAATGGCGCGAATATCTGCAGGAGATCGAGGAGGCGGCGCCTCTCGTCGGCGTCCTGAAGGCGAGCGATCAGGATGTGCTCGATGACCTTGCGGCGCTGCGCGCCGAAATCGCCAGCGTGCGCGAGCGGATCGGGATCCGACGCCACGGTGAACGGATGGTGCGGTGGCAACGTGTCGCCAGTGTAGCGGCCTTTCTTTTGCTTGTCGCCGTCGTCGGCAGACGAGAAAAGCCCTGATAAAACCGGGGCATTTCTGCCTTCATGTAAGTTTGACCGAAGGCTCCCGCGCCCAGACACGCAGTTGCCGAGACCCTGTGGGACGCTGGCAATCGAATTGAGCGCGTCGATCTCGACTGTTCCGAAATGGTCTCCGCCTTGTTCCTGCCGGTGCTCTATTTGTTGTGTTCGGATTGCTTGCCTTCAGCGGACGTTGTCGGTTCCACATGCTTCTTCACCGTGGAGGTGCTCGTGGCCGAGACGGGGTCCGAAGCAGGGAACGTGTCTTCCAACCCTTTTTGAAGCTTGCCTGTTGCGTCGGCACTTGCCTGACGGGCCTGCTCCTCCTGTAGAGACTTTACCGCCGGTGATTTAGTTTGGTGTTCCATGTTCCCTGTCTCCTCCGTTCCGCGGAAGCTTGCTCTCATTGGCTTCGGGATGGGTGCCATCGGAAACGCTGCCGGGATGCGGATCCGAAACATCCCGGTCCGATTCCTGCGATGGCGGCCACCGTCGGCCGTGAGCCGTTTGGTCGATGTTCCTTGGGTCGTTCTTCATGGCTGCCGCCTTATGATCGGTCGGGCTGTTCCTCGTCGAAACCAACGTCCCAGTCCTTTTGCGGCTTCTTGCCGGGTGGCGTTCGATTTACCGTGGCGTCTTCGGACCCGGTGATGACAGTCGGCTTTGCGCTGGCGACGCCATCGGCCTTGCGATCAGCTTGAGAGGGCGCGAATGCGCCGTTCCTTTCGCGCTTATTCTCCATCGTGGCGTTCCTTCACCTTCAGGGCGTCGGAGGGGCGGCTGCGTTCCGGGTCCTTGTTGGTCTCTCCTGCGGCGTCACGCGCGTGGTCTGGATCGTCCTTGGCCGGAAGATAGCCGCGGGGCCGGCTCTCTTCAGGGCCTTCCCAGCGGGGGGATTGGTCGGTCGTGCCGGGTGCGCCGTCTCGGGGTTTGTCGATACCCATGTCGAATCTCCTTTTCCAGACCCTAACCCATCCGCCCCCCGCGATGTTCCATCATCCCGCCGGGACGGGAAGCGCGCGCTTGTGAGCGCTCGCTCTGTAGGCCGAGAGGATTCGGTGCGCCGCCGCCGGCGCGATGGACCGACCCTCCAGGAAGTCGTCGATCTGGTCATAGGTCACGCCGTAGACGTCTTCGTCGGGTCGCAGCGGTGCATCGGATTCCAGATCGGCCGTCGG
>QFCS01002198.1_pt1 | contig 10970 bp, 11 predicted proteins | sample 3576561 | NCBI WGS metagenome assembly QFCS01 | reverse complement strand
GCGCGTTGGGCGGTGTCTCGTGGCAAGACCGCAGGCGAGATACGGGTCGGCGCGGATTGGATGACCTGTTGGCCATGGCCCAGCGTTATCATGGCAGAGGCGAGGTGTATCAGGCGGCCGATCTATACTGGGCGCTGTCGACAGAGCATCCGGGGACGAGCCAATCAATCGAGGCGGAAGAGGGACTGCTCAGACTGGCGGAGACTCATGAGCGCAATGGTTCACACCACATGGCGCGCGCCATTTTTGAGCGTCTCAGCGCCTTGACCTGAACAAGTCCAGTGCCCGGTTGCCAGTGCCTGGTTGCCAGTGCCCTGGTTGGAAGTGATCATGGTGCGCACCGATGGGCTGGTCGGTGACGGCATATCGAGAGCCTGCCCGTAGAGCGTCCCCCGTAGAGCCTCGATGCCGGCTCTGCTCTCGGCGGCTAGGCCGGCCGCTTCATTGACGATCCTCGCCAGGTCCTCGCCCGCGTACCCGAAGCATCGAACACCCAGAGAATCACGTCGCCGCCGCCCTCCGTGAAACGCACCGTGAAGTGCCGTCGCCAGAAGCTGCCATCGGCATGGGTGAACAGCGCCTCGGTGCTCAGCAGATCGGCCCGGACGGTGAGCGTCGCCGAGCGCGGCCCATACGGTGACCCGGCCGATGCCAGCAGTGCGACGCCGTCGATCAGCGGCGCGAAGTACAGGGTCTCGCCCGTTTCGGCAGTCTGCATCGGACCATCGTCAATGCGCAGCCAGATCACCGGTCCGGGAATCTCGGCGCGAATGTCGAATTGGATGCCGAACGGCTTGGGCATTTGCACATCGAGGTCGGGATTGTCGACCGGCAGACGGATATCCTCCAGGGGCAGTGCGCCGTGCAGGCTGGCCGTGCCGTCATATCGGCCGATCCAGCCCGGCCGCAGACCAGGATGTGCGCCGGCACCGTTGGCGAGTGGGAGGAGAGCGCCGGCGCCGAGCAGAGTGCGACGGCGGATCACCGCGGCAGTGCTTCTTCGTGGGTCGCGAAATAGCGCCTGCCGATCCCCCGCTGGTTCTCGTAGATCGATCCCTGGTGGTCGGCCGGCGGCAGGGGCATGCGCACGGGTACCGGGGCGATGCGCGGCTCGATGGTCGGCTCGCCCAGCACTATGCGGCCGTTGAACTCGTCGAAATTGGCGACACCCATCAGCGGCCAGGCATCGGCGGCGGCGTATTCATGCAGCAGCAGGCGGCGCTGCCGATTGGAACGGTTGAGGGCAGAACCGTGCACCAGGCGCGCGTGGTGGATGGTCATCGAGCCGGAGGGTCCCACGAGCGGCACAGCAGCGGCAAAGTCCAGATCGCAGGCGCCGGGCGTGATGGCGCCGCAGAAGCGGCCGTCGGCGTGATGATCGAAAGTCGGTCCCCGATGGCTGCCCGGCACCACCATCAGCGGACCGTTGTCCTGGTCGCAGTCGTCGAGATAGATGCCGGTCGCCAGCACGTCGTCGTTGGTATGTGGGTAGAAGGCCCAGTCCTGATGCCACTCGACGGGCGACCCGTAGCCGGCCGACTTCATGTTGAGCTTGCCGCCGTGCAGTCGTATCGACGGTCCGATGAGCTGCGAAAGTACGTTGGTGATTTTTGGATCGCGCGCCAGGGCGCGGAAGAAGTCGTAGCGCTTGAAGATCGCGGGTTTGAGCCGCCGTACGCGCGGCAGCGCGGCGCTGTGGCTGAGCTCGAGGTCGTACAGTTCGTCATTGGCGCTCACGCCGCGCGCATCCGCGACGATGCGGTCGGTCAGGGCACGCAACTCGGAGAGCTGCGCGCCCTCGATCAGGCGAGGAAGCACCAGATAGCCGTCACGGCGATAGGTTTCGATCTGCCGGTCGCTGAGCATGCGAGACCATAGCACGGGCGGCCGCCTTGGCCGATAATCGCGTCATGGCGATACGTGCGCTTTTCCCGACTCTTGTCTTCAAGTCCGCTATCGATGTTCCGGACATGGCCAGATTCAACCAAGACCTTGCAGATGAGTGCCGCTCCCTGGCAGCCTCGGACGACGCAGGCCGGCGATGGTCGGCGGCGAACTATCTCGGCGGCTATACGTCGTATGGCTCGCTGGACCGCCTGCACCTGGTGTCGTCGCTGTTCGCGCGGCTGCGCCGGCGCATCGATCCGCATGTAAAGGCCTTTGCCCGTGCACTCCACTACGACCTGTCGGGCCGGACGCTGGCCATGACCGATTGCTGGGCCAACGTCATGCCGGCCGGTGTCGTGCATTCGCTGCACCTGCATCCGACGTCTTTCATCAGCGGCACCTATTACGTCGAGGTTCCGCGCGGTGCCGGCGCCCTCAAGTTCGAGGATCCCAGGCTGGGCCTCCATATGGCGGCGCCGCCGCGCCGGGCTGATGCGCCCGAAAGCTTTCACGCCTTCGTGAAGCTGCCCGCCGGCGCGGGCGACGTCGTTCTGTTCGAGAGCTGGCTGCGCCACGAGGTGCCGCCGGGCCGCTTCTCCGGAGAGCGCATCTCGATTAGCTTCAACTACGCCTGGGCTGACAAAGGGCGCCGCTGATGGAAGGTCACATGCGTGCTGTTCTCGTCCTCGTGGGTATGCTGGCGGCGAGCGGTACCGCTGCGGCCGACCAGGAACTGCCGATCTTCGATGCGCATATGCACTACAGCCATGACGCCTGGGAGGTGGTGCCGCCCAAACAGGTCGTCGAGATCCTGAAGAAGGCTGGCGTCAAGCGCGCGATGGTGTCGAGTTCGAACAACGAGGGCACCAGGATGCTGCAGGAGGCGGCACCTGCCGTCATCGTACCGGAGCTCAGGCCGTACCGTTCGCGCGGTGAGCTGTCGACGTGGGCTAGGGATCCGACCGTGATCCCGTTCATCGAGGAATTGCTTGCCAAGCGCAGGTATATGGCGATCGGCGAGTTCCATATCTACGGCGCCGACGCCGACCTGCCGAATGTTCGCAAGGTCGTCGCGCTGGCCAAGAAGCACGGGCTCTATCTGCATTCGCATTCGGATGCCGACGCGGTCGTTCGTCACTTCCAGCAGGACCCCTCGGCCCGCGTGCTGTGGGCGCATTCCGGCTTCGAAAGACCCGAGAAGATTCGCGAGATGCTGCGCCGTTATCCCACCCTATGGTGCGATCTGGCCTTTCTTACCTCGCACGCTTCCAACGGCAGGGTCGCGCCGGGTTGGCGCGAGCTCTTCGTGGAATTCCCCGACCGGTTTGTCGTCGGCACCGACACCTTCACGCCCGAACGGTGGCACTATGTGGTCGAGCATGCACGCTGGTCGCGCCAGTGGCTGTCGGATCTTCCGCCGGATGTGGCGCGCAAGATCGCTTACGAGAACGGCGATCGGCTGTTTGGCGGCATGCAATGAGATTTCAGGTCGCTTTGGTCACGGCGCTGCTGCTGCTGGCGACGCCGGCCTGGAGCAGTTGCCCGCTGGACCTCGGACGGGGAACCGGCTTGGTCGTGTTCTCCGACCACTACATCGTGGCGTTGCGTCCCGAGCCCTTGCGCATCGAGGTCGGTGAACCGTTTTCCCTGCTGCTCAATGTCTGCACGAAGACCGACCGGCCGGCCGAGCTGGTCGCCATCGACGCGCAGATGCCGGAGCACCGGCACGGCATGAACTACCGTCCCACCATCGTGTCGCTCGGGGAGGGGCGCTACCGGGTCGACGGCATGGTCTTCCACATGCCGGGCCGCTGGGAAATCTCGTTGGATGTGCGCGCCGGCGAGGAGAGCGAACGGCTCTCGCACGAATTCATCCTCAAGTGAAGGGCTGGCCTGCCGCGCTGGGCGTGCTGATGCTCCTCTTGTTCAGGGGCCTGCCGGCGTCGGCGCAAGAGCCGCCGCCATGGTCGGAAGAGGAGGTCCGCGCCATCGCCCGACACGGCCCCTGGCCGCAGCCGGTGCCGCGCGATCCATCCAATCGCATCGACGGCAGCAAGGCAGGGGCCGTGCTTGGCGAGCACCTGTTCAACGATCCGCGCCTGTCGGCGGACGGTCGTCTGAGCTGCGCCACCTGCCACGTCGCCGGGCGGGACTGGACCGACGGGCGCGCCAGGGCGACGGGGCAGGTGGAACTCGACCGCCGCACGATATCGCTGTGGAACGTAGCCTACGCCCATTGGTTCGGCTGGGACGGCGCCGGCGACTCGCTGTGGGCCCAGTCGATCCGCCCGATCATCGACGCACGCGAGATGGATGGTAGTGCTGCGCGCACGGCACGCCTTCTCCGCGAAGACGCAGCGCTGGCCTGCGGCTACGCGCGGGCATTCGGCGCGCCGCCCGGCGCCGACGACGAGAAGCTGCTGGTCGATGCGGCCAAGGCGCTGGCGGTGTTCCAGGCTACGCTGATCAGCCCGCGCACGGCCTTCGATTCCTTTCGTGATGCGCTTCTGGCCGGCGATCGGGATTCTGTGGCGCGCTATCCTGAGGCGGCGCAGCGCGGGCTCAGGATCTTCATTGCCGCCAACTGCTCGACCTGTCACTTCGGTCCGCGCTTCACCAACGGCGAGTTTGGCGATGTCGGCATTCCGTTCTTCGTGCGGCCCGGCGAGGTCGATCCGGGGCGTCTTGGCGGGATCGTGAAACTCGCCGAGAGCCCATTCAACCTTGTGGGCAGGCACAACGACGATCCGACACGCGCCAACGCGCTGCGCACGCGGCACGTCCAGCGACAGCACAGCAACTTCGGCGAGTTCCGTGTGCCCAGCCTGCGCCAGAGGGCCAATGGACCCTTCATGCACAACGGCCACCTGGCCACGCTCGAGGACGTGGTGAAGCACTATTCCGAGGTGAGCCCCGATCGGCTCCACAGCGATGCCCTGCCGCTCGTCAGGCCGCTCGGCCTGACGGCCACGCAGAGCGCAGACCTGGTGGCGTTCCTGCGCTCGCTCTCGGCGCCGGCGCCACCGCGGCCGGCGCCGCCGCCGCTTTGCCCCTGAGACGTCAGCGGAGGCGGGCCACCGCTGACTCCAGTATCCAGGCGGCCGCCGCGGCGTCGACGCGCTCGGCACGCTTGGCACGGCTCATGTCGTAGTCGTCGATCATGCCGCGCGTGACCGCAGCCGTGCTCAGGCGTTCGTCCTGGAAGAGGACGGGCAGGGCCGCCAGAGCGGCCGGGCCGTGGGCGGCGATGTTGGCCGCGAACTGCCGGACCGACTGGCAGCGTGGACCTTCGGTCCCGTCCATGTTCAGCGGCAGGCCGACGACGAGCGCCTTGATCTCGTGCCGGCGCGCCAGTTCGGCGAGGGCTGCCAGGTCGACCGCAAGCTTGCCGCGGCGCAGGGTCGTGATCGGCGTCGCCAGCATGCGCAGAGCATCGGTGGCGGCGATACCGATGGTCTTGGTGCCGACATCCAGTGCCATCAGTCGTCCGGCCGGCACGCGCTCCTTCAATTCGGCGAGATCGACGACGGGCATGTCAGGCGGCCTTTCCGTCGAGCCAGGCGATGGTGTCCTCGGCAACGCGCTGCCAGCCCGGTTGTCCAAGCACCCAGTGTCCCTGGTCGGGATATTCGACGTAGTCGGCGGTGTGGCGGAAGCGTCGGGCGGAGCGGCGCACCACGTCGGGCGGCGTGAGCTTGTCCTTCTCGGCCGCGACGAACAGGAGCGGCACGGTCATCAATCGCGGATCGATCGTGGTGGCATGCGCCGAGTCGAGCCATGGCAACCCGATTTCGAACAAGGCACGGCCGGAATCATGGACGAATCCTGCATGCTGCTCGGCGCCCTCACGCGGGTCCGTCGTGTTGAAGGTATGCGACAAGGCTTCGCCCAGCGTGGCGCGATGTGGCCGACGCCACCAGGCCCAAGTCATCTGAATACGGGCGAATGCCCGGAGGTTCGACGGCCGAAGTGCCAGAACACCCGCCGGAGGGGCTGGTGTCAGCACTACGCCGGCCCGCGCCAGGCCGCGTGCACAAAGCATCAGCGCCAGCAGCCCACCCATGGAGTGGCCGATCAGCACCGGCTTTTCAGGCAGTCTCTCGATCGTCGACTGCAGATCGTGTGCATAGTCGAGCAGACTGGTGCTGCCGAGCGCGGGATCCGGGGCGGAGGCCGAAGGCACATCGTGAAAGCGCAGTGCGGGGCAGGTCGTCTGCCAGCCGTGTTCTTCGAGGACGGCACGCCAGTTCCGCCAGACCTGCGGAGTGCCCCACATGCCGTGAATCAAAACTGCTAACTTCGCCATCGACAGAGTTATAAGGCGACAGGTCCCGGCGGTCGACACGGGGCCGATCAGGCGGGTTCCAGGCTCAACGGGAAGATCAGGTGACCGATACCTTCTACGCTCTGCTGGCGATCTCCATGGTGCTGCTGGTGGTGAGCCTGCTGGTGCCCGTCGCCGAGCGCTTTCGCTTGCCCCATACGGTGCTGCTGGCCCTCGCGGGCATGGCGCTGGGCTTTCTCGGCTCTTGGCTGGCTTCCAACGGCGTCAATCTGGGCGCCGTCGGCGATGCCTTCGTCGGCCTCGACAAGATCGAGGTCGGCGCCGACATGTTCCTGCCGCTGTTCCTCCCGCCGCTGCTCTTCACGGCAGGTCTCACGATCGACGTGCGACGACTGATGGACGAGGTGTCGGCCGTGCTGCTGATGGCCGTGATCGCGGTCGTGGTGTGCATCGCCTGCGTCGGCGGTGTCGTTCATATCGCGACGGGGGTCGACATCATCGTCTGCCTGCTGGTCGGCGCGATCGTCTCGACGACGGATCCGGCCGCCGTGATCGGCATCTTCCGCGACGTCGGCGCGCCGAAGCGTCTGTCGATCCTGGCCGAGGGCGAATCGCTGCTCAATGATGCCGTGGCCATCGCCGCCTTCGGTCTGTTCACGGCCATCCTGGTCAGCCGGTCGGTGCCGGATACCGCAGTCGACTCCTCTGCCAGCGGCGTCGTCGGCGTCTTCCTGCGAGAATTCCTGGGCGGGCTCCTGCTGGGATTCGCCCTGGCGCGGGCCACGATGTTCCTGCTGCCGCGTCTGGCCGAATCCGATGCCGCCATTGCTTCGGTGACGGTGGCGCTGGCCTATTTCTCGTTCGTGCTCGCCGACCGCTATCTGCACGTTTCCGGCGTGGTCGCCGTGGTCATGGCGGCCCTGACGGTCGCGGCCTACGGGCCGACGCACCTGCACCCCAATCAGTGGACGGCACTGCGCCGTCTGTGGGCGCAGCTGGAGTTCTGGGCGAGCTGCCTGATCTTCGTGCTGGCCTCGGGCCTGGCGGCGAACATTTTGACCCAGATCAGCTGGCTGTACCTGGTGTCGGTGCTCGCGGTCGCCGTCGGCGCCTTCCTGGCACGCAGCCTCGTCGTGTTCGGCATGCTGCCCGTGCTCGAGAAGGCCAAGCTCGTCCAGCCGGTCGATACCCGCTACAAGGTGATCCTTGTCTGGGGGGGCCTGCGGGGGGCTGTTACCATCGTGCTGGCCATGGTGGCCGGGGGGAACGAACAGCTTTCGGCCGAAACGCGCGAGTTCATCGCGTTGTCGGCGACCGCGTTCGTGCTTCTCACCCTGTTCGTGAATGCGACGACGCTCGGGCTGATCATGCATTTGCTCGGTCTCGACAAGCTGTCGCGGCTTGAACTCGCCCTGCGCGACCGCGTGCTCGCGCTGTCGCGTGCAGAGGTCGATCGCCATCTGCAGGAGATCATGCGTCAGCGGAATGCGCGGGGGGCGGCGATCGACGTCGATCCCGCATCGGCTGGCGACGCCGAGATCGCTTCGCCGCCGCCGGATCTCGCGCTCGACCTCGACGAGCGTGTTAAGGTCGGGCTCGTGACGCTGTGCACGCGCGAGAAGGAGCTCTATCTCGAGCAGTTCGAGCAGCAGACCCTGTCGCGCCGAATGGTGGCGATGCTCGCGGCCGATGCCGACCGGCTGACCGACAGCGTCCGCGACAAGGGTGCCGCCGGATATGCGGAGTGGCTGGAAGACATCTCGCGCCCCGACATGGGATTTCGCATCACGCTTTGGCTGCAGCGACGGCTGGGCTGGGATCGGCCGCTGACCAAGCAGCTTGCCGACCGTTTCGAGATTCTGATGGTGACTCAGAGCATGCTGAGTGAGCTCGAAGCCTTCAACATCAGCTCGATCGCCGATCTGCTGGGAAGCGATGCCGAGGCCGAACTGGCGGCGGTGATCGACAGACGGCAGGATGCGGTCGACAGCGCGCTGAAGGCGCTCTCGCTGCAGTATCCGGGCTACGCCGAATCGATCCGGACGCGCCAGCTGGAACGGGCCGCGATCCGCTTCGAATCCAAGGAATACAGCCGGCGCCTGCGCGAGGGGATTATCAGTCGTGAGGTCTACAACGACCTGATTGCAAGGCTGGCCGAGCGGCGCAACGCCATCAGCCGACGTCCGCCGCTCGATCTTGGCCTGGAACTGGCCAAGATGATCGAGCGGGTGCCGTTGTTCGAGGCACTCGATCGCGCCACGGTGGCCGAGGTTGCGCGGCGCCTGCGCGCCGTCGTGGCCCTGCCGGGGGAGAAGATCATCCGCACCGGCGGGCCGCCCGATTCGATGTACTTCATCGCCGCCGGAGAGGTGACGGTCAGCGGGTCATTCGGGCATGTCGTGCTGAAGGAGGGCGACTTCGTGGGCGAGATGGGCCTGCTCAGCTCGCGGCCGCGCAATGCCGACGTCACGGCCAACGGCTACTGCCATCTCCTGGTGCTTTATCGCAAGGATTTCAACGCGTTGCTGTCGAACCGCCCCGAGGTCCGGGCGCAGATCGAGGCCGTGGCGGCGAGCCGGAACACGGAAAGCACCGCCGAGGCGGCGGCCTCTTAGGCCGATCGCCGCGCAGGTCGGTTGCCCCTGCAGAACAAACCGGCTACCAACCGCGCCGACCAGATCGTGGAGCAAGAGGCAATGTCGCTCGACAGGGACACGGTGGCGCGCATCGCGCGTCTCGCCCGACTGAAGGTTCCGGAAGAGGAGCTGGCGCCGCTGGCCGGCGAGCTCTCGGGGATTCTCGCCTGGATCGAGCAATTGAACGAGGTCGATACCAAGGACGTCGAGCCGCTGTCGTCGGTTTCGGACGTGACCCTGCCCATGCGCGAGGACAAGGTGACCGACGGCGGCATCGCCGGAAAGATCCTGGCCAACGCGCCGGGCGGCGCGGTCTATATCGAACCGACGGACAGGAACGCCGGCGGCTTCTTCACCGTCCCCAAGGTGGTGGAGTAGGCAATGACGGCCCTGACCGATCTCACCCTGTCCGCGCTCAAGGCGGCGATGGACAAGAAGGAAGCGAGCGCCGTCGAGGTGACGGAAGCGCATCTGAAGAAGCTCGATGAGCATCGCGCGCTCAACGCCTTCATCACCGAGACGCCGGACCGTGCCCGGGAAATGGCCAAGGCTTCGGACGCGCGCCGCACCCGCGGCGAGGTGGGCCTGCTTGAAGGCGTGCCGCTTGCCATCAAGGATCTCTTCTGCACCGACGGTGTGCAGACGACGGCGGCGTCGCGCATCCTCGAAGGTTTCGTGCCGCCCTATGAAAGCACCGTGACCGCCAACCTGTGGAAGGCGGGTGCCGTCATGGTCGGGAAGACCAATCTCGACGAGTTCGCCATGGGCTCGTCGAACATGACGAGCTGCTTCGGCGGCGTCGAGAATCCCTGGAAGCGCAAGGGCGACAACCGCAAGCTGGTGCCGGGCGGTTCGTCGGGCGGCTCGGCGGCGGCCGTCGCCGCCTACATGGTGCCGGGCAGCACCGGCACCGACACCGGCGGGTCGATCCGCCAGCCGGCGTCCTTCTGCGGCATCGTCGGATTGAAGCCGACTTACGGCCGCTGTTCGCGCTGGGGCGTGGTGGCGTTCGCGAGCTCGCTCGACCAGCCAGGTCCGTTCGCGCGCACTGTCGAGGACAGCGCGCTGCTGCTGCAGGCGATGGCCGGTCACGATCCAAAGGATTCGACCTCGGCGCCTCTCGCCGTGCCGGACTTCGCCGCGGCCGCCCGCAATGCCGACATCAAGGGCCTGCGGGTGGGTATCCCCAAGGAGTACCGTATCGACGGCACGTCGCCCGAGATCGTGGCGTTGTGGGACAAGGGCACGGAGATGCTGAAGGCGGCGGGCGCGGTGCCGGTCGAGGTGTCGCTGCCGCACACCAAGTACGCCTTGCCGGCTTATTACATCGTCGCCCCTGCAGAGTGCTCCTCCAATCTGGCGCGCTATGACGGCGTGCGGTTCGGACTGCGGGTTCCCGGCAAGGACCTGATCGAGATGTACCAGAACACGCGTGGTGCGGGCTTCGGCAAGGAAGTGCGCCGGCGCATCATGATCGGCACCTACGTTCTGTCGGCCGGCTATTACGACGCCTATTACAAGAAGGCTCAGCAGGTGCGGGCGCTGATCGCGCGCGACTTCAGGCAGGCCTTCGAGAAGTGCGACGTGCTGCTGACGCCGACTGCACCCACGGCGGCCTTCGCTGCAGGCGACAAGATGGACGACCCGGTGACCATGTACCTGAACGACATGTTCACCATCCCGGCCTCGATGGCGGGCCTGCCCGGCATCTCGGTACCGGCGGGGATGGACAAGGACGGTCTGCCGCTGGGGCTGCAGATCATCGGTCGTGCCTTCGACGAGGAGACGATGCTGCGCGCCGCGGCGGCGCTGGAGAAGGCCGCGGCGTTCGACCAGCGGCCGGCGGGGTATTAGTCGGCTGGCTGAGTTGGCGCCCGGTCTACAGGCGCGCGCTCGTCCGCCGGCACGGGCGATCAAGGTCCCACGGGGCATGACGGGTCCGGCTGTTTCCAGCTGGACCCGCCAAGTCTAGTCGCCCTTGATGTCGTTGTCCTTGATGACCTTGAACCAGCGGTCCTGTTCAGCCTTCTGGTAGGCGGCGAACTCGGCCGGCGAACTGGTCAGGATCTCCATGTTGAACTGGTCGATGAACTTCTGTGTCACATCCGGGGAGCGCACCGCCTTGGTGATCTCGGCATGCATGCGGTCGATGATCGGCTGGG
>QFCS01002197.1_pt1 | contig 10971 bp, 8 predicted proteins | sample 3576561 | NCBI WGS metagenome assembly QFCS01 | reverse complement strand
GTCGAGCAGCATCTTCCAGCCATCGCGCAGGCCGAGATCGGCGGCGAGAAAATCGATCCCGTCCTCCGTGGGTGGTGCCTTGATGTCGCTGCCCAGGACCGTGGCACCTTCCGCCATCAGCGCCTTGGCGATGCCGCGGCCGATGCCGCCGGCACAGCCGGTAACCAGAGCGCGCTCGCCCTCGAGAAGTTTCAAGCTCATGCACGGCATGCTAGCAGGTGGGGAGAAAGGGGAAAGCGGTGTCCAAGACGCGGTTGGACGTGGCACTGGTCGAGCGCGGGTTGGCGGAAACGCGGGCTGCCGCGCAGAGACTGGTTATGGCCGGCGTGGTGTTTTCAGGCGAACGTCGTCTCGACAAGGCCGGCCTCGGCGTCGGTGAAGAGACGCCGCTGGAGGTGCGTGGCCAGCCACATCCCTATGTGTCGCGCGGAGGGTTGAAGCTCGAGAAGGCGCTCGACCATTTTGCGATCCCGGTTGCGGCGCGGATTGCCCTTGATGTCGGCGCGTCGACCGGCGGCTTCACCGACTGCCTGCTCCAGCGCGGCGCTGCCAAGGTCTATGCTGTCGATGTCGGCACCAACCAACTCGCCTGGAAGCTGCGCAGCGATCCCAGGGTCATCTCGATGGAGAAGACGAACATCCGCGACATCACGCGGCTGCAGATCCTCGAGCCGGTCGACCTCGTCGTCTGTGATGCATCCTTCATCGGCCTGCGCACCGCCTTGCCGGCGGCGCTGGCGCTGGCTGCGCCCGGGGCATATCTGGTCGCCCTGATCAAGCCGCAGTTCGAGGTCGGCAAAGGCAGGGTAGGAAAGGGCGGCATCGTCCGTGATCCGGCCTTGCATGAGGAGGTCTGCGCCACGATCGCGGCCTGGCTGGCGGCGCAGCCTGGCTGGCGGGTGATCGGCGTCACCGACAGCCCCATCGAAGGCGCAGAGGGCAACAAGGAGTTCCTTGTAGCGGCCGTCCTCTCGCCCTGAGCACGACCCAGGAAGACATGACCTGGAGCGGGATGGGCGACCACGCGCTAACGCACGGCTAGGCTTACTCTGAACTTGTTGTTGTCCGCCAGTGTCTCGAACGAAGCGAAATTCGCCTTGAGCTGCGGCTCGTACGGCAGGCCGCGATTGGCGACCATGTAGAAGCGGCCGCCAGGCCGAAGCGCGCGCGATGCGGCGGAGATGACGCTCTGGCCGAGCCCCGGCTCGGCAGCGCGGCCGGCGTGAAAGGGCGGGTTGCAGACGATGGTATCGTAGCTTGCGGGAGCGGGCTCCTGCGTTAGATCGAGCCAGTGGAAGATGGCCCGCCGATCGACGACGTTGGCGCGTGCCGCTTCGATGGCACGGTATTCGGCGTCGATGAGGTCGATGCTGGTTACGGCAGGCGACCGACTCAGAATCTCGCGTGCGAGATAGCCCCAACCGCAGCCGAAATCGGCGACGTGGCCTGCGAGGTCGTCGGGCAGGTGGCGGGCGAGCAGGGCAGAGCCATCGTCGATGCGATCCCACGAGAAGATGCCGGGCTGGCTGAGCCACGAGCCGTCACCGACGCGCTTCAGTGAAGCAAGGTCGCACCAGTAGTCGGGCGGCTGACGCTCGCTGCGCTCAAGCCAGAAGACCCGGCAATGGTACTTCGAGAGCGAGCCGGCGAGGCCGATCGCCTTGCCGGCATGCCTTTCCAGACTTGCCGCGCCATCATCGTTGGCGCCGGCGCAGACGAGGGTGCCGTTGCTGTCCAGCAGGGTCCACGCTCGCGCGATGTTCGCGAAATTTTCCTCCTTGTGCTTGGTCAGCAGGATCTGACCAAGCCGCCAGCTGCCGCCCGTAATGCGCGGCGACACGGACCAGCCGGCCTTCTGCAGTCGCAGGAACTCCGGTCGGAACGACTGCTCCGCGTCAACGTCGCGGAAAGGTCCCAACTCGGCGCGCAGGAAGAACGCGCGCTCCGGCAGTAGAATGCCCGTTTCGAAGGCGTGAGCGAGCGCACGGCCTGCTTGGCTCATGAGAGCTCCACACTCTCGACGGCGAGGTCTACGGAACGAGGACCGCGCGCCCCATGATCAGGCCTTTGCGCAGGTCTTGCAGGGTGGCGTCCGCTTCGTCGAGCTTGCGCTTCACGACGGGTACCGGCGTCACCTTGCCGGAGGTCGCGAGGTCCATCATCTCCTTCATTTCTCCGGGGGTGCCGGTAACGGAGCCCATGATCTGGCAGCCGGTGAAGGCGAACATCGGCAGAGGCAGGCTGAAGGTGCCGCCGAACAGGCCGACGATGACAAGCCGGCCACCTCGGCCGAGCGCGCGGATGCCGAACTGCGCGGAGGCCTCGGCGCCGACGAAGTCGATGGCCGCGCCGACGCCTGTGCCGCCGGTCAGCTCCATGATCTGCTTGCGGGCTTCCTTGTCTCGCGGGTCAACCGCGGCGCAGGCGCCGTTCTCCAGCGCCAGCTTGCGCTTGCCTTCGTCGATGTCGGCAACGATCGGCTCGCGGCCCAGGACGGACTTCGCGAAGCGCACCCCCATCAACCCGACGCCACCGGCGCCGATCACCAGGATCGGCTTGCCGGCATCGTTGCCGACCGCCTTCTTGACGGCACTGAAGGCCGTGATGCCGGAGCAGGCGTAGAGGCAGGCCAGCTCGGTCGGCAGGTTGCCGTAGGGGTAGAGGTATTTTGCATGTGGCACCATCACATGGTCGGCATAGCCGCCATCCTTGTTCACGCCGAGCGCTCGCGGTGCCGCGCAGAGGTTCTCGCTGCCAGTCTCGCAGTACCAGCACTTTCCACAGCCGATCCAAGGATAGACCACCGCTTTGTCGCCGACCTTGACACCCTTGGCCTCGGGGCCAAGTGCTGCGACCTCGCCGACGATCTCGTGGCCCATGGTGCGCGGCGGCGCCATCGTCTTCTCGGTTGAATACTTGTTGCCGCCGCCCATGTCGAAATAACCTTCCCACAGATGGACGTCGCTGTGGCAGACGCCTGCCGCGGTGATACGCACCAGCACCTCGGTGCCCTGCGGGGAGGGATTGGGCTCCTCGACCTTCTGCAGCGGCTTTCCGAACTCGACGACCTTGTAGCTCTTCATGGGCTTTCTCCCGTTTCTTGCGGGCTGGAGCATAGAGCATCCGGCGTTTTTTTTGGGGTGTTACTTGTTCGCAATCAGGAAATGATCGGAAAGAAAAGAAGCCGCACACTCTGGAGACTCATGGGGCCTGTGCAAGGAAGGATCTTCCCCTTCATCGCCTGACGGTACGCCTGGAAGATGCCGAACATCGCCCGATCGAATGACCGAGCAGCCAGGTAGCTTGGACATCTTCGAAAGTTTCGAAATTTTCGAAAAATCGTTTACACCAATGCCGCCATGGCCCAACATTGCGGCCAATGACGCGCGAATAAGAGCGCGCCGCCGTGGAGGGAACGATGAACCAGGGGATGGGTGCGTGGCGCCGCCGCCGTGTGTTGGCGGGTATCGTCGGAGCGGGGGTAGCGCTGGCGTCGCCAGCGATCCTGCGTGCGGCACCGTCGGGCAAGCCGGTACGGGTGGGCGGGACGCTGTCGCTCACCGGCTTCCTCGCCCAGACGGCGATCATCCACAAGATCGCAGCCGAGATCATGGTCGAGGAGATCAACGGCCGTGAGGGCTTCCTCGGGCGCCCGGTCGAGTATCTGCTGCTCGACGACCAGTCCAAGCCGGACGTGGCGCGCAGCCTCTACGAAAAGCTGATCACCGTCGACAAGGTCGACCTGATCATGGGGCCTTATGCGACAGCGCCGATCCTTGCCGCGATGGGCGTGGCGCAGCGCTATGGCAAGTTGATCATCCAGAGCAGCATGGGCATTCCCAAGCTGCAGACCTACGAGATGGCCTTCCCGGCGACGCCATTCGGGCCACAGCCTGACAAGAGTTATCCGAACGTGATCCTGGACGCGATGGCGAGCTTGTCGACGCCGCCCAGGAACATGGTCGTGCTCACCAGCAAGTTCCCGTCGGCGCAGTTCATGGCGCAGGGCATGCGGACGGAAGCCGAGAAGCGCGGCGTCAAGGTGCCGCTCTATCTTGAGTATGAATCGGGCAATCGGGACTTCGGTGCCATCGCGGCGCGCGTCAAGGAAGCCAATGCCGACTTCCTCTGGGTCGGTTCGCTGGGCCTGGAAAGCAACCAGATCCTCGAGGCGCTGCGCAAGCTCGACTACCGGCCGAAGAACTCGTTCCACCTCTACCCGGCCCCCGGGCCGCTGGCACTCTCGCCTGACGGCAACCTCGTCTGGTCGTCGACCTTCCTCGAGCCCGATGAGCCCTTCATGAGCCGGCCTGGCATGAAGAAGATCGCCCAGCTCTACAAGGAGCGGGCGACGAAGGCGAACCTGCCCTATCCGATCATCGACGCGCAGGCGGCAGGCATGGTCGCCTCGTGGCAGATCCTCGAGCAGGGCGTGAACGGTGCCAAGAGTCTGGAAGACAAGCAGATCGCCGCCTGGCTGAAGAAGAGCGTGGTGACCACCGTCTACGGTCCGACGAAGTTCGACGGCCTCTACAATCATGGGGCGCCGGCCCAGCTCATCCGGCAGGTCCAGAACAAGGAATGGAAAGTGGTCTGGCCAAAGGAGTTCGCTGCTCCCGGCGTCAAGCTGCTGAGCGCGTGAGGCATATGCGTCGGCGTTCCATTTCGTCTCTCCAGCCTCGCTGGAGAGCGAAGAGCGTAGTTTAGCGATGCCCAGCGCAACACTTCTCGGCCAGGCGCTGATCTCCGGCGTGCTGGCGGGCGGCATGTACGGTTTGCTCGCGCTCGGTCTCAGTCTGAGCTGGGGCCTGCTGAGGTTGGTCAATCTCAGCCACTTCGCGCTGGCCTTCCTCGCCGCCTATTTCACCTACGAGCTGGGTACCACCTACCATGTCGCGCCGTGGTGGGCGGCGGCGCTGGTCGTGCCGGCCATGTTCGTGATCGGGCTGGCGCAACACTGGCTGTTCGACCGTTTCAAGGTCAACGAACTGGCCTCGCTGCTGATCACCTTCAGTTTCGCCGTGATCCTGGAGGTCCTGATCCAGCTCTACTGGACTGCCGACTACCGCCGCTTCGAGACGCACTATTCGGCGCTGTCGATCAAGGCGGGGCCGTTCTTCATCCCCGTGCTCGAACTCGTGCTGTGCCTGGTTGCCGGCCTGCTGTCCTGGGGGACCTGGCTGTGGCTGCGCAAGACCTATGTTGGCAAGGCACTGCGCGCGTCCGCCGAGGATGCCGATATTGCCGCAGCCTACGGCGTCGATCACAAGAAGCTCGCCTACCTGCTCTCGGGCATGGGAGCGGCCTATGCTGGCGTGGCCGGCAGTTTCATTGCGCTGATCGCGACCCTGGCGCCGGCACAGATCTGGGCTTGGCTGGGTGTGGTGTTCGCGGTGGTCATCATCGGGCGTCTGGGCAATCCCCTGGGGGCGCTGCTCGCTGGCATGCTGATCGGCGCCAGCGAATCCATTGCCATGGCGGTCTTCAGTCCCGCCTGGGCGCCGGTCGTGTCCTTTTCGGTCCTGATCGCGATCCTGCTGTGGGATCCGGAGTGGCTATGAATCCGGCGCGCGACATTCCGAAGGTCGTGGCGGCGCTGGCCGTCGCTGCGCTCGCCTTCCTGCCGGCGGCGAAGATGCCGGCCTTCTACGAATCGTTCTTCTATCTCGTCTTCTTCTGGGTCTCCCTGTCAACGAGCTGGACACTGCTGAGCGGCTTCGCGGGATATTTCAGCTTGGGACACGCGGCCTTCTTCGGTGTCGGCATGTACACGACGGCGGCGCTGACGACGAAGCTCGGCGTGCCGTTCCTGCTGACGATCCCGCTCGGCGCGGCCCTCGCCGCGCTGCTGGCGGCCGGTATCGGCGCGGTCGTGTTCCGGCTGCGTCGGCTGCGCGGAGAACTGTTCGCGCTGCTCACGCTCGCCGTCACCTTCGTGATTGCCACGATCATCCTCAATACGCCGATCGACGGCGGTGGCGGGGTGTTCATGAGCGCAGTGCCGCTGCCGGCGCTGATGCCAACGCCGACGGCCACGATCTACATCCTGGGCTTCGCCCTGTGCGTGATCACTCTGGCCACAGCCTGGTGGGTCGCGCACTCGCGGCTGGGCATGGGGCTGTTCGCGATCCACGACGACGAGGACGTGGCGGAGGTCAAGGGCGTACCGACCTTTCGCTACAAGATCACGGCGTTCGCCCTGTCCGGCGGGATCGCCGGAGCGGTCGGCAGCATTCACGCGATGTATGTCGGCTTTCTCACCGTCGCCGGCACGTTCGAGCTCTCGGTCCCTCTATTCGTCGTGTTGATGAGCGTGCTGGGCGGTGCTCGGCACTGGCTCGGACCGGCAATCGGGGCGACCTTCATCACGGCCTTGCTCTACGCCTTCATCAGCGGCGGCGAGGCGATCATGGGTCGCGCCGTTGTCGGTCTGGTGCTGATCGTTGCCATCCTGTGGTTGCCGGAAGGCGTCATTCCCGCCTTGCAGAAGTGGCGCAAGCGCCGGCGCCTGGCGGCGGTCGGTGGCGAGCCGCGCGCGGAGGTCGTTCCGGTCGTTCCGACGACGCCGCCGGCCATCGGGCAGCGCAACCTCCTCGAGGTGCGTGGCGTCACCAAGCGGTTCGGCGGCTTGCAGGCGCTCGCCGGTATCGATCTGGAAGTGCGCGAAGGGGAGATATTTGGGCTGGTCGGACCGAACGGCTCCGGAAAGACGACGCTGATCAACGTCATCTCGGGATTCTATCCTCTGACCGATGGGACCATCACGGTCGATGGTATCGAGATCGGCCGCGTGCCGGCGCACGACATCGCTCGTCGGGGCGTCGCCCGGACCTACCAGATCCCGCGGCCCTTCGCGAACATGACGGTACTCGAGAACGTCACACTTTGTGCGACGTTCGGCGGTCCGGCACGGTCGAAGGCTGAGATCCATGAAGAGTCGCTGCACTGGCTCGGCTTTACCGGACTCGCGGGCAAGGAGGAGGCGTTACCTGCCGAGTTGAATCTGCACGAGTGCAAGTTTCTCGAATTGGCACGCGCGCTGGCGGCTCGGCCGAGGTTGCTGCTGCTTGACGAGGTGCTGTCGGGGCTCAATCCGGCAGAAGTCGACAACGCCATTCGTCTGGTTCGCGCCATTCGTGCCCAAGGAGCAACCATCGTCTTTGTCGAGCATCTGATGCGTGCCGTGGTGGAACTGTCGGACCGCGTCGCCGTGCTGAACGAAGGCAAGCTGTTCGCACTGGGTGCGCCACGCGAGGTCATGCGCGATCCGCGCGTCGTCAGCATCTATCTGGGCAAAGCCTATGCTGCTTGAGGCGCGCGACCTGCAGATCGGCTACGGCGACGCGACGGCGATCTGGGATGTCTCCCTGAACGTCGATGCCGGAGAGATCGTTTCGGTGATCGGTCCCAACGGCGCCGGGAAGACGACGCTGATCAACGCCGTCGCAGGCATGCTGCGTTGCCGGCGCGGCGAGCTGCGCCTTGACGGCGTGGACATGACGCGAGTCCGTGCCTACGACTATTGTCGCCATGGCATCGCGCTGGTGCCGGAAGGACGGCGGCTGTTCACCAAGATGTCGGTCGAGGAGAACCTCGAACTCGGCTGCTACCTCGCGGCGGCGCGCTTGTATCGTCAGGTATCGCTGGATCATGTCTACGATCTTTTCCCGATCCTGCGCGACAAGCGCCGGCAACCCGCCGGCGAACTATCGGGCGGCCAGCAGCAGATGGTAGCGATCGGGCGGGCATTGATGGCGCGGCCGCGCATCGTGCTGTTCGACGAGCCGTCATTGGGCTTGGCGCCGACCATCGTCGACGACATGTTCGACATCATCGTGCGGGTACGGGAACAGGGAGTAGCCGTCCTGCTGGTCGAGCAGAACGTATTGAAGGCGCTCGAGGTCGCCGACCGAGCCTACGTGCTGGAGCAGGGTCGCATCGTCGGGACCGGCCTGCCAGCCGACCTGGTCGGGCAGCCGCACATACGCGAAGCGTATCTCGGCATTTGAGAAAGGCGTTTTGGGGGCGACATGGCGAAAATCCTGATGATGCCGAAAATCGCAGGCGCCCGCAGGAGAGGACAGAACCGATGAAGCCGCCACCCGTCGGCCGACCGAACGACGCTTCGGCTGAAACCGAGGCCGCAGACGGCGGTTTCGCGGCGTGGCGAGGGCGGCTCGTCCATATCGTCAACCAGCCCTAAAGTGGCGTGCGTACAAGGGGAGTCCCATGAGCAAATACGGTATCGGTCAGCCGGTCCTGCGCTTCGAAGATCCGCGCCTGCTGCGCGGACAGGGGCGTTTCGTCAACGACCTCAATCTACCCGGGCAGGCTCACGCCATATTCGTGCGCTCGCCACATGCGCATGCCAGGATCCGCTCGATCGACGTCGAGGCGGCGAAGCAGGCGCCGGGCGTGGCCGCCATTCTGACTGGCCACGATGTCGTAGCCGACGGGCTCGGCATGCCCAAGGCAAACATGCCGCGCAAGCGGCCTGACGGGAAACCGATGTTCGCTCCGCAGCGGCCGGCTCTGGTCACCGAGCGCGTGCGTTATGTCGGCGATCCGGTCGTCATGGTGGTGGCCGATACACTGGCGCAGGCGAAGGATGCCGCGGAGCTGGTAGCGATCGACTATGAGCCGCTGCCGTCGGTGACCGCCACGGAGGACACGGTCAGGCCGGGCGCGCCGGCAGTCTGGGACGAATGCCCGGACAACATCTCCAACAACGTCGAGCGCGGCAACAAGGCGGCGACGGAGGAGGCCTTCAAATCGGCGGCGAAGGTGGTCAGGCGACGTTATGTCATCAGCCGCGTGCACGCCCAGTACATGGAACCACGCGGCACCCTTGCAACCTACGACGAGGGTGAGGATCGCATGATCCTCTACGCTGACGTTCAGTACCCGCACCGTGTCCGCAACATGCTGGCGCAGAACGTCTTCAAGGTGCCTGAGAGCAAGATGCGGGTTATCGCCCAAGATGTCGGCGGCGGCTTCGGGACCAAGGGCTGGCAATATGTCGAGCATCGGCTGACGCTCTGGGCAGCGCGCAAGCTGCGGCGGCCAGTCAAGTGGACCTGCGAGCGCAGCGAGGCCGTGATGGCCGACGAGCACGGTCGCGACAATATCGGCGAAATCGAGCTTGCGCTCGACAAGGACAACAGGTTCCTGGCGCTCCGGCTCGACATGCTCGCCAACATCGGCGCCTATGTCGGCTCAGACCGCAACCTGCTGTCGCCGTTCGGCATGATCGGCACTGTGCTGGGCGTCTATCTGATCCCGAAGGCCTACATCAACGTCGTGGGCGTGCTGTCGAACACCAATCCGACGGCGCCGTATCGCGGCGCTGGCCGCCCAGAGGCGATCTACCTGATCGAGCGGCTGATCGACGATGCGGCACGCGAACTCGGGGTTGATCGCATCGAGTTGCGGCGGAAAAACATGCTCCCCGAGTCCATGCTGCCCTACCAGAGTCCGGTGGGGCCGTTCTACGATTGCGGGCAGTTCGAGAAGAACCTCGACATGGCACTGACCCTGGCGGACGTGGCGGGGTTCGCCGCGCGGCAAGCCGAGTCTGGGAAGCTGGGCCGACTGCGCGGTCTCGGAGTGGTCAACGCGATTGAACAGGCGGCCGGCACGGCGCAGCCCGAATATGCCGAGATCCGTTTCAATCCGAGCGGCACGGCGGCATTGCTGATGGGCACCAAGGCCCAGGGGCAGGGCCATGAAACGATGTTCAAGCAGATACTCAATGAGCGGCTGGGCATCGACCCTGCCGACGTGCAGTTCATCGATGGCGACACCGACCGCGTGGCCTTCGGCATGGGCACCAACGGTTCACGGTCGACGGTTCTGGGAGGCTCGGCGCTTTTCCTCGCGGCCGACAAGGTGATCGAGAAGGGCAAGAGACTCGCCGGCCATCTGCTGGAAGCAGGCGAGCAGGACATCGAATTCCGGGAAGGTACATTCACAGTCAAGGGAACGGACAGGAAGGTATCGCTGAAGCAGGTGGCGCTGGCAGCGTTCAATCCTGCGAAATGGCCCAAGGGTTTCGAGGGGGGACTGTACGAGAATGCCACCTATCTCGGGCAGAAGGACACCTTCCCCAACGGTTGCCACATCTGCGAGGTCGAAGTGGATCCCGACACAGGTGAAGTCAGGCTCGACCGCTATGCGGTGGTCGACGATGTGGGCACGGTGATGAATCCGATCGGTCTGAAGGGCCAGATCCATGGAGGCGTCGCCCAAGGCGTTGGCCAGATCCTCGGCGAGCAGGTCGTCTGGGACAGGGAGAGCGGGCAACTGCTCACGGCGAGCTTCCTCGACTACACCATGCCCCGCGCCGACATGATGTGCAGCATGGAGGTCAAGAGCAATCCGGTTCCGACGCAATACAACCCGCTGGGCGCAAAAGGCGCCGGTGAGGCGGGCACTGTCGGCGCCATGCCCGTGGTGATGAATGCCATCATGGACGCGCTGGCGCCGCTCGGCGTCGGCGACGTGCCCATGCCCGCGACGCCGTTGAATGTATGGCAGGCGATCCAGCAGGCCAGGAAAGTAGGGGAGTGAAATGAGCGTACTCGAAGGTCCGCGGCGTGAGATTCGCCGCGTCGTATGGAATGGCAGCGAGCATTGGACCGAATTCAAGGACGGCCGCGTCGTCTTCGCCGACGGCCGCAGCTGCGGCGAGGACGAGGTCGTGCATTTGCCGCCGTGCAACCCGACCAAGATCATCTGTGTGCACGTGAACTATATTTCTCGCTACTACGAGTTCAACAACAGCCGCACGCCGCCCAAGTCCCCGACCTACTTTCAGAAGCCTCTTACCGCGCTCAACGCCCACAAGGGCGAGCTGATCCGGCCGCAGGGCTACAAGTACGTGAACTACGAAGGCGAGATGGCCATCGTGTTCGGCAGGGTGACGCGCAATGTGACGCGCGAGGAGGCCTGGGACTGCATCGCCGGCTTTGC
>QFCS01002440.1_pt1 | contig 10978 bp, 11 predicted proteins | sample 3576561 | NCBI WGS metagenome assembly QFCS01 | reverse complement strand
GCACCGCCCGCCCCTGCCGTCCAGGCGCTAATCGTCCCGCTCACCCTCCTGATCTCGATCCTCGCCGGCAGGACGCTCGGCGAGCTCGCCCAGCGCCTGCCCACTGCCGGGGCGATCGTGCGGGCCATGCCGAACCTGCCGGCCTCGGTGCAGCGCGGCGTCACCGCCGCCGCCGCCGGCCGCGGCGTCAGCGCCGCCCAGCGGGAGATGGCCGACGCGCTGCTCGGCAGCATCGGCAAGGTCGAATGGTTGGCCGATGAGGGGCTGATCGACGCCGTCACCGCGGTCTCGGGTTCCGGCCCGGCCTATGTCTTCCATCTGGTCGAGGCGCTCGCCGCCGCGGGTGCGGCCGCCGGCCTGCCGGCCGATCTGGCGGGGCGGCTGGCGCGGGCGACGGTCGAGGGCGCCGGCGAAATGCTGTTCCAGTCGGATCTGGCGCCGGGAACGCTGCGCCAGAACGTGACTTCACCCGGCGGCACGACCGCCGCGGCGCTCGAAGTGCTGATGGCCGAGGACGGCATGCCGCTGCTGATGCGGCGCGCCGTTGCTGCCGCCAAACGTCGCGCCGAAGAGCTTTCCGGCTGAGCGGCCTTTCAACCGGCGCCCGCGAGGCCTAGATTCAAGGTATCAGCAGGCGACAGGAGAAACCGATGGCACGCAAGCCCGCTTCCCCCAAAGCCGAGCCGGCTGCCGCGAAACCGGCGGCCCCGAAGCCCGATCCGCGCCGCGCCGTGGTCGATGCGCTGTTCCGGCTTGCGGCGAACCGCTCCTGGGACGAGATCGAACTGCCCGAGATCGCCCGTGAAGCCGGGCTCTCCCTTGCCGAGATGCGTGGCCTGTTCCCCTCGAAGCTCGCCATTCTCGGCGGGCTCGGGCGCATCGCCGACGACGCGGTGCTGGCGGGGAACTCGGACGATCTGATGGAGGAAAGCTACAAGGAGCGCGTCTTCGATCTGGTGATGCGCCGGCTCGACGCGCTGGCGCCTTACAAGGCCGGGCTGCGCGCCGTGATGCCGGCGCTGCGCCGCGACCCGATGGCGCTGGCGGCTCTCGGCCGCAACGCCGTGAATTCCTGGCGTTACATGCTGGCCTCCGCGGGCATCCCGACCGAGGACAGTCTCGGCGGCGTCAGGGTACGCGGCGCCGTGCTGCTGATGAGCCGCGTCGCCGAGACCTGGCTCGAGGATGACGAGCCGGAGCTGTCGCGGACCATGGCGAAGCTCGACCGCGAGCTGAAATCTGCCGGCCGGATCATGGCGCGTGTCGAGGATGTGCACCGGCTGACGGCGCCGCTGCGCGGCCTTGCGCGGGCGCTGTGCGGCGGCAGGCGGGAGAGCCGCCGCGAGCGGCTGCGCAACGAGGATGGTGACGGTTACGCGGCGGCGATCTGAGGCGCCGCGCCGAGCGGCCGGGATCGTGGCCAAACCGTGGCAGCGTTAAGCGGCCTTTAGCGATTTCTCGCAACTGTGCGGACCTCACCTTCGAGGTCCGCCAATGTCATTTCTGAAGAAGATCGCCTCCCTGTCGATCGGCCGCTCGTTTGGGCTGGTCGCGATCCTGGCCGCCGGTATCGGCGTCGCCAGCGTTGCCGTGACGCTGAACCAGGCCCGCATCGACATGATGGACCTGAAGCGTTCGGAGGTGAAGGACATCGTAGAGGCGGCCGCTTCGACCGTGAACGCCTATGTGGCACGGGTTGAGAAGGGCGAGCTCAAGGAGGCCGAGGCTCAGAAGCTGGCGCTCGACGCCATTGCCAATGCCCGCTTCGACAACGGCAACTACCTGTTCGTGGTGCGCTTCGACGGCGTCAACATCGCCCATGCCAGCCCGAACCTTGTCGGCACGGACATGATGGCGTTCAAGGACGCCAATGGCCGGTTCTTCGTCAAGGACATGGTCGAGCTCGGCAAGACCAAGGGCTCCGGCTTCGTCGACTATTTCTGGCTGAGGAGCGGCGACAAGCAGCCCTCGCTGAAGATTTCCTATGTCGCGGCCGTGCCGAAATGGCAGTGGGCGATCGGAACCGGCATGCATGCCGACAGCGTCGATGTGGCCTTCGCCGGGCTGGTTCAGGACGTCGCCATCGTGCTCGTGCCGCTCGCGCTGCTGATGTTCGGGCTGGTCTTCTATCTGAGCCGCCGTGCTTCGCGCATGCTCGCCGGGCTCTCGGAGAACATGGGCGCGCTCGCCGCCGGCGATCTCCGGGTCGCCATCGACCATCAGGAACGTCAGGACGAGGTCGGCAACATGGCGCGTGCGCTGGTCGTCTTCCGCGATGCCGCCCTGGCGAAGCAGCAGGTCGAGGCCGAGAAGGCCCAGGCCGAAGCCGAAGCGAGCGATCAGCGCCGCGCTGCCGATACGCAGCGCAACCTGAACGAGGCGCAGCGCAGCGAGGAGGCGCAGAAGCAAGCCGTTGTCGTCGAGGCGCTCGGCGCGGGTCTCGAGCATCTGACCGCAGGCGATCTGACCTATCGTATCGATGCCGTCTTCAGCGGCGAGTACGCCAAGCTGAAGCAGGACTTCAACACGGCCATCGCCCATCTCGAAGAGACGATGCGCCAGATTGCGACCAACACCGAGAGCATGAAGGCCGGCGCCGGCGAGATCAGCCAGGCGGCCGACGATCTCGCCAGCCGCACCGAGCAGCAGGCCTCCTCGGTGGAGGAGACCGCGACCGCGCTCGACCAGCTCACCGCGACGGTGCGCCAGACCGCCGAGGGCGCCCGGCAGGCCAGCCAGGCGACCACCCAGGTCAAGGGCGAGGCCGAGCAGTCTGGCCAGATCGTCCGCGAGGCGGTCGCCGCCATGGGCGGCATCGAGAAGTCCTCCGAGGAGATCTCGCAGATCGTCGGCGTGATCGACGAGATCGCCTTCCAGACCAATCTGCTGGCGCTCAATGCCAGCGTCGAGGCGGCCCGCGCCGGCGATGCCGGCAAGGGTTTTGCCGTCGTCGCCTCCGAGGTGCGTGCGCTCGCCCAGCGTTCGGCCGATGCCGCCAAGGAGATCAAGGGGCTGATCACCGCCTCCACGATCGAGGTCGAGAAGGGCGTGGCGCTGGTCGGCCAGACCGGCAAGGCGCTCGAGCGCATGTCCGGCGAGATCACCCGTGCCACCTCGCTCGTCGCCGAGATCGCCTCGGCTGCCGGGGAGCAGGCGACGGGGCTGCAGGAGGTCAACACCGCCGTCAACGAGATGGACCAGGCGACGCAGCAGAACGCGGCGATGGCCGAGCAGTCGACTGCCGCCTCGCAGGCGCTGGCGCAGGAGGCCGACCGCCTCGCCGCCCTGGTCTCGCGCTTCAAGCTTGGCGGCGACGTGACCGCGCTGAAAGCCATGGCCGCCCGGATGGCGCAGGTCGCGAACGCCTCAGCCGCTCCCGCGTCGCGCCCGGCGCGCGCCGCCGCCCCGGTCGCCAGCAATGGCCATGCGGCGCCACGCAAGCCGGTTCTCGCCAGCAATGATCGCGGCTGGGAGGAGTTTTGAGCGTGTCTTCCGCGCCCGCCGCGCCGATCGGCTTTGAGGACTTCCTCAAGGTCGATATCCGGGTCGGCACCATCGTCGAGGCCGAGCCCTATCCCGAGGCGCGCAAGCCTTCGATCAAGCTCGTCATCGACTTCGGCGGCACGATCGGCCGCAAGAAGTCCTCGGCGCAGATCACCCGGCATTACCGGCCCGAGGACCTCCCGGGCCGGCAGGTGCTGGCGGTGGTGAACTTCCCGCCGCGCCAGATCGGCAAGTTCATGTCGGAAGTGCTGACCCTCGGCATTCCCGATGGTGATGGCGAGGTGGTGCTGATCGCTCCGGGGCTTTCGGTTCCGGATGGCGGCCGGTTGTACTGAGCGTCAGCCGGCGGCGGCTGCCGCTGGTCGCCAGAGCCCCGTCGCGAGCGTCGTCGGGGCCTGCTCCGGGGCTGACCAGCGCAGCGGCAGCGCTGCCCGGCGCCTCCAGCCGCGCCGGCTGCGGAAACGCCAGAGCCGCTGCGCTCCGGCGATTTCGGCGAGCTCTCGCCCGTCCCAGAGGATCTCGGTCTCGCCCTGGAGCTGGATGAGGTCGCCGCTCGAAAAATCGATGAAGAGCAAGCTCGCGGCCGGTTCGAGCAGCAGGTTTCCGAGTGTGTTGAAGTAGCTGTTTCCGGCGAAGTCGGGAACGGTCAGGCCGTCGCCCGCGACGGCGACGAATCCCGGCCGGCCGCCGCGATGCGAGATGTCGACGCCGCCCGCCGCAGCGCTGGCGATGAACAAGGTGTCGGAGCGCAGGATCAAGTCGCGTGCCTCCGCGTCGAGGCCTGCGAACGCCTCGGCCGGGGCGGTGACGGCGGGAACCCGTGCCGGTTCGCGGCTCTGGATGTATTTGGCGCAATTGCCGAAGCTCTCGCTGACCTCGACCGTCAGGCCAGCATCGGCGAGCGCGCTGATCGTGCCATTGGCGCGGTTGCGCCGGCGCGTGCGGAAATCCAGCCCGAGCAGGCCGATCGGCGCCCCGGGCGCGAAGGCCGCCATGGCCGGGTCATGCGGCGACGGCCGCGCTGCGATCGTAAGCTCGGTCGGCGAGGGGCTGGTGACGAAGCCCGCTTCGCCGGTCAGCACCGTCGCGATCGGGTGGCCTGCCGTGTCGAGCCCGGCGGCGAAGATGTACGGCAGCAGGGCGAAGAACTCCCGGTGCTGGTCCGGCATGAAGCTGCGGATGCCGACGCCGCGCGAGCTTTGCCCGGCAAGCGCCTGCGCCTTCAGCTCGCCTTGGTGAAAGGGCTGCCCGTCCATCGCGGTCAGCCCCTTGCCGGAATTGGCGAACGCGGCATCGGCTTGAAGAAGGGCAGGGCTTCGACGCGGGCGAGCCAAGCGCCTATTGCGGGGAACCTATCGAGCGGAATGCCGCCCTCGGGGGCGTGCGCGACATAGGAATAGCAGGCGAGGTCGGCGAGCGTCGGATGTTCGGCAGCGAGGAAGCTTCGCTGCTGGAGATGATCCTCCATGAAGGCGAGGAGACGGTTCGCGATCCGCTCCGCCCGCACCGGCTCGTCGGGAAAGTTGAACTGGGCGATCATCCGCGCGGCGGCGGGGCCGTGCATCACCTCGCCGGCTGCGATCGAGAGCCAGCGCTGCATCTGCGCCGCCGTCACGGGCTCGTCCGGCATCCAGGCGCTCTGAGGCGCATAGCGCCGGACCAGATAGACCATGATCGCATTGCTGTCGGCGAGAGTGAGGTCGCCATCCTGCAGGACCGGGATCTGGCCCAGCGGATTGAGGGCGCGAAAGGCCTCCGCCCGACGGATTTCCGCCGGCGCGGGCACGAAGTCGAACTCCAGCCCGAGCGCGCGCAGGAGGAGTTCGACCCGGTGGGTGTGACCGGAGAGAGCGGTACCGTGCAGGACGATGCGGGAGCCGGACATGGGAACCTCGTTGTTGTCCGGCAAATCTGATTGTTTCGCAGAGCGGTCGAAAGACGGTATGGTCGCAAATCAGAATTCCATCAGGGGCAACGAAGCTGGACCGTCTCGACGAGCTTTCGATCTTCGTCGCGATCATCGACACCGGCAGTCTCGCTGGAGCGGCAAGACAGCTCCGGCGCTCCCGCCCGGCGGTGACGCGTGCGCTTGCCGCTCTCGAAAGGCGCGCGGGCGTCAGCCTGATCGCGCGCACCACCCGGCAATTGATGGCGACGGAAGCGGGCCGCGAGCTGGCGGCCTCGGCGCGGCGGATCCTGTCGGAGTATGATGTATCGCTGTCGGGCGTCGCCGGTGCGCCGGTGCGCGGGCTGCTGCGGATCACGGCGCCGCTGGCCTTCGGCCGGCGCCATGTCACGCCGATCGTCGCCGAATTCCTCGACCTCTATCCCGAGGTCCAGGTCGAGCTGACCCTGTCCGACCGCAATCTCGACCTGATCGAGGAGGGGCTCGATCTTGCGGTCCGGATCGGGGCGCTGCCGAGTTCGCGGCTGGTCGCCCGCAAGGTCGGCGAAGTCAGGCGGGTGCTGGTCGGCGCGCCGGATTATCTCGAACGCCGCGGTGTCCCGCAGCGCCCGTCCGATCTCGCCGGGCATGACACCATCGCCAGCATCGCCGCCGGCCAGAGCCTGCTTTGGCGATTTGCCGGCAGTGGCCGCGATGCCGGCGTGACGATCACGCCGCGGCTGATCGTCAACGAAGTCGAGTCGGTGCTGATCGCGGCCCGCTCGGGGCGCGGCCTGGCGCGGGCGCTGTCCTATCAGGTCGCGCCGGATCTCGCGGAGGGCACGCTGGTCCGGCTGCTGCGCGAATGGGAGCCGCCGGCCGCGCCGGTTCAGCTCGTCGTGCCAGGCGGCCAGCATCTGGCACCGAAGGTCCGCGCCTTTCTCGACCATGCGGCGGCGCGGCTGCAGCATTTGCCGGTGATCCGGCCGGAAGTCGGTGGCTGAAGCCCGCTGCAGCTTTCAGAGCTGCTCGTTATGGGCCCTGGCCTCGTCGCGGATCCAGTTGCGAAACGCGGCGATCGCCGGCCGGTCTGCCGACGCTTCCGGGCAGACCAGATAATATTGATGCGGGCTCCTGACCTGATGGGGAAAGGGGCGGACGAGACGGCCCGCATCCTGATAGTCGCCGATCAGGACGCTGGTCGCGAGTGCGACGCCCTGGCCCGAGGCGGCCGCCTGCAAGGCCAGGAAGGTATGGGAGAAGCGCGGGCCCTGGCTGGCATCGACATCGTCGACTCCGGCCAGAGCGAGCCAACGCGGCCAGGTGATGTAGTCGGGGATGCCTTCCGCCGCCTCGTGCAGCAAGGTGTGATGGCGAAGGTCGGACGGCTCGCGCAGGGGGCGCAGCGGGTCGTTGAGCAGGGCGGCGCTGCAGACCGGAAAGAAGTGTTCTTCCATCAGCAGGTCCGAGCGCAGGCCGGGATAGACGCCCTGGCCGAAGCGGATCGCGACGTCGACATCCTCGCGGCCGAAATCGGTGAGGTTGACCGAGATCGAGATGCGGACCTCGAGCTCGGGATGGCGCTCCTTCAGCGAGCCCAGCCTGGGGATCAGCCAGCTCAGGGCGAAGCTCGGCATGGTGCTGACCGTCAGAACGGTGGAGGCGTCGGGCCGCATCGCCTGCGCCGTGGCTTCGTTGAGCTGATCGAGCAGGCCCGAGATAGCGGCGGCGTAGCGCTCGCCGAGCCCGGTTAGCGCCACGCCCTTGCTCGGCAGCCGGATGAAGAGCGGGCGCCGCAGCCAGCTCTCCAGCGCCCGCACCTGCTGGCCGATCGCGCTGGCGGTGACCGCGAGTTCCTCGCCAGCCCGCTCGAAGTTGAGATGTCGGGCGGCCGCCTCGAAGGCACGCAGCGAGGTCAAGGGCGGAAGCTGGCGACGGGACATTGGCTGGCCAAGTTCAGCTTGGGCGGAAGCCAAGAACTTCTCATTTGCTCTGTCAGCCTGCAAGGCGCAGATTCACAGGCATAATCTCCATGAGAGGAGGCCGCCATGCCGGCCAGGATCGCCACAGAAAATCTATCCCAGCTCGCCGAGAAGCACGCCGCCGCGGGCATTTCCGGCCTGTTGCTACGCTTTGAGGACTGGCTCGCCATGCGGGCAAGCGCGCGGGCTCTCTACCGCATGGACGATCAGGCGCTTTCCGACCTCGCTTTGTCGCAAAGCGATGTCGAGCGGGTGAATCGGTCGGCTCGCAAGGCGCCCTGGCGGCAGTAAGCCGTTTCCAGCGCACAAGGATAGCTAGCCCCGGGGAGCGTAGCTCGTCCCGGGGCTTAGGCGCATCCGCGGAGAATCCGCTGCCTCAAACCGGCAGGCGCACCGTCGCGCGCAGGCCGCCGAGCGGCGATTCTCCCAGGATGATGTCGCCGCCATGCGAGCGGGCGATGTCGCGGGCGATGGCGAGGCCGAGGCCGGTGCCGCCGCCATCGACATTGCGGGCCTCGTCCAGGCGGAAGAACGGCTTGAACACGTCCTCACGGAGTTCCGGCGCGATGCCCGGCCCGTCATCGTCGACCATGACGATGAGGTAGCGCGCATCATGCGTGGCGCGGATGGCGATGCGGTCGCCGAAACGGGCCGCGTTGGACACCAGATTGGTCAGCAGCCGGCGGACGGCATCGGGGCGAACGACGACGAGCGGGTCGCCGACGACCGTGAGCTCGGTCTGGTGGCCCTGGCGCTCGGCATCGGCCTTGAGATGCTCCAGCAGCGAGCGGATGTCGGTCTCGACCGGCGATTCGCCGGCATCACCGCGCGCGAAGGCGAGGTAATCCTCGAGCATGCGGCTCATCTCGTCGACATCCTTCTCGATCGCCTCCAGGTCGGGCGATCTTTCAAGCAGCGCGAGGGAGAGCTTGAAGCGGGTCAGGATGGTGCGCAGATCGTGGCTGACGCCGTTCAGCATCATGGTGCGCTCGCCGATCGAGCGTTCGACGCGGCGCTTCATTTCGATGAAGGCATTGCCGGCGCGGCGAACCTCGCGCGCGCCTCGCGGGCGGAAATCGGCGTCGCGCCCCTTGCCGAAGGCCTCGGCCGCGTCGGCGAGCCGCAGGATCGGCCGGATCTGGTTGCGCAGGAACAGCACCGCGATGGTCAACAGGATCAGCGAGGTGCCCGTCATCCAGAGCAGGAAGATGTGGCTGTTCGAGGCATAGGCCTGGCTGCGCCGGGTCAGGACGCGCATCACGTCCTTGCCGAGCTTGATGCGGATCTCGATCAGGCTGGAGCGGCCGACGGTGTCGAGCCAGAACGGCCGTTTCACCTGTTGGCTGAGCTCGGTCGAGAGCGCGCTGTCGAGCAGCGAGAAGAAGGGGCGGGGGCCCGGCGCCGGGAGGTCGGTATCGGGCAGGATGTCGACGTCGAGGCCGAGCCGCTCCTGGGCGATGCGCGAGAGCAGGGCGGCGTCCTTGTCCTGGGGGTAGCTCTCATAGACGTCGATCAGGGCGGCGATATCCTGGGATACCGCCGCTGAGAGCCGCTGCGTCACGGTCTGCCAGTGGCGCTCCATGAAGACATAGGCGATGACCGATTGCAGCAAGACCACCGGCGCGATGACGATGACCAGGGCGCGCGGATAGAGCCCCTTGGGCATGATCCGGCTGATCGCCCGCGCCGGGCGCTTCTGCAGGCGCTTGAGCGGCGCGAACAGCGTGGCGCCGATCCGCGACAGCACGGCGCCCACCGGGCGCAGCCAGGCACCAATTCTCGCCGCGAGCGGGAGAAGGCGGCGCCGGAGAGAGGCGTCGGCCATGATCTTCAGCCCCGGTCGATGACGAGGCGGTAGCCGACGCCGCGAACGGTCTGGAGGTAGAGCGGATCGGCCGGGTCGCGCTCGATCTTGCGGCGCAGGCGGTTGATCTGGACGTCGATGGTCCGGTCGTTGGCAGCCGAGCCCTGATTGGCGAGCTGCTCGCGTGGTACGTGCTCTCCGGCCCGCTCGGCGAGCACGGTCAGGATTTCGCGCTCGCGCTCGGTGAGGCGGATCGATTCCTCGCCCTGGCGGAGTTCGCCGCGGGCGAGGCCGAAGACGAAGGGGCCGAAGCGGACATAGTCAGGCCGGGGCGGAGCGGGCGGCGGTTCGGGCTGGGCAGTGCGCTTGAGGATGTTGCCGAGGCGCAGGATGAGCTCGCGCGGCTCGAACGGCTTGGCGAGATAGTCATCGACGCCGATTTCCAGCCCGTTGATGCGGTCGCCGCTCTCGGTCCGGGCCGTCAGCATCAGGATCGGGATCTCCGAGCCGGCGCGCAGGCGCCGGGCGAAGTCGAAGCCGTTCTCGCCCGGCATCATGATGTCGAGCACCATCGCGTCGAAGACGAGATGGCCGAGCCGGGTATCGGCTTCGGCGGCGTTGGCTGCAGTGGTGACGCGGTAGCCGTGATCGCCGAGGAAACGGGCCAGCAGGTCGCGCAGGCGGCGGTCGTCGTCGACCACCAGGATATGGGGGGCCTCGTCCGGAATCGGTTTGCGCTGGCCGCTCGGCGCCATCTTCCCCGCCCCCTCGATTCTGTCGGAGCTCCGCTCATGCTCCTTTCGAGTAGCACGAAGCGTCAGGTCGACCCAGCCAGATGCGCCATCACGCTGCGCCGCGCAGCAGGATCGATCAGGCCGGCGGGATAGCGCGTGATGATCGGGGCGGTTTCGGGGCCCGCCGCTTCGAGCGCGCGCCCGATGCGCCTTGCCTGCAACTCGGCGAGGCGTATGGCGAGCTCGCGGCCCGCCTCGGTGGCGTGCAGTTTGCGCTGGCGCTTGTCACGGGTGCCGGGGCGCTGCTCGACGAAGCCGGTCTCGACCAGTTCCTTCAGCACGCGGTTGAGGCTCTGCTTGGTGATCTGCAGGATGTCGAGCAGCTCGGCGATGGTCATGCCCGGTCGGCGCTGGACGAAGTGCAGCACGCGGTGATGAGCGCGGCCGAAGCCGTAATCGGCGAGGATGCGGTCGGGATCGCCGACGAAGTCGCGATAGGCGAAGAAGAACAGCTCGATCAGGTCGTAGGGCACCGGCTGGCTCGAAGCCTCGGATGTGGCCGGAGAGACGGGATTCGGGGTGGGCGTGCTCACGTTCGTGATCTCTTTTTATGTCAGCCTTGTTGACATATCTCAGACGTAAGATTACCGGTCAAGCACGCGGAGCGACCGATTATGTCGCAAGCGCCGGTCTCGGCGTAGTTTTGATACCGCGCTTGCACCCGCTTTCGCCTTGTGGCGATGTCGGCTGCAAGAAGAGGATCAGGAGGATCTGTACCATGTCAGTCATTCCTTTCGACCAGCGCGACGGCGTCATCTGGTTCGACGGCAAGCTCGTGCCGTGGAAGGAAGCCAAGGTGCACGTACTCACCCATGGGCTGCATTACGGATCCTGCATTTTCGAGGGCGAGCGCGCCTATGACGGCGTGATCTACAAGTGCACCGAGCACTCGCAGCGCCTGCAGAAGTCGGCCGAGATCATGGATTTCACGATCCCCTATTCGATCGCCGAGCTCGATGCCGCCAAGTATCTCTGCCTCAAGGAGAACGGCCTGCGCGACGCCTATGTC
>QFCS01001328.1_pt1 | contig 11022 bp, 10 predicted proteins | sample 3576561 | NCBI WGS metagenome assembly QFCS01 | reverse complement strand
TCGCCACCCTGCGCCAGCAGCTCGGCCTCGACCTCCCCACCATGGAGCGGTTCACCCACTGGCTCGGCGGTGTCCTCCAGGGCGACCTCGGCGAGTCCTACCGGACCGGGCAGGCCGTCACCCAGATCCTCGCGGAGCGGGCGCCGGTCACCGTCGAGCTGATCGTGCTCAGCCAGGTCATGGCGCTCGGCCTCGCCGTGCCGGCCGCGATCATCGCCGCGCCCCGCCCCCGTACGGGCACGGACCGGGCGATCAGCCTGTGGGTCTTCACCGCGCTCTCCACCCCGGACTTCGTGGTCGGCGTACTGCTGATCTGGCTGCTGTCGGTGCAGCTCGGCTGGTTCCCCGCCAACGGCTACGCACCGTGGTCGGACGGCGCCTGGGCGCACCTGTCGTCGCTGCTGATGCCGGCCTTCGCCCTGGCGGGTACGTCGTTCGCGCTCTACCAGCGGGTGCTGCGCGCCGACCTGGTCGAGACGCTGCGCCAGGACTACATCGAGGTGGCCCGTGCCAAGGGCCTGTCGTTGACCCGGGTGACCTTCCGGCACGCGCTGCGGCCCAGCCTGCTCGGCCTGAGCACCCAGATCGGCGTCACCGTCGGCATGCTCATCGGCTCCACGGTGGTCGTCGAGTCCCTCTTCGGCCTGCCCGGCATCGGCGACGAGCTCGCCGGCGCCGTGACCGCGCGCGACTACATCGAGGTCCAGGGTCTCGTGCTGGTCATCGCCACCTGCTTCGTGCTCGTCAACGCCCTCGTCGACGTGCTCTACCCCGTGATCGATCCGCGACTGGCGAAGGCCGGCTCGCGTCGAGGAGGTGCCCGATGAGCGCCACCGTCCCCGTGCCCGGTCCCGTGCCCACTCCCGCGACCCGCCCTCGGCGCCGCAGGCGCGGCCGCTCGTGGTCCCTGGTCGAGAAGCTGTCGGCCGGCTGGCTGGTGCTGCTCGTCGGCGGGATGCTGCTCCTGCCGTGGCTGCGTGGCATCGACCCGCTCGACATCAGCTCCGAGGACCGCTTCGCCAAGCCCGGCCTCGACCACTGGCTGGGCGCGGACAACCTGGGGCGCGACCTGCTCGCCCGGGCGCTCGACGGCGCCCAGATCTCGGTGCTGATCGGTGTCGGGTCGGTGCTCATCGCCGCCGTCATCGGCGTTCCGCTGGGCATGATGTCGGCGTACTTCGGCGGGATCGTCGCCGCCGTCGTCTCGTTCGTGGTCGACGTGATCCTCGCCTTCCCGGGCCTGGTCCTGGCCCTCGGCCTGGCGTCCTTCCTGGGTGCGAGCGTCACCAACGTGATGATCGCGATCACGGTGCCGATGTTCCCGGTCTTCGTCCGCCTGGCGCGGGCCCAGACGCTCGCCCTGCTGGAGACGGAGTACCTCGAGGCCAGCGAGGTGATCGGTACGCCGGTCCTGTCGATCATGCGCCGCGACGTGCTGCCCAATATCGCCGAGGCGATCCTGGCCTTCGGCTTCGTCAGCATCGGCCGCGCGATCCTCATCGAGGGCTCGCTGAGCTTCCTCGGCATCGGCGTTCCCCGCACCCAGCCGACCTGGGGCGGGATGATCAACGAGGGCCGGATCTACATGCCGACCGACCCGCTGCTGATCCTCGTGCCGGGCGTCTTCCTGCTGCTGACGATCCTCAGCCTCAACCTCATCTCCGACCGGTTCCTGGTCGACGGTGACCCCGTGACGGGAGCGAGCGCATGACCGCCGTCGACCTCGCGCCGACCGAGCGGCCCGACGCGTCGGAGCCGCTGCTGCGGATCACCGACCTGGTGGTGGAGTTCCGCACCGGGTCCGGTCCGCTGCGTGCCGTGGACGGCGTCAGCCTCGAGGTGGCCCGCGGCCAGCGGGTCGGCATCGTCGGCGAGTCCGGCTCGGGCAAGTCGGTGCTCTCGCGGACCGCGATGGGCCTGCTGGGGCGCAAGGACGCCACGATCAGCGGCGAGATCTCCTTCCGCGGCCGCTCCCTGCTCGACATGAGCGACAAGGAGCGCCGCGCCCTGTGGGGCCGCGAGATCGCGATGGTCTTCCAGGACCCGCTCAGCTCGCTGCACCCGATCACCCCGATCGGCGACCAGATCGTCGAGACCCTGCGCCGCGACCCGGCGATGGACAAGGCGAGGGCACGCAAGCGTGCGATCGAGCTGCTCGACATGGTCGGCATCCCGCAGGCCGAGCGCCGGGTCCGCTCCCGCGCCCACGAGCTGTCGGGCGGCATGCGCCAGCGGGTGATGATCGCGATCGCGGTGGCGAACAACCCGTCGCTGCTCTTCGCCGACGAGCCGACCACGGCGCTCGACGTGACCGTCCAGGCCCGCATCCTCGAGCTCTTCGACGAGCTGTGCCGCGAGCTGTCGATCGGCCTGGTCATGGTCAGCCACGACCTCGGCGTGGTCGCGCGGCACACCGACTCCGTGTCGGTGATGTACGCCGGCCGGATCTCCGAGCGCGGCAGGGTCGGCGACGTCCTCCGAGCGCCGCAGATGCGCTACACGAGCGCCCTGCTGGCGGCGATCCCGCGGATCGAGGCCGGTCGTCGGGCGCTGCCGCGGCCCATCGGCGGTCTCCCCCCGGACCTGGTGCACCCGCCGGCGGGCTGCCGCTTCGCCCCGCGGTGCGCGCACGCGGTCGCGTCGTGCGCCGACCAGGTGCCGCCGTTTTCGCCGGGCCGGGTCGACGGCCACGAGTTCGCCTGCTGGAACCCCACCGATCCCACCCTCGCGCCGGAGGTCGAGCGATGAGCACGCAGCACGCGTCCGGCACGCCGGTCCTGGAGGTCCGGGGCGGCGGGGTGACCTTCAAGGGCGCCGACCGTCAGGAGTTCCGCGCCATCGACGGCGTCGACCTGCAGCTCCACGCGGGCGAGATCGTCGGCCTGGTGGGGGAGTCGGGCTGCGGCAAGTCGACGACCGCGCGGGTCCTCATGGGCCTGCAGCGCCTCACCGACGGCCAGGTGCTCCTCGACGGCCTGCCGGTCACCCCCGGTCGCCGCTCGCTCGCGCCGCGGGTGCAGGCGATCTTCCAGAACCCCGCCGGCTCCTTCAACCCCCGTCGCTCGCTGGTCGACTCGGTCGCCGAGCCGCTGCGGGTGTGGAAGCAGGGCAACGCGGTCGAGCGCCGGGAGCGCGCGCTGGAGGAGCTGGCCCGGGTGGGCATCTCCCCGCAGATGGCGCAGCGCCGCCCCTCGGAGGTCTCGGGAGGCCAGTGCCAGCGCGCCGCGATCGACCGCGCCACCGTGATGCGGCCCGAGGTCCTGATCTGCGACGAGCCGGTCTCCGCGCTCGACGTGTCGATCCAGGCGCAGATCCTGGAGCTGCTCGCCGAGCTGCGCGAGGAGCAGGGCCTGGCCATGCTCTTCATCTCGCACGACCTGTCGGTGGTCGCGACGCTGTGCGACCGCACCGCCGTGATGTACGCCGGCACGGTGGTCGAGCAGGGAGACACCCCTGCGGTGACCGACGGGTCCCTGCACCCGTACACCGCGATCCTCCACGACTCCGTCCCCACCCTCGCCACCGTCGGGGGCCCCGGGGACGGCGGCGACCACGTCGGGAGCGGACTGCGCATGCGGCCCGGTGCCGGCACGGTCGACGGCCGGGCCGAGCCCGGATGCCGGTTCGCCGGCCTGTGTCCGCTGGTGGAGGACGACTGCACCGCGACACGTCCCGTTCTGCAGCCGGGTGGCCACACGGCCGCCTGCCTGCACCCGCTGGGTGCCTGATCCCCCGATCGACACCTGCACCACTACGCACGCCGACGTGCGTTGATCACGAGGAGAAGAGATGACCACATTCGGATCTGGCGGGCTCGGACGCCTCCGGACCGCGATGGCTGCATCCGTGGCGGGCGTCCTGCTGTTCGCCGGCTGCTCCGGCTCCGGCTCGGGCTCGTCGAGCTCCGACGCCGGCGAGCCCCAGTCCGGCGGCACCCTGCGGGTCGGGATGAGCTCGGAGGTCACGACGCTCGACCCCGCCAAGGGATCGGCGAACGCGATGGCGCTGTCCGGCTACGCGATCTACGACACCTTGATGAAGGTCGAGAAGATCGGTGACGTCCCGGCACCCAACATCGCCGAGTCGATGGAGGCCAACGAGGACTTCACCGTCTGGACGATGAAGCTCCCCGAGGGCATCAAGTTCAGCGACGGCACCCCGTTCGACGCCGCGGCCGTGAAGTTCAACATGGACCGCCACATCGACCCGGAGACCGCGTCCACCGCCGCGTCGCTGCTCTCCTCGGTCGAGTCGGTCGACGCGCCCGACGCCACGACCGTGGTCTTCAACCTCAAGCAGCCCTACGCGGGCCTGCCCTACGCCTTCGCGTACGACGGCAGCGGCACCGCCGGCTACATCGCCTCCCCGACGGCGCTCGAGGAGTACGGCGACTCCTACACCGACCACGCCTCCGGCGTCGGCCCGTACATGCTCGAGTCCTGGGGCCCGGGCAAGAACACCGTCCTGGTCCGCAACCCGGAGTACTGGGGCGAGGACGAGCCGTACCTGGACAAGGTGGAGATCCGCCTGATCGAGGACGAGCAGGCGCGTCTGCAGGCCCTGCAGGCCGGTGACATCGACTACACCTCGACGATCAACCCGACGATCATGCTGCAGGCGCAGGCCGACGCGAACCTGAACTTCGTCCAGGGCGTGGGCAGCGACCAGGACTCGATCGTGCTCAACATGGCGAAGGCTCCCTTCGACGACGTCCGCATCCGCCGGGCCGTCTCGATGGCGCTGGACCGGGACGAGATCATCGCGCTCACCAAGGAGGGCATGGCCGAGCCGGCCGTCAGCCTGTTCCCGGAGTCCGACCCGTTCCACGACGGCAACGCGAACCCGGAGTACGACCTCGACGAGGCGAAGAAGCTGGTCGCCGAGTACGAGGCAGAGACCGGCAACGAGGTCTCCTTCACCTACATGTGCCGCCCGACCGTCAACACCACCGACGTCATCGAGCGCCAGCTCGCCGCGGCCGGCATGGACGTGAAGGTCGACGTGCAGGAGAGCACCACCGCGGTGACGAACTTCATCGCCGGCAAGTACGACGCGACCTGCTGGACGATGGCCGGCTTCCTCACCCCGGACCTGCTGCCGTACCGCTTCTTCCACTCGACCGGCGACCTCAACGGCGGCGGCTTCGCCAGCCCCGAGTTCGACGCACTGGCCGACGCGGCCCGCGTGACCGACGACCCGGCCGAGCGCAAGGACCTGTGGAGCCAGGCCGACAAGATCCTCACCGAGGACCTGCCCTGGGTCTGGACGACCAGCCAGCCGATCGGCTTCATGGCCAGCAAGGACGTGCACGGCGCCGAGCTGGACGACCCCAGTCGCCTGCGCTACACGCTGCCGTCGTTCAACACCGTCTGGCTCTCGAAGTGACCCGTTGAGGGTCCCGCCGAGCAGCTGACACACCACCGGAGGAGAGGAACACCATGGAGAACGCAGACCTGCGACCCCGCGTCGCCGTCGTCACGGGCGCGGCATCCGGCATCGGCCGGGCCACCGCCGCGATGTTCGCGGCGCGTGGGTACGTCGTCGCTGCGCTCGACATCGCCGAGGAGCGCCTGGCCCGGGCCGCTGCCGAGGTGGTCTCCTCCGGTGGAGCAGAGCTCCACCCGGTTCCGGTCGATGTCGCCGACCGGGACCGGGTGGGGGCCGTCCTCGACGAGGTGGCCGCGACGTACGGCGGGATCGACGCCGTCGTGAACTGCGCGGCCAACTTCCTCGCCCGGGGCATCGACGTCACGCCGGAGGAGTGGGACGCCGTACTGCGCGTCAACGTGCGCGGGATCAGCAATGTCGTCCAGGCCGCGCACCCCCACCTGGCGCGCTCCTCCGGCGCGGCCGTCGTGAACGTCTCCAGCGTCTCGGCGCACGTCGCGCAGCCGCAGCGCTGGACCTACAACACCACCAAGGGCGCCATCGTCAGCCTCACCAAGTGCATGGCGATGGACCTGGCCGCCGACGGGATCCGGGTCAACTCGGTGTCCCCGGGCTGGATCTGGACGCCCGAGGTCGAGGCCGCCGCCGCCGACGGCGGTCGCGAGCAGTGGGAGCCGGTCTGGGGCCGCTACCACCTGCTGCGCCGGCTCGGCGAGGCCTCCGAGGTCGCCACGGCGATCGGCTTCCTGTGCTCGGAGGAGGCCAGCTTCGTCACCGGCGCCGACCTGCCCGTCGACGGCGGCTACCTCGCCATGGGCCCCGAGGGCCTCGGCGACACCTCCAGCTTCGCCGGCTCGGCCTGAGCGCCCGGCCGCAGCCCGCACCCGAACCCCTCACGACAAGAGAGATCCCCCATGCGCAAGATCGTCATCACCGACACCAACCTCGGCGACGGCTCCCACGAGGTCGCCGAGCTGGGTGAGGGCTACGACGTGACGCTCGCCGGCGTGCTCACCGAGGACGAGGTGATCGCGTCCGCCCAGGACGCCGAGGGCCTGCTCGTGCAGTGGGCGCCGATCACCGACCGCGTGCTGGAGGCCCTGCCGGGCGTGCGCGCCGTCGTCCGCTACGGGATCGGCCTGGACAACATCGACCTCGCCGCCGCCGAGCGCCGCGGCGTCGCGGTCAGCAACGTCGACGACTACTGCATCGACGAGGTCGCCGACCACGCGGCCGCCTCGATCTACGCCCACAGCCGCCGCCTGACCGTGGCCGCGCGTCGCGTGGCCGAGCACGGCTGGAGCACCGCCGGCATCGCCGCCCCGCTGCCCCCCGCCCAGGACCCCGTCGGCATGGCGGGCTTCGGCCGGATCGGCCGTGCCGTGGCCGCCCGCGTCGCCGCGCTCGGGTTCCCCGTGCACATGTGGGACCCCTTCGCCACCGACATCCCCGGCGACGTGACCCGCCACGAGACGCTGGCCGGGCTCGCCGAGGCCGTGAACCACCTGACCCTGCACATGCCCTCGACCGACGAGACCGCGGGCGCCGTCGACGCGGGCGTCCTCGCCGCGCTCGGCGCCGGCGGCCACCTGGTCAACACCGCCCGCGGCGCCCTGGTCGACGAGGACGCCCTGCTCGCCGCGCTGGACGCGGAGACCCTCGGATTCGCCTCCCTCGACGTGCTCACCAGCGAGCCGCCGACCGACGTCGCCGCGAAGGTCGCCGCGCACCCGCGGGTCCTCGTCAACCCGCACATCGCCTACCTGTCCACCGAGTCGCTGCCGCAGCTGCGCATCCGCGCCGCCCGCCGCCTCGCCGTGCTGCTCGACGAGACCGCCCGATGAAGGCGCTGGTGTTCACCGGGCCCGGCGTCGTCGAGCTGCAGGACGTCGCCGAGCCCGTCGCCGGCGAGGGGGAGGTCGAGATCACCGTCGTCGCGTCCGGCATCTGCGGCAGCGAGCTGCACGGCATCGCGCACACCGAGTTCCGCAAGCCGCCGCTCGTCATGGGCCACGAGTTCTCCGGCACCACCGCCGACGGCCGGCGCGTCACTGTCAACCCGCTGCTCAGCTGCGGCACCTGCGCGGCCTGCGAGCGCGGCGACGAGCAGCTGTGCGAGTCGCGGGCCATCATCGGCATCGACGCCCCCGGCGCGTTCGCCGAGCGGGTCGTCGTACCGGAGCGTGCGGTGCGGGAGCTGCCCGAAGGCCTGTCCTTCACCGACGCCGCCCTCGTCGAGCCGCTCGCCAACGGCGTGCACGCGGTGAGCCTGGCCCAGCTGCGGCCCGGCAGCCGGGTCGCCGTCATCGGCGCCGGCACCATCGGCCTGGCCTGCCTGCTGGTCGCGCTGGAGCACACCGCCGACGTCACCGTCACCGACCTGGCCCCCGAGCGCCTGGAGCTGGCCGCCCGCCTCGGCGCGGCCCACACCGCGACCGCGCTCGAGGGCCGGTACGACGCCATCATCGACGCCGTCGGCGCGGAGGCCACCCACCACGCCTCCGTCGAGTACCTTCGCCCCGGCGGCACTGCCGTATGGATCGGGCTGCTCAGCCCGAACGCCGGGTTCGACGGGCAGGAGATCGTGCGGGCGGAGAAGCGGGTCGTCGGCTCCTACTGCTACACGCCGCGCGACTTCGACGCGGCACTCGACCTGGCGACCCGGGTGCCGCTGGACTGGGCGACCACCTATCCCCTCGTCGAGGGAGCCGAGGTGTTCACCCGGCTGATGTCCGGCGTCACCGACACGACCAAAGCACTGTTGATGCCCTGAACCGGGCCCGCGAGGACCGGTGGTACGTGCCCCGCGAGGGGATCGAGAAGGAGGAGCGATGACGTTCGGAGTGCGGATCCTGCCGCTGGGGACCGGAGAGGTCCCCGGCCCGGAGGTGTACTGGATGTCGGACTGGGACCAGTGGTACGAGCTGGCCTTCCAGGCCTTCCTCATCGAGGGCGACGGCGTGCGCGCCCTCGTCGGGACCGGCCCCGCCGAGGACCTCACCGCGATGAACGAGGGCTGGGCGGCGTTCCTCGGCGAGCGTGCCGCCTTCCGCCGCGAGCCCGGCCAGTGGCTGCCCGACCAGCTCGACGCGCTCGGCGTACCGCTCGACTCGATCACGCACGTCCTCCTCACGCCGCTGCAGCTCTACACGACCGCCAACGTGCTGGCGTTCCCGAACGCCGAGATCTGCATCACCGAGCGCGGCTGGACGCACTTCCACACCACCCACCGGCACCCGCACGACAACCGGGACACCTCGCTCCTGCCCGACGTCGTCGCCCACCTCACCGGCCCCGGCTGGGACCGGGTGCGGCTGCTGGCCGACGAGGACCAGATCGCGCCCGGCCTGCGCACCTGGTGGACCGGCTCGCACCACCGCGCCTCGATGGCCGTCGAGGTCGACACGGCCGCCGGGATCGTCACCGTTACCGACGCCTACTTCACCGAGCGCAACCTGCGCGAGGACCACCCCATCGGCATCTGCGAGAACATCTACGAGGCGATGGCCGCGCACGAGCGGGTACGCCGTACCGCCGACGTCGCGCTCACCCTGTACGACGCCGGGCAGCTCGCCCGCTTCCCCGACCGCGTCGTCGCGCCGGTGCCCCGATGAGCGCCCCCGTCAAGTCCGCCGACCGGGTGCTGCTCATCTTCGAGCTGCTCACCGAGCACCCCGACGGCCTGACGCTGGCCGAGGTGCAGCAGAAGATGGGGCTGCCGAAGTCCAGCACCCACGGGCTGCTGCACACGATGGTGATGCGCGGCTTCCTCGACCTCGACCCGGCGACCAAGCGGTTCCGGATCGGCATCCGGCTGTGGCAGGCGGGGCGCAGCTACCTCAGCGCCGCGTCGATCGAGAACCTGGCGCTGCCCTACATGGCGGCGGTGCGCGACGAGCTCAACGAGACCGTGCAGCTGGCGGTCCTCGACGGCGCCGACAACGTCTACGTGGCGAAGGTCGACCCGGACCACCAGCTGCGGCTCGCCTCGCACGTGGGGGCGCGCCTGCCGGCGTACGCGACGGGAATAGGGAAGGCCCTGCTCTCGACGCTCGACGACGCGGAGGTGCTGCGCCGGGTCGGCGAGGAGCCGTTCGTGACGTACACGCCGACGACGCTGTCCCACCCCGACGCGCTGCTCGCGGAGCTGGCGCAGGTGCGGGTGCGCGGCTTCGCGGAGGACCACGGCGAGTACACGCCCGGCGTCTTCTGCGTCGCGGTCGCACTGCCGCGGATGCCCGACCACCAGCCCGCGATCAGCGTCTCGATCCCCGACGTCCGCAAGACCGACGAGCTGATCGAGCGGGCCATCGCCTCGCTGAAGGGCGCCGCGACGTCCATCGCGCAGCGCATCGCCTGACCTCTCCCCGTCCCTCTCACCCCCTTCGCAAGGAGCGATTCACCCCATGGAGCTCTTCCGGTACGGCGCCGTCGGCGCCGAGCTGCCCGCCGTGCGCGACGACGCCGGCACGGCGTACGACCTGCGTCCCCTGACCGCGGACGTCGACGGCGCCTTCCTCGCCGCCGACGGCATCGCCCGCACCCGGGCGGCGCTGGCGGCCGGTGAGCTTCCCGCGCTCGACGCCGACCCCGCGAGCGGCGGCGTACGGATCGGCTCGCCGATCGCGCGGCCGCAGGCGGTCAGCTGCATCGGCATGAACTACGCCGCGCACGCGGCCGAGTCCGGCGCGGAGCCGCCGGCCGTGCCGGTGCTGTTCTACAAGCACCCCGGCACCGTCGTGGGACCCGACGACGACGTGCTGCTGCCCGTCGGCTCGGAGAAGAGCGACTGGGAGGTGGAGCTCGGCATCGTCATCAAGGACACGCCGCGCCACCTCGGCGACGACGAGGACCCGCTGGCGTACGTCGCCGGCTATGTCGTCGCCAACGACCTGTCCGAGCGGGCCAGCCAGCTCGAGCACTCCGGCGGCCAGTGGTCGAAGGGCAAGTCCGCGGAGACCTTCTGCCCCGTCGGCCCGGTGCTCCGTCCCGCCGACGAGATCGACCCGCAGGCGTTGCGCCTGCGCTCGTGGGTCAACGACGAGGTGCGCCAGGACTCCAGCACCTCCGACATGATCTTCACCGTCGCCGAGATCGTCCGTCACCTCAGCCGGCATGTGTACCTGGCGCCCGGCGACCTCGTCCTCACCGGCACCCCCGAGGGCGTCGCGCTCTCCGGTCGGTTCCCCTACCTCGCCGAGGGCGACGTCATGGACATCGACATCGAGGGTCTCGGTCACCAGCGCCAGCGGGTGCGGCGGGCGGGGGCGTGAGCGCGGCCACCGGCGCGATGCCCGTCGCGGACGGCGGGCACTCCGGTGGCTGCTGAGCGGCGCCTGCTGCGCCTGGCGGGCCGGGACGTGCTGCGGGTCGGGTTCGGCGCCGCGCGCTGGTCGCTCGCCGACCCCGAGGACGACGCTCCCGCCGAGCGGATCGTCGAGGCGGCCCTCGCGGCCGGCGTCGGCCACCTCGACACCGCGCGCGCCTACACGACGAGCACGCAGGAGTCGCACAACGAGCGCCTCCTCGCCCGCGTGCTCGCGCGCACCGGGCGCGGGGACGACGTGCTCGTCGCGACCAAGGGCGGGCACTACCGCGACGGCGACCGGTTTCCGATCGACGGCTCGCCGGCGG
>QFCS01000365.1_pt1 | contig 11024 bp, 12 predicted proteins | sample 3576561 | NCBI WGS metagenome assembly QFCS01 | reverse complement strand
TGCGCCACTTCGCCTTCAACATCCTGCGACGCATCGAGGACAGCCGAAGCCTCAAGCTTCGAAGAAGCAAGGCAGCCCGAAACCCAACATACATGGCCGACATCATCGGCCAGCTCCGTTAACCCGGATTCACTGCCGTGCCGCCGGTGCCGGACAGACTTGTCCTGGCCAACTCTCTAGCTAGGTTGCAACCTTGCGTCCTCCTCAGTCGAACCCGCATCCCTCCTTTCAGTGTTGACGGTCGTCGATATAGTTGTATGTTACAACTATATCGACGAGGAAATCCCATGGACGAGCCATTCGAAGCCACATCGGTCGAACGGGTCCGTGATGCTTCGCGCCGGATCGTGCGCGAACTCGGCTTCATGAAGCCGACCGTGGGCGCGACCGGCCTGTCGATCTCGGCTGTCCACGCCCTGATCGAGCTCGGCCGCGGCGACAGTCTGACCGCCGCCACGCTGGGCGAAATCCTCGATCTGGAAAAGTCGAGCATCAGCCGGCTGCTGCGCAAACTGGTCGAGTCGGGCGAGGTCGAAGAGCGCGAAAACCCAGACGACGCGCGCTCAAAGCTCCTGTCGCTGACGGCGCTGGGCAGGGAGATGCTCGCGCGAATCGATCGTTTCGGCCGGGATCAGGTCACCGGCGCCTTCGACCGCCTGTCGGGGGGGCAGCGCCGTGCGGTCGTTGCCGGCCTCGAAACCTACGCTACGGCGCTCAGCGCGGCGCGCGCCGCGTCGGCAAGCACCGCGCCACAGTTCCAGATCGTCGCCGGCTACCTCCCCGGAGCGATCGGTCGGGTCGCCGAGATGCACGGGCGCTACTATGCCCGCACGCATGGATTCGGCCGCTTCTTCGAGGCCCGCGTCGCCGGCGACATGGCGACATTTTCCGCCCGTCTCGACCGGCCGTTCAACGGTTTATGGCTGGCGCTCGACAATGGCGAGATCGTCGGCAGCGTCGCCGTCGACGGCGAGGATCTCGGCCCCGGTGTCGGCCATCTGCGCTGGTTCATCCTCGACGACGCGACGCGTGGTGCCGGTGTCGGCCGGCGCCTGCTCGCCGAGGCCGTAAGCTTCTGCGACCGCCAGCACTTCAGCCATGTCGATTTGTGGACCCTGCGCGGCCTCGATGCCGCGCGCAAGCTCTACGAGGATTTCGGCTTCACGCTGGCCGAGGAGTTCGTCGGCGAGCAGTGGGGCAAGCCGATCACCGAGCAGCGCTTCCGCCGCGAAGGCGCCGACGTCGCGGCCACCTCTCTTCTCCCCGCACTTCACGGGGAGAAGATGCCGGCAGGCAGATGAGGGCGGCGCTGGCGCCTCGAGAGCAGGCTCTACCTCATGAATCCGCGGCTGGCTTGCCATCCGGCCTCGACGGGAGTATGAGGCGCCCGCAACTCGTCGAAGAAAGGAGGGCTGCGTGATCGTGTTTTTCCGTCATCATCGTCAGCGCGGCCCCGTCCCCGCCCTGCAAATACGTTTGCAGGGCTGACCAGACGACCCTACCCCTCGTTCAGGTCTGTTCCTGTTGGTGATGCGCCGTTGAACCTTATGGTTTCGCGGCTGCTTGTCTCGACAATTTCCGGGCATGCCCGCCGAATGGCCGGGCCGTTCACCCGGACCGACCAGAGAACGACGATGGCACTGATCAACCTGAAGAATCTCGGCGTCACGCTGGGTGCGCCGCTCTTTTCCAGCCTCAACCTCGCAATCGAGCCGGGCGACCGCCTTGGCCTCATCGCCGCCAACGGGCGCGGCAAGTCGACCTTGCTGCGCTGCCTGTCCGGCGGCTTCGAACCCACGACGGGCGAGATAGCGCGGTCGCGCGGCCTCCGGATCGCCCATGTCGAGCAGGACATCCCGGCCGAACATGCCGGCACCGCCGTCCGCGACGTCGTGCAAGAGGCCCTCGCGCCGGAGCAGGCCGCGAGCGAAGACTGGCGCGTCGACGTCGTGCTGGAATCGCTGGAGCTGCCGGAGGCGTTGCGCGCGCGCCCGCTCGGCCATCTCAGCGGCGGCTGGCAGCGGCTGGTCATGCTCGCCCGCGCCTGGGTCACCGAGCCCGACATGCTGCTGCTCGACGAGCCGACCAACCATCTCGACCTTGCCCGCATCGGCCGGTTGGAGGCGTGGCTGAACGCGCTGCCGCGCGATGTCCCGGTCTTGGTCGCCAGCCACGACCGCGCCTTCCTCGATGCGACCACCAACCGCACGCTGTTCCTGCGCCCTGAGGGATCGCAGGTGTTTTCGCTGCCTTATACCAGGGCTCGCATGGCGCTGGACGAGATCGACGCGTCGGAAGAGCGACGTTTCCAGAAGGACATGAAGACGGCCCAGCAGCTCCGCCGGCAGGCGGCCAAGCTCAACAACATCGGCATCAATTCGGGCAGCGACCTGCTGACGGTGAAGACCAAGCAGCTGAAGCAGCGCGCCGAGCGGCTGGAGGCGGCGGCGCGGCCCGCCCATCAGGAGCGATCCGCCGGCGCGATCCGGCTGTCGCATCGCGACACGCATGCCAAGGTTCTGATCACGCTGGACGACGTTCCGGTCACGACGCCGGCCGGCGACCTGCTGTTCAGGTCAGGCAAATTTTTCATCCGCCAGGGCGACCGCATCGTGCTGCTCGGCCGCAATGGCGCCGGCAAGTCCCGTTTCGTCGAGATGATCCGGCGGGCGATCCGCGCGCCCGACGCGTCGGCCGGCATAAAGGTCACGCCGTCCGTCGTCCTGGGTTACGCCGACCAGCACCTCTCCGGTCTGGCCGACGCGGACACGCCGCTGGCGGCGATCACGCGACGCTTCGAGCTCGGCGAGCAGCGCGCCCGTAGCCTGCTGGCGGGTGCGGGCATGAGCATCGAGATGCAGTCCAGCCCGATCGCGCGTCTGTCTGGCGGGCAAAGGGCGCGGCTGATGATGCTTGTGTTGCGGCTGACGCACCCCAACTTCTACCTGCTGGACGAGCCGACCAACCACCTCGACATCGACGGCCAGGAAGCATTGGAGGCCGAACTGACGGTGCAGGAGGCAAGCTGCCTGCTGGTCTCGCACGACCGCAGCTTCGTACGCGCCGTCGGCGACCGCTTCTGGCTCATCGACAAGCGGCGGCTTGTCGAGGTCGATGGGCCGGAAGGGTTCTTTGCCGCGGCCACGATGTGGGACCAATAGAGGCCCGGATGGCGGAATGCCGCTAGGGCCGTCGCGTCAGCGCAACAACAACTCTCGCAGCGCGACGGCATCGTTGTGCTCCTCGTCGCGCGCTGCGTAGACCAGCGTGATCGGCCCCGGCCGAGCCAGATCGCGCAGCCGGCGGAGTTCTTCGCCCTTGTCTGTCAGTTCGGCGGCGTAGCGCGAGCGGAATTCGTCCCAGCGCGCGGGGTCGTGGCCGAACCATTTTCTCAGGGCGGTGCTGGGCGCCAGTTCCTTTACCCAGAGGTCGATCCGTGCCGCCTCCTTCTTCACGCCGCGTGGCCATAACCGATCGATGAGGATGCGCATGCCGTCCGCCTCGGCAGGCGCCTCGTAGGCCCGCTTCAGCCTGACCGAAGCTTCCGCCGGTCGGCTCACTGTCCGGCCGCGGCGAACATCTGGTCCTGGCGACGGCGCAACTGGTAAAGTTTCGTCGTCGTGTCGGGCTCGGCATTCTGCGCCGTCAGCAGTTCGCCTTTCCTCACCGGCTTCAGCACCTTGCCGCCTTCGAGCAGCCCGACCGGCACCGCGCCTCTGGCCTGCGCCTCGTCGACCGTCATCGTCCAGGAGCGGTAGCAGGTCTCGCCGATGGCGTCGAACGTCTCGCCGGCGGCAAGGTCGCGCTTGGCGACGGCGCAGACCTCGGCCACCGGGCGCGGCAGCGGCACCATGTCCGGCTTGCCGTACAGCACGATGCGCGCCGCCGTCAGCGGCACCTCCAGCGAGGTGAGGTGATAGGGACGGAAGAAGCTGTAATACGGCCCCTTGCCGACATGCAGGTCGTCCATGCGCTCGATGATGCGCGGATGCGTGGCTTCGACGATGACGAAGACGCCCGGCGCCACGCCCTTGCCGATCGTGTAGTCGACCACGCCCTTGCGGCTGAGGATGCCGCCATCCTCGCGGGGGATCAGCACGCGCGCCAGTTCGTCGCGGTCGGCCTTTGGCCCATGCATGCCCGGCACATCCGGCACCAGCCCGGTGGCGTTGGCGATCGCGGCCATCTCCACCATGGTCTTGGAGCCGTCGACGAACTCGACCAGCATGCGAGGGTTCATGTTGCGCCGCTCTGCTTCCTCGCGATAGTCGTCCGGCACGGCGTCGTGGTTGAGCGGGTTGTTCTTGCCCTTGCCGGCCGACACGATGGTGTAGCCGAGCGCGGTGGCGAACTCGATCAGTTCCATGCAGGAGGACGGCTCGTCGCCGGCGCCGACGGAATAGACGACGCCCAAGCGGTCGGCCTGCTGCTTGAGGTAAGGGCCGATGGTGACGTCGGCCTCGACGTTCATCATCACCACATGCTTGCCGTGCTCCATCGCCATCAGGTCGAAGTCGGCGGCCACCCCGGGCTTGCCGGTGGCGTCGATCACCACATCGATGAGCGGGTTGGTGACAAGCTGTTCGTTCGAGGTGATGGCGATCCGGCCCGCCTCGATCGCCGCCGTCACCGCCGAAGCCGTGTCGGCCTCCGCCGCCTTGGCCTCGTCGCCGTAAGCGATGCGGATGGCGTGGCGCGCCGTATGCGGACGCCGGGTCGAGACCGCACAGACCTCCACGCCCTGCATCAGCATGCCTTGCGTCACCAGGTCGGTGCCCATCTCGCCGGAGCCGATCACGCCGATACGCACCGGTTTGCCGGCGGCCGCGCGCTCGGCCAGTTCGCGGGCGAGCCCGGTCAGCGCGACATTGGTCATGAGGGCATTCCGGTGCTGAGGGTCATCTCTGGCTCACTGCCGCTTCGCTCGCTGGATCGACAGCGCTGATAGCAGAGAACAGCGTCGTTGTGTCAATGAAGCGAGATGGTGCTGCGAGAGAGGATTGAACTCTCGACCTCTCCCTTACCAAGGTCTATGCCGAATTCGTTTTCAGCTTTTCTTTCCAAATCGATATCGCTTGCGTTTAGGCGGCTCTGCCAAAACTCCGCCAATCGGCCCATTTTGTCGATCTAGCTTCTCGGCAATAGTGCGACCGCCTTCGCCGCTGTGCACATAGGTTTCCAGAAACAACTTAGCCGATTTCCATCGGCCCGCATCCATGGCGTCCTTTACCTTGGCATCCGGCAGGTTCATAGCGTTGGTGCCGAATGAATGTCGTCCGGCAGAATGCGTAGATCGAAGGTCTATCTTTGCCCGCTTTGCCACCGCCTTCATGCGTCGATTTACTGCGCAGCGATCAGTGTAGCCGAAAACCGGCTGGCCTTCGTTCAGTCCAAGCGCAGCCAGCCGGGCGACTACATCGGCGGTCAGATAGCAAGTTTCCCACTCATCGGTTTTTGTTTCTTCAAGAAGCGCTGTTCGAGCCGACAAATCGACGAGATCGCCAGTCAATCGAATTGCCTCGGATACGCGCGTCGCCGTCCTATTCATGAATAGAACGAGCGCAGCGAGATGGGGGAGCTTGTCGTTGTCCGCTTGTGCCAAAAAGGCCGCCAGCCAGCTTTCATCGACCGGTCGATGTTTTCTGCTCTTTGGCACCTCGAACATTTTTACCTTGATAGGCGAGCACCAACCACGGTCGTGGCCATGATTGATGACCGCGCGAGCCGGAATTATTGCCTGTCTGTTCCTAGTTGAGGGAGCGGCCTTAGGGTAGAGACTGATCGCCATCGACCGAAGTTCGGCTGGCTTGATTGACCCTAGCTTGCGACCCTTGAAGTATTTCAGGATTGAAGGAAGGAACCTGCCTTCGCCGCCTAGTTCCTGGTAACTTACGGCTGCTTCTTCGAACGTACGGACGGCTTCCTCGCCATAGGTATGACGTTTCCAGAGGATCGCCTCGTACTGCGCGCAGAGCTCTTCGGCGACTTTCTTGTCGCGAGTCTTAAGGCTTTTTCGAATGCGCTCTCCGGCAATGGTTCCGGAAGCGTACCAGATGCCGCCTTCGGATTTGAGGGTGAGGCCGGGCATGACAATGCTTCCCTTAACTGAGCGATGTGCTCGGGGTAAAAAACCTTCTTCCGGCCACGGCGCTCATAGTGCGGGTACTTTCTAATGGTATCGACCAAAAAGCGGCGCGACACTCCCAGCAAAACGGCGGCGCCTTCCATGGTGACGGGAAGCACCTCTTTCGTCCATTCCGGCAGAGTCGGTTTGGTGCGGCTCATAGTTACGATGCCAAGCTCCATTTAGGCATCGCTTATTAATTATGCGTTCCGCATTGTCAATGCGTTTTGCATCAAAGCCTAGGCTTGATCCAATCGATAGGTGCAACCCATTCCACCGGAACATCTTCAATATCGGCAGCATTGGAACTGGCCAATGTCCAAAAACCGGGCGCCGATCCGCGCCGAAGGGTCTTAATCAAGAGCCGCCCGTCGCCGACTTGGACCACGCAACGCCGGTTGATCATTTCATCAGGCGGGAGGTGCCTTGAATAATAGATCAACCAACCATCCTCAAAGGCAGGAAGCATGGAATCTCCCCGAACCTGAGCGGCCACAGTGCTTGGTATCGCGTCTGGCGGCGCATCCACGTAGTAACCGCCCTCGTCGATCGGGTACACGGCCTGTCCGGCGCCGATATAGCCGATCAGAGGCACCTGCGCCTGATGGTCAAACGGATGAGTGGCCGGGTTTAGCAGTCCCGGACCCTTTCCCCTGCCGGCGAGTAACCAGTCCAGGGATACGCCAAAGAAACTTGCATATCGTTGGGATGCACGTACGACGCCACGATTGCCATTCTCATGCCCTGCATAGGTTGAATAGGGCAGGCCGAGCGCCTTCGCGGCCTCCCCTATATCGTCGAAACCGGCCGCGATCCTCGCCTCCCTCAGTCGCTTGCCGATGTCTTTATTAGTTTCGTCTATTGTCATGCATTACGCATAACACAACGCTGAAATGCAAAACGCATTATTTCGCTTGACAGGCGGTAATGCGTTTTGCATTTTAACGCCATGGTTAATGAAATCTCACTCCTGAGGAAGCTACGCGGTTGGTCGCAGGCGGACCTGGCTCGTGAACTCGGTGTTCACCAATCCACCGTGTCACGCCTCGAAGACGGTCAGGAGCCGAGTGGCCCTGTCAGAAAGCTAATCGAACAGCTCCTTGCAACGAGTGATGCAGTGCATGCCGCGCAGGTGTCGGCATGACCTCCCTCTCTTCCTCCCAGACTGCCACGGCTAGGCAGCACCTGACCGGCGACGGTGACGTTCTGGCGGACCTTCCGTCGCCGGTCTCTTTCACCCTTCCGACGCCACCGAGCGTCAACGAACTCTACAAGAACGTGAAAGGCGTCGGCCGCGCCAAGACGGGGCTTTACGACGACATGATCCGGCGCGGCGTCGCCGCGATCCGCAACCAGCGGGTGCCTGACGTCGCCGGCTACGTCATCGCGATCTTCGGCGTCGAGCGCATGTCGCTCTCGGCGGACATCGACAATCGGCTGAAGTCGATGCTGGACACGATCGTCAAGGCCGGAATCATCGCGGACGATCGTTTCGTAACCGCCATCGCTGTGTCGTGGCTGCCGAAGGCCAATGGCCTCGCGCATGTGCGCCTGCTTCCCGTCCAACCTCTGGACCTGTCATTCCACCCCTCGCATGACGGCGCGAGCGGCGGGTGGTTCCCAATCGCGCCTTCACCGCATGAGGACATCGCAGATGTCGATATCGCTTAGCAGTCTCAAACGGGTGCGGGCGGACAAGCCGCCGCGCATCCTGATCTACGGCCCGCCCAAAATGGGAAAGACGACTTTGGCATCTGAGTTTCCCGAGCCTGTTTTTCTCCAGGTGGAGGAGGGTGAGGGCACCACGGAGCTGACATCGTTCGGCAAGCTGTCATCGTACAGTGATGTCATCGATGCCCTGTCGGCGCTCTACAGCGAAGGCCATGATTTCGGAACGGTTGTCGTCGATTCGATCACCGAGTTGCAAAACCTGATCTTTGCCGAGACCTGCATGCGCGGCGACGATAAAGGCAACCCGAAAGCCAATGTCGAAGATTTCGGCTACGGAAAAGGCTACGTCTACGCGCAGCGGATTTGGGCCGAATTCCTCGACGGCATCAACGCACTGCGTCGTGACCGCCAAATGGCTGTTGTGCTGATCGCCCATTCCCGCGTTCGCCGTTTCGACGATCCCGAAACGATCTCTTACGACCGTTACGAAATCGATCTGCACGAAAAGAGCGTCGGCATGATTGAGCGCGAGATGGATGCGATCCTGCTCGTCAAGCGCCCCGTCGTCGTTAAGCAGGACGATGCAGGGTTCGGTAAGAAGCGGACGCGGGCCGGCGGTGACGGTGACGCTCGCGTCATCTACGCGCAAGGCAATCCAGCCTACGTGGCGGGCAACCGATACGACATGCCGCCGACGTTTCGTTTTGATCGCGGCAATGGCTATGCCGCCATCTCCCAATATCTGCCCGGCGCATCGCCGGCAGCCGAGAAGGAAGCCGCGTGATGGCGAACATCGGGGGTCATTATGACCAGAACGCCGAACCCAACGAGTTCGATCAACTCGCTGCCGGCACCTATCGCGCCAAGATCATCGAATCAGATGTCGTCGAAATCTCCGAAAAGTCCGACAAGGGGCGCTGCCTCAAACTCACCTGGCAGGTTGAGACTGGGCCGTCGGACGGCCGCCTGACCTGGCAGCGGATCAACCTGTGGCCGAAGAACATGGACAAGATCGAGAAGGTGACGGAAATCGCCAATTCTCAATTCGCGTCCATCCGGCAGGCGACAGGAAAAATCGCGCCGCAGGACTCCGTCGAGCTGCACCATATCCCGTGCATGATCACCGTCGGACCGCAGAAGAACAACCCTCAGTACAACGAGGTCAAGGCGGTGAAAGCGATAAATGGCGGTGGCGGCCAGGCTCCAGCGCCTTCCGGCTCGCCGCCGCGGTCCTCGCCGCCACAGGCGACGCAGCGCGCGGTGCAGCCATCCGGCGAGGTGCGAACGGCGCCTTGGCCGCGCAGGTCGGCATAACGTAGCTCGGCCGGGCGGCTGACGTCCGGCAACCCATTCCCACCAGTCTTTCAACGCTTTCTCGAAAAGGACCGAGAACGTGGACGCTACAGCTTTGCCCGAAATTGCGGGCACCAACCGGCACCCCGTCGATCAGCTCGGCGACATCCGGCGCACCATCAAGCATCTGCAGGATCGCGAAACCGAGTTGAAGGCGGAAGTCGGCCGCCTCATGGGCAAGGCCGACAGCCTCGGCGGCGCCGAGTACATCGCCGTCCAGTCGCTGACTTCCCGCAAGGGCGGCATCGACGAAAGCAAGGTCGCCGCCGCGCTGGGCGTCACCAGCCTGGACGCCTACCGCAAGCCTGAAACGACGTATGTGACGCTGAAGGTCGAGCGGCGCGCGCGGGAGGATGCGTGATGGCTCCGCAGCCCATCAATCTGACCGGGGTGCGATTTGATCGGCTTGTCGCTGTTGAGCGCATCGGCGCCAACAAGCGCTCGTCAGTATGGCTATGTCGCTGTGATTGTGGTGGCACGACCTGTGCGATCGTCACCAGCCTGAGACTTGGCCGCACTCGCTCTTGCGGTTGTCTGGTTCGGGATCATGCCTCTCGCACATTTAGGAGGCACGGAGAGATCAACAGCCCGACCTACCGTAGCTGGCGATCGATGAAGGCCAGGTGTGGCAATCCCTCTGCGCCAGACTTCCGGGCCTATGGTGGTCGCGGGATTTCCATCTGCGAGCAGTGGAAGTCCTTCAAGTGTTTTCTTGCCGACATGGGGCATCGCCCGGCCGGTACGACCTTGGACCGTTGGCCTGACAACGACGGGAACTATGAACCCGGCAATTGTCGATGGGCCACTCCGAAGCAGCAAGCGAACAATCGGAGGCGGCCATGCCAGTGAAATACTTATCGTGGATCACGCGCGACATGCTGCGCGCTGAACCCGATGCGGTGTTCGTCTTCGGCGACAACATGCGCCGTGTCGGTCTTGGCGGGCAGGCCGCTTCGATGCGTGGCGAACCGAATGCCATCGGCGTTGCGACGCTCTACGCACCCGGCGCGTATTACCGCGCCGGGGATCCGACTGCCTTGGCAGTCGTGATCGACGACCTGCGCAAGGTCGGAGCCGCGCTGATCGATGGACGCACCGTTTGCGTGCCTCGCGACGGCCTTGGAACCGGCCTCGCCCGCCTCCCCGAAAATGCACCCGAGCTTCACCGGCTGATCGTCGCCTTTTTCCGCGCGGCGCCCGGCGAAGCCTGCCCATGGAAGGATCAGTAACATGGCGAAGACGAAGAAGCAGGAAGTTGTTGCGACGCCTGAAGCCAGGATCGTGGCCTACAAGGGCTTCAACGCCGACCTGAGCTGCACCCCTAATAATGGCGTGACGTTCCAGTACGCCCTAGGGGGGACATACAGGCACGAAGGTTCGGTGGCGGCATGCAAGACAGGCTTCCATGCCTGTGAGTATCCGCTTGACGTTTTTGCCTATTACGCGCCGGCAGGTAATCGGTTCGCCGTGGTCGAGTTGGGCGGCGAGACCAGTAGGAAGGATGACGACAGCAAGATCGCGGCAGCCGAGATAACGATCAAGGCCGAGCTTCGCATTCCAGAAATCGTCGCCGCAGCAATCAAATACGTATTCGAGCGTGTCACTTGGTCCGGCGCCTCGTCCAACACCGGCTACCAGGGCGCCTCGTCCAACACCGGCTACCAGGGCGCCTCGTCCAACACCGGCGCTCGCGGCGCCTCGTCCAACACCGGCGCTCGCGGCGCCTCGTCCAACACCGGCGACTACGGCGCCTCGTCCAACACCGGCGCTCGCGGCGCCTCGTCCAACACCGGCGACTACGGCGCCTCGTCCAACACCGGCGCTCGCGGCGCCTCGTCCAACACCGGCGCTCGCGGCGCCTCGTCCAACACCGGCG
>QFCS01000751.1_pt1 | contig 11054 bp, 16 predicted proteins | sample 3576561 | NCBI WGS metagenome assembly QFCS01 | reverse complement strand
TGCCTGCCGTACTTCCTCATCATGGTGGTGGCGGTGCTGCTGCTCTACTGGTTTCCCGGTCTGGTCACCTGGATGCCCTCGAAGATGTAGGTACGCGAAGCCACTAAGATGCCCACCCCGCCCGCGTTTCCCGCGAGCGGGGTTTGTTTTTCCGGAGACCCCTTTTCGTGTTCAAGAACCTCACGCTCTACCGCATCGGCCCCGGCTGGGCGCCCACGCCCGACGCGATGGAGAAGGCCCTCGACGCCGCGCGCTTCCAGCCCTGCCCCGCCACGCAGGACAAATCCGTCGGCTGGGTGGAGCCACGCGGCGAAGCCCACGGCCCGCTGGTGGAAGCCATCGCCGGCCAGCGCATCCTCAAGCTGCAGATCGAAACCAAGTCCGTCCCCGGCGCCGTGGTGCGCCGCAAGGCGCAGGAAGCGGCCGACCACATCGAGGCCACCACCGGCCGCAAGCCCGGCAAGAAAGAAACCAAGGCCCTGCGCGAGGACGCCCTGCTCTCGCTGCTGCCCCAGGCCTTCGCGCGCCAACAGAGCCTGTGGGTCTGGATCGACCCCGAGCGCGGCTGGCTCGCCACCGACGCCAGCAGCCAGGGCAAGGTCGACGACCTCATCACCGCGCTGGTGCGCGCCTTCGACGGCCTGGTCATCACCTTGTTCAACACGCAGGTGACGCCCCAGACCGCCATGACGCAATGGCTCAGCGTGACCGACGCCGAAGAGTGGCCCGAGGGCCTGGCCGTGGAGCGCGACTGCGAGCTGCGCTCCAGCGACGAAGAGAAGTCGGTGGTGAAGTTCACCCGCCACCACCTCTTCAACGACGAGGTGCGCCGCCACATCACCGAAGGCAAGCTGCCCGTGCGCCTGGCGCTCAACTGGGAAGGCCGCGTGGGCTTCACGCTCACCGAGAGCATGTCGCTCAAGAAGATCAACTTCCTGGAGGGCGTGTTCGAGGACCGCCCGGCGAACGACGACGAGACCTTCGACAGCAACGTCGCCATCGGCACGGGCGAACTGCGCGGCGTGCTCGACGCCCTGATCGCCGCGTTGGGTGGTGAACTGCAGCCGGGCCAGGTGCCCGGGCACGAACCCGCGCCGGCCGGCGAGGCGCCAGCGCCTGACGCCACCGTGGCCAGCGCCGACGAAGGCGCGCCGTTCTGACCATGGCTTCGGTGCTCGCCATCTGCCTGGGCGCCTGCGTCGGTGCCTTGCTGCGCTGGCGCCTGGGCCTGTGGCTGAACCAGCCACACGGCCTGCTGCCCTGGGGCACACTGGCGGCCAACTGGATCGGCGCCTACGCCATCGGCCTGGCCATGGCGGTGTTCCACGCCAATCCGCACATCGACCCGGTGTGGCGCCTGGCCATCGTCACCGGCCTGCTGGGCGCGCTCACCACCTTCTCCACCTTCTCCATCGAGGTGGTCACGCTGCTGCAACAGGGGCGTCTGGCGTTGGCGCTGGGCGTGGCCTCATTGCACCTGCTGGGCTCGCTGCTGCTCACCTGGCTGGGGCTCAAGACCCTGGCCTGAGCGGCCCGCCCGCCAGGCTCACATCGACTTGCCGTCGAAGTGCTGCACCGAAATCGCCGCGAGGTCGATGCCCTCCACGCAGCGCAGGTTGATCGCCGCCATGGCGTTGCCCTTCGGGTCGGTGCCTTCGCCGTAGGGATGGATGCCGCACACCGGGCAGAAGCGGTGCTTGATGACGTGCTGGTTGAACATGTACGTGCTCGCGTCCTCCTCGGGCGTCTTCAGCGTGAGGTTCGCGCGCGGCACGAACCACAGCAGCGAGCCCTTGCGCGAACAGATGGAGCAATTGCAGGCCATGCCGCCGTCGATGGTGCCTTCCACCTCGAACGCGACGCGGCCGCAGTGGCAGCTGCCTTGGTACTTCATGGTTGAACTCCTCCTGGGGAAATCGCTTCAAGGCGTGGGACGTGCGCCTTTCGACGATGCATTGGGCGACAAGGCCGCCAGCCCACCCAGGGCAAAGTAGATGCCCGCCGTGGCGTAGCGCCCCCAGCGCACGCCCCCGCGCCCCGGCCGCCAACGCTTCGCCACGGCGCGCGACAGCAGCACATAGACGATGTCGCTGCAGACGGCGATGCCCACGAACAACACGCTCAAGCTCAAGGCCTGCGCCGTGGCGCCGCGCGACGGGTCGATGAACTGCGGCAGGAAGGCCGCGAAGAACAGCGTGGTCTTGGGGTTGAGCAGCGCCACGACCGCGCCCTCGCGGAAGACGCGCCACGCGGCCACGGCGGCGGCGGGCGCATCCGGCGCAGCCGTGGTGCGCGGCGCGCGCAGGGCCTGCACGCCCAGCCACACCAGGTACGCCGCGCCGGCGTAGCGGATCAGCGCGAACGCCAGCTCCGACGCCAGCAGCACCACCGCCAAGCCCAGCGAGGCCACCACTGCATTCATCAGGTTGCCCAACGCCACACCGGCCACCGAAGCCAGCCCCGCCTTGCGGCCCTGCGACAGCGTGCGTGTGACGATGTAGAGCACGGCGGGCCCGGGCGTGACCGCGAGCACCAGCGCGGCGGCCAGGAAGGCCAGCAACAGCGGCAAGGACGGAAGGAAGTCGGGCATGGGAACTCCTTGTGGGCAGACAACGGGTGGTATGCGCTCAGCTGGCCATCGCGCAGCCCTGCGGCTTGAACACGCGCTCGGTCGACGCCGGGTACTTGTCGAGCTTGGTGGCGGGCCGCACAGGCCGACGCACCAGTTCACCGCCGCAATTGGGGCACATACCGGAGAGCTTGCTGGTGGCGCAGGCCTCGCAGAAGGTGCACTCGAAGGAACAGATGCGAGCGTTTCGCGCGTCAGGCGGCAGATCGGTGTTGCAACACTCGCAGTTGGGGCGCAGTCGGAGCATGGATGGCCTCGGCAGGTCTGGGCGAAGCAGACAGTTTAGAAGCTCTCAGCCATCGGGCGCCACCGCAGCGACGACAATGCGGGCCGCATCTCGAACTCAGGGGCGGGGATAGGTATGTGGATCGGCATGGCACTGTTGGCGGGACTCGCCGTGTTCATCGTCTGGGACAGTCGTCGGCTGCGCCGCACGGACGTTACCCCGTTGTCGCGCGAGCGCATGAAGCGCGGCGTGCTGCCCGGCGATAGCGGGAAATGGCAGATCCAGTTGGGGATATCTGCAATGGCCATCGGATTGGCCTTGATGGAATGGCTCTCTCCTTCAGCGCCACCCTACACGGGTAAGGCTTCGATCCTTTTCACGTGGGCTCATGAAGTGTTGGGCCCGCGGGGCAAGATTGCCGCCCTCTTGATCATCGGCGGGGCCTTCTTCGTATCGGCCCTGTTCGAATGGCGGCGCCTCCGCTGGGACAGCGCCGCCAATCAGTAGTAGGGCACCACCCGCTCCGGCCGTTCCGCATGCTGACAGGCCGCCTGACATCGCGCGGCGAACCAGGCGCGCAGCTTGGGAGCCAGTCGCCGGCAACGGTCGGCCAGCGGGGCGCCCATGCGGGGCGAGGCGAAGAGTGCAATGGCTTTCATGCCGAGCTCCTGAACGCGCGGGCTGCGCGTTCAGGCATTTCAGCGAACGGTCGCCTTCGATGCGCGGGGCAGATGTCCCGATCCGGTCCCTGGGCACCTGCTCGCGCGCCGGCCGCCGGGACCGCCGTCCCGCGCCTCAGCCGGGCGGCGGCTTGCCCTTCCCATACCCCGCCTCCCGCGCCAGCACGATCGCCTGCGCCCGCGTCGCCACCTCGAGCTTGCCGAACACCGCCGAGACCTTGTTGCGCACGGTCTTCTCGCTCAGGCCCAGGTGGGCCGCGATCTGCAGGTTGTCGCGGCCCTACGCGAGCAACTCCAGCAGGGCCCGCTCGCCGGGGCTCAGCCGCGTGAACAGCGGCGACAGTGGTGCATCCACCACATCGGCGTCGGCAAGGAACCGTCGCACGGTGGCGAAGCTGCCGGCGAAGGCCGGCTCCTGCTGCAAGAGCACGTGGTTGCGGCTGTCGATGGGCACAAAGCGCGCGCCCTCGATCAGGCCCGCGATGTGGCGGCCTTCGTCGAAGGGCACGCGCAGATCGCCGCGCGCGTGCATCACCAGCACGGGGCAACGCACACGCCGGGCCTCGTCGCTCACGTCAAGCGATCCGAAGGCCGCAATGGTGCGCGCCGCGTGCTCGGGGCTGCACGACAGGCGCTCCAGTTCGTTGAACCAGCGCGTCTGCTCCGGCGTGCCACCCGGGATGAAGAGCGAGGTGAACACCTGCCGGAAGGCCTCGCTGTCCTGGCCCCAGCCGATCTCGACCAGGTCCAGCAGCAGCTTCGCTTCCTTCAACTGCTGCGGCGTGGGCTGGCGGTGCAGCAGGCCGCGCACGTAGCCGCCGATGATGGCCAAGGCCGTGACGCGTTCGGGGTGGCGTGCCGCATAGGCCACGGCCACCGCCGCGCCCTGCGAGCAGCCGAACAGCGCGAAGCGATCCAGCCCCGCGGCCTCGACCACGGCCTCCAGATCGGCCAGCCAGGCGTCCAGCGCCAGCGGCGCGTCCGTGCGGTCCGACAGGCCGCAGCCACGCCCGTCGTAGCGGATCAGCGTGCGCTCGCGGCTCAGTTCGTCGATCCAGGGGCGCCACACCGGGCTGCCGAGGTCACCGTCCAGGTGCGTGAGGAAGTGCGCCGCGCGCACCAGCGGCGCGCCCTGGCCGGTGCTGGCAAAAGCGATCCGCACACCATCGCGGGTGGTGCAGAAACGGATCGTCTGAGTGAGCGGCGGCGCCACGCGGTGATTATGGGATCGGGAACGCGCCGTGCCCCCATCGTCCGGTCGGGTTTGGCCGTCGGCCAACAATGGCCCGTCCACCACACCTCAGGAGAAACCCAATGGCCCAGCACAAGGTCGGCATCATCATCGGCAGCATCGCCAGCGCCTCCATCAACCGCCAGCTCGCCAAGGCCCTGGTCAAGCTCGCACCGGCCGAGCTCACCATGACCGAGATCCCCATCAAGGACCTGCCCTTCTACAGCTACGACCTGGACGCGAACTTTCCGCCCGCGGCCACGGCCTTCAAGCAGACCATCGCCGACGCGGACGCCCTGCTCTTCGTGACACCCGAGTACAACCGCTCCATCCCGGGCGTGCTCAAGAACGCCATCGACTGGGGCTCCCGGCCCTACGGCAAGAGCGCCTTCGCGCGCAAGCCGGCGGGCGTGGTCGGCGCCTCGGTGGGCGCCATCGGCACCGCGCTCGGCCAGGCGCACCTGCGCGGCGTGCTCAACTACCTGGACGTGCCGCAGTTGCTGCAACCCGAGGTCTACCTTCAGTTCAAGAAAGGCCTCTTCACCGAGGACGGCGCCTGCACCGACGCCGGCACCGAGGAATTCCTGCGCAAGTACATGTCGGCCTTCGCGGACTTCGTGGCCGCGCACAAGGCGGGCTGAGCCGACCACGCGGCGCGCGGCGGCGTCACCCGGCTACAAGGCCACGGCCGAACACAGCGACAGCAGCATCGGCACACCGACCGCAGGGGCCACGACCGAGCCCACGCACGCGAGGTGGGCTACGGCCAGCAGCACCGTCAGGCGTGCGAGCCGCAGCACGATGCGCCCCCTTTCGCCGCCGGCCGGTCCACGTACCGGTCGTGGTGCCGCACCCAGCCCATGGTGTCGTCCAGGCCGTCCTCGTGGCGTCCGCGCGGCGTGAGGTCCAGCAGCCGGTAGGTGCCCATCATCACCTCCACGCCGCGTCCGTAGGTCGAATAGGTGTGGAACACCTCGCCCGCGTCGTTCTTCGCGAACACGCTCACGCCGGGCATCTCGTCGTTGGCGAAGGGCCGTTGCGCGAAGTTGTAGTGCATGGATTGCGCGGCCACTTCGGCCGGCGTGAAGCTCACGCCGAAGTCGCGGTTGAAGTCGCTGCCGTGGGACGACACCCAGCGGAAGTGCCAGCCCATGCGCTGCTGAAAGCGCTCGATCTCCGCCAGCGGCGCGCGCGAGACCGCCACGAAGGCCACGTCGCGCGCGGCCAGGTGCGCCAGCATGCCGTCGGTGTGGTCGGCCATGTACGAGCAGCTCTTGCAGCCCTGCTCCCAGCCCGGGCCCAGCATGAAGTGCTGCACCAGCAACTGGCGGCGGCCGTCGAACAGATCGGCCAGCGCGCGCGGACCCTCGGGTGTGTCGAACACGTAGCGTTTGTCCATGCGCACCCAGGGCAGTGCGCGGCGCGCCTCGGCGAGTTCGTCGCTCAGGCGGCCGAGTTCCTTTTCACGCTCCAGCAGCGCCAGGCGTTGTTCGAGCCATTGCTCGCGGTCGGTGATGGTGGTGGGGTTCATGAGAGGCTCCAGTTTCAGGGTTGAGGGACTTCAGGATTGAAGGGCCTTGGGCCGGCGCACGGCGCGCACCTTGCCGCTGCCGCCACCGCCGCAATAGAAAAGGTCGGCACCGTCGGACTCCAGCCCGCTCACGCCCTCGCCCGCCGGCATGCGCAGGCGCTGCAGCACCTCGCCATTGGCGGGGTCGATGCGGCGCAGCTCGCTCTCGTCCGCTTCCCAGGTGCCGTGCCACAGCTCGCCGTCCACCCAGGTGACGCCGGTGACGAAGCGGTTCGATTCGATGGTGCGGCGGATCGCGCCCGTCTCGGGGTCGATCTGGTGGATCTTGCGGTCGCGGTACTGGCCCACCCACAGGCTGCCCTCGGCCCAGGTCAGGCCCGAGTCGTAGCCCTGGCCCGGCGCGGGAATGGAGGCCAGCACCTTCCCCGTGGCCGGGTCGATCTTGTCGATGCGCGACTCGGCGATCTGGTAGAGGTGCTTGCCATCGAAGGCGGTGCCCGCGTCGCCGGGCTGTTCGACGCGGCGCACGGTCTCGCCGCTGGCGGGGTCGAAGGCCACGATGCGCGGGCCGGTGGCGGCCCACACGTGGCGGCCGTCGTAGCTCACCCCGTGGACGTTGGTGGCGCCGTCGAAGGGGCCGTACTCGCGCACGACCTCGGCGGGCTGGATCGATGGGTTGCTCTTCATCAGGTGCTCCTTGAGGGCGCCACACGCGACGCCTTGAGGTGCACTCTAGTCAAGCGGCAGCGAAGCGGGGAGTAACAAGATCGTCGTGAATCCCGCCAGCGGTGGCGCCAGCCAGCGGCGCGAGCGCGCCTGACCGATGGCCCGCACACGGCCCTGCGTCTGCAGTTCCGCCAGGGCGCGCTGCACCGTGCGCTGGCTGGCGCCCAGCGCCAGGGCCAGCGCCGACGTGGACCAGGCCGCTCCGTCGGACAGCAGCGCCTGCAGCGCGGCCAGCTCGCCTTCAATGGGCGGCGCAAGCACGATCACGGGACGCTCGTCGCGGGGCACGATCTGGAAGCCGCGCGGCGTGGCCACGATGTCCGCCACCTCGGCGGCCAGTGCGCGCAGGCGGCCGATCTCCACCCGCAAGCGCGCGCGGTGGGTCTCGTCGGGGTGCCGCGTGCGAAAGGCGCGCTCGATCAGCGCCTGGCGGTCCACGTCGCCGGGCCAGGCCTCGGCCAGGGCCAGGGCCAGCGTGAACAGCACCGGACGCCCCGCCAGCGACTGCCACGCGGCGCCCGCGCTCAAGCCGCGCCGGCAGGCGTCCACCACCAGCGCGCGCGAGGCGAGCAGCGCCTCCACCTCGTCCAGGCGCAGCACCTGTTCGCCACCCGAGCCCACACGGCGCGCGGCCGGGCGCTCCAGCGCCGCGCGCGCCTCGCTCACCTCGGCCTGCAACGCGGGCACGCCGGCCCGCTCGGCGGCCTGCTTCGCGCGCACCAGTGCCTGGCGCGCGGGGCCGGTGCGCAGCGAACGCAAGGCCAGCTCGGCCGAGAGGAGGTGGGCGACGGCGGCCAGCAGCGGCGGCAGGGCCTGCCCGTTCAATGGTTCCAGTTGCGCGGCGGCTTCGTCGAGCCGACCGACCAGCAAACGCCAGCGCGCGGCGATCAGTTGCGCCTGCCAGGCATTGGCCTGGTCGCCGCGCGCGGCCAGGGTCTTCGCGGCGGCCATCAACGCGCGCGGCGAGCCGCTCAACTCGCGCAACGCCAGCGCCACCTCCGCCTCGGCCACCGCACAGCGCGCGCGCGCCAGTGCCTCGTGCGGCCCGAAGCCCTTGCCCGCGCGGCGCAGCAGCTCGCGGGCGCGCGGGTACTCGCCCAGTTGCGCCATCGCGATGCCGCGCAGCGCCAATGCGGGCGGGTCCTCGCGCAGCGCCACGCGCTGCAGCGCGGCCAGCGGATCACCCGTGGCAAGCGCGCGGGCGGCGGCGGCGATGAGGGAGTCCATGGGCGGCGTAGCTTAGCGGCCTCGACCGCACCCCCGTCCGGCGCTCACACCGGCGCGTACGCCCCCGTCCCCTCCGGCCAACCCGTCAGCACCTCGTACCCCTCGGGCGTCACCGCCACCATGTGCTCCCACTGCGCCGACAGCGAGCGGTCTTTCGTCACCACCGTCCACCCATCGGCCAGGGTGCGCGTGTCGCGCAGGCCGGCGTTGAGCATGGGCTCGATGGTGAACACCATCCCCGCCTCCAGCGTGAGCCCTTCCCCGCGCTGCCCGTAGTGCAGCACGTCGGGCTTCTCGTGGTAGACCTGCCCGATGCCGTGCCCGCAGTACTCGCGCACCACGCTGAACCGCTCGCGCTGCGCCACCGCCTGGATGGCGTGCCCGATGTCGCCCAGCGTGGCGCCAGGCCGCACCTGGCGGATGCCCGCCCGCATGGCCTCGTAGGTCGTCTCCACCAAGCGCCGCGCCAGCACGCTCGGCGCGCCCACGAAGAACATGCGGCTGGTGTCGCCGAACCAGCCACCGTGGTTCACCGCGACGTCGATGTTGACGATGTCGCCCTTCTTCAGGATCTTGTCGGGCGAGGGAATGCCGTGACACACCACCTGGTTGACGGAGGTGAGGATGGTCTTGGGGTAGCCGTGGTAACCCAGGTTGGCGGGAACGGCGCGCTGCACCTTCACGATGTGCTCGTGGCAGATGCGGTCAAGCGCCTCCGTGCTCACCCCCGGCTTCACGTGGGGCGCGACAACGCTCAGCACCTCGGCGGCCAGTTGGCCGGCGCGCCGTGCCTTCTCGATGTCCTCGGCGGACTTGATGGTGATGCCGCGCTCCATCAGCGTTTTCCGTTCGACGGCGCGCGGGGCTTGCGGCCCTTGCCCTCGGGGGCGATGGCCACCGTGATGTCCAGCCCTCCGTCGAGTTCGGCGCGCACCAGCCGCTGGCAGATGGCCTGGTGGTCCAGGCCGGGGTGCATTTCGGCCAGCATGCCCACGCGCATCCAGTGCTCGGCCTGCGCGTTGATGGAGCGGCTGAGGGCGTTGCCCGCCACGCGCAGGTTCTCGTGCATCTGGTCTGAAATCTTCACGATGCCCATGGTCAATCCATATATGAAACGTATACGGATTATATAAACCACAGGCGATACAGACACAGACCGGATCGAACATCTGCGAACACCTTTTCCGCGCCAGTGCAGGCAGACTGGACGCCGACTTCCGATCCGAGCCCATGAAACTGCTGCCCCTCGCCCTCTCCCTCAGCGCCCTGGCCTTCGCGCCGGTGGCCGTGCTTGCGCAAACGCCCTCACCCAAGCCCGCCACCACCGCCCAGGAGCCCACCAAAAAACGCGCGCCACTCAAGCGCTCCGCCGCCAAGGCCGTGGAAGAGGTGACGCCGATCGAGGAGGACAGCAGCGTCACGCTCACCGAGGCCGACCTGGCGGTGGCGCAGCGCGTGTACGTCGGCAAGATGCCCTGCGAGCTGGGCGCGGCCGTGGAAATCACGCCCGCCAAACGCCAGGGCTTCTTCCTCGTGCAGGTCGACAAGCCGAGCAGGACGCGCTACTACATGCACCCGGTGGAAAGCCGCACCGGCGCCATCCGCCTGGAAGACCCGAAACGCGGCGCGCTGTGGCTGCAACTGGGCAACAAGTCCATGCTCATGAGCCAGAAACTCGGCCGCCGCGTGGCCGACGAGTGCATGAGCCCCGAGCAGGTGACCTTCGCGGACGAGATGAAGCGCAACCCGCCGCGCAGCCTGCTGGAGCCCGCGGAACCGCCGGGCGCCGAGGCGCCCGCCCCTGCTGCCGTCGCCCGCTGAACGCGCTCAGCCCACCATCGGCAGCACGTGCCCCGTGCCGAGCACCGTGCGGCCGGACAGCAAGGTGAACCGGGTGCCCGCGGCCAGCTTTGGCAGCGCCAGCTCCGGGCGCAGGAACTGCGCCTCCAGCGCGCAAGGCGCCCCCGGCGCCGGCTCCCCATCGGGCGGCACCAACAGGCGCGTGGTGAAGCCCTCGGAGCCCACCACCAGCGCGCCGTCGAAATAGCCCGCGCGGATCGGTCGGCTGAGCCGGGGCACATCGGTCTTCAACAGCATCAGTTCGATGCGCGCATGCGGCACGAACACGGCACCGGCCGCGAAGCCCGGCGGCACCTGCTTTGGCGTCTTCGCGCGCCGGATCAGCCACGCGATGACGTTGCCGACGATGGGCAGCCACAGCACCATCAGCAGGGTCCCCAGGTCGCGCGCCACCGAGGGCTGGGGCGCCAGCCAGCGCACCAGGCCGCCGATGAGCGCCAGCACCAGCAGCACCACCGTGATGATCTGCCGCCGCGCGGAGCGGTTGGAATTGGTCATGGCGCGATGCCCTCCCCCTGCGCCGCCCGGCTCATCAGGTCTCGGCTGATCGCCAGCATGCGGTCCCCCAGCGCCGCCCGGCGCGTCGGGTGCAGCCGCGACTCGCTCGCCACCAGCACGATCGCGCCCACCGGCCACCCGTCGCGCTGCAACAGCGGCACCCCCAGCGCCCAGTAGCCCGGCACCACGATGCCCGGGATCACCGCGTAGCCGCGCTCGCGCGTTTCGGCCACCAGGTGGCGGATCACCGCCACCGGTGACTTCGGAAAGTGCTCGTCGATGAACGCACCGTTGACCTGCAGCGCGAGCTCCACCTCCTCGTCGGGCAGCGCGGCCAGGATGGCCAGCCCACCCGCGCCCACGCCCAGCGGGTGCCGGTCGCCCAGGCGCAGCGCGTCGCTCGGTATCGGCCCGTGCCCCGTCTCGCGCGACAGGCAAATCGCCTC
>QFCS01002196.1_pt1 | contig 11068 bp, 13 predicted proteins | sample 3576561 | NCBI WGS metagenome assembly QFCS01 | reverse complement strand
GGAAGCGGCCGACGTCAGCGTCCTCCGTGTTACGCCAGTATTGCCAGAAGTCGTAGGGCCGTAGCCGTTCGGAGCTGAGCCACACCGCACCGGCCGCGGTCTTGCCCATCTTGGCGCCCGAGGCCGTCGCCAGAAGAGGTGACGTCAGGGCGAACAGCTCTGCACCCGCCATCCGCCGACCGAGGTCGGCGCCCATGATGATGTTGCCCCATTGGTCCGAGCCGCCCATCTGCGCGATGCAGTTGTGCCGCTTGTGCAATTCGACGAAGTCATAGGACTGCAGAATCATGTAGTTGAACTCGAGGAAGGTGAGCGGCTGGTCACGTTCCAGCCGCAGCTTCACCGAATCCATGGTCAGCATGCGATTGACCGAGAAGTGCCGGCCGACGTCGCGCAGCAGCGGAATGTAGAGCAGCGTATCGAGCCAGTCGGCGTTGTTCGCCATCAGCGCATCGGTCGGGCCGTCGCCGAAAACCAGATAATTGGCGAAGCTCTTCTTGATACTCGCCATGTTGGCGTTGATCTGCTCGACGGTCAGGAGCTGTCGGGTCTCGTCACGTCCCGATGGATCGCCCACCTTGGTCGTGCCGCCGCCCATCAGGGCGATCGGCTTGTGGCCGCTCTTCTGCCACCAACGCAACAGCATGATCTGCAGCAGATGGCCGACATGCAGCGAATCGGCCGTGCAGTCGAAGCCGATATAGGCGGTGCGCGCGCCGGTGGAGAGGAGCTCGTCGAGCCTCTGCGCATCGCTGCATTGATGCACCATGCCGCGCTCGTGCACGATGCGCATGAAATCCGACTTGAAGGCCGCCATCTCTAAGCCTGTCGCGCCATCCGCGCCGTTTGTTCGTGAGGGGTCGCGGGTGTACCACGAGACCCGAACGACCTCAACGGAGGGGGCATGGCCAACCTGATTGCGGAACGGGTCGAAATGGCGCGGCGCGGACAGAATCCATACGTCATCTGCAGGATGGGATCGGGTTGGCTGGTGATCGGCGACGTGCAGCCTTTGCCTGGCTACTGCGTGTTCTTGGCCGACCCGGTGGTCGAAAGCATCAACGCCCTGAGTGAGGCGCAGCGCGCCCAGTACTCGCTGGACGTCGCCCGCGTGGGCGATGCCCTTCTCGCCGTCACCGACTCCTATCGCATCAACTATGAGACGCTGGGCAACGCCGAACCGGCGCTCCACACCCACATCATCCCGCGCTATCGCCGAGAACCCGACGAAAAGCGCCGCCGCCCAGCCTGGGTCGGCTACGATTGGCCGACCTCGCGCCGCTTCGATTCCGTGCAAGATGGCGCATTCGTCGAGTGCATGCGCCGTGAGCTGAGCGGGGTATCGGTGTGATGCGTGCTCTTGGCCTCATGAGTGGCACGTCCGTCGATGGCATCGACGTGGCCCTGATCGAAACCGATGGCGAGCGCGTGGCGGGCTTCGGCCCGTGTCTTACCGTGCCCTATCGCGACGAGGAGCGCCGGCAGATCCGGGCGGCCTTCGGTGCCGACCGGGCAAACGGGGCGACGCAAGCGGCCGAGCGGCTCGTGACGGAAACCCATGTCGCGGCCGTGCGGCAGTGGGCAGAAACGACCGCGACGCCGTTGTCGTCGCTGGACATCGTGGGCTTCCATGGCCAGACGATTACCCACCGGCCGGACGAGCACTTCACCTGGCAGATCGGCGATGGCGCGGCCTTGGCGCATGCGCTCGGTATCCAGGTGGTGAACGATCTGCGGTCGGCCGACGTCGCGGCGGGCGGACAGGGCGCGCCCTTGGTGCCGATCTATCATGCCGCGCTCGCCCGCGACCTGCACAAGCCGTTGGCGGTTGTGAATGTCGGTGGCGTCGCCAACGTGACATGGATCGGGACCGACGGTGCGCTGCTCGCCTTCGACACAGGCCCCGGCAACGGGCCGATCGATGACTGGTGCGCTCGCCGTGCCGGTGTGCGGTTCGACCGTGACGGCGCGCTCGCCGCGTCCGGAAAGGTCGATCGCGCGCGTGTCGAGCGTTTCAGCGAGCACCGTTACTTCGCGCAGAAGCCACCGAAATCGCTGGACCGCGGCGATTTCAAGGAATCCTGGGCCGATGGCCTCAGCGTCTCTGATGGTGCGGCGACCTTGACCCGCGGGACGGCACGGGCGATTGCCCTGGCGGCCCGCCATTTTCCTGCGCCTGTCACGCGCTGGGTGATTGCCGGCGGCGGGGCGCGCAATCCGACGTTGCTAGACGCCATTGCCGACGAGACGCGCGGCAAGGTCCTGACGGCGGACAGCCTGGGCTGGGACGGCGACGCCCTGGAGGCGCAGGCGTTTGCTTTCCTCGCCGTGCGATCTTTGCACGGCCTGCCGATCACCTATCCGGGGACGACGGGCGTGCCGCACCCGACCACAGGCGGCACGCTGCACCGGCCGTGACGGTCACGGCTCCTTGTTGCTGGTCGCGCGGCCCGGCGGATTGACCAGGCATTTGGCGACATATTTGTCGACGTCGATGGCAAGCTTGTCGAGGGCGTCATGGAAGAAGTGGTTGGCGCCCTTGATCGTGCGCGATTCGACCGTGATGCCCTTCTGCAACGACAGGCGAGCGACCAGCTTCTGGATGTCCGCCTGGGGTACCACCTCGTCGCGCTCGGCGCCGACGATCAGGCCGGACGACGGGCAGGGCGCCAGGAAGGCGAAGTCGTAGGAGTTGGCTGGTGGCGCTACCGAAATGAAGCAATCGATCTCGGGGCGACGCATCAGGAGCTGCATGCCGATCCAGGCACCGAACGAATAGCCTGCGATCCAGCACGACTTGGCATCCGGATTCATACCCTGAAGCCAATCGAGCGCCGCGGCGGCGTCGCTCAACTCGCCGAGGCCGTTATCGAACCGTCCTTGACTGCGGCCGACACCGCGCGTGTTGAAACGCAGCACCGAGAAGCCGCGGTTCACGAACACGTGGAACAGCGAGAACACCACCTTGTGATTCATCGTCCCCCCATATTGCGGGTGGGGGTGGAGGATCAGCGCAATCGGCGCGTGTTCTTCCTTGCTCTGGTGATAGCGGCCCTCGAGGCGACCCTCGGGGCCGGTGAACATCACGTCAGGCATCTAGACTCCGGTTACCCCTCGTTATTGGTTGGCCGCCGGTCGCGGGCCGGAGCACCCTAAATTCTGTCGGGATTCTTGATACTTGACCAACCAAGTCAGGTTTATTAAACCTGAGCCCCACGGTTGGTTTTTCCCCAGATCCCTGTGTGGGGTTCGCAATATCGTAGTAACGCCTTGGTTTTCAAGACCTTTGGGCGATCCATGTGGACTTCCGTCGGGGAAACGGAAAAGAGGAGGATGCTGTGAAGCTCAGCACCAAGGGGCGTTATGCCGTGATGGCCATGGTCGATCTGGCGCGGCACGCCCAGGCAAAGCCGGTGTCGCTGTCGGATATCGCGGCGCGTCAGGAGATTTCGCTGTCCTATCTCGAGCAGCTTTTCGCGCGCTTGCGGAGAGCCGGTCTGGTCAAGAGCGTGCGCGGTCCGGGTGGCGGCTATCGCCTTGCGCGGGCCTCTGCGGATACGCGCGTGTCCGAGATCATTTTGGCGGTCGACGAGCCGATTACGGCAACACGCTGCACCGAGATGGGGGCGACCGGCTGCCGCGCCGACCGTAGCAAGTGCCTGACACATGATCTCTGGGAGGAGTTGGGCAACCAGATCCATACATTCCTGAGTTCTGTGACCCTTCTCGATGTGCTGGAGCGGCGGCTGGCGGCGCAGATCTCGGAGGCGCCACAACCGGCCAACGCCGATTCCCAGATGGCTGCGGCCAGCTAGGCACTATCGAATGTCCGGGTTCGCGTACCTCGATCACAATGCCACGAGTCCCCTACGTCCGGCGGCGCTCGAAGCGATGATCGAAGCGTTGCGGCTGGGAGGGAATCCGTCTGCGGTTCACCAGTCGGGACGCAAGGCGCGCAGTCTTGTCGAGATATCGCGTCAGCGGATCGCCACGTTCGTGAGCGCCGCACCTGCCGAAATCGTGTTCACGTCTGGCGGGACCGAAGCCAACAACATGGCGCTGGCGGGGAGCGGCCGCCTGCGGGTCCTGATTTCGGCCGTCGAGCACGAGAGCGTGCGGCGTGCCGCGCTGGGAGCCGTCGACCTGCCGGTCGATGCGGACGGCGTCCTCGACCTGGCGACCCTGGAGCGCAAGCTCGCGGAGAGTGAAGCCCCGGCGCTCGTCTCGGTCATGCTGGCCAACAACGAGACAGGGGTGATGCAGCCGGTGGCGGACATCGTGCGCATTGCCCGCAAGGCCGGCGCTCTGGTGCACTGTGATGCGGTGCAGGCGGCCGGCAAGGTCGCGATCGATCTTCACGGGATCGGCGTCGACTATCTCAGCCTGTCGGCCCACAAGCTCGGTGGCCCTACTGGAATCGGTGCCCTGGTCGTCCGGGAGGGAGCACCCTTCGTCTCCAACCGCTTGGGTGGTGGTCAGGAGCGCAATCGGCGGGCGGGAACCGAGAACCTGTCGGGGATCGTCGGGTTCGGTATCGCGGCCGAAGAGGCTGTTGCCAATTTGGACATCGTCAAGATGCGGGATCGCCTGGAAGCGGCACTGCTTGCGGCAGCCCCCCAGGCCCGCATTTTTGGTGCCCGTGCTCCTCGGCTTCCCAACACGACCTGTATCTCGATGCCGGAGGTCGCCGCGGAGACGCAGGTCGTGGCGCTCGATCTTGCCGGTGTCTGCGTCAGTGCGGGCTCGGCCTGCTCGTCGGGCAAGGTGCATCGCTCGTCGGTCCTGGCGGCGATGGGCGTCGACGAACGGGTGGCCGGCACGGCGATCCGGATAAGTCTTGGCTGGAACAGCCGACATGAGGACATCGACCGCTTGATCGGCGCATGGCGGGACCTATATATCCGAGCAGGCAAGTCGGATATGCCCGATGCGCGGGCGGCCTAGGAATTCCAAGGGGTTAGCATGAACGTCCTTACCCAGATCCGGCGCAACGACCAGCCGATTTACCTCGACTATCAGGCGACGACGCCGCTGGATCCCCGCGTTCTGGAAGCGATGATGCCGTACTTCACGCACAAGTTCGGCAATGCGCATTCGCGCAGCCATTCCTACGGCTGGGAGGCCGAGGAAGGCATCGAGAAGGCGCGCGGCCAGGTGGCGAAGCTGATCGGTGCGGACGAGAAGGAAGTGATCTTCACTTCGGGGGCCACGGAGTCGAACAACCTCGCCATCCGAGGCGTCGCCGAGTTCTACAAGGACCGCAAGAATCACATCGTCACCACCGTGACGGAGCACAAGTGTGTGCTCGATACCTGCCGCCATCTCGAGCAGCAGGGTTTCGAGGTGACCTACCTTCCGGTGCAGAAGAACGGCCTGGTCGATCTCGACGCGCTGCGCGCGGCCATCACCGACAAGACAGTGGTGGTCTCGATCATGGCGGTGAACAACGAGATCGGCGTCATCCAGCCGCTGGCCGAGATCGGCAAGATCTGCCGCGAGAAGAAGACCTTCTTTCACACCGACGCCGCCCAGGCGGCCGGCAAGATCCCGCTCGATGTCGAGGCGATGAACATCGACCTCATGAGTCTTTCGGGCCACAAGATCTACGGTCCCAAGGGCATCGGCGCGCTTTACGTCCGCCGCAGGCCGCGCGTTCGTCTGGTGCCGCTGATCGTGGGCGGCGGCCAGGAGCGCGGCTTCCGGTCGGGGACCCTGCCGACGCCGCTCTGCGTCGGCCTTGGCGCGGCCGCCGAGATCGCCCTGAACGAGATGGCAGGCGAATCCGAGCGGCTGACCAAGCTGCGGGCGCGCATGTTGAAAGGCCTGCAGGACAAGCTGCCCGAGATTTTCGTCAACGGGGATCTCGAGCATCGCATCCCGGGCAACCTCAACATCAGCTTCGCGTATGTCGAAGGCGAGTCGCTGATGATGGGCATCAAGAACCTGGCCGTGTCGTCGGGCTCTGCCTGCACCTCGGCGTCGCTGGAGCCGAGCTATGTGCTGCGCGCGCTGGGGGTTGAGGAAGAACTGGCGCACACGTCGCTCCGCATCGGTCTCGGACGTTTCACGACCGAGCATGAGGTTGACACGGCGGTCGACGAGCTGACGCGCCACGTCAAGAAGCTGCGCGAGATGAGCCCACTCTGGGAAATGGCTCAGGAAGGCATCGACCTCAAATCAATCGAATGGGCCGCTCATTGAGCGGGCCGGGGGAAGGTTAGGAGAATATCATGGCTTACAGCGAGAAGCTGATCGATCACTACGAGAACCCGCGCAACATCGGGTCGCTCGACAAGAATGCCGAGGATGTCGGTACCGGCCTGGTCGGTGCGCCCGCCTGCGGTGACGTCATGAAGCTGCAGATCAAGGTCGGGCCCGACGGGCTGATCGAGGACGCCAAGTTCAAGACTTTCGGCTGCGGTTCGGCGATTGCTTCGAGCTCGCTCGTCACCGAGTGGGTGAAGGGCAAGACCATCGACGAGGCCGAGACCATCAAGAACACGGACATCGCCAAGCATCTGGCACTGCCACCGGTGAAGATTCACTGCTCGGTTCTGGCCGAGGATGCGATCAAGGCGGCGATCGCCGATTACCGTGCCAAGGCGTCCAAGAAGGATCTGACCGAGGACGCGGCCAGCGCGGCTGCCGAATAAAGAGAGAGTTCGATGAGCACGTCCGCCACGACCGAGGCCACCACTAAGCCCGCCGCACCGCGACCCCGTCGTCCACGCCCTCAGCTGATGACGGTGACGCCGGCCGCGGCTGGACGTGTGAAAGCGCTGATCGAAGGCCGCGGCAAGCCCACCGCGGGCATCCGCATCGGCGTGCGGACCAAGGGCTGCTCTGGACTATCGTACACGCTGGAGTTCGCCGATAGCCAGCAGCCGATGGACGAGGTCGTCGAGGCCGACGGCATCAAGCTGCTGATCGATCCGAAGGCGTCGTTGTTCCTCATCGGCACCGAGATGGACTTTGCGGAGGAGAAGATGAAGTCCGGCTTCGTCTTCAAGAACCCGAACGAGAAGGGCCGCTGCGGCTGCGGCGAATCCTTCCACGTCTGAAGGTCATGGATCATTTTGCGCGGCTGGGGCTGCCAGCAGCGCTCGAGCTTGAAGCCGCGTCTCTCGACCGGGCCTACTTCGCGCTCCAGCGCCAGTGGCATCCCGATCGTTTCGTCGGCCGCCCGCCCGAGGAGCGAGCCAGGGCATCGGCCGAGGCTGCTTCGCTCAACGATGCCTACCGTACGCTGAAGGATCCACTGGCCCGCGCGGTGTATCTTGCTGCTCTGAAAGGGATCGAGCTGCCTGGCGACGGCAAGACGATCGACGATCCCGACCTGCTGATGGAGGCCATGGAGGCGCGCGAGGCGCTGCACGAGGTCGACACCATCGAAGCGGTCGATGCACTGGCCGCGCAGGCTCGGGACGGTGTTGGATCGGGCCTGCGCGCGCTGGCCAGTTTGTTCTTGCAGGACGACAAGCCCGCCATCAGAAAGGCGCTCCTTCGCCTGCGCTATCTCGACAAGTTTGCCGAGGAGGCGCGGGCGCGACGCATCAACCTGGAACGGTCGAAGGCATGACTCTGCTGGAGATCCATGAACCCGGCGAGACGCCCCTGCCGCATGCCGGCGAGGGATCGCTGGCGGTCGGAATAGATCTCGGCACGACAAACTCGGTGGTGGCGATCGCGCGCGATGGCCGACCGGCTGCGCTGCACGATGAGAGCGGCCGAGCGATGGTGCCGTCGGTTGTGGCCTATCCCGAGTCGGGCGGCGTGATGGTCGGCGACGGTGCGCGGGCGCTGATGGCGCGCGAGCCACGCAACGTCATCGCCTCCGTGAAGCGGCTAATGGGCCGCGGCACTGCCGACTTGCAGGCGGTTGCAGGTGTGCTGCCTTACGAGATCGAGCCGGGTAGCGGCGAGACGGACATGGTAAAGCTCAGGATCGGCGGCAAGGCGCGCTCGCCCGTCGAAATTTCGGCCGAGATCCTGAAAACATTGCGCATCCGTGCTGAAGAAGCGCTGGAGAAGCCTGTCGAGCGGGCGGTCATCACGGTACCGGCCTATTTCGACGATGCGGCGCGCACAGCGACGCGCGATGCCGCCCGGGTTGCGGGACTGGAAGTGCTGCGCCTGGTCAACGAGCCTACGGCGGCTGCGCTGGCCTACGGCTTGGACAAGGGTTCCGAGGGACTCTATGCGGTGTACGACCTCGGCGGCGGCACCTTCGACTTCTCGCTGCTGCGTCTCGAGAAGGGTGTGTTTCAGGTTCTGGCGACCGGCGGCGATACCGCTCTGGGCGGCGACGATTTCGACCGTGTCATCGCCGAACGCATGCTGGCGGAACGGGCCGGGGACGGGCTGGCCGACGAGGTCGACGAAGCAGCTGTGAAGGCGGCGCTGGCGCTTGCCAGGCAGATGAAAGAGCAGCTCTCCGATCGCGACCAGGCGTCCGGCCGGCTGGAGATCGCCGGCGTGCCATCGTTCCACGCCGTGTCACGCACCGAGTTCGACGCGATGATCGACGGCCATGTGCGGCGGACGCTCGATATCGCACGCGGCGTGCTGGCGGATGCCGGCATGACGGTATCCGAGATCCAAGGCGTGGTGCTGGTCGGCGGCTCGACACGTGTACCGCTGGTGCGGACATCCGTAGCCGACATGCTCGGCAAGCCGCCACTCACCGACATCGATCCCGACGAGGTGGTGGCGCTGGGAGCGGCGCTGCAGGCCGAGGCGCTTACCGGCGGTGGCGATACCTTGCTGCTCGATGTGACGCCGCTGTCTCTGGGGCTCGAGACCATGGGCGGCATCGTCGAGAAGATCGTGCCACGCAACACGCCGATCCCGGCGCAACTCGCCCAGGATTTCACGACCTACCAGGACGGGCAGACGGCGATGGCCATCCATGTCGTGCAGGGCGAGCGCGAGATGGTCGGCGATTGTCGCAGCCTGGCGCGCTTCGAGCTTCTCGGCATTCCGCCGATGACGGCCGGCGCGGCCCGCATCCGCGTCACCTTCGCGGTCGATGCCGACGGGTTGCTCACCGTCTCGGCCGAAGAGCGCACCACTGGCGTGCAGCAGCGGATCGAGGTCAGACCGTCTTATGGGCTGAGTCACGAGGACATGGCCGACATGCTCTACGACAGCCTGGAGCACGCCGAGGAGGACATGACGCAGCGGCTGCTGACCGAGGCGCGCGTCGAGGGGCGGCGCAACCTGCTGGCCCTGGAGGCCGCGCTGGAGAAGGATGGAGCGCTTCTGGATGTCGACGAGCGCCTGGCGCTCGATATCGCACGCCGGCAACTCGAGGCTGCGATGTCGGGTGAGGATCGCGAGGCGATCAATGCTGCAGCCGAGGCCCTGGAGACGCTATCCAAGCCGTTCGCCGAGCGGCGCATGGATCGCCGGATCCGCGAAGCGCTGTCGGGCCGGTCGGTGACGGAACTGGAGGGCCGGGTGTCCGATCGCGCCGGCGAGTGATGAGGGTTGCTGAATGCCTAAGATGACGTTCATCCTGAAGGATGGCTCCCACAAGGAGGTCGATGCGCCGCTGGGGCTCAGCGTGCTCGAGATCGCCCATCGTAACGGGGTCGACATCGAGGGCGCCTGTGAGGGCTCGCTGGCGTGCTCGACATGCCATGTCGTCGTCGACCAAGGCTGGTTCGACAAGCTCTCGCCGGCAAGTGAGGACGAAGAGGACATGCTGGACTTGGCCTTCGGCCTGACCCACACCTCCCGGCTGGGCTGCCAGATCCGCATCACCGAAGAGCTTGACGGGCTGGTCGTGAAGCTGCCGGCCGCGACGCGCAACATGATGGTCGACAAGTAGGAGGGCGCCATGGCGCGCAAGCTGCGCTGGACCGACGTCCGTGACATTGCGATCGAGCTGGAGGAGCACCATCCGGACGTCGACAACGTCAATCTGCGCTTCACCGACCTGCATCGCTGGATAATGGAACTGCCCGGATTCGAGGACGACCCCGGCCGGTCCAATGAAAAGATCCTGGAAGCCATCCAGGCAGCTTGGATCGAAGAACGAGAGTGACCGCACGCCGCAATTCGGCCGAAAATCGAAGCGTATACAGTATTCGGCCGGGAGGGTGCGATGAGGGGCTGGATCAGGGTTTTCTTGCTGCCGTTGCTGCTGTCGGCTGGCCTTGGCGCTTGCGCCTCCAATGCCGTCCAGCCGGGCATCGTCTACACCTCGGGAACACCCTCCGGCGGCACGACTTATCCTGCGGGCGGTCCCTACAGTGGCAGTAGCGGACCCTATGGCGGAGCGACCCGGGTCAGCGGGCCCGGCAGCCCTGCGCCCGGTCAGACCCAGCCTCCGGCTCAGAGCGGCTACCCGGCCGTGGGCATCGGCGATAGCGGCCGTGTGGTCTCGATCCAAGAGGTCGGTTTGGCTGGTCGCGGCACGGGCGCTGGCGGCAATGGTGCTCTCATGGGCGGTGTGCTCGGGGCGGGCGCCGGGGCCACAATCGGAGCGATAACCAGCCAGACTCTGGGTGGCGGCATTGTCGGGGCTCTGCTGGGCGCGGTGGGCGGTGCCATTGCCGGTTCCATCGCCGACGGCCAACGCGGGGCCGGCCGGGGCATCGAGGTGACCGTGCAGCGCGACGACGGCCAGCAGGTCAAGGTAGCGCAGGCCGACGACGGCGACATCCAGTTGGGCGATCGCGTGCAAATCGTGCAGAATCGCCAGGGGGTGGCTCAGGTCGTGCGCGACCAGACGCGCAGCCGCGACTAGGGTTGCGGCGTTTCACGGCAAGAATCAGGAGAACGGAAAGTACGATGTTCGGCAAATGGATGCTCAGCCTTCTGGTGCCGCTGGTGCTCGCAGGCGGATTGTCGGCCTGCAACGGCAGCAGCGGTGCGGTCCAGCCGGGCGTCGTCAACACATCGGCGCAGGGCAGCTATCGCGGCGAAAATGGTCGCGTCGTCGCCATCCGCGAGGTGCCGGTGCGGGCCCGGACCTCCGGCGTCAGTGACGGAACGCTGATCGGCGGTGGCATCGGTGCGGCAGGCGGCGCCGCGATCGGCGCGGCCACGACCAACTCCGTTG
>QFCS01005581.1_pt1 | contig 11070 bp, 11 predicted proteins | sample 3576561 | NCBI WGS metagenome assembly QFCS01 | reverse complement strand
ATATGGTCGATGAGCTGGGCCGCACGAAATAGCGGCCAGCCAATATATATACCACTCGGACTGTCAACCGGTTGTGATTGGGCTGCGGTTCCGGAACGGGTTAGCCCACTAAGCACAATTACGAATAGCGGATGTTATCTTCAGTCTGGAAAAATAAAGATCAACAGGAGAGGACGTATGCGGACGAACAGATATCACCAGCTCCAGTGGGCTGTTACTAACATTGCTATCGCGCTACCGGTCATGGGAAGCTCCCCTGCCATTGCTCAAATAGCAGAGCAAGAGGTCGTTCAACAGACGACAGGAGCCGGTGCGATGCCCGAACCCGCAGACAGTCTAGGCATCGGTGAGATTGTCGTCACTGCGCAGAGGCGGGCCGAGTCCGTTCAGAAGACTGCACTTGCGATAGAGGTTCTCAGCGGCGACGATGTTCTGAATAGCGGAGTGACGACTCCCAGTGATCTCACGAGGGTCGTGACCGGTATTCAGACGAGCGGTGCAGGTAATAACCAAATCTATGTACGGGGCGTTGGCGACTACGGTGTCACGGTTGGCGCAAACCCTGCCGTCGTTACTAACCTAAACGGCATTCCAATTAGCCGCTCGCAGGCGATCGGAGGCAATTTCTTCGACCTTGAGCGTGTTGAAATTCTGAAAGGCCCACAAGGCACACTTTACGGCCGTAACGCGAGCGGTGGTGTCATCAACCTTATCGCAGTCAGGCCAAAGATGAACGACGTATCGGGCTATGCGTTCGCGTCATATGGCAACTACGATGCGCTTCACCTCGAGGGCGCACTGAATGTACCCATCGGGTCGACCGCCGCAGCAAGGCTATCAGCGCAAGTTGTCGATCGTGATGGCTATTTGAGTGACGGCACCGACGACGACAAGCACCAGACGGTGCGATTGCAAGTTCTTCAAGAGTCCGGCCCGCTAACTGCACTGTTGAGGGTCGGCTACCAACGAATCGATGGCACAGGTCCTGGATTAGCCCCTCTGCCGCCAATCCCTGGAGAGTCTGCGTGGACAGGCGCCGCCTCCAGAGTGGCATCAGATTATTTAATCTCACTCGCGGCTGCCAACTTTGCAGCATCAGGCGGCACGTCGCTGCCACCGGCGCTACTGGCTCGCCTCGATTCTTTGGATTACTTCCAACGTCTCGACTCGGCAACTGTCGATGCACAGTTCGATTACGAGTTCGACGGAGCAACGCTCACGGTCATTCCGGCATATCGTTGGGTTCATTCTCGCTTCACATTCCCACCGACTTATTATTATGGCAACGGGGCCGGTGAGACAGATGGCGATCGCTCCGACCAGTACTCGCTGGAAGCCAGGCTGGGGAATAGCGGCGAGAAGCTCAAGTGGGTGGCTGGCGTATTTGGGTTGAAGGAGGACGTGTCGAGCGATTACCTCGTCGACTTTGGCGAAGTCTCGCGGATTCGCATTACGTCCCTACAGGCGACCAAAAGTTTCGCGGTGTTCGGCGAAGCGACTTATAGCGTGACGGACGACTTGCGATTCACTCTCGGCGCGCGATGGACGGTTGACAAGCGCGAATCCGCGAATTTCGAGTATGTAGCAGTATCTCCGACATTTGCGGGCAGGCCGCCGTGCCTTCCTGCAAATGGTTTTCCACCGGGCACTGAATGTAACGCGTTGCCTCCGGGCGAGTCGTATAACAGCTCTAAGACGTTCAAGCGAGCCACCTGGCGCGTGGGCGCGGAGTACGACATCACGCCGCGGAATATGCTGTTCGCCAATGTGGCAAAGGGCTTCAAGGCCGGCGGCTTCAATATCGCCGTAGATCCGCAGCAAACCAGTCAACTCCTGGCGTTCAAGCCCGAAACGATTACCGCGTATACCCTAGGCCTTCGGAACCGCTTCGCTAACAATTCAATTCAAGTGAATATCGAGGGCTTCTATTGGGATTATAAAGACCTTCAATTGACACAACTCATCTTTGATGGTGTCGGCAATATTACTGTCGCAACGCAGAATGCCGGCAAAGCTGAAATCTATGGTTTCAATGTCGATGCAATTGTCAAACCCTTTCGCGGCACGACATTGCGGGCGGCAGTCGAGTATCTGAATGCTAAGTACCAGACGTATCAGTACTCACAGATTGCGGCGCTGACGCCCCCGGGCTCATTAGGCTGCCCGGTGACCGCGTCCAGTGTGCCGGCAGGACCATTGGGACCGTTCGTGGACATCAACTGCAGTGGGTTCCCGCTTACTCGTGCGCCCGAATGGTCAGGCAACTTGGGTGCATCGAAAGTATTTGACCTTGCTGACCGCGGTAATGTCACCTTGGACGGCGATATGACGTTTGCAACAAAACGGTATGTCTCTAACACGTTTACCCGACAATCGCTTGACGGGGGCTATGTCATCGTGTCTGCGTCACTGACTTACAACGGGCCCGACAACAAGTGGTCGGTCGGCGGTTTCATTCGAAACATTACAAACACCGCGGCCTTTATTGGCGGAGGTGAACAATCTCCCTATGTCCCGCAGTTTATTGCGACCGGCATTCTGCCGCCGCGAACGTATGGAGTGAACGTCAGAAGGTCTTTTTGAAGTGATCGTCTCGCCCGCTACGCGTAAAGGAAGTGAGCTGTCAAACCGTTGGACGTGCTGGCGCTCGTGCTCGTTCGTTGATAGAAGGCTATGATGCGGTGAAGTATTATCGACCTACCAATTTAGACGATGCATTGAAGTTGCTGGCAGGTGATCCAGACGCTCGCTGCATTTCCGGAGGTGCATCGCTTGTTGCGATGATGAACGCAGATTTAGTGCAGCCTTCGGCCCTTGTTAGCCTTAAGGCGATTGCTGAGCTGCAAGGGATCCGATCATTCCCAGATGGTCTCATCGTTGGCGCCATGACCAAGCACCAGATCGTCGCGAACGATAGTCGCTTCACCGGGGGGCTTGAGGTCATTCGCTCCGCGGCAGCCAATATCGGGCACCCCGCTATTCGAGCAGTGGGCACAATCGGTGGCTCGATCTCACTCGCCGATCCGTCGGCTGACTATCCAGCGGCGCTCGTTGCGGCTGAAGCTCGGATCGAAATTGCGAGCCATCGAGGTAGACGGTTCGTGCCTGCGCACGAGTTCTTCATCACCTATTACACTACAGCGCTCGAGCCCGATGAGATGGTCGTCGCGGTTCATCTCGCAGCACCGCCGGGAGCGTCGGTTTCCGCCTACCGCAAGGTTGGCAGGACAGAAGGCGATTTTGCGACTGCGTCGGTGGCTTTCTGCGGAGCATTTTCCGGCGGCCAGTGTACTTTCGCCAGAGTTGCCGTGGGGGGCTGCGGCGACACCCCAGTGCGGAGTGCCGAAGCTAATGCGTTGCTGGTTGGGGCAAGTCCCAATAGCGCGAGCGTCGCTCGAGCGGCGGAAGCGCTTGTTGGTGCGTGCGATCCGGTCGACGACGTCCGCGGATCTGCCGACTACCGGCGCTTACTTGTGCGGCGCTTGCTGCCTCGAGTCTTTGCTCAAGCATCGCAAAAAGCCGCTAACTGAATTGGACGCGCGTTATGGTCGAACCTCGAAGCATCGAACTCCACATCAACGGAGAAACGCATGTCGTTTCTCCTCATACTGGGCACACCTTGTTACATGTTCTGCGCAGTACATTATTCCTGACCGGGACAAAACTAGGCTGCAATCAGGGGGTGTGCGGTGCCTGCACGGTGTTGCGCAATGGCGTTCCGGCACGCGCCTGTCTCACGCTTGCTCGAGAATGTGACGAGGAGGAGATCACCACGATCGAGGGCGTAGCGCCCGACGGAAAACTCTCAGCCGTTCAAGAAGCGTTTATCAAAGTCGCGGCTCCCCAGTGCGGCTTTTGCATACCGGGAATGGTGTTGGTTGCGACTGCTCTCCTCGGTGAGAACCCGACGCCCGATCAAGGCGAGATCCGTGAAGCTCTGAGTGGGAATTTGTGTCGCTGCACGGGGTATGTGAAGATCGCTGAGGCAATCGAGATGGTAGCGGAGCAAGCTGTATGACTTCGTTGGAAGGCGTGAGAGAGGCAGCACACGACGTGATGCGGGATCAAGATCAGCGGCTGGACGCGGTGATCGGCCAATCGGTGCGGAAGATCGATGCCCCCGCGAAGGTTTCCGGAGCCGCCATGTACACATGCGACTTGCACCGTCCCCGCATGCTGCATGCGGCGCTACTTGGCAGTCCACATCCCCACGCAAGGATCGTGCGATATGATACGTCGGCAGCACGGGCTTTGCCGGGCGTCAGGGCGGTACTCACCGCCGAGGACCTGCCGGCTGAAAATATTGGCAATAGTGTCCGCGACGAACCGATCCTTGCTCGTGGGAAGACGCGTTATGTCGGCGATCCAGTCGCCGCAGTCGCTGCAGAAAGTGCCGCAATAGCACGCGCAGCGGTGCAACTGATCGAAGTCGAGTATGAGGAACTGCCAGCTGTCTTTGATGCCGAGGAAGCGATGGCTCCCGGCGCCCCAATTCTTCATGAGGATGCAGAGGCCTACGCTCGGGTCATTCAAGCGCCATTTGCGGGCAATATGCTCGCACACGTTGAGTTGGAAACGGGCAATGTTGATGAGGCTTGGGCTGAGTGCGACGTGATCGTCGAAGGCGAGTATTCGATCCCGGCCATCCATGCCCAATATATGGAAACCTGCGGCGCGCTTGCTGAACTCGACAATCACGGCAAGCTCGTCATCTGGTGTTCAACACAATCGGTTTTTATAACACAGGCGGCCGTCGCCGCCGCGCTGCGAATTCCGATGAGCATGGTTCGCTGTATCGCGCCAGCGGTTGGTGGCGGTTTTGGCGCCAAGTGCGGCGCATCGGTCGAACCGATCGCGGCTGCGCTGACTCTGGCAACGCGGCGGCCGGTCAAGCTGGTGCTCTCGCGTGATGAAGACATGAGCATGATGCGCACAAGACATGCTGCAAAGATCTGGATGAAGACGGGCGCACGCGCTGATGGCACGTTGCTTTGCCGCGACATCAATATCGTCTTGAATGGGGGAGCCTATGCCGACTTGAGCCCCATGGTACTCGAAGCAAGTATTTTGATGGCGCATGGACCATATCGCATTCCGAACGTACGCACAGTCGGGAGGGTGGCCTACACAAACCGATTGCGAGCGGGGGCATTCCGCGGGTTCGGCGTCATGCAACCGACTTTTGCGGGCGAAAGCCAACTCGATGAGTTGGCGTCTAAGCTAAAGGTCGATCCGATCGAGCTTAGAATCCGCAATGCGATGCTCTCGGGTGACTTCAATATGGGTAGTCACCACATTCCCTCCTGCCATTTGGCGGAGTGCTTGGACGAAATCCGGAGCCACCCGGCCTTCATGGCCGCGAGCGCGGAGCGAGTCGGTCCCACCGGGCGCAAGCGCGGCGTTGGTATTTCGAGTGTGGTTCAGCAAAGCGGCCTATTCTCCTCGAGCGCGGCGGTGCGTGTGTCGGAGGACGGAACGCTGGTGCTCAACACCGGGTACATCGATATAGGCACAGGGAGCGATACTTCGCTTGCGCAGATCTGCGCCGGCACGCTTGGGGTGGGCGTCGACGATGTCAATGTTGTGATGCCCGACACTGATGGCGTCGCGTATGATTTTGGAACCGCTGCTGATCGAGCGTCTCGGGGAGTGTCGGAGTCAGTGTACCGAGCCTCACTCGCCGTAAGGGACAAGTTGTTTCAGTTTGCGAGCGAAATGCTCCAGTGCCCGATAGATCGCCTCGAGCTTCGGCCTGGCGGCCGGGTGGGGATTTCCGGCGAGACAGCTGCCGAGCTGCCTTTCAGCGCAATTGCGCAGTGGGGCCTCTATGCCGGTGGCGGCCCAATCATCGGCACGCACGCCTATTACATGCAGGAACAAAAGATTAACCACGTGCAGACGCGTAGTGTCGGTTTCAGAATGGGCGGCGGTGTGTGGTACGGGTATGGCGCGACCGCCGTGCAAGTTGAGGTCGACGAGGACACCGGCCAAGTACAAGTCATCGCTGTATGGCATGCGCACGACGTTGGCCGCGTGCTCAATCCTGACGGCGCTCGTGGCCAGGTGTACGGGGGTATCGCGCAGGGTATCAGTGGCGCACTTTACGAAGAGTTGGTCTGGGACAATGGCCGCCTGACAAATCCGTCGCTCATGGACTACAAGATCGTTGGTGCACCTGAAGTGCCACGTCAGATCTATCCGATCCTTCTTGAAAACCAGCTCCCGGACTCGCCGTATGGGGCGAAGGGATTTGCCGAGCCCATCATCATCGGCGTTGCTCCAGCCATCGCCAATGCCATCGCCAACGCTGTTGGTGCACGTGTCCACACGTTGCCGATCACGGGCGAACGACTGCTCAATGCTCTGCCGCAAGGCCAAGCCCAGTTCGGAAGTTAATCATGAAAATAGAAAAGCGCTTCACGGTGGCTGCAGAGCCCGATCGCATCTGGGCTTTCATAACCGACCCCGAGCAAGTCGCACCTTGCATACCTGGCTGCAAGGAGGTCGTGTTACTTTCCCCGGGCCGCTATCGCGCCGTGATCGCTGTCCAAGTCGGGCCGATCAAAGCTTCATTTGCCGGCGTTGCTGAAGTGCGGGAAGAGCGACCGCCCGACTTTGCAGAGTATGCCATTCAGGCCGAAGAGGGGGGCAACGCCAGTCGCATTAGTGCGGTGAGCAAATTGGCTATCACAAAACTGGCCGGCGACGATTGCGAAGTCAGCTGCCTTGCTGAGGTCAACATCAACGGGCGCCTCGGCAAATTCGGTGCCGGTGTGATGCAGAAAATCGCTGACAATCTCGGTGACAAATTCGCTGACGCAATGCGCGTCGCTCTTCAAAAGCAGCAGCCGCGATCCCTGCACGCGCAACTGCCCGTGACGGATAAACCAAAAAAAGACGTACTGTCGCTCCTTCGGCGCCTAATTCGGGCAATTATGGGCTCCTGACGACGGAATTATGTACTTAAAAAGAAACCTCCGCGGCAACAGTGAATTGTATTGCTCGACCACTTCGTGCGACGCACCTTGAAAACAGTGGATTGCGTGTATTGCCCCCATCGTGCAACAACCGATGTGATTCACACGCGCAGAAAGGGATCACCATGAGCGCAACCAATAAAGTCGTAGAGGCCTTCGGCACGCATATCTGAGTGAGGATGGGAGAAAAGGGTTTCGAGAGGGTTGGTGAGGGAGGGCTTGGGGCTTCAGGATGGCCCAGCCGCCGGACAAACGAGTTCCGTTCGCGGAGGTGCTAGCTAGGCCTTGACGACTCGAAGATGCTACTGCCTCTCCGTGAGAGTCGACCGACCTACGAAAGGAAAGCAAGTTTGAATCCTCTGAATACCCGGTCGAAAGCAGACCGAGTCTATAGACGACTGCTCGCTCGTATTCGCAAAGGTGAATACAACTTCGGCGAGAAGCTTTCTACGGTGGCCATTTCAAAAGAACTCGGCGTCAGTCGGCAACCCGTGATGGCTGCGATAATGCTCTTGCAAGCCGAAGGGTTGCTTCACGTGACGCCACAGGTCGGTTGCAATATCGTCACACCCAGCGCGAGAGAAATTCTGGACTTTTTTGAGTTATTTGCTGTCTCCGAAGGGCTTCTCGCCAGGTTTGCTGCGACGCGTGGCGCAGCTGATGCCTTATCCCAATTGAGGGCGGCCGAAGAAAGGCTGAGTGCTGTCCCATATGTTGGAAAACTGTCCCATACCTATGGGACTTACGCGCGACGCTTCCATGGGGTCATCCATCAAATGAGTGGTGCCCCAGAGCTACGAGTCAGAGTAGAAAGTCTTTGGGGACTCGGCGACTTTTATCTGAATACGGCTAAATCGGGCGTTCGGGCCGAAGATGTGCAGGCAGAGCATGACGAGAGGCGGCTTATTGTAGATACCATCGCAAAAAAGCACGCGGATGAAGCGGAAGAGTCCATGCGAGCGCATATTCGCCGAAAACTGTACCGCATAGGTCCCGGTAGGGATCTCGGTGAACTTCCGTCTTCAGACCGAGACGATCCGGGTAAATAGACTTTATTATTGTGATCCAACTCACCTGCAGGAGCAAGCAATGAAACTTTATCATGTCACTTCGAAGAACGATCCTCTCCCCTCAGATCACCGGGTTGTTGGAGGTGCCCAGATTTGTGGCCAATGATAGCTATTCTATAGTTGACATTGCGTTGGGTGCTCGTGTAGCGTTGGATGGTCTCGTCGAATACGATCTTAGACCGTTTAGGAATATTGTAATCTGGCTTCAGCGTTTGGAGGAAAGGCCTGCATGGCAATCCGAGGAGATATTCATTGAGGATATGAAGCTGATCCGTAACAAGGGCCTGATTTAACTATTGAATCGATGAGGGCCGGTAGACCGCGGCCTCAGAGGCCGCAACGAAGCCTAGGCCGCGGAGGGTATATGTCCAACGAACAAAAATCTGACGACGATGAGGTGAGAACCGTTGTCGAGTCTTACTTCACCGCAATACACGAAGGCGATATAGACAGATTGAAGGAGGTCTTTGAACCTACGGCTACCTTGATCGGTTGGGACGAAGGGGAGCTACGGCGCGCCAATCTTGATCAATGGTTTGAATTCGTGAAATCGATCCCTAGCCCAGCTAGTGAGGGAGTCATTCAAGATGGCAAGATTGTTTGGCTTGATGTTACTGGTACCGCTGCTGTGGCAAAGGTCACTGAAACGTACAGAATGTTCAAATATGTTGACTACTTAACCCTCCTTAAAATCGGTGATCAGTGGCGTGTCGTTGGTAAATGCTACCACCAGTATGAGCGTTAGCCGTGTTGGTAGCTATCTCTAAAATTCGACAATCCCTAAAGCGGACTAACGACTAAGGGTGTTCGACGACTAGAGTATCCGTGATGATCAAGCGGGAGATTGTAACCAGCATCGATCGGCCTTTAGCAGAGCGTTTGCGGTGACGTTGAGCTTTCGCATGACGGCTGTGATGGCGATCTTGGCGGGCTCTCCGGCAGTGACGAGTTGCTGGTACTTGGCCTTGAGGTCAGGGTTGTATCGAGCGGCGACGAGGGCAGGCATGTAGAGGGCCTGCCTCACGTTGGCGCGTCCGCCGCGTATGAAGCTTTTTCCTTTCCACTGGCCGGATTGTCGCGCAATCGGGGCGAGGCCGGCAAGGGACGCGGCCTGCTTGTTCTCAAGGCTGCCCAGTTCGGGCATGGTGGCGATGAGCTGGTTGGCGGTCAGGGTTCCCACACCAGCAATGCTAGTCAGGATCTGGTGCCGGCGGGCGAGTACGGCATCGGCGGTGATCAGCTTGGCAATCTCGGTATCGAGAGCCTCGATATGCCGATCGATTTGTTCGAGCCGCTGCCGGCACTGGCGCTTGAGGAAAGCGATGGTGAGGTTTTTCTCTCGGTTCTTGAGCGCAGTACGGTCACGCACCAGACCGTCACGGGCATTGATGAGCTCTGCCATCTGGGCCTGCTGCGCGCTTCTTGCAGGCCTGATCGGTGGCTGCAGGGTGGCTGCCATGCGCGCTAGCAGCATGTCGTCGATGCGATCGGTCTTGGCCAGCGTGCCAGTCGCCTGGGCGAAGCGCCGGGCTCGTTCTGGGTTCAGTTTCACGCAGGGCCAGTCGGCTAGCGCCGCCTCCAGCGCCCGATGGTAGGTGGCGGTTGCCTCGTAGGCGATCCGCTCGATCGGCCACTGTCGCAACCAAGCGATCAGCGCCTTGTGGCCTTTGGCGGTGTTGGCAAGTTGGCGCTCGGTGCCGGCGGGGTAGGCATGGCATTCGAGGCTCGCTTTGGAGATGTCGATGCCGATCGTCTGTGGTAGGTTCTCGCTCATCTTTTCCGCTGTCCCATGCTTGTCATCCGTAAGACCGTATGTCCTCCTCGCTGGAGAGGCTGGTTCGCCCTACACTGGTGATCCGAGGGTTGCTCGGGTGGGCCGAGCCTATCCTCACACGAGGAGGACGAACCGTGGGACATCCTACAGAGGTTTTCATCGGAATCGATGTCGCAAAAGCGCGCAATGCCATCGCGGTTGCGGATGGCGAGCGCGGCGGCGAGGTGCGTTTCATCGGCGAAGTCGACGCGTCGCTGGATGCGATGAGGCGCGTCTTGCAGCGTATCGCTGCCAAATATGACGTGGCGCATTTCTGCTATGAGGCGGGCCCGACCGGGTACGGACTATATCGTATGCTTACCGAACTCGGCCATTCCTGCATGGTGGTGGCGCCATCACTGATCCCGAAGCGGGCCGGCGACCGGGTGAAGACCGACCGGCGTGATGCGGTGATGCTAGCCAGACTGCTGCGCGCCGGTGAACTGACGGCAGTATGGGTACCCGATGCGGGACATGAAGCGATGCGTGATCTCGTCCGTGCCCGCGCGGCTGCGGTCGAGACCCAGCGTGTTCACCGGCAACAGGTCAGTAAGCGGTAAAAATCCCCCACATTTTCAAGCTGTCGTGAGTTGGTAGTTTCGCCGTGTTGGCTGGCGAGGTGACCAATGAGCGATGAAACTGATTTCGAAACGTGTATCGAAACGTGCGTACCGGCCCGAGCGGAACGGCTTGATGTGATCGAAACTGCCGGTGGCAAGCGCCGGTGGACGCCCGAGGCTCGGGCGCGGATTATTGCGGAAAGCCTGGAGCCGGGAGCGAATGTGTCGGCGGTGGCGCGCCGACACGGGATGTTTCCGCAGCAGCTGTACACATGGCGGCGTGGATTGCGGGAGCAGGCGGAGGCCATGAGCTTCGTTCCGGCGATGGTCGAGAGGGAGAATACCGGCGCATTGCTAGGCCCGCCGCCGCAATCGGTGGGCGGGCAGATCGTCATCGAGACTGGCAACGTGAAGATCCGCGTGCCCGACGACGTGAGCGCCGATCATATCGAGCGGGTGCTGCTGGCGGTTCAGGTGAGCGCGTGATCATCCCGCCTGGCCCCTTTGAAGGGTCAATCCCGGCAAAGGTACGTAACGCGACATAGGATTTCAGTCGCCCCATCGAAGGCTCTCGGGTTGTAAATCCGTCAGTTTGGCGATCGCTTCCTGGATATTTTCGAGAGCCTCGCTGAGGTCGGAGAGTTGGTCCT
>QFCS01002388.1_pt1 | contig 11090 bp, 13 predicted proteins | sample 3576561 | NCBI WGS metagenome assembly QFCS01 | reverse complement strand
CGGGTTCTCGGAATGGGCAGGAAGCAATCTGCCGAGGCAATACGATGGATTTGTTGTGCGCGTGGTGCTAGGGGGAACGGCGGCAGAGCTGGGCGGCGGAAAGTTCGCCAACGGAGCTACTACAGCTGCATTTGGGTATCTCTTTAACTACTGCGCACACAACGGGTGTTTCAATCGTCGCTTTAACTGGAACGACGCAGTCGATCAGTGGAGGAATGGCAACGGCTCGACAGTGACGGACGTTAAGGCCAGTGAACTCAATCTGACTAATGCAACCTATGCGAAGAATGCCGATGGGACTTATCAAATTCACACGTCCCTGGCATTCGATACTGGTGCCATATACGGAACCGTGACTGGTGTTTTGAACATTGATGGTACGATGAGTATCAAACCAGACACTTACAACTTCGACTTCAAAAATCCATGGAAGGCTCCTGCCGGTGATGGCTGGCGCGTGTTTGTACGTGACGTAGCAACAGGTATCGGACTAGGTATTAATGGCTTTGGTACGGCCTACAGAATTGGATTCACTGGCACGATACCAGCACCTAAAGATTTGCCGAGGTAATGAAATGCTCAAGAAATTTCTTCGGCATTTTTTTATTCTAGTTTTGGCTATCGCTGGGTTTTTATATCTTGGTGTACGAGGTTATGACTACCTATACAGCGACGAAAATTTACTCAGTAGGGAGACTTGCCTCAAATATGCTGAGCACGATGTGCTTGGACAAAAACTTTACAGCGAGACCTGTCCCAGGGCGTTTTATTCGGAGCAGGTTGAGATGCTTTCGAGCGCGAATGGTGAAGCTAGTAAATCTGGTGGTTTCGCATTCAAATTCCATCCGATTCCTGGGAAAGAAAAGGCGTGTCCTGCTGTGACAATTGTTGTTAGCCGCCATACGGGGGAAGCGTGGGTTACGAATGTTGAAAAGCCAGCCAAGTAGGTTTGGGCACTCTGAACTGACCCATGTATTTCGGACATTTTTGAGTGGAGTCACAATTCACTTGGAGATGTCAGATGGGCAAGGAAAGAGGGAAGGTCAATCCGGAGCGCGTGCGGCAGCTATCGGGGACGTTGCCTCACTCATAGCCAATGAGGATGTGTAGTTTCACCTAAGGATTTGCCAGTCTACGCAGACTGATTATGTTTTCTGGCTTTGCCGGCTGCGGCACTTTCCACCGCTGAGCCAATCGAAGAAATGTTGCCAACTGCTCCACCCAGCGCAGCTTTTCCTCGGGCGATAGTGCACGAAAAGCGGCAGGCGATCATCGCTGACATGGTAGGTGCGGTCGCTACGATCAAAAGGCATGCTCAGATGTCCTTCAGGCGTTTGAGGTGTTCGATGTCGGCAAGATCGATCGGGCGGCCTACGGTCTGTTTCAGCGCGATCATGTCGTCGATGGAGGCGATCACGGCGGGCACGTCGCCCGCCAGGAAGGTAACCGCGTAGCTGCGCATTTGTGCGTAATCAATCGGTGGTTAGAGCAATACATCCAGCGTGACGCCAGACAGGCCAGGCGCACGGAGTGCGAAGGCCACCAGATTGCGTTCGCGATGCTACTGCGCCAATTGGTCGAGATCGGACAGGCTCTCGAGCGCCACCGGCAGTACCGGCGCCATACCCAGCTCACGTGCCATCTCCACCAGTGCCGACAACTTGTCTGGAGTCATGGCCACAGTCACGTCAATTCCATCGTTGCCGCTCGATCCCGTGCAGCGAAATCACCAGGCCGCCGATCAACACATAATCGACACGCCGGTTGAGCGCGGCAAAGAGACCGAGGTAGAACATGCGGTGGTTCTACTTGGTTGGCAGCGTGGGAGCGGCTTCCGATCAGCGCCCCGCATTACCCGCCCGCGGGGCAAGGTCCCTGCGGGCACCTGCCTGATTTGGGTTCGGCGTCTGGGGCGCAGCCGGACCCGCTGCAACGGCTGAGGCTGGAGAAAATACGAACCGCCACTCGGCATAGCTCTTCGCATCCTTGAACGCCTCGTCTTTTGCTGCAAACCCCGCATTCTTGAAAGGATGGCCTGGCGCCGGGCTGTACACGCCGGCGATGCCCTGCGTGTCGGGTTCGCGGATCAGCACGAACGGGCGGCCGGTCAAGGGGTCGCGCCAGGCGCGGCGCAGGTGGCGCACGATGTCGGGGCGGCGGTTGTCTTCCAGCAGGTCATCGAGGCTTTGCGGCAGGCGCGGCTGCGCGGGATCGAGTTCGTAGTAGCTTCGGATGGCCTGGCGATACTGGTCGCCGATGAACAGCAGGTCGACCTCGCGCTCGCGTTGCGACTCGGTGTGCCAGAGGGTGCCTGCGGCGGCCAGGCCCATGCCGATCAGCACGATCAGCATCAGCACGAACAGGTAGGTGAAGCCGGATTGCGCGGGTTTACCAGTCGGCATAAGCGCTGCCGTCATGCGCCGTTCCCGGCGCGCCGCTTCGGATGTCAACCATCGCTCCGGCGTCGTCGCTCGAGGGCGCCACGACCTGCCAGGTGTCGGGACGCTCGGTGATCGGATCGACGGGGAGCGAACGCAGATACCGTGCGCTGACCAGCGCGTCGAGGCTGTCCGGGTAGCGGCCGGTGTCGCCATGGTACTTGTCGATGGCGTCGCGCATGACGGCGAGATCCTGCTTGAGGATGGTTTCGCGGGACATGTCCAGATGCTTGAAATAGCGCGGCAGCGCCAGCGCCAGCAAGAGCGCGATGATGGCCATCACGACCATGAGTTCGACCAAGGTGAATCCGCGTCGCATCCGTTTCAGCATGATTTCACCATTCCCGATATGGCACGCCGTTCAGACCCGTGGCGGGCGACAGCGAATACACGTCGAACACGTCGCGTCCCGGCGCGGGCGTGTCGGGCGGGCTTGCGTAGCTGCGCAGGCCCCAGGTGGTGGCCGGCGGGGCGGCTGAGTCGGGATAGAAGGGGTCGCGCGGCAAGCGGCGGATGAAGTAGATCTTCGTGGCGTCCGGCTTGGTCTTGTCGGCCACGCCCTGCCACAGCACGTCGAGATCGGGCGGGTAACCGCTGCCGTCGGCAGGCGAATCGACGCGGCCTTCCTTGACGCTTTGCTTGTAGGCGTCGAGCGCCGTGCGGATCTGCCGCAACGCGTCGCGCAATTCGGTTTCCTTGTGGCGCTGCTGCACCAGCTGGGCGAACGGCACGGCCATGCTGGCGAGCAACGCGAGGATGGCCAGGGTGACCATCAACTCGATCAGGCTGAATCCCTTGCTGCGACGCGCCATGCCTAGTTGTCCGGTGCCGGCGGTGGCGGAATCTGCGGGACGGGGATCGCGGGCGCGGCATCCGGTGCCGTCGCGGGTTCGGCGGCCGGCTCAGCCTGAGGGATGTCGGCAGGCTGGGGCGTCGGGACAGGCGGCAGCCGGTCCGCGCCGGGCCGGAACGAAAGATTCGCGCCACCTCCGCCGATGGCGCTTTCGGTGCCGCCGCGGAATTCGGTCAGCGCCGGCTGGCGGGTGGAGTCGGTGCGCAGCACGCGCGGCGTGATCAACAGCACAATCTCGGTCTTGTTACGCTCGTTGTGATGGTTGGAAAACAGCCGTCCCAGCAGCGGCAGGTCGCCCAGCCCGGGTATCTTGCTGGCGCTGCTGCGGTCCTCGTCCGAAATCAGCCCGGCCAGCACCTGGGTTTCACCGTCCTTCAGGCGCAGCGTGGTGCCTGCGTTGCGGGTGCCGATCTGGTAGGTGAGGGTGCCGTTGTTACTGCGGATTTCGCGCACGATGTTGGACACTTCGAGCCCCACCTTGATCTGCACGTCCTGGCGCATCAACACCGTCGGCTCGACGTCGAGCTTCAGGCCAACGTCCAGGTAGGACACCGATTCCGACACCACGCCGGTCGACGTGGTGTTGGAGGTGATGACCGGCACCTTGTCGCCGATGTGGATTTTGGCCTTCTCGCGGTTCTTCACGCGGATGCGCGGATTGGCCAGGATGTTGACGTCGCTGTCCTCCTTCTTCAGGTTGACCTGCGGGTTGTTCATCGCGATGTCGGCGCCGGTGAGGTGGCGCAGCTTGTCCACGGTCAGCGGCAGCGGCGACAGCGTGGTGTTGGTGGTGACTACCGGCGCGCCGACGGTCGACGAGGTGGCCGTGGCGGTGGTGATGGTGTTCAGCAGGGAAAACTGGTTGGGATACTGGATACCCAGGTCGAGCAGCCGCCCGCGCTTGATCTCCAGCACCTCGACGTCGAGCATCACTTCCGGTTCGGCCAGGTCCTGCACCGCGACCAGCTTCTCGGCCAGCCGGATGGCGTCGGGCGTGTCGCGCATCACCAGCAGATTCAGCCGGTCGTCGACATACATGTCCCGGGTCTTGACCAGCGTACGCAGCATGGCCATGGTGGCCTTGGCATCGGCATTGCCCAGATAGAAACTCTTCACCATCAGATCCTGGTAGGCCTTCTGTTTCTGTGGCTGGTCGGGATAGATCAGCAGCGTATTGGCGTTGACCACTTTCTTGGCCAGCTGGCCGGTCATCAGGAGCATGTCCACCGCATCGGCGATCGGCGTGTTGCGGGCAAACAGCGTGGCCTTGGTGTCCGTCCGCACGTCCTTGTCGAAAATGAAATTGAGGCCCGACTGTCGCGAGATCATGTCGAACACGCTGCGCAGGGGCGCATCGCGGAACTCCAGCGTGATTGGCTTGCGGTAGGCCGCGCCGAGTTCCGGCAGCTTGAGTTCGTCCGGCGTGCGCGCAGCCTGGATCTGCTGTAGCAGCGCCTGCGCGCCGGCGTGGCCGGGGGCCTCAGCCAGGATCAGGCGCGCGGTCTGTTCCGCTTCGTCGAGGCGGCCCGCCGTAAACGCCTCGCTTGCCGCCTGCAGGCGCGTCTGGTTCTGGCGCGCCGTGGCCAGATTGTCCAGCAGGGTGTGCGCACGCGGGTTCTCGGGATGGATCGCCACCACCTTGTTCAGCGCGGCTTCCGCCGCATCGAAGCGTCCGGCGTCGAGGTCTGCCTGGGCCTGGGTGAGCAGCTGGCTGGCGATGCGCTCGCGCTGGGTATGGTAGTAGGCCTTGAGCTCGATATTGTCGGGTTCTTCGGCCACGCCCGTACGCAGGCGGACAATGCCGGCCTCGGGCTGACCGGCGGCAATCAGCTTGCGACCTTCGGTCAGCCCCTTGCTGGCACAGCCGGCCAGGCTCAGGGCAAGGAACACTACGGTCAGGCAAACATGGCGGATGCGTTGCAACTCAATCTCCTGTGCGCAGGCTGCGCGTCTGGTTCAGCGGTAGGTAAGTGAAATTCAGCATGCCGCCGGTCACGGGTTCGAGCCGCCACACGCCGTCGAGTACCTGGCCCGCGTGCACGCTGACCGGCACGGCACCACGCGCCAGGTAATACGTGGTCTGCCCAGCTTCCTGCCAGCGGCCCATGTAGCCGAAGGGCAGGGCCGGCGCTTGGGGCGGAGGCGGCGGTACATAGGGTAGCGGGGGAGGTGGCGGAGGCGGGACGTACCAGGTCTGTACTGGAAACAGGTTGGCGTGCGACAGGGCCAGCCGCGGTTCTGACTCCCGGGGCTTTTCCCGAACTGCGACAGGCGCCGGCGCCTGGGCTGCGCGGACAGGGCGGGGCGCATGCGCCACAGGCTCGGTCACGTCGATTCGATCGCCTGCATCGTCATTTGATCGATCATTGATCGCCAGCCAGATGGACCATGCGGCCACCCCTGCGAGCGCGACAAACAGGACAGAACGCCGGGCCTTGTCGGTCATGGCGCCGCCTCCACGAACAGACTCAAGCGCAGCTCCGCCTGCAATTCGGCGGATTCGATCCGCTCCCGCTTCAGCTTCAGTTCGTCCAGCGTCAGGTTGGGCAGGCGTTCCAGTGCCGTCGCAAGAAAGGCATGCAGGTCGGGGTATGCCGCCTTCACCGGCAGCGCGAGTTGCCAGCGTTGCAGGGAGGTACCCGTCAGCGACGACACGCTGTATTGGCCGCGCGGCAGTTCCAGCCCATGCAGGCGGGCCAGGCGTTCCAGTTCGCCGATCAGTTGCGCTGCTTCGCCTGTCGGCGGCAACAGGGACAACGGATTGGCAGGAGGGGGAGGCAGCGGCGTGGCCGCCTGTCGGGCGGCAGTCTGTTGCAACGCGGCCAGACGGACCTGCTGCGTGCGGACTGTCTGCTGCAGCGACGCGACCTGGATCGTCTGCAGCAGCAATGCAACCCCCAGCAGACCCAGGCCGGCCAGACCGGCGGGTCCCAGGCGGCGTCCCCATTGCCTCAGATGCCATAGCCAGCCGTTCATGCGCCCAGCTCCACCAGGATGTTGAAGCGCAACGGCTTCTGCGCATCGTCGGCCTGCAGTTCGTGCTGGAGGAGTTCGACGCGCCGGATTCCCGGCTGTTGTTGCAGTGCGTCGATGAAGGCGATCGCATCGGCCAGATGCCGCGCTTCGGTCACCAGTTTCAGACGCGAGGTGGATTGCACCGCGTCGAGCGAGACCAGCGCGATCTTGCCGCTGCGCGCGGCTGCCAGGGCCTCGAATGCAGGCTGCCAGGAATAGGCAAGCTGCGCCGAGACTTGCGACCGGGTGCGCTGGGCCGCGTCGTCCGTGCGCTTGACGGGGTGGACAGCCGGTCGCGACTGGCTTTTTTCGAGGGCGGCGATCTGCATCGCCAGCCTGGCCTCGGTTGCGTGCGCCGCCTGCAGGTTCATCCAGACCCAGGCCATGACGGCCACGCCGGCCAGCGCCAGCACGATGCCCAGTATGCCGGGGCGCGTGGGACGTGGGTGAAAGTCGAAATCGAGCCGCGCCATCGTTTAGATGCCTGCCAATGCCAGGGCGCCGTGGATGTCGGGGTCGTGCGGCAGCATCTGCCAGTCTCCGGCAGCCGGTTTCAGGACCGGACCGGTGCCCACGGCCTGGATCCAGACTGCGGACGGCAAGACCTGGCCGGCCGATGCGGCTTCCCGCTCTATCAGGTCGGGCAGGGCGTCGATCCAGTCATCGCCGACCGGCTGGCCGCCGAGGTGGTGCCAGACGCCGTTCGCGCTGCCGAACAGCGTCAGCCAGCCGGGTTCGGCCAGCGCCCACCAGCCTGCAAATTTGCCGGGCAACCGCGGTGCCGCGATGCTGGCGAGCGGACGGATTGCCACCTCGCGAAACCCGTGGCGCGCCAGCAAGGCGTCCAGTTGCTGGATGAACGATGCGTCCATCGCGGCACCGACCAGACCATGCCGCGGTGGCTGGCTGAGTACCTGCACGTTCCACTGCAGGGCTTCATCGCCGTAGATATTGCGCAGACTGGCACCGACCAGCGCGCGTTCCTCGGCACGCGAGAGCGTCCTGCCGGGCGGCGGCGTCAGCACGTGGCGTACGAAATGCTGCGACAGCACCACCTCGACCCGCCGGCCATGCCAATCCGGATCGGTGAGCGCCTCGTCCAGCAGCGGCAGCAGGCTGGACGCATTGCGCTCACCCGTGGCGAGTACGCGGCTGGCGGGCGTGCCGCGCGGGCGCAGCAGGGCTGCCTCGCCAGGCGCGAGCGCAATGCGCAGGGAATCAGCCGACCAGCGTGACACGGTTGATCTCCTCCAGGGTGGTGTCGCCCGACTTCACCAGCGCGAGCGCGGCGTCGCGCAGGCTACGCGTGCCGCCGCGCGCGGCGGCTTCCTTTATCTGCCCGATCGGCGCACGCGCCACGATCAGCTCGCGCAGTTCATCGGTCAGCAGCAGAATTTCCGCAATGGCACGGCGACCCTTGTAGCCGCTGCCGCGACAGTGGCCGCAGCCGCTGCCCTGGCGGAATTCATAGTCGCGGGTCTTCTCGCGCGTCAGCCCCGACAATTCGAGCAGGTCGTCGGCGGGCACGACCGGCGCGGCGCAATGCGGGCAGTTCACCCGCAACAGGCGCTGCGCCACGATGCCGTTGAGCGCCGAGACGAAGCTGTAGGGATCGACGCCCATGTGGATGAAGCGGCCGATGACGTCGAACACGTTGTTGGCATGGACGGTCGTGAATACCAGATGCCCGGTGAGCGCGGACTGCACCGCGATCTGCGCGGTGTCGGCATCACGGATCTCGCCGACCATGATCTTGTCGGGGTCGTGGCGCAGGATCGAGCGCAGGCCGCGCGCGAAGCTCAGGCCCTTCTTCTCGTTGACCGGAATCTGCAGCACGCCCGGCAGCTGGTATTCAACCGGGTCCTCGATGGTGATGATCTTGTCGCGGCCATGGTTGATCTCGGAGATCGCCGCATACAGTGTGGTGGTCTTGCCCGATCCCGTCGGCCCGGTCACCAGCAGCATGCCGTAGGGCTCGGCCGCCAGTTTGCGGATGCGCGCCAGCGTCGCGCCGGCGTAGCCGAGGCCTTCCAGCGTCAGCCCGGAGAGTTCCTCGGACAGTGCCTGCCGGTCGAGGATCCGCAGCACCGCATCCTCGCCGAACACGCTCGGCATGATCGAAACGCGCACGTCGACTTCGCGGCCCTGCATCGACACCTTGAAGCGGCCGTCCTGGGGCACCCGACGTTCGGCGATGTCGAGTTCGGCCATGACCTTGATCCGCGAGATCGCCTGTTCGGCCACCTCGGTGCCCGGCGCGTGGGCGATGTGCGAGAGCACGCCGTCGATGCGGTATTTCACCGTCAGGCCGCGCGCATCGGTTTCCAGGTGGATGTCGGAGGCCCCGGCTTTCAGTGCGTCGTACAGCGTCGAGCGCACCAGCCGCACGACCGGGCTGGCGTCCTCGGCGATGCTGGCGAACGACAGGGCCTCGGCGCCGGAATCCTGCACGACCTGTGTGCCGCTGCCGCCTACGCCTTCCATCGCGCGCAGGCCTTCCTCGTGGCGTGCCAGCAGCGCCGCCAGGTCGGCGGGGTGCGTAAGGCCGGTCTTGAACGGCAGCCCCAGCACGTGGCCGGCATAGGCGCGGCTCGTGTTGTCCCAGGGATCGATCAGCAGCAGCCAGAGTTGCCCCTTGGCATCGTGTGCGACCAGGCAATGCCGCCGGCCAGCTTCGTTGAAACCCAGCTTGCCGAAATCGACCGCCAGCGCATTCAACGCAGCCATGTCGAAAGCGGGCAGACGGCAGTGGGCCGCCAGCAGATGCAGCGTGGCATCGGCATCGAGTCCGAACTGTTCCTGCAGGCACAGCATCACGGCCTGGCCAGCAGCGTTCGCCGCCTGACGCAGGCTGGCCAGTGTGTCGGCGGTGAGAGTGGGGTGGGGGGCGTTCACTGGATCGACCCTGCCAGATCGAAGATCGGCATATAAAGCAGCACCACGATCAGGCCGATCGTCAGGCCGATGAACACCATCAGCAAGGGTTCGAACAGGCGGGTGAACCAGTCCACCCAGCGCGCCATCTCCTCGTCGTGGAAGATCGCGATGCGCTCCATCATCTCGCCCATGCGGCCGCTTTTCTCGCCGACGCGCAGGAGCCGGGCGGCGACCGGCGTGGTCAGCTCGCCCTGCGCGAATGCGGCGGAGATGGATTCGCCGCGCCGCATCGCATCCATCGCCACGGCGGCGCCGCTGCGCAGATGCGCGGTGAGCAGGCCCGACACCATGCCGAGCGCCGACACGATCGGGATGCCTCCAGTCAGCAGCATGCCAAGGCTGCGGTAGAAGCGCGCCAGCTCGAAGGTGCGCAGGTGTTCGCCGATCGCCGGGGTACGCCAGGCCAGACGGGTGAGGGCGGCACGCGTGGCGGGCTGTGCCAGTGCCAGAACGAAACCGGCAATCCCGGTCACCGCCCCCAGCAATATCCAGATGCCGTGCGCCTCGACCGCTTCGCCCCAGGCCAGCAGCATCTTCGACATCCACGGCAGGTCGCGCCCGGCGTCGGCATAGACCGAAGCAAAACGCGGCACGACGTAACCAAGCAGAAACCCGATCACCAGCGTGCCGACGCCGATCAGCAACAGGGGATAGATTGAGGCCGACAGGACCTTCTTCTTCACCGCGTCGATCTGGTTCTGGTAGCCGACATAGCGGGCCAGCGCCGGCGAGAGGTCGCCCGTGCTTTCTGCCGCGCGCACGGTAGCGGCATACAACGGCGGAAACGCCTCGCCCTGCATGGCCAGCGCCGCCGAAAACGGACGGCCCTCGCGCATGGTGGCGAGCAGGCGTTCGATCAACTGGCGCGACTCGGTCCGGCTCTCTTTCTCGCCCAGGGTTTCCAGGGCCTCGGTCAACGTCAACCCCGCCTCCAGCAGCGCGATCAGTTCCTGCGTGAACAGCAGCAGCGGAAAGCGCGCGCCTCGCCCCGCCAGCCACCGACCGCGTTCGGCCACGATGGACAACACCTGCGCGCCATCGCGCTGCAGCCGTGCGGTGGCCTCGGCCTCGTCGAGCGCCTCCACCGTCGTGGCCGTCACCCCCGTGCCGGGGTGCAAGGCTTTTATGCGATAACGCATGAGGCGGCTTTACCAGTTCCCGATGTCAGCGTCTTCGCCGCTGCCGCCCGACGTGCCGTCGCGGCCGAAGGAGAAGATATCCACCTCGCCGTGTTCGCCGGGCATCTTGTATTGATACGGCTTGCCCCAGGGATCGTTGGGCACCGCCTTTTTCAGATAAGGACCATCCCAGTGCGGCTCGTCCGCCGGCTTGGCATTCAGCGCGGCCAGTCCCTGCTCGGTGTTGGGATAGCGGCCGGTGTCGATCCGATACTGGTCGAGCGCCTTTTCCAGGGCGACGATCTGCGCCTTGGCGGTTTTCACTTCGGATTTGCCGATCTGGGCGAAATACTTCGGCGCCACATAGCCGGCCAGCAAGCCCAGGATCACCAGCACCACCAGGAGCTCGAGGAGGGTGAAGCCGCGGTTGCGGCTGGGTGTCGCGATGAATGGAAACACAATCTGACCTCTGTGCGATGGCTTACCGCCAGGCAAGCAATTTTTTTGGGATGAATGCTGCTTATTCCAGGTAATTGGCAAAGGACTACCTGTCACGGAACTGAATTGAAACAGACGCATGTTACATATTGATTCAGTGAAGTAAACCCCCGGCTTTGCCGGGGGACTCCGAAAGGTTTGACCTATACGACGGTCAACTGGACGCTCCTGATCTCGACCAAGAGAGAAGGAGAGCACCATGAAGGAGTACCAAAGTCTTGCGCATACGCG
>QFCS01001327.1_pt1 | contig 11101 bp, 10 predicted proteins | sample 3576561 | NCBI WGS metagenome assembly QFCS01 | reverse complement strand
GTCGTGCTCAGCACGCCGCACACCCGGGCCCGCGGCGCCGTACGCCGGGGCTTCGCGGGCACCCAGCTGGCCGCCGCCGACGCGGCCGGCCTCGGGTACGCCGGCGCCGCCGATCTCGGCGTGGGCCTGGCGCTCGCGCTCGACGCCGCCGCCCCCGGCGACCTGGTGCTGGCCGTCTCGGCCGCCGACGGCGCGGACGCCTTCGTCTTCCGGGTGACCGACAAGCACGCCGCGGGTGCCCGCAGCGGCCTCGCCGCGGCGGCGCCCGGACAGCCCGTCTCCTACGGCGACTTCCTGAACTGGCGCGGCCTGCTGCCGCGCGAGCCCGCCCGCCGCCCCGACGTGAAGCCGCCGGTCCCGCCGGCCTCGCGGCGTACGGCGGCGTGGAAGTTCGGCTTCGTCGCCGCCCAGTGCGGCTCCTGCGGCTACCGCAACCTGCCGCCGCGGCGGGTGTGCCTGCGCTGCTCGGCCACCGAGGGCTTCGAGCCGGTCGCGATGGTCGACGTGCCGGGCCGGATCGCGACGTACACCGATGACTGGCTCTCGGAGTCGGTGCAGCTGCCCGCCCGCGTGGTCGCCGTCGACTTCGACGGCGGCGGCCGCTTCGAGTGCGAGATGGCGGACGCGGTGGGTGCGGAGATCGCCATCGGCGACCGGGTCCGCCCGACCTTCCGGCTGGCCGGCGTCGCCGGCAACGGCGTCAGGAACTACGTGTGGAAGGTTCGTCCGCACGTCGAGGAGGAGGACTGATGGGATCGCACGCGCTGACCACCCCGGTGGCCGTCGTCGGCATGGCCTGCACGAACTTCGGCGAGCACTGGGACCGCAATGTCGACGACCTGCTGGTCGAGGCGACCCACGGCGCCCTCGGCTCGGCCGGCGGCCTGGGCGTCCAGGACGTCGACGCCTTCTGGCTCGGGTCGATGATCTCGGGCGTCTCGGGCCTGACCCTGACCCGACCGCTGAACATCTCCCACAAGCCGGTGACCCGCGTCGAGAACATGTGCGCGACGGGCTCGGAGGCCTTCCGCAACGCCTGCTACGCGGTGTCCTCGGGCGCCTACGACGTCGTGATGGCCGTCGGCGGAGAGAAGCTGAAGGACGCCGGCTACTCCGGCCTGGAGATGCCGAGCGTCCCGAACGACGGCACCCCGCCGGTCCTCAGCGCCCCGGCGATGTACTCGATGATCGTCCCCGCCTATGCCCGCCGCTACGGCGTGCCGGAGGAGCAGATCAAGGAGGCGATGACCCACATCGCCTGGAAGAACCACGCCAACGGCGCCCGGAACCCGCGCGCGCAGTTCCGCAAGGAGGTGCCGAAGGAGACGATCGCCGCGGCGCCGACGCTGGCGGGCCGCCTCAGCGTCTTCGACTGCTCCGGCGTCGCCGACGGCGCGGCCGCGGCCGTGATCGTCCGGGCCGAGGACGCGCTGAAGTACACCGACAAGCCGCTCTACGTGCACGCCCTCGCGCTCGACGCCGGATCCGGCACGGGCCGCAACGACAGCGACTACGACTACTCCGACCTCGCGGAGGCCGCGCAGTCGGCGCGCACGGCGTACGCGCAGGCCGGGATCACGGACCCGGCCTCGCAGATCTCGCTGGCCGAGGTGCACGACTGCTTCACGCCGACCGAGATGGTGCTGATGGAGGAGCTCGGCTTCTCCGAGCGCGGCAAGGGCTGGCAGGACGTGCTCGACGGCCGCTACGACCGCGACGGCGCCCTGCCGGTCAACATCGACGGCGGGCTGAAGAGCTTCGGCCACCCGATCGGCGCCAGCGGCCTGCGGATGATGTACGAGATGTGGCTGCAGTTCCGCGGCGAGGCCGGCGACCGCCAGGTGGCCGACCCCCGCTTCGGCCTCGTGCAGAACCAGGGCGGCAGCCCGGGCGATCTGGTCAGCGCCGTCACGATCGTGTCCGGTCAACGTCCCTGAGATGGGTAGTGGTTCCAGTAGGGTGACCGAGCATTTCCACCGGTGTCAGAAAGGCAGCGCAACGTGAGCACAACCCGTCGCCGCTCGACTGGCTCCCCCACGGGGGTGGCGCGCAAGGAGCTGATCCTGCGCTCCGCGGCGAAGGTCTTCTCCGAGAAGGGCTTCTCCTCCGCCACCGTCCGTGACATCGCCGACGAGGCCGACATGCTCTCGGGGAGCCTCTACTACTACTTCGACTCGAAGGAGGCGATGGTCGAGGAGGTGCTCGTGGAGTACCTCGACCGGATGATCCGCGGGTACGACGTCGCCGTCTCCGACGCGGAGGGACCCGCGGACGCGCTGGAGCAGCTGATCGCCCGGGCGCTGCGGGGTCTGGTGGAGAACCGCGAGCACGTGACCATCCTGCAGAACGACTGGCACTACGTGGGCCCGATGAAGGGCATCGCGGACCGTCAGCACCAGGTCGAGAAGGTGTGGCTGGAGACGATCCAGCAGGGCATCGACGCCGGGGCGATCCGCGGCGACTTCGACGCGCGGATGGTCTACCGGACGATCATGGGCGCGATCCAGGCGGTCATCCGCTGGTTCAACCCGCGCGGCCGGGTGTCGATCGACCAGGTCATCGAGGTGCAGACGGCGATCCTGCTCGACGGGATCCGTACGGCCTGAGTGCCTGATTGCCGAGTGCCTGACGGGCGGGGCTGCTGCGGCGGCCCGCTCAGCATCAGTGTGATTTAGCAAGCGCTTGCTCGACAGGCGCCGGAGCAGGAGGAACGTGATGGCAGGACTGGTGCTCAGCCCCGAGCTGACCCCCGTGTTCGCCCGGTTCATGGACCAGCGTGGTCCGGTCGAGGAGAGCCGGCTCGGCGGCGCGGAGCTGCCCACGCTGTGGACCGGCCTGGTCGAGGAGGTCGGCGCCGCCGGGCTCCTCGTCGAGGACGACCACGGCGGCCAGGGGGCGAGCCTCACCGAGCTCGCCGCCGCCGTCGCCGAGACCTCCCGCTGCGGCTGGTCGGGCCCCCTCGTCGCGGCCTCCGGCGTCGCCGTCGCCCTGCTCCGCCGTCTCGACCCCACCGACGCCCTCGGCCTGCGCCGCGCGCTCGCGGAGGAGGGGCGGGTCGTCGTACCGGCGCTGCACGAGGACGGCGCCGGGGCCTCCCTGGCCGCCACGGCCCGGATCGAGGAGGGCCGGATGGACGGTGCCGGGCTCTCCGTGACCGGCCGCAAGACCTTCGTCGACAGCGGCACCCACGCCGACGCCTTCCTGGTCACCGTCGCGGGTCCGGGCGGTACGACGCGGGTCGTGCTCGTCGAGGCGTCCGCCCCCGGTGTCGGCGTCACCGCGATGGAGGCGGTCGATCCCGGCCGCGGGCTCGCGCTGCTCGACCTCGACGGCGCTCCCGCCGTCCGCGTCGGTGCCGCTGCGGATGCCGCCGTGCACGACGCCTGGCTGACCGGCGCCCTGCTCACCGCGGTCGACGCGCTCGCCGCGGCCGACCGCGCCTTCCGGCTCGCCCGCGACTACGCGGTGGACCGCCAGCAGTTCGGTCGCTCGGTCGCCTCCTTCCAGAGCATCAAGCACAAGCTCGTCGACATGTACGCCGAGCTCGAGACGGCGACCAGTGCCGTCCAGGCCGCCCTCGTCGCGGCGTCCGCGGAGACCGCGGTGGAGTCCCGCGACTGGCATTTCGCCGCGTCGGCCGCGAAGGTGCGGGCCTGCGACGCCGCGATGACGGTGCTGCGGGAGGCGGTCCAGGTGCACGGCGGCATCGGCTTCACCTGGGAGCACGAGATCTCGCACCACTTCCGCCGGGTGACGGTCTGCCGGGCGCTCTACGGCACGCCGACGCTGCACCGCGCGCTGGTCGCGACGGGCCGGGGGTTCTGATGAGCGACGTCCCCTCGCGGGTGGTGCTGCGCGAGGTCGGCCCCCGCGACGGCCTGCAGAACGAGCCGCCGGTCGCGACGGCCGGCAAGGTCGCGCTGGTCGACGCGCTCGGCACGACCGGCCTGACCGAGATCGAGACGGTCTCCTACGTCCACCCGCGCGCGATCCCGCAGATGGCGGACGCCGCCGAGGTGTGGGCGGCGGTGGAGCGGCGCGAGGACATCCGCTACTCGGCGCTGGTGCCGAACCTGGTCGGGGCCCGCCGGGCGCTGGACGCCGGCTTCACCGACATCGAGGTGGTCGTCTCGGCCTCGACCACGCACAACCTGCGCAACATCAACCGGACACCGGAGGAGTCGCTCGACGGCATCGCCGAGGTCATCGACCTCGCCCATGCCGCGGGCGCCCGCTGCCAGGTGATCGTCGCGACCGCCTTCGGCTGCCCCTACGAGGGCGAGGTCCCCGAGGACGTCGTCGCGTCGTACGCCGCCCGCGCCCGGCGCGACGGCGCCGACAGCATCTGCTTCGGCGACACCACCGGCATGGGCTCCCCGCCACGCGTACGGCGCCTGGTGGGCCGCTTCCGCGAGCTGGACGCCGATGCGCCGCTCGCGCTGCACCTGCACGACACGCGGGGCACCGGCATGGCGAACCTCGTGGCCGGCCTGGAGCTCGGCGTGGAGCACTTCGACGCGAGCGTCGGCGGCCTGGGCGGCTGCCCGTACGCGCCGGGCGCGAGCGGCAATATCGCCACCGAGGAGGCGGTCTACCTCCTCGAGGAGCTCGGCGTGGAGACCGGCGTCGACCTCGACCGGCTGCTCGACGTGGCCGACCTGGCGCAGCGGCTCGTGGGCCGTGAGCTCCCCTCGCGCGTGCTGAAGGCAGGCCCGCGCACCCGTCTGTCGACCTGACCCCACCCAGGAGGAACCCCCGATGCCCCTCGACCCCAGCCGTGTCGGCCTGGTGACCGAGCCCCGTACCGTCCGCTGGAGCGACACCGAGTCGCTGCTCTACGCCCTCGCCGTCGGCGCGGGCCAGGAGGACCCGCTGGCCGAGCTGGCCTTCACGACGGAGAACACCGCCGGCGTGGCGCAGCAGGTGGTCCCGAGCTTCGCGGTGGTGCTCGGCTTCGGCGACGGGCTGCCGGATGTCGGCACCTACGACCCGACGCGGGCGGTGCACGCCGAGCAGGAGTTCGAGGTCGACGGCCCGCTGCCCGCCGCGGGCGAGGCGGAGGTGGTGACCACGGTGACCCGGATGTGGGACAAGGACCCGCACGCGGTGCTGTGGACCGAGACGGTGCTGCGGGACACCGCGACCGGACGGCGCCTGGCGCTCAGCCGCACGGGGGCCTTCCTCGGCAACGCCGGCGGCTTCGGCGGCGAGCGCGGCCCGAGCCCGTCGTGGGCGGCGCCGGAGGCCGCGCCGGACCTGGACGTCGCCTTCGCGACCCGTCCGGAGCAGGCGCTGCTCTACCGGCTGACCGGTGACCGCAACCCGCTGCACGCCGACCCGGCGTTCGCCGCGAAGGGCGGCTTCGCGCGCCCGATCCTGCACGGCATGTGCACCTACGGCTACGCCACGCGGCTGCTGGTCAACGGCCTGGCCGGCGGCGATGCGGCGCAGGTGCGCTCGATGGCGGGCCGGTTCACGCGGCCGGTGCTGCCCGGCGACACGCTGCGCCTGGTGGCCTGGCGCGACGGGGACGGCGCGCTCTTCCAGGTGCTGACCGAGTCCGGTGACGTGGCGATCGACCGCGGGCGGATCGTCCTCGCCCGTTGACGCCGGGCCCGTCGACGCCGGCCCGAACCGGCCTACGTCGCGGAATTGGTCAGGGAAGGCCATTGCGTGACCGGCGTCACTGTGCAAGTATCAAGCACTTGCTTCACATAAACCAAGCACTTGCTTGAAACTACAGGCAAGTCCGTTCGCAGGTCCGCCAGCAAGAAAGGGACGCTCGTGTCTCGAAACACCCTCACCCGGCGCCGGTTCCGCACCGCCGTCGCGGCCCTCACCACGGCGGCGCTCGTCGCCCTCTCGGGATGCAGCTCCTCGGACGAGGGAGGCGACACGGAGTACCTCGTCGGCTTCCCCGCCCTCACCACCGGCCCCGCCGCCTTCGCCGGCGTCCCGATCACCGAGGGCGCCAAGCTCGCCGTCGAGGAGATCAACGACAGCGGCTACCTCGGCGAGGGCAAGACGATCGACCTCAAGATCGACGACATCAAGGGCGACCCCGCCCAGGCCATCGCCCTCTACCGCCAGTACGTCGCCGACGGCGCCTCCGGCGTCCTGTGCTGCGGCCTGTCCTCCGAGGCCGGCGCCCTCGCGCCGATGATCCAGCAGAGCAAGGTCCCCGCGATCGTCAGCTCCGCCATCCTCGCCGGCCTCGCCGAGCCGCCGTACGTCTACCGTCCCGTCGTCCTGCCCGCCGAGTCCGGCGGCATGTACGACCAGTTCGTCGACACCGTCGTGCCCGCCGAGGACATCAAGACCGTCGTCATCGTCGTCACCTCCGACAACGACGGCATGGTCGGCGACGCCGAGGTGTGGCAGGCCGCGCTCGAGCGCAACGGCGTCGACGTCGTGAAGACGATCAAGACCGCGTCCACCGACACCAACTACACCCAGGCCGCGACGGAGATCCAGTCGCTCAACCCCGACGCCGTCGTCGCCAGCATGCTCGGCACGCCCGCCGCCCTCCTCGCCAAGTCGCTGCGCGAGCGCGACTACGAGAACCGGATCCTCAGCAGCTACGGCGTCGACAGCAAGGAGCTCTTCGAGTCCTCCGGCGGCGGCCTCGCCGGCACCCTGTTCGCCGTGCCCTTCCAGGCGGGCTTCACCGACAACGACCTCGCCAAGAAGTTCACCGAGGACTACGAGAAGGAGTACGGCAAGGAGCCCGACATGTACGGCGCGCAGGGCTACACCGCCATGTGGCTCCTCGCGCAGGCGATCAAGGAGGCCGGCGACAAGGACCCGGCCAAGGTCGCCAAGGCCCTCGAGGGCATCACCTCGCAGGACTCCGTGTACGGCGAGCTCGTCTACAAGGACGGCCAGGCCAGCCTGAACGCCCCCGGCGCCTACCTCGAGTGGGCCGAGGACGGCACGCTGGTCGAGTGGGCCGGCTGACCCCGGCACCGTGACGGAGAGGATGTCGATGGACCTCGGACTCGCCTGCAGCTTCCGGACCACCGGAGGCGAGGGCCTCGGACCCGCGATCGCGCGGGCCGGAGCCACCGCCGACGCCGCCGGCCTCACCACCTGGTGGGCCGCCGGCGACCGGGAGGCCGCCGCCGACCGGGGACACGACCCCACGCTCGGCCTGCAGCGGGTCGCCCGCGTCACCAGCCGCCTGCGGCTCGGGCTGTCCGGCGACATCCTCTCCCTCCACAGCGCCGCCGTGCGCGCCAAGCAGATCGCCAGCACCGACTGGTTCGGCGGCGGGCGGCTCGCGCTGGGTCTCGACCTGGCCGAGCCGCCGGCCGTGCTGGCCGACCCCTTCCGCGACGTCGACGACCACGTCGGCCGCGCGCTCGACAACCTCGGCGCGATGCGCGCCCGGTGGACCCAGCGGCGGGCGTCGTACACGGGGGAGCACGTGGCCTTCTCCGGCGCCATCGCGCTGCCCAAGCCGGTCGGCGACCGGGTCCCCACCACCCACCTGCGGGCCACCACCGCCGACGTTTTCGAGCGGTACGTCGCCGCGCGCGGCGTCCCCGACGGCTGGATCGCCTGGGGCGTCGACGCGGACGGCCTCGCCGCCGCCGACGCCGTCCTGACGGCGGTGCTGGGCTCCGAGGCCGACGCGGTGCGCCGTACCTGGTGCGTGCCGGTCGCCGACCTCGCCGCCGACCTCGACGCCGCCCGGGCCCGCGCGGGGTCGGTGCGCGTCGACGAGCTGGTCGCCTACCTCGACCACGTGCCGGGCGACGCGGAGATCGAGCAGATCGCCGGCGTCGCGGCACCCGCCTGAGCACGCGATGACGACGGCCCGATGACGACGACCCGATGACGACGGCCCGATGACGACGACGAGAGGAGCAGCGGTGGAGATCGGTCTGGTCGACCTGTTCGACGGCAGCGCCGAGAGGGACCCCGCCTTCATGGCGCAGTTCGGCCGGACGGCGGAGGAGCTGGGCTTCTCCGGCATCTGGCTGCCCGAGCACATCGTCTTCTTCGACGAGTACACCTCGGAGTACCCCTACCCCGAGGCCCCGTCGGCGACCGATCCCGACAAGGTCGAGCGCCACAACAAGACCGTGGGCGGCAAGGCCCGCGTCGAGGCCGCGGCCGACCAGGGACTGCTGGACGTGCTGCAGGCCGCCGCCGAGGTCTGCGCCGCGACGACCCGGCTGCGGATCGGCAGCTCGGTCATGCTGCTGCCGCTGCGCAACCCGCGACTGCTCGCCCGCGACCTGATGACGGTCGCCGCCCTCACCGGCGGCCGGGTCGACCTCGGCGTCGGCGTCGGCTGGTCGGCCGAGGAGTTCGCCGCCTGCCAGACCGACTTCAAGACCCGCGGCCGCCGCTGCGGCGACGGTCTCGCCGAGCTGTCCCGCCTGTGGGACGACCCCGACGGCATCTACCCGGAGGACCCCGCACCGCTGCCGCGGATGCTCGTCGGCGGCCACTCGCCCGCCGCGCTGCGCCGCGCCGCCCAGGTCGCCACCGGCTGGTACCCCTGGAACCTCACCGTCTCCCAGTTCGCCGAGCACCACGCGACGTACTGCGCCCTGCTGGAGGAGGCCGGCCGCGACCGTGCCGACCAGCACGTCGTCGCGGGCCTGCGCTTCACCGGCGAGATGGGCGACCTCGCCCCCGTCGTCGAGCGGTACGCCGAGCTCGGCGCCGACGGCGTCAACATCTCCCTGCGGATGGAGCCCGACACCTATGCCGACACCATGAAGGCCGTCTCCGACGCACTGGGGCTGGTCGCATGACCACCGTCGCGACCGACGCCGAGGTCGAGGAGTTCCGCGCCGAGGTGCGCGCCTGGCTGGCCGAGAACGTGCCCGCCGAGCCGCTGTCGCCGTGGGCCGAGCGTGAGGGCTTCGACCAGCACCGGGCCTGGGAGGGGCGGCTCTTCGAGGGCGGGTACGCCGCCGTCGACTGGCCCGCCGCGTACGGCGGCCGCGACGCCGGCCTGCGCCGCTCCATGGCCTTCGCCGAGGAGTACTACCGCGCGGGCGCCCCCGAGCGGATCAACATGGGCGGGCTCTACCTGCTCGGCCCGGTGCTCATGCAGTACGGCACCCCCGAGCAGTGCGCCCGCTGGATCCCCGACCTGCTGGCCTGCCGCACCATCTGGTGCCAGGGCTTCAGCGAGCCCGGCTCCGGCTCCGACCTCGCCTCGCTGCGCACCCGCGCCGAGCGCGACGGCGACCACTACGTCGTCAACGGCCAGAAGATCTGGACGTCGATGGGCGGCTTCGCCGACTGGATCTTCGCGCTCGTGCGCACCGACCCCGAGGCCGGCCGCAAGCGCAAGCACGACGGCATCACCTTCCTGTGCATCGACCTGCGCTCGCCGGGCGTCGAGGTGCGCCCCCTCGCGATGGTCGACGGCACCCGCGGCTTCGCCGAGGTGTTCTTCACCGACGTGCGCGTCCCCGTCGAGAACGTCGTCGGCGAGGTCGACCGCGGCTGGGCCGTGGCCATGTCGACCCTCGGCTTCGAGCGCGGCGCCGTCTTCGGCGACCACGCCAAGTTCACCAACGACGTCGCCGACCTCGCCGCCCTCCTCGACGCCCGCGGGCTCGACGACGACACCCAGGCGCTCGACGAGCTCGGCCGCGTCGTCGCGCAGACCGAGGTCTACCGCGCCAACGTCTACCGCCTCGCCGCCCGAGCCGAGGCCGGCGGCGAGCTCGACAGCACCGCCAGCATCAACAAGATCTTCTGGACCCAGATGCAGCACGACATCTTCGACACCGGCATCCGGCTGCTCGCCGAGGACGGGGCCGTCGTCGGCGACCCCGGCGCGCTCCCCGACGCCGACCCCGCCACCCTGCGGGCGTGGTCGCAGTGGCACCACCGCTACTGGTACGCCCGCGCCGCCATGATCTTCGGCGGCACGAACGAGATCCAGCGCAACATCATCAGCGAACGCGTGCTGGGACTACCGATGGAGCCGCGACGATGACCGTCCACGACACCCTCGACCAGGACCGCCGCGAGCTCGTCGAGCTCACCGACGACCTCCTCGGCAAGCACTGCGACCTCGACTTCCTGCGCGCCCGCGTCGACGACGGCACCGCCCACACGCCCGCCCTGTGGCGGCGCCTGGCCGAGACCGGACTCGTCTCCGCGCTCGTCGCCGAGGAGCACGGCGGCGCCGGGCTCACCCCCGCGCACCTGTCCGGCGTGCTGCACAGCCTGGGCCGCCACGCCGTGCCCGAGCCCTACCTCGAGACCGCGGTGCTCGCCGCGTCCGTCCTCGGCGCCCTCCCCGGGCCCGTGGCCGACACCTGGCTGCCCCGCATCGCGGAGGGCGACGCGGTCGTCGTCGTACGGATGGGGGAGCTGACGCCCCTCGTGCCGTACGCCGCCGACGCCGACCTGCTGCTCGACCTCGCCGAGGACGGCACGGTGCGCGCCTACACCGCCGCCGAGATCGACGTGACGCCCGTCCCCGCGCTCGACCCGCTGCGCCCCCTGGGGCGGGTCGCCCTCGTCGGCGGGGGCGCCGAGGCCGGCTGCGACAGCGACGTCGTGGCACGGACCCGGACCCTCGCCGTCGCCGGTGCCGCCTGCCTGCTCGCGGGCGCCTCCCAGCGGCTGCTCGACCTCACCGTCGAGTACGTCGCCGTCCGCGAGCAGTTCGGCCGCCCCGTCGGCTCCTTCCAGGCCGTCAAGCACAAGGTCGCCGACCTCGCCGTGCTGGTCGACATGGCCACCGCCGCCGCGCTCTCCGCGTTCGACGACGCGAGCGACCCGGCCCTGGTGCCGCCCGCCGACGCCGCCCGCCGGGCCGCCGCCGCCAAGGCGTACGCCGGCGACGCCGCCGCGCGCGCCAACGTCGACTCCCTCCAGTTGCACGGCGGGATCGGCTTCACCTGGGAGTACCACCTGCACATCTGGCTCAAGCGCGTGATGGGCCTCGCCGCGTCGTACGGGACGACGACGGCGCTGCGCCGCGAGCTCGCCCGCGACCTGCTCGCCCGCGTCGCGCAGGTGCGGCGGGGATGAGCGGCCTGGGCTTCTGGCGGCTCGCCGCCGCGGCGCCCGCGTCGGTCGCCGTCGTCGAGCCGGACGGCACGACGCTGAGCAACGC
>QFCS01001326.1_pt1 | contig 11155 bp, 10 predicted proteins | sample 3576561 | NCBI WGS metagenome assembly QFCS01 | reverse complement strand
GCCGTAGACGATGCGGCGCAGCTGCCGCTCGGAGAGCGCGGGTGCCGCGACGACGGTCGAGCGCAGGTCGGCGCGCAGGCGGGCGAAGATGGCGTCGTTGCGGCTGCCCTCGGATCGCAGCTCCGCGTGGCGGCGTCGTACCCAGTCCTCGACGGTCTCGTCGTGGAAGGCGAGCACGTCCTCGATGAGGCGGACGGCCTCGGCGGTGTCCAGCCCACTGGTCTCCTGGACGTGGCGCAGCAGGCGGGGGTCGACGGGCACCCGACGAGAGTGCACCCATCACAGAGCCATTCTCAAGTTCCTGCCCGGAATCGGGCAGGAACTGCCGATGACCCTCCCGCCTGAACTCGGGAGGCGGAGGTGGAGGAAACATCCCAGCGCGCCCCTCCGTCAGCAGGCCAGGTGGAGCGTCCCGACCGGATCCGGCGGCTTTCTGGCCGCCTCGGTGGGGGACGTGCTATGTTGGTGAACAGAAGGTGAACAGGAGGTGTCTCATGACCAACACCGAGATGACCGCGCGACTCGAGATGCGCTGGATCCCCGTGACGGGCACGGACGGCCGCACCCGCATGGAGGCCGTCTGGATCGAGGTCGGCCAGCCCGCGCTCGTCCAGACGCACGCCGCCTGACGAGGATTTCCCGCTCCGCGACGGAGCCAGGAGGCCGCCCCATCCGGGGCGGCCTCCTTCGTTTTCCTCACGACGCGCCCGGGCCGTCCCGAACCGGCGGCCTTTGCTGTGACCCAGGTCACGTCTTGCCAAGGAATGGTTGACATGTCACCATCGGTTACGGTCGTTGACGTTTCAACAAGCAGCCCTCCCGCACACACCCAAGGAGCACACCCGACATGACCGAGACCGCAGCCCTCACCGACATCAGCGGCGACTACACCCTCGACGTCTCCCACAGCCGCCTCGGCTTCGTGGCCCGCCACGCCGTCGTCACCAAGGTCCGCGGCGAGTTCGCCGAGTGGAGCGCGACCGCTCGCATCGACACCGCGAACCCCGCCGCCTCCTCGGTCACCCTGACCATCAACCCGGCCAGCGTGAGCACCGGCACCGCCGACCGCGACGGCCACCTCACCTCCCCCGACTTCTTCGACGTCGCCCAGTTCCCCGAGTGGAAGTTCGTCTCCACCGAGGTCGCCAACGCCGGCAACGAGTGGACCGTCACCGGCGACCTGACCATCAAGGACGTCACCAAGCCCGTCACGATCGTGTTCGAGGAGAACGGCTCCGCCAAGGACCCGTTCGGCAACATCCGGGTCGGCTTCGAGGGCTCCGTCACCGTCAACCGCAAGGACTGGGGCCTGACCTGGAACGCCGCGCTCGAGACCGGCGGCGTGCTCGTCTCCGAGAAGATCAAGCTCGAGTTCGACATCTCGGCGATCAAGAACGCCTGACCCCTCGCGCTCACGCGCACCGCGCGCACCCCGCGCGCAGCCCGGACGCCCGGGCGGGCTCCCCCACGGCCCGCCCGGGCGTTCCGCGTCCGGCGTAGGTTCGAGACCATGGCCACCCTGCTCGCCCTGCTGCTCCAGGACACGCCCGCCGGCCCGCCCGCGCCGTACGACGAGACCGGGCTCGCCGCCCAGCTCGGCAGCGACTGGCCCGAGCTCGCCGGGCACGTCCACGCTCCCGCCCCCGGTACGACGCCGCCCGGCGACCCGCTGATGCTCGGCGTCGGCGACACCCAGGTCGCGCTGATGACGATCGAGCATCCCGTCGGCGACGACATCGCCGCCATCTGCGACCACAGCCGGCTCTGGCCGCGCGACGAGCCCGCCCCCACGTCGTACGCGCGGCACACGATCGTGACCGTCCTCGGCGGCCCCGAGGAGGGCGGGCACCCCGCCCTGGCCGCCCTGCTGAGCCGGGTCGTCGCCTCGGCGATCGCCCTCGACGACACCGTCCGCGCCGTCTACTGGGGCGCCGCCGAGCACGTCGTGCTGCCGACGCTGTTCCGCGACCTGGCGCGCGACGTGCTGCCCGACCCGCTGCTGCCCGCCTGGGTCGCCTTCAACGTCGGACGCCACCCCGACGGCCACCTCACCGGGCACACCCGCGGGCTGCGCGACCTCGGCCTGATGGACATCGAGATCCCCTCCACGAACGAGTCGCCCGAGGAGACCCTCGACCGGCTCAGCGGCATCGCGCAGTACCTGCTGGAGAACGGGCCGGTCATCGGCGACGGCGACACCCTCGGCGCCACCGCGGACGAGCGGATCGTCGCCCGGCACCTGCCGTCGGCCTTCGACGAGGACGTCACCGCGCTCACCCTCACCTTCGACGGCGCCGGCCGGCCGCCCACCCCGCGCAGACGGCGGGGGTTCCTGCGCCGGTGACACGGCTCGCCCCTGCGCGGCCCGGAGACCGCGCCGACTAGGCTCCCCCTCATGGGCGAGGTCTTCGCGGGGCGCTACGAGCTGCTCGACCCGATCGCCGCCGGCGGCATGGGCACGGTGTGGCGGGTGCTCGACCGCACCGCCGGCGACGTGAAGGCCGCCAAGATGCTGCGCCAGGCCGACGCCGCGATGCTCCTGCGCTTCGTGCGCGAGCAGTCCGTGCGCATCGACCACACCCATGTCGTCACCCCGCAGTCGTGGGCCGGCGTCGACGACCGGGTCCTGTTCACGATGCCGCTGGTGCGGGGCGGCTCGGTGTCCGGCCTGGTCAAGCGCAGCGGCGGCACCCTGCCGCCCCGCTGGATCGCCGTCCTCGCCGACCAGACCCTCCAGGCCCTCGAGGCCGTGCACGCCGCGGGCATCGTGCACCGCGACATCAAGCCCGGCAACCTGCTGCTCGAGCCCACCGGGACGCTGCGCCCCCACCTGCGGTTGACCGACTTCGGCATCGCCGTCCCCAGCGACGAGCCGCGGCTCACCCACGTCGCGATGGTGATCGGCACCCCCGGCTACATGGCGCCCGAGCAGTACCGCGGCGCCGACCCCGACCCCAGCGCCGACATCTACGCGCTGGGCGTCGTCGTCCTGGAGATGCTCACCGGGCGCCGCCCGCCCGCCGAGGGCGAGCCGGCGCCGATCGACGTCGACGGCCTGCGTACCGGCGACCCCGCCCACGACGCCGTGCTCGACGTCGTGGCCGCGGCCACGGCGTACGACGCGGCACAGCGGCCCACCGCCGCCGACCTGCGCGCCCACCCCGCGCTGCGGGGCCTGGTGGCCCGGTGGGACGACCCGGCGCTCGCGGACGGCCTGAGCGTGTCGGACGAGTACCCGCCCGCGCCCGACGTCGCGGCCGCCGACCTGCCGACGTCCGCCTACCCGCCACCCCCGCCGACACCGCCGATCGGGACCGCCGTCCTGCCGCCGCCCCCGCCGACCGGTGCCCTCACCGCGCCGGCCACCGCCTTCCCCGTCCTCGAGACCGGACGGCGGGCCGGGCGACGGCCCGTGGACGCCTACGTGCTGCTCGGGGCAGGCCTGGTCGGCCTGCTCGTCGCACTGTTCCTGCTGCTCGGCTAGCGTCCCGCCGGACGCGCCTGGTCTCGATACGCCGTCGCTCGTCCCTCGCGACGCCTACTCGACCGACGAGAGCCGCTGGCTCACGGGGCCCACTCGACCGACGAAGGCATGATCAGCGGCGGGTGCGCAGGCGCACCGCGCCGCCGGCCAGGCAGCCGACGCTCAGCACCGCCAACCCGATGCCGGTCCAGCGGCGGCCGCTGAGCCAGGAGGCGTCGTCCTCGTCCGTGGCCGGGCTGCCGGAGGCGACCGCGGAGAAGGCGCCCTCGCCGACGAGGAAGGGCGTCCGGGGCGAGTAGCCCTCGATGCCGGCGCCCTTGTCCTGGGCGAGCACCGCGCCGTCGTACGTCGGGGCCTTCGCGTCGGTCGCGGTGACCTCGACGGTGAGCTCGACCTCGAACGAGACAGGGTCGCGGTTTTCACGGTTGTCGGGGGCCGGCTCGACGGCCAGCGAGACCCAGTAGTCGCCCGGCAGACGGCCGTTGACGCGGCGCACCGGGTAGCCGGCGGCGACGAGCACGGAGTCGCCCTCGTCGGAGACGCGGTACTCGCCCGTCGCGGAGTCGTCGCTGCCGGACTCGACGTAGCGCAGCCGCCCGCGCAGCGGGTCGACCAGGTGCACGCTGAGATCCGGCCCGCCGAACCCGAGCTTCTCCTCCTCCTCGGGCGGAGCCGCCGGCACGTCGACCCGTACGACGGGAAGGTCGCCCCACGCGAGCGGCACCCGCCACAGCAGGTTCTCCCCCTCGGTCACGGTCGCGCGGACCGTCACGGGGCCGTCCGCGGCGTCGAGGCGCGGTGCCCCGGCGAAGGACGCGGCGCCGGCGAGCGCACGGGCCTCGCCCGGCTCCGGCACCGTGTACGACGGGGCGTCGTCGGGCTCCTCGGCGGTGTCGGCGGCGCCGGTCACCGGCGCCTCCTCGACGATCTTGATCGCGTAGGGCAGGTCCTCGGTGACCGAGGAGGAGCCGCGGGAGACCTCGATGTCGATACTCCCCGCGGCCCGGCAGGCCTCGCCGGTGCTGCCGCTCTCGTCGCCGACGACGACGCGGGCGCCGATGACGGCCTGGGGCAGGGAGTACTCGCCGGAGACGCTCTCGTCGCCGCAGCCGGTGGGCGAGGACGCCTCGCTGTCCGGGACGCTCGCCGTCACCGCGATCCCGTCGGGAGCGGTGCCGCGCGGCGCGCCGACGACCCCCACGTGCACGGTGCTGCCGCTGATCCGGCGCTCGTAGCGGAAGTGCTGTGCCAACGAGGCCTCCAGCGTCGCGCTCCACAGCCCGGGGGCCAGGACGGTCGGCCTCCCGGGATCGGTGCTGGGGCCCGTGGGCAGCGTCTCACCACCCAGGTCCACCGGCGCGGGATCGGCGGCGACGTCCGCGGCAGCCACGCCGTACCCGGTCGCGACGGCCAGCCAGGCCAGGGAGCACACACCGGCGGCGACAGCGGTCAGTCGGAGGGAGCGCACCCCCGCAGCCTATGCGGAGCGCCCGTCGCCGTACCGACGCGGCCGCCGCGTCGAGAATTCCCCCGGCACTCCGGCCAACCCCGCGGCCCCGCGAGGCGTCCTTCCTCACGCAGACGTCACGAGAGGATGACCTGATGGCACGTACCGGTACTCGGGGCCCCACCGACGAGGAGTTCGCCGACCTCGTCCACGCCGCCTGGCCGTCGCTCTACCGCACGGCCGTGCTGCTCACCGGCGACCACGCCCTGGCCGAGGACCTCACCCAGAACGCCCTCGCCGCGACGTACAGCAGGTGGCACCGGCTGCGCGACCCGGCCGCCGCACCCGGCTACGCCCGGCGGGCGCTGGTCAACGGGACCACCAGCTGGTTCCGCCGACCGACCAACCGGTCCGAGCGTCCCACCGAGCACCTGCCCGACCACGCGGGCGGGCGGGACCCCGGCCAGACCGCCACCGACCGCGTCGACGTGCTCGGCGCGCTCGCCCAGCTGCCGCCGCGGCAGCGGGCCGTGGTGGTGCTGCGCTACTACGACGACCTGTCCGTGCAGGAGGCCGCCGACGCCCTCGGCGTCACCACCGGCACCGTGAAGAGCCAGACGTCCGCGGCGCTCACCAAGCTGCGCGGCCTGCTCGGCGACGACCTCGCCCTCGACCATCCCATCGACCATCCCACCGACCATCCCCTCGGCCGACCGGGAGGACGCCGTGCCTGACCAGCTCACCGACCTGTTGCACCGCACCGTCGACGACGTCACGGTGCCCCACCCCGACACAGGGCGCATCGCCGCCCGCGGACGCCGGCTGCGGACCCGCCGCCGGGTCGCCGCGGCCACCGCGGTCGCCGTCGCCGCCGCGATCGTCGGCGTCGGAGGAGTCGTCGCCGGCGACGTCCTCGGCGGCGACACCCGCAGCTCCGAGGTGGCGACACCGCCGGAGTCCGCGACGCCGTACGACACGTGGTCGGCGTGGTCGTACGACGGCGTGGTCACGGTCGGCGAACGCCCGGTCGAGGTCCCCGGGCAGACCGTCCACCTCACGCAGACCTCCGCCGGCGTCGTGGCGAAGACCTTTCCCGACGAGGGACCGGCCCGGTTCACCCTGGTCCGACCCGACGGCAGCACCCGCCGGCTCTCGCTCCCGGCCGACGTCCCCACCATCGACGGCGACATCGCGGCGCCGCGGATCGCCTGGGTCTCCAGCGGCCAGGACACGCTGGTGCTGCACGTGTGGGACGTGGCGGCCGACGAGGAGCTGGCGCGGATCGACGTACCGTCGCCCGGGACGACGCCGCCGTCCGCGGGCGAGATCCTCGAGCCCGCCCTCCTCGACGGGGACACGGCGTACTTCCAGACCGGCGGCGGCGTCGCCCGTCGCGTCGACTGGCGCACCGGCGAGATCGAGACGCTGCCGCTGCTGCCGTTCTCCGTGCGCTCCAGGGTGGCGACGGCGAACGACGGCACGAACTGGGTCGTGCTGGACGCCGCGACCGGGCAGGTGCGCCGCACCATCGACGGCGACCTCATCCGGGTGACGGTGTCACCGGACGGCCGGTGGCTGTTCCTCGGCTCCTCCGAGGCGATGTACGTCGAGCCGGTCGCCGGGGGCGAGCGCCGGCGTCTCGACGAGATCTCCATCACCGCCGCATGGTCGCCCGGCGGCGCCGTGGTCGGCCAGAAGGGCACCACGCCCACGGTGCTGCGCTGCACCACCGACGGACGATGCACCGAGCGGGCCGTCGGCGAGGACGACGGCTCGATGACCTCGATCCTGTCGGCGGACTTCCTCAACGCCGGCTGAGAGCGCCGGAACCGACGGAGGGCCCGTGGCCCCGGGGATCGCCCGGGCCACGGGCCCTCGTCGTACCTGGTGCCCGCGAGGGATCAGGCGTCGTCCTCGTCCTCGGCCGGCTCCGCCTGGTCGGCGACCGGTCCGTCGGCGAGGATGCCGTAGAGGCTGCGGCGCGCTTCGACGAGGACGTCGACCGCTGCCCGGCGCTGGCCCTCCGAGCCGGCGGTCACGATCTGCCACACGGCGCCCATGACCTGCCCGATCTCGGCCTTGATGTCGGCGGGCGTGCCGCCCTCGGCGCCGGCGGTCTCGGCCGCCTTGCGGCGGTCGAAGGGCACCCACACGGCGGCGAGCTCGTCGGCGTGCTCGGCGCACCAGGCCGCGCCGGCGGAGGTGAGGCGCATGCCGCGGCGCCCGGCCTCGTCGCTCTCGACGAGCTCCTCGTCGAGGAGCTGCTGGATGGTCGGGTACACCGAGCCGGGGCTCGGCTTCCAGACCCCGCCCGTGCGCTCGGTGATCTGCTGGATGACCTGGTAGCCGTTGGGCGACTCCTCCCGCTCGTTCGCCGCGCGGAGCACGTCGAGGATCGCGGAGCGGACGTCGCCGCGGCGTACCCGCGGGCCACGGCCCGGCTCGGGGCGGCCCTGGCCGAAGAGCCCGGCCAGCCACGGCGGCGGACCCGCGTGGCCCCCGTGCCCCCCGTGACGGCCGCGGCCGCCGTACTCGCCCCAACCGCCCCAGGGGCCGGGGCCGAAGTCGCCGCGCTGGCGGCGCTGGAAGCCGCGGAGCTCCGGGTTGCCCCAGGGTTCGCGGTCGTCAGGTCCGAAGTTCTGTCGGTGTCCCATCGGGGACCTCCTTCGCGTTACGTGGGCCTCGTGAGCCCGGATCAGTTCGGGATATCGCGCGAACAGTTCGTGTTGCTATCGCGATATATCGCAACCGTACGCGAAAGAAGGGTGCCGCACAAGGGGGCCGCGCCCTTGTAACTACGTGTTGTTGCCTCTACCCGGGCGGTAGACCACCCGGGTAGAGGCAAGGACACGTAGTTACAAGGGGCCTCAGCGAGCCAGCCAGGCGGCGTAGGCGTCGAAGGCGAAGGGGCGGCCCAGGAAGTCGGCGACCAGGTCGGCCGCGTCCGCGGACCCGCCGGGCACCAGCACCCGGTCCCGGTAGCGGTGCGCGGCGGCCGTGCCGAACGGGTCGGACTCGTCGAAGGCGCTGAACATGTCCTTCGCGATCACCAGTGACCACATGTAGGTGTAGTACGCCGAGCTATAGCCGCCCAGGTGGCCGAAGCTCGCGAACATGTGCGTACCCGGCAGGTACGGCAGGGCGGCGTACCGGTCCTGCAGCTCGATCATCCGCTCCGTCAGGTCGGGCACCTCCCCGGGGGCAGCCGCGCGGTCGGCGTGGAACCAGTACGACATCGCCGCATAGAACATCTGCGTGCGCGCGTAGATCCCCTTGCCGTAGTCGTCCGCCGCGCGCATCGCCGCGACCAGCTCCGCCGGGATCGGCTCCCCCGCGGCGTCCGTGGCGAAGGTGCGCAGCACGTCGGCGTGCCACGCCCACTCCTCCAGCATCTGGCTCGGCGCCTCCACGAAGTCCCACTCGGTGGCGACGCCGGCGAAGCGGAACCAGTCGCCGTGCCCGGCGAGCACGTGGTGCAGCAGGTGGCCGAACTCGTGGAAGAGCGTCACCACGTGGTCGTGCTCCATCAGGCCGCGGGAGAAGTTGCAGACCAGCACCCCCTCCGGCAGCTGCTCGCCGGCCACCCCGTCGGTCAGCGTGAACTGCGCGGCGTGCTTGTACTTGCCCTCGCGGGGGTGCAGGTCCAGGTAGATCCGCCCCAGCACCCGGGCGTCGCGCACCACCTCGTACGCCGTGACCTCCTCATGCCACACCGGTACGTCGACCGGCTCGTAGCTCAGGCCGAACAGCCGGCCCGTCACCTCGAGCAGGCCCTGGCGCACCTTCGTGAAGTCGAAGTAGGTGCGCACCCGCTGCGCGTCCACGTCGTACTGCTCGGCGCGGACCAGCTCGGCGTAGTGGTTGTAGTCGTAGCCGGGCACCTCCGCGGCGTCCGGGAAGTCCTGCCGGTAGCGCTCCAGCAGCCGGGTCAGGTCGCGGCGCATCGGCTCTTCCGCGGCCGCGCTGATCCGGTCGATGAACGCCGGGATCGCCGGACCCTCGCCGATCATCTTCACGTCCGCGTCGTACGACGCCCAGTCGGCGTAGCCGACCGTGGTCGCCAGCTCGTGACGCAGCGCGAACAGCTCGCCCAGCAGCGGCTCCGTCGTCGGCCAGCCCCGCTCCAGGAAGGCGACCGTGATGTCGCGGCGCACGTCCTGGTCGCGCGCGAACATCCGCACCGGCACCGAGTCCGGGTAGTCCGTCGTCACCGTCACCCGGCCCTCGCCGTCGGCCGGGTGCGCGGCCAGCCAGTCCTCCGGCAGGCCGGCCAGCCGCTCCGGCGTCACCCGGATCGTGCGTACGTCGTCGCGGGTGACGCGGCTGAACTCCTGGTCCAGCTCGGTGATCCGCTCGCGCACCTGCGTGATCCGGGCGCGGGTCTCGTCGTCACGGTCCACGCCCGAGCGGCGGAAGTCCGCCCGCACCTTCGCCAGCAGCCGCGCAGCGAGCGGGTCGCCGGCGACGTCCTCGTCGGCGATCGCGGCGAACACGTCGTACAGGCCGCGGTCCAGGCTCCACTGCGTCGCGAGGCGCTGCGCCTCCTGCTCGGCCTCGTCGGCGATCTCGCGCACCTCCTCGGCCGGGTGGACGTTGCCGAGCAGCGAACCCGCCGCCGCGACATTGCCCAGGTGGCCCCCCGCCCGGTCCCACTGGCGCAGCACGGCCGCGGCGCCCGCCGGCGGGTCGGTGCGCAGCCCCTCCACCAGCTCCCGCGCCCGGGCCAGCTCGGTCTCCGCGCGCTCGCGGACCCAGCCGGGCCAGGCGTCGGGAGTGGTCGGCAGGGCGAGCGGCGCGGTCGTCATGACGCCAGCCTACGAGCGGCCGGCCCGAGCGGTGCGTGCCGTCGTGTGGAGATCCCGTGAGCGTCGTACCGACCTGTGGAGGAACGGGGGAACGGATGAGGAACGCATGTCGGAATCCCGTGGAGCGCGGATTGCGAGAGTTCTCGTCATCGGGGGAAGCCCCGCACCACCACCCAGACCAGTTCCACCCAGACCACCACGGGTTCGCACCGAGACCCGGTCCGGCCCAGACACCAGGAGTGCTCCGTGAAGAAGTCCAAGAAGGTCCTCGTCCCCCTCGCCACGCTCGCCGCCGCCGGCGCGATCGCCGTGGGCTCCGGCGCCACGTTCACGTCGCAGACGGGCAACACCGTCAGCGCCGTCACGTCCGGCACGCTGCAGCAGACCAACTCCAAGGACGGCGGGGCGATCTTCGACCTCACGAACCTCAAGCCGGGCGACACGCTCAACGGCAACCTCACGCTGACCAACACCGGCAGCCTCCCGGGCGCCTTCAGCCTCACCGAGACCAGCTCGTCGAACGCCTTCTCCGGCGACAACCTGACCCTGGCGATCACCAACACCACCACCGGCGCCACCGTCTACAGCGGCACCTTCGGCGGCCTGGTCGACGGCACGAAGACCGACATCGGCGTGATCCAGCCCGGCGTCGCGAACACGTTCAAGTTCACCGTGAAGCTCGCCACGAGCACCCCGAACGCCGACCAGGGCAAGACCGCCTCGGCCGTCTACCAGTGGGACTCCGTGCAGCTCAACGGCGACACGTTCAACCAGTGACCCACCGGTGACGCACGACGTCACCTGCCCCACCCCGGACGCCGAGCAGCGAGAGGAGACAGCGATGGCAGCGCACCGCCGCCCCGAGACCCCACGTCCCCGCGGGATGCGCCGAGTCGGCGCAGCAGCCGGGAACCTGGCACTCGTCGTGGTGACCCTGCTCGCCGCCGCCTACGTGCTCCCCTCGCTGCTCGGCTACCAGCGCTACGTCATCACCGGCGGCTCGATGGACGGCACCTACGACAAGGGATCGATCGTCTTCGAGAAGCCGGTGGCCGCGGCCGACCTCGAGGTCGGCGACGTCATCACCTACCTGCCGCCGGCCGCGTCCGGCGTCCCCACGCTCGTGACGCACCGGATCATCAAGATCGGCCGCGACGCCGACGGGCGCCAGGTGCTGCGCACCCAGGGCGACGCCAACCCGGACCCGGACCCCTGGCGCTTCTCCCTCGACTCCACCGAGCAGCCGGTGGTCTCCTTCTCGGTCCCGTACGCCGGCTTCGCGGTCATCGCGCTCGCCGACCGCGAGACCCGGATGCTGCTGGTCGGCGTGCCGGCCGCACTGATCGCGCTGATGAGCCTGGGACAGCTCATCGGTGCCCTTCGGACCCGCAACGAGGCCCCAGTGGGACGGGCTGTCCG
>QFCS01001325.1_pt1 | contig 11158 bp, 8 predicted proteins | sample 3576561 | NCBI WGS metagenome assembly QFCS01 | reverse complement strand
GTGTGGGCACGGGCCTGTACGGGCTGCTGGTGATGGCGGTGCTGGCGGTCTTCGTCGCGGGCCTGATGGTCGGCCGGACCCCGGAGCTGTTGGGCAAGAAGCTGACGGCCCGCGAGATCAAGCTGGTGGCGTCGAACATCCTCACGATGCCGCTGCTGGTGCTGGGGTTCACCGCGCTCGCGCTGTCGCTGCCGGGGCCGCGGGAGTCGATCCTCAACGCCGGTCCGCACGGTCTGAGCGAGGTGCTCTACGCCTACATGTCGGGCGCGAACAACAACGGCTCGGCGTTCGCGGGACTGGCCGCGGACACCCCGTTCTTCAACCTGACGATCGCGGCGGCGATGCTGCTCGGCCGGTTCGTGCCGATCGTGCTGACCCTCGCGCTGGCGGGGTCGCTGGCCCGGCAGGCGCCGGTGCCGCGCACCGAGGGGACCCTGCCGACCCGTGGCCCGCTGTTCGTGGGCCTGCTGGCGGGCGTCGTGCTCGTCGTAGCCGGCCTGACCTTCTTCCCTGCCCTGGCGCTCGGCCCGCTGGCCGAGGGCCTGTGACGACCGGAGTCTCCCCGATGCCCACCTCACCCCTGCACACCTCCCTGTTCCGCACCCTGCCGGCGTCGCTGCCGGGGGCGCTGCGCAAGCTCGACCCGCGGACGATGGTCCGCACCCCCGTGATGTTCGTCGTCGAGGCGGGCGCGGTGCTCTGCACGGTGCTCGCGGTGCTCGACCCGTCACTGTTCACGTGGTCGATCACGGCCTGGCTGTGGCTGACCGTGCTGTTCGCGAATCTCGCGGAGGCGGTCGCCGAGGGCCGCGGCCGCGCCCAGGCGGCGACCCTGCGCCGGGCGAAGACGGAGACGACGGCCCGGCGCCTCCTCGCCGTCGGCCCCGACACGCCTCACGGCGCGGAGGAGCAGGTGGCCGCCACCAGCCTGCGGGTCGGCGACCGGGTGATCGTCGAGGCGGGCGAGGTGATCCCCGGCGACGGCGACGTCGTCGAGGGCATCGCCAGCGTCGACGAGTCCGCCATCACCGGCGAGTCGGCGCCCGTGATCCGCGAGTCCGGCGGCGACCGCTGCTCGGTGACCGGCGGCACCCGGGTGCTCTCGGACCGCATCGTCGTGCAGATCACCACCCACCCCGGCGAGAGCTTCATCGACCGGATGATCGCCCTCGTCGAGGGCGCCGCCCGGCAGAGGACCCCGAACGAGGTGGCGCTGAACATCCTGCTCGCCGGCCTCACGATCGTCTTCCTCGCCGCGACCGTCACGCTCCGGCCGCTGGCCGCCTACTCCGGCGCCGACCCGTCGCTCGTCGTCCTCGTCGCACTCCTGGTGTGCCTGATCCCGACGACCATCGGCGCGTTGCTGAGCGCGATCGGGATCGCCGGCATGGACCGCCTGGTGCAGCACAACGTGCTCGCGATGTCGGGCCGGGCGGTCGAGGCGGCGGGCGACGTGGACACCCTGCTGCTCGACAAGACCGGCACCATCACCCTCGGCAACCGGGAGGCGGCCGCGCTGCTGCCCGTCGACGGCGGGGACGTGGCGCAGCTGGCCGACGCCGCCCAGCTGGCCTCGCTGGCCGACGAGACGCCCGAGGGCAGGTCGGTCGTCGTCCTCGCGAAGCGCGAGCACGGCCTGCGCGAGCGGCGCCCCGGCGAGCTGCCGACCGCGACGTTCGTGCCGTTCACCGCGCAGACCCGCATGTCCGGCGTCGACCTGCCCGGCCGCAGCATCCGCAAGGGCGCCGCCGCCGCGGTCACCGCCTGGGTGCGCGACCACGGCGGGAGCCCCTCGCCCGAGGTCGGTACGACGGTCGACGCGATCGCGTCCGCCGGCGGCACCCCGCTGGTGGTGGCCGAGCGGGCCGACGGCGGGCCGGCCCGGGTCCTGGGGGTCGTGCACCTGAAGGACGTGGTGAAGCCGGGGATGCGCGAGCGGTTCGACGAGATGCGCCGGATGGGCATCCGCACCGTCATGATCACCGGCGACAACCCCCTCACCGCGCGGGCGATCGCGCAGGAGGCCGGCGTCGACGACTTCCTCGCCGAGGCGACGCCGGAGGACAAGATGGCGCTGATCAAGCGGGAGCAGGAGGGCGGGCGGCTGGTCGCGATGACCGGCGACGGCACCAACGACGCACCCGCCCTGGCGCAGGCCGACGTCGGCGTCGCGATGAACACCGGCACGTCGAGCGCCAAGGAGGCCGGCAACATGGTCGACCTCGACTCCGACCCCACGAAGCTCATCGAGATCGTCGAGATCGGCAAGCAGCTGCTCATCACCCGCGGGGCGCTGACGACCTTCTCCATCGCCAACGACGTGGCGAAGTACTTCGCGATCATCCCGGCCCTGTTCGCCGGGACGTACGCCGGCCTCGACAGCCTGAACGTCATGCGCCTCTCCTCCCCGGAGTCCGCGATCCTCTCGGCGGTGATCTTCAACGCCCTCGTGATCGTCGCGCTGATCCCGCTGGCGTTGCGCGGCGTGCGCTACCGGCCCTCCAGCGCGTCGGCGATGCTGCGCCGCAACCTCGCCGTCTACGGCCTGGGCGGTCTCGTCGCGCCCTTCGTCGGCATCAAGACCGTCGACCTGCTCGTGTCCACCCTCCCCGGCCTCTGATCGGAGACACCCATGTCCGCCACTCCCCTCCGCGGCGCCCTCACGCAGCTCGTCGCCGCGGCCCGCGTCCTCCTCGTGATGACCGTCCTGCTCGGCCTCGCCTACCCGCTGGCGGTGACCGCGCTGGCGCAGGGCGCCGTCCCGGGGAGGGCCGACGGGGCCCTCGTCGTACGCGACGGCGAGGTCGTCGGGTCGGCGCTCCTCGGGCAGTCCTTCGCGGGCGAGCCCGGCTACTTCCAGTCCCGGCCCTCCGCGGCCGGCGACGGGTACGACGCCCGGGCCAGCGGCGCGTCCAACCTGTCCCCGGAGAACCCGGCCTTCGTCGCGGAGGTTCGGCGCCGCATCGCCGAGGTCGCGGCGTACGACGGCGTCGCCGCGGACGAGGTCGCCCCCGACGCCGTGCTGGCCAGCGGGTCCGGCCTCGACCCGCACATCTCCCCCGCGTACGCCGAGCAGCAGGTCGCCCGCGTCGCCCGCGCCCGCGACCTGCCGCGGCCCGAGGTCCGGTCCCTCGTCGAGGCCCACACCTCCGGGCGCACCCTGGGCTTCCTCGGCGAGCCGCGTGTCGACGTCCTCGCGCTCAACCTGGCCCTCGACGGGCTGGGAGGATGAGTCCATGAAGCGAGGCCGGCTCCGGGTCTACCTCGGCGCCGCGCCCGGCGTCGGCAAGACCTACGCGATGCTCGGCGAGGCCCGGCGCCGGGCCGAGCGCGGCACCGACATCGTCGCCGGGATCGTCGAGACCCATGGCCGGGCGCAGACGGCCGCGATGCTCGACGGGCTGGAGGTCGTGGCCCGGCGGAGCACGACGTACCGGGGGGCGGTGCTCGAGGAGCTCGACCTCGACGCCGTCCTCGCCCGCCGGCCGGCGGTCGTCCTCGTCGACGAGCTGGCGCACACGAACGCGCCGGGCAGCCGCAACGAGAAGCGCTGGCAGGACGTCGAGGACCTGCTCGACGCGGGCATCGACGTCATCGCGACGGTCAACGTGCAGCATCTGGAGTCCGTGAACGACGTCGTCGAGAAGATCACCGGCGTCCCCCAGCGCGAGACCGTGCCGGACGCGGTGGTCCGCGCCGCCGACCAGGTCGAGCTGGTCGACATGTCCGCCGAGGCGCTGCGCCGCCGCCTGGCGCACGGCAACGTGTACGCCGCCCACAAGGTCGACGCGGCGCTGTCGAACTACTTCCGCGAGGGCAACCTGACGGCGCTGCGCGAGCTGGCGCTGCTGTGGGTCGCCGACAAGGTCGACGACGCGCTCCAGGGCTATCGCCGCCGTCATGACATCACCGGCACCTGGGAGACCCGCGAACGGGTCGTCGTCGCCCTCAGCGGCGGCCCCGAGGGCGAGCAGCTGGTACGCCGTGCCGCGCGGATCGCCGCACGCGCCGGCACCGGCGACCTCCTCGCCGTGCACATCAGCCGCTCGGACGGGCTGGCGGGCGCCGACCCGGCCCACCTCGTCGAGCAGCAGCGCCTGGTCGGGTCGCTCGGCGGGACCTACCACCAGCTCCTCGGCGACGACGTGCCGGAGACGCTGCTGTCGTTCGCCCGGGCCGAGAACGCCACGCAGCTGGTGCTGGGCGACAGCCGCCGTGGCCGGTGGGCCGGGATGCTCGCACCGCCCGGTGTCGGCACCCGGACGATCCGCGCCGCCGGCGACATCGACGTCCACATCGTCTCCCACCCGCATGCCGGGCGGGGGCGCGCCCTGCCGGCGGGCCGGGGCTCGCTGAGCACCCGGCGCCGGGTCCGCGGCTACCTGCTGGCCGTGGTCCTGCCGGTCCTGCTCACCCTGGCGCTGCTGCCGGTCCACGACGTGCTGAACCTGGTCAGCGACGTGCTGCTCTTCCTGCTGCTCGTGGTCGCCGTCGCGCTCGTCGGCGGGGCAGGGCCGGCGCTGGTCGCGGCCGTGCTGGGCTCGCTGCTGCTCAACTACTTCTTCACCGCGCCGGTGCACACCCTGACGATCGGGAAGACGAACAACGCCCTGGCCCTACTGGTCTACGTGCTGGTCGCGGCGATGGTGAGCTCGGTGGTCGACCTGGCCGCCCGGCGTACCCGCCAGGCCGCCCGGGCCGTCGCCGAGTCCCACGTCCTCGCCAACCTCGCCGCGACGCCGCTCACCGGCAGCGCCGACCTCGCCGCCCTGCTCGACCGGTTCCGGGAGAGCCTGTCGTTGGCGTCGGCGTCGTTCCTGGAGAGGGAGCACGCCGGATGGCGGCTCGTCGCGGCCGCCGGCCCGGACCCGGCGCTGCGCCCCGAGGACGCCGACACCGTCGTACCGGCCGGTCCCGGCACCGCGCTCGCCGTCTCCGGGCGCACTCTCGGGCCCGAGGACGCGCGGGTCGCGGCGGCGTTCGCGGCCCGCACCAGCCAGGCCGTCGACCAGATCCGCGTCGCCGAGGAGGCCGCCCGGGCCGCTCCGCTGGCCGAGGCCAACAAGGTGCGTACGGCGCTGCTCGCCGCCGTCGGCCACGACCTGCGCACCCCGTTGGCCGCCGCGAAGGCCGTCGTGTCGGGACTGCGGGCCGAGGACGTCCCGCTCGGCGAGGACGACCGGCGCGAGCTGCTGCGCACCGCCGACGACGCCCTCGACACCCTCGCCGGGCTCGTCGACAGCCTGCTCGACCTCAGCCGCCTCCAGGCCGGCGCCCTGCCCGTGCACCTCGCGCCGGCCCTGGTCGAGGACGTCGTCGCGGGCGCGCTCGACGACGTCAGCGTCGCCGGCGGCCCTGTCGTCCTCGACGTCGCGGAGGACCTGCCCGCCGTCCTCGTCGACGCCGCGCTGCTGGAGCGCGTCGTGGTGAACCTGCTGAGCAACGCCCAGCGCTACGCCCCGGCCGGGGCGCCGCCGCTGCTCGGCGCCAGCGCCGTCCTCGACCGGGTCGAGATCCGGGTCGCCGACACCGGCCCCGGCATCCCGGCCGCCGAGTACGAGCGCGTGTTCCTGCCGTTCCAGCGGCTCGGCGACCACGACAACAGCACCGGCGTCGGGCTCGGGCTCGCGTTGGCCCGCGGACTCGTCGAGGCCATGGGCGGCACCCTCGACCCCGAGGAGACCCCCGGCGGCGGCCTCACCATGGTCGTCTCCCTGCCCGCCGTCGCCGCGCAGAGCAGCGGCGACGACCCGGCGGCACCAGGTCTGCGGGAGCGGGCAGGATGAGCCCGGTGAGCGCGATGGCCCGGATCATGGTGGTCGACGACGAGCCGCAGATCGTGCGCGCCCTCGCCATCAACCTGCGGGCCCGCGGCTACGAGGTCACCACCGCGAGCGACGGCGACGAGGCCGTCGCCGTCGCCGCCATCGCACCACCCGACGTCGTCGTCCTCGACCTGGGCCTGCCCGACCAGGACGGCGTCGACGTCATCGGGCGGCTGCGGGCCCGCTCCGCCGTACCGATCCTGGTGCTCTCGGGGCGCAGCGACAGCGCCGACAAGGTCGAGGCGCTCGACGCCGGCGCCGACGACTACGTCACCAAGCCGTTCGGGATGGACGAGCTGCTCGCCCGGCTCCGGGTGATCCTGCGGCGCGGCGCGCCCCCGGGCGATGCTCGCGATGAGGAGGTCGTGGCCTTCGGCGCGGTCCGCGTCGACCTCGCCGCCACCCGCGTCACCGTCGACGGCGAGGAGGTCCGGCTCACGCCCACCGAGTGGCACCTGCTGGAGGTGCTGCTGCGCAACCCCGGCCGGCTGATGAGCCAGCGGGCGCTGCTCACCGAGGTGTGGGGGCCCGGCTACGAGAACGCGCACGGCAACCTGCGGCTCTACATGGGCCAGCTGCGCCGCAAGCTCGAGTCCGAGCCGTCGCGACCCGTGCACTTCCGCAACGAGCCCGGCATGGGATACCGCTTCGAGCCGTGACGGACCATGCCTGCGAGGATGCCCGCGTGGGCGAGATCTTCGAGTGCGAGATCCAGGCGCGACTGCGCGACATCAACCTCGGCGGGCACGTCGACAACGTCGAGGCGCTGCGGGTGCTGGACGAGGCGCGGCTGCTGTTCCTGCGCCACGCGCCCGTCGCCGGCGCCGACGGCGGCCTCTACCGCGACGTCCCCGCGGGCGTCATCGACCTCGTCGGGTCGCAGCGCATCGACTACCACTCCGAGATGCGCTTCCAGGCCTACCAGCCCTTCGTCGTACGGATCTGGGTGAGCCACATCGGCCGCTCGTCGTTCACCGTGTCCTACGAGCTGCGTGTGGGTGCCGACCATCCGCCGGCGATCGTCGCCGAGAGCTCGATCGTGCTGTGGGACACCGCGACCGCGGCGTCGTGGCCCATCGACGACGGCGTCCGCGCGACGTTCACGCGTTTCCTCGGGGACCCGGTCGCCTTGCGGGAGCGACCCTCTCGCTGACCCGCGACGGGGCGAGCGCCCACAGCGACGTCACCAGCGCCAGCACGACCGCGAGCGCCACGATCCCCACCACGGCGGCGTGGAACGCGGCCAGGCGGAACGGGTCCGCGCCCCACCGGGACACGAACGTCAGCACCGAGCTCGCGCCGGCCGCCAGCACCGCCACCGGCAGCGTCACCGCCGGCAGCCGTCGCGGCCGACCGGCCTCCAGCAGCGGGCGGCGCAGCACCGCGAGGATCGCCACCCCCACCGCCAGCAGGCCCACCACACCGCTGCCGTACTGCGCCCACGCGTGGCCGGGCAGGCCCGCGTGCTCCTCCCCCAGCCACGGCACGAGCCGCACGCCCCAGCGCCCGCCGTGCGTGAACGCATCCCACACGATGTGGGTCAGCGAGCCGACGACCGCGGCCAGGGGCGCCAGCACCCACGCCGCGCGCCCGATCCGTGCCCGCCCCGGCAGCCGGTCCCGCACCGCCGCCGGCGAGGTGTCCACCAGCGCGTCCCGCCCCCAGCGGTCCCACAGCGACAACAGGACCAGGGTGAGCACCAGATCGACCGTGACCACCCCGGCCACGCTGTGCGTGAAGCCGTAGACCTCCCACGACCGCGAGAAGACCGGCAGGTCCGGCACCATCGACCCGATCACCATCGCGGACAACGGCAGCCCCAGGCCGCGCAGCGGCAGGACGGCGGCCGGATGGGCGAGGGTGACGGGCACGGCGTCGAGGATAGGCGGGAGCGGCGAGCGGCGCCGGTGGTCTCGATACGTCCTCGCCTGGCGGCTCGGACCACTCGACCGACGAAGGCCTGGCGGCTCGGACTACTCGACCGACGAAGGCCTGGCGGCTCGGACCACTCGACCGACGGAGCATGTCGCTGGTCGAGTAGGCGGCGCGAGGAACGAGCGACGCCGTATCGAGACCACCCCACCGTCGCTGGTCGCGAGCCGGGTGCCGTCAGCGCAGGAGGGCGGCGAGAGCGTCGTACCCGCGTCGCTGCGCGTGCTGCAGCGGGGTGACGCCGTCGCGGTCGGCGAGGGAGGCGTCGGCGCCCGCGGCGAGCAGGATCCGCACGACCTCCTGGTGCGCCTCGCCGCCGTCGCCGAGGATGACCGCCTCGAGCAGGGCGGTCCAGCCGAGGTCGTTGACGTGGTCGAGGTCGACATCGGTCTGCACGACGCGACGGACGTAGTCGACGTGGCCGCGCTCGCTGGCGGGGATCGGCGACAGGCCGCCGAACCGGTTGCGGATCGTCAGGTCAGGGTCCGCGGGCAGCAGGGCCTCCAGCATCGCGACGCTGCCGGTGACACCGGTGACCAGCCACGGGGTGTCGTGACGGTCGTCGAGGGCGTCGGGGTCGGCGCCCATCGCGACCAGCACCCGGGCGACGGCCACCTGGTCGTGGGTGGCCGCGAGCAGCAGGGCCGTGCGGTCGTGCTCGTCGCGAGCCTCGATGTCGGCGCCCGCGCGGAGAGCGAGCGCGACCGCGTCGGCGTCGCCGCGCTCCGCGGCGCGCAGCAGCGCCGCGTCGGGGCTCGCCGGGGCGGGGGCGGTGGTCATGGTCGTCAGGATCCTCTCCAGTGCGTCGTACCCGCGCTCGCGGGCCATCTCCAGCGGTGTCAGCCCCGCCGACGGGGAGCGCCGGCCGAGCGTGACGCCGCCCGCGGCCAGCACCCGCACGGTCGTCGCGTACGACGTGGTGTCGGCGCCGAGCCAGACCGCCTCGTGGATCGCCTGGTACCCGATCCGGTTGACGTGGTCGCGGTCGATCCCGGCCCGCAGCAGCTCGCCGACGACCAGGGCGTGCCCGCGCTCGGCGGCACGGATCAGGCCGGTCCCGTTCCAGCTGTCCTTGTCGTCGACCGCCGCGCCGTTGCGGAGGGTGAGCCGCAGCAGGTCGAGGTGTCCCTCGCTCGTCGCGACCAGGTACGCCGACTGCTCGGTGTCGTCCTTCGCGTTGACGTCCGCGCCCTGGCGGACGAGCCGGCGGGCCCGGGGCACGTCGTCGGCCCAGGCGGCGTCGCGCAGCCGCTGGTCGAGGTCGGCCTGCTCCGCGGCCGTGCGCGAAGTCTCGGTGGGCTCGCCCGGCTCGACCGGCGGGGTGGTCTCGACGGCCTCGGCCGACGGGGACGGAGCCGGCGCCGGCGCGGGGGCCTCGGCCGACGGGGACGGCGTGCCGCAGGCGCCCAGCACGAGCGCCAGCGGCACGGCGGCGAGCACCGCCCGCCGTACCCGTGCGGGAAGCGTCATCGGGTCGGGTCCGTGACGATCTCGTAGGGCCCCGCGGCGACCTGCTCGTCGAACTTGCTGTCGACGTACAGGACCCGTCCGCGCAGCACCTTCGCCGTGGTCAGGACCCGGTCGGGGGCGGTGGCGCGCTGGCGCAGCAGGGTGGCGCGACGTCCGTCGGCGGTGAGCCGGAGGGTGGCGAGCTGCCGGCTGAAGTTGCGCACGACGAGGAGCCGCTGGCCGCGCAGGACGAGGCCGTCGGCGTCGACGAGGTCGGCGCCACCGGTGCGCACGGCACTGACCTTGCCGGTGCGGGCGGAGAAGCGCCACAGGCGACCGGTGCTGCCCTGGGCGACGACGAACGCCCTGCGGTTCTTCGTCAGCACGATGCCGCCGAGGTTGAAGCCGTCCGCGCGGGCGATGGTGGCGGTGGCGTCGGCCCACAGCCGCGCCTTCCAGCCGTGGCGCCCCCGCGCGACGCGGACGATCTGCGCGTCGTTGGAGTTGGTGAAGTACGCCGCACCGTCGGGCCCGATCGCGACGTCGTTGAGGAAGACGTCGGTGCCGGGCGCCTGGAGCGCGGCCAGCAGCCGGCCCCGCTTCGAGTACACCCACAGGTCGGGGCGCCCGTTGCGGCTGCCGTCGGCGGCGAGGCCGTTGGGCCCGCCGGCGACGTACACGCGCCCCCGGTCGTCGACGGTGATGCCGCGCGCGGTGAACCGGCCGTGGGTGCCGTCGCCGGCGATCCACTCGCGCGTGCGCTCCCGGCCGGCGACGCCGCGGTGGATCTCCCCGCCGGTGACCTCGCTGACGTAGAAGCGGCCGCGACGCTCGTCGGCGCCGACCCCCTCGAACTTGGAGCCGGCGGGGTTCGTCGCGCTGACCGGGTCACCGGTGAGCTGGTAGGTCGCCGGCAGGGGCGCTCGGTCGGCCGGAGCGGCGGCCTGGGCGGGTGCGGCGCCGAGGCCCGCGGCGACCGTGGCGCTGACGGCGAGGGACAGGATCGGGACGAGGTGCGTGCGCTTCATGGCTCCACCCTGCGTGAGCGCGGGGGCTCCGGACGTCGGGCAGCCGGCCACGCCTCGGTAGCCGATCGGTTGATGCCGGCGGCCCGCCGGGTCCCTACTCTGGAGCGGCCATGACCCCACCCAGCCCGGCCGACGACGACGGCGTGCACGGCATCCTCGCGCCGGCCGCCCGGCTCGACCGATGGCTCCTGGTCGTGCTGGTGGCGCTGGTCCTCACCTCCGCCGTCCGGTACGCCGACCGTCACCCCCTCGACGCGGCCGGTGTCGCGGTGCTGCTGGGAGCGGCCGTCCTCGCGCTCGCGTACGGCGCCCGCCCGCTGCTGACCGGCCGGCCGTGGTGGCCGACGGTGTGGGTCAGCGGGATCGTCGTGCTGTGGGGGGTGCTGACCGCGGTCGCGCCGTCCTTCGCGTGGTGCGCGGTGCCGGTCGCGTTCGCGGTGCTGCGGGTGCTGCCCTTCGCGTGGGCGGTCGCCGTGGTGGTCGTGATGACGGCGCTGGTCACCGCCGCCTGGCAGCGGATCACCGACGGGTTCGATCCCACGCAGGTCGCCGGCCCGGTCGGGATCGCGCTGGTGACGGTGCTGGCCTACCGGGCGCTGGACCGGGAGTCGCGCGCCCGCCAGGACCTCGTGGACGCGCTCGTCGACGCCCAGGCCGACCTCGCCGACGAGCAGCAGCGCACCGGTGCGCTGGCCGAGCGGACCCGCCTCTCGCGGGAGATCCACGACTCCGTCGGCCAGGGGCTGTCCAGCATCAACCTGCTGCTCCAGGCCGCCGAGCAGGCCTGGGACGGGCAGCCGGTCGCCGCCCGCGACCACGTCCGGACGGCGGCCGCCACCGCCCGCGACGGCCTCGACGAGGTACGACGCGTGGTCCGCGACCTGGCCCCCGCGGACCTCGCGGGCGACGTGAGCGGTGACGCCC
>QFCS01001324.1_pt1 | contig 11182 bp, 10 predicted proteins | sample 3576561 | NCBI WGS metagenome assembly QFCS01 | reverse complement strand
GACATGCACTGGTTCTTCCGGCACTACCTCGCGGGCACCCGCCCCGACGGGCCCTCCCCCGACCTGGTCCCGCTGCACGCGGCGTCCTTCGCCGACCTGCCGCCCACCCACGTCGTCCTGGCCGGCCACGACCCGTTGCACGACGAGGGCGCGGCGTTCGCCGCCGAGCTCGCCGGCGCCGGCGTACCCGTCTCCGTCGCCGACCACGAGGACCTCTGCCACGGCTTCCTGCGGTTTACCGGCGTCTCCGAAGGAGCCCGCGACGCGCGCTCCCAGGTGGTCGACGCGGTGCGGCGGCTCGCCGGAGGAGAGGCCCTTCCCGCACGGCCGGGCCAATTCCTGCCTATCATTCAGCAGACCCGCCCGCCGACCCCCAGCGCCGGGGACCCGGCGAACCCACCGAGGTGAATCCATGAGCTCCACCCCCATGCGGCCGCAGAAGACGGCCATGCTGCTGGCGCAGCGCATCGTCGGCGACATCAACCGACGCGGCAACACCGTCGGCGACCGGCTCCCCCCCGAGCGGATCATGCTCGAGGAGTACGAGGTCGGCCGCGGCACCCTGCGCGAGTCGCTGCGCTTCCTCGAGCTCCAGGGCGTCATCTCGCTCAAGCCCGGGCCCGGCGGCGGACCCGTCGTCCAGCAGCCCGACGCCAGCAGCCTCGCGACGTCGCTGACCCTGCTGCTGCAGTTCGGCAACGCCCCGTTCCGCACCATCGCCGAGGCCCGCGGCGGACTCGAGCCGATGATGGCGCAGCTCGCCGCCGAGCGGATGACCGAGGAGCAGCTCGCCGACCTCAAGGCCAGCGTCGACACCATGCACGAGCACCTCGACGACCAGTCGGTCTTCCTCGAGGAGAACAAGCGCTTCCACGACGTCATCGCCCACGGCTCCGGCAACGCGATGTTCGGCTACCTCGTCGACGCACTGCTCGGCATCCTCGACGGCTCCGCCATCGGCATCGACTACCCCGAGGTACGTCGTACCGCGGTCCACAAGGCGCACCTGAGCATCTACGAGGCGGTCGCCGAGCGCGACCCGGCCACGTCGGCCGCCGCCATGGCCGACCACGTCCAGCAGTACCTCAAGTACGCGGAGAAGAAGTTCCCCGACGTCCTCGCCGCGCCGATCGTGTGGGGTCCCGGGGCCTGAGGCGTCAGCTCCGTCGGTGGGACGGGGCTGTGCGGGTCGTCGGCTGTGCGGGTCGTCGGGCCTGTGCGGGTCGTCGAATCATCACGGTCGGTAGTCGAGTGGACACCTCCCGCGGCGAGTCGGTGTCGAATCATCACGGTCGGTAGGTGAGCACCCACCTCCCTCGCGGAACTCCACGAGGAAGGCGACCGCTGACCTACCGACCGTGATGATTCGACACCCAGCCGGTGGGACTCACCTACCTACCGTGATGATTCGACAGCGAGCCCAGCAGGCCCGCCCCCACCCGCCTCAGGACCAGGGCGAGGCGATGCCGAGCACCCGGGCGAGACTGCCGCCGAGGACGAGCTTGGTCTCGTCGTCGGTCAGGCCGAGGCCCTGGATGGCGCGGATCTCCTCGGCGGGGCTGGTCATCGGCCAGTCGGAGCCGAAGACGATGCGCTCGGCGCCGTGCTTGCGGATCAGGGCGCGCACCCGCTCGGGGCGCAGGGTGCTGAGGCTGGGCGGCCAGCTGGTCTCGAGGACGACGTCGGCGCCGGCGAGCATCTCCTCGGCGTCGTCGAGGATCTTGTAGCCGCCGAAGTGGCAGGCCATCAGCTTGAGCTGGGGGAACTGCCGGGCGATGTCGGCGATCATCGTGGGACTGGAGAGGCGGTTGGCCTCCGGGGAGCCGCCCTCGCCGACGTGGGTGATGACGGCGATCTCGTCGCCGAACGCCTCGAAGATCGCCCACAGGCGGGGGTCGTCGAGGGCGAAGCCCTGGAAGAGCGGGTGGATCTTGACGGCGCGCACACCGTGGCGCCGGAGGCTGGCGATGTTGTCCTCGAGCGGCAGGTCGACGTGCACGGTGCCGAACCCGAAGCGGGTGTCGGAGGTGAGGCCCGCGACGAACCGGTTGACGGAGTCGACGTGGCGAGCCTCGTTGGCGATGCCGAGGCAGCAGCTGATCTCGACGCCGCTGGCGGCCATGTCGGCGGTGAGGCCGCCGACAGTGCCGTCGCCGCGGGCGTTGAGGTCGGGCAGCCGGTTGGCCGACAGGGCGATGCCGGCGATCTTGTCGGGCCAGACGTGGGCGTGGGCGTCGATGATCACGCGGTCTCCTCGGGGACGATCAGAGCTTGCCGGACTCGCCGCCGTCGACGACGAAGGTCGCCCCGGTGGTGAAGCCCGACACGGGCGAGACGAGCAGGCAGGCCAGCGGCACGAGCTCGGACGGGTCGGCCATGCGGCCGGCGGGGATCTTGGCGATCCGCTTGGCGTGCAGCTCGGGCGACTCGGTCACGGCCTTCTGCGCCTCGGTGACGAACGCGCCGGGTGCGATGCAGTTGACCTGGACGTTCTTCGCGGCCCACTCGGCGGCGAGCGCCTCGGTGAACCGCACGACGGCGCCCTTGGACGTCGAGTAGGGAACCAGGAACGGCTTGCCGCGCAGTCCCGTGGTGGAGGCGACGTTGACGATGCGGCCGGCCCCCTGCTCGATCATCCGTACGCCGGCCGCCTGGGCCAGCAGCATGGGCGCGATCACGTTGACGGCGAGCGCGTCCTTCCAGATCGCCGGGTCCTGCGTCGCGAACTTGCCGGCGGGGGCGATGCCCGCGTTGTTGATGAGCCCGTCGATGCGACCGTGGCGCGCGATCACCTCGGGCACCAGCGCCGCGACGGAGTCCTCGTCGCGCATGTCGGTGGCGACGGTGGAGATCCGGCCGTCGCCCTGGGCCGCGACCTCGGCGAGGCTGTCCTCGGAGCGGGCGGCGGCGACGACGTGCGCGCCCTCGCGGGCCAGCTCGATCGCCATGGCGGCGCCGAGGCCGCGGCTGGCGCCGGTGACGAGGACGACGGTGTCGGTGAGCCGCAGGTCCATCAGCGCGCGCCCTTCGCGAGGCGGCGCGCGAGGGAGTCGAGGAGCACCTCGGTGGCGCCCTCGTAGACCCGCAGCGGGCGGGCGTTGCGGTAGAGCCGCTCGATCTTGGATCCGCGCACGAGCCCGAAGCGGCCCATGGTCTGCACCGACCGGTCGACGACCTGCGCGGCGGCCTCGGTCGCGTGGACCTTGGCCATGGAGGAGTAGTCGAGGTGCGCGAGCGGGTCGCTCTTCGCCAGCGCGGCGGCCCGGTAGACGAAGGCGCGGGCGGCCTCGACGTCGGTCCACGACTGGGCGAGCTTCTGCGACACCGCGCCGAGCTCGATGAGCGGCTTGCCGAACTGCTCCCGCGCGAGCGCGTGGGCACGCGCCTCGTCGAGAGCGGCTTGGGCCAGACCCACGCCGGACGCGGCCACCGTGACGCGGAACACGGCGAGGGTCTGGAGCATGAGGGAGAACGCCTTGCCGGGGACGCCGAGGCGGTGACCCGCCGGGACGCGCACGTCGGCGAAGGTGAGCTCTCCGAGGATGTGCGGCGCGATCAGGTCGTCGCCGCGCTCGATGGTCAGGCCGGGGGTGTCGGCGGGCACGAGGACCATCGACCACCCCTCGCCCTCCCGGACGAGGGTGCAGTAGAAGTCGGCCGCACCGCCGTTGGTGATGAACGACTTGCGCCCGTTGACGACGAGCTCGTCGCCGTCGGCGACCATCGTGGTGCTGACGGCGCGCAGGTCGGAGCCCACGTCGGGCTCGGTGAGCGCCAGGCCCGCGATCGCGTCGAGCGTCGCGACCTTCGGCAGCCACTGGGCCTTCAGCTCCTCGGAGCCGCCGGCGGACAGCGAGTAGCTGCCGACGCCCTGCATCCCGAACAGCGAGTCCAGGTGCGCGGAGGAGTACATGAGGGCTTCGCGGATCACCGCGAGCGTCAGCGGGTCCAGTACGTCGGACACGCCGCCGTACTCGGCCTGGACGACGTGGCGCGCCAGACCGCTCTCGGCGAGCAGGCTGCGCACCTTCGGGTGCACCTCGACGAACTCGTCGGCCTCGTCGGCGAAGGGCTCGACGGCGGCGGCGAGCTCGCGCGCACGTGCCTGGATCTCCCGGTGCTCCGGGCTCAGGTCGAACATGGATCCATCCTCCCTGCCGCGTCCGCGGCAGTCACGGGCCGGTCAGCGGCGCTGGTCGAACTTCCGGCCGAGCACCTCGGAGACGATCCGGATGCGCTGCATGGTGGGCGTGCCGCCGGCGATGGCCCAGCCGTGGGCGTCGCGGTGGAGGCGTTCGAGGCCGTACTCCTCGGTGTAGCCGTTGCCGCCGTGGATCTGCATCGCGAGGTCGGTGACGCGCTTGGCCATCTCGTTGGCGGTGCACTTGGCGAGCGAGACCTTGAGCGGGTCGGGCATCCCCTGGGCGTCGACGGACGCGGCGGCCTGGTCGCGCAGGAGGCGCGCGGCCTCGACCTGCAGGACCATGTCGGCGAGCATCACCTGGATGCTCTGGAACTCGATGAGCGGCTTGCCGAACTGCTCGCGCTCCTCGACGTACTTCAGCGTCTTGTCGAGCGCGGCCTGGCCGATGGCGAGGCTCATCGTGGTGTTGCCCATGCGCTCGATCGAGAAGACCCCGAAGAGCTTCCCGAAGCCGCCGGCGGGCACGACGATGTTCTCCTCGGGGACCTCGACGTTGTCGAAGTAGAGGTCGGCCGACGGGATGCCGCGGAAGCCCATGAGGCGCTCGCTGGCGCCGAAGGAGAAGCCGGGCGTGCCCTTGTCGACGACGACGGCGCCGATGCCCTTGGAGCCGGGCGCGTCGGAGAGCCGGCAGTACACGACGTACTGGTCGGCCTCGCCGCCGTTGGAGATCCACCGCTTGTTGCCGTTGATCACGACGGTGCCGTTGGTGACCTTGGCGGTGGTGCGCATGTCGGTCGCGGCGGAGCCGGCGTCGGGCTCGGAGATGCCGACGGCCATCGTCTTCTCGCCGCTGACGATCGACGGCAGCCAGCGCTGCTTCTGCTCGTCGGAGCCGAGGTGGGTGATCACCTGGGCGGGGCCGGTGTTGGCCTCGAAGATCTGGAACGCGGCGGGACGGCAGACCTTGCCGAACTCCTCGACCACGGCCAGCGCCTGGCCGAGGGGCGCGCCGGAGCCGCCGTACTCCTCGGGGTGCGCGATGCCGAGGAAGCCGAGCTCGCCCAGCTGCATCCGCTGCTCGCGTGAGACGGGGGTCCGGTCGACGTCCATCTGCTCCGCCACCGGTCCGTAGACCTCGCGGGCGACCTGGGCAGCGAGCTGCCTGATCTCCGCGTACTCGTCGTTCGGCACGACATCCTCCTCCACAGTTGTAATCATTATCCTAGATTCACCGAGGGGGGCTGTGTCAAGGCCTCGTGACACTCCATGAATATCATGATAAGCATTAGGGGTGACTGGTCCTACCCGCACCGAAGTCGTCCTCGTCGACGCGGTCCGCTCCCCCAGCGGCCGCGGCAAGGCGGGCGGCGCGCTCGCCGACGTCCACCCCGTCGACCTGCTCTCGCAGACCGTCCAGACGCTCCTCGAGCGCTCCCCGGCGGTCGACCCCGGCACCGTCGACGACGTGATCGTCGGCTGCGTGTCCCAGGTCGGCGAGCAGTCGGCCACCCCCGGCCGGATGGCCTGGCTCGGCGCCGGCTACCCCGCCCACGTCCCCGCGACCACCATCGACCGCAAGTGCGGCTCCAGCCAGCAGGCGGTGCACTTCGCGGCTCAGGCCATCGCCTCCGGCGAGGCCGACATCGTCGTCGCCGGCGGCGTGGAGTCGATGAGCCGGGTCGTGATGGGCTCCGCCCGCATGGGCGCGGACCCGTACGGCGCCCGCGTGGCCGAGCGCTTCGCCCCGGGCCTGGTGTCCCAGGGGGTCGCCGCCGAGCTGGTCGCGGCGCGCTGGAAGCTGAGCCGCGCCGAGCTCGACGAGTACTCCGTGCGCTCCCACGACCTGGCGGCGGCCGCCCAGGACGCGGGCGCCTTCGACCGCGAGGTCATCGCGATCGACACCCCCGCCGGGCGGATCGACCGCGACGAGACCATCCGCCGCGGCACCACCGCGGAGAAGCTCGGCGGTCTCAAGGCGGTCTTCGAGACCCCCGAGCTCAGCGAGCGGTTCCCGGACGTCGACTGGTCCGTGACCGCGGGCAACTCCTCGCAGATCACCGACGGAGCCAGCGCGCTCCTCGTCATGTCGCGCGAGCGCGCCGAGCAGCTCGGCCTCACCCCGCGCGCCCGGATCCACAGCATGGCCGTCGTGGGCGACGACCCGATGCTGATGCTCACCGGTCCGATCCCGGCCACGCACAAGGTGCTGGCCCGCTCGGGACTGTCACTGTCCGACATCGACCACGTCGAGCTCAACGAGGCCTTCGCGCCGGTGCCGCTGTCGTGGCTCGCCGAGTTCGACATCGACCCCGCACGGGTCAACCCCCGCGGCGGCGCGATCGCCCTCGGCCACGCGCTCGGCGCCTCCGGCGCCCGGCTGATGACCACCATGCTCCACGCGCTGGAGGACAACGACCAGCGCTTCGGCCTGCAGCTGATGTGCGAGGCCGGCGGCATGGCGAACGCCACCATCATCGAGCGGCTCTGACCATCCCCGGCGCCCCCGGCGCCGCACACCAGCGCCGCACCCCGCACGGACCCTCGAAGGAGAAGCAGTGAACCTCACCGGAGCCTCGGCTCTCGTCACCGGAGGCGCCTCGGGCCTCGGCGCCGCCACCGCGCGCCGCCTGGCCCGCGCCGGCGCGCACGTCGTCGTCCTCGACCTCAACGAGGAGCTCGGCAAGGAGCTCGCCGCGGAGATCGGCGGCTCCTTCGCCGCCGCGAACGTGACCGACCCGGCCGCGGTCGACGCGGCGTTCGACGTCGCGGAGGAGAACGGCCCGCTGCGCGCCCTCGTGCACTGCGCGGGCAAGGGCGGCACGGTGCGCCTCGTGAACCGCGACGGCAGCCCCGGCGACCTCGAGCTCTACCAGCAGCTCATCGAGATCAACCTCGTCGGCACGTTCAACGTGCTGCGCCTGGCCGCCGCCCGGATGGCCCGCAACGAGATCGTCGAGGGCGAGCGGGGCGTGTGCATCCTCACCGCCTCCGTCGCCGCCTGGGAGGGCCAGGTCGGCCAGATCCCCTACGCCTCCGCGAAGGCCGGCGTCGTCGGCATGACCCTGGTCGCGGCCCGCGACCTCGCCACCAAGGCGATCCGGGTGAACACGATCGCGCCGGGCGTCTTCGACACCCCGATCCTGGCGCGCTTCTCCCAGGAGATCCGCGACGGCCTCGGCGCCCAGGTGCCCAACCCGGCCCGCCTCGGCCAGCCCGACGAGTACGCGATGCTCGCCCAGCAGATCGTCGAGAACCCCTACCTCAACGGCGAGACGATCCGCCTCGACGGCGCGATCCGGATGAGCCCCCGATGAGCAGCCAGGAGAGCGCAGTGAGCGACACCAGGAGCGGCACCGACACCGCCACCGAGCCCGACCTCCTCGTCGAGGAGCGCGGCCGGGTCCTCGTCCTGACGATGAACCGGCCCGCGGCCAAGAACGCGATGTCGATGGCCATGGCCCACCAGATCGCCGACGCGCTGCAGATGCTGGACGACCGCGCCGACCTCAGCGTCGCCGTGATCACCGGCTCCGGCGGGACCTTCTGCGCCGGCATGGACCTCAAGGGCTTCGCCCGCGGCGAGCGTCCCGTGGTCGAGGGCAAGGGCTTCGCCGGTCTGGTCAAGCAGCCGCCGAACAAGCCCCTGATCGCCGCCGTGGAGGGCTACGCCCTGGCCGGCGGCTTCGAGATCGTCCTGTCCTGCGACCTCGTCGTGGCGTCGAACGCCGCGAAGTTCGGCCTTCCCGAGGTCAAGCGCGGCCTCACCGCCGCCGCGGGCGGCCTGCTGCGCCTGCAGCACCGCATCCCGTACCACCTGGCGATGGAGCTGGTCCTGACCGGCCGGATGTGGCCCGCCGCGGACGCCGCCGACGTCCACCTGGTCAACCGGCTCACCGAGCCGGGCGGGGCCCTCGCCGCCGCGCTGGAGCTGGCCGACGAGATCGCCGCCAACGCGCCGCTCGCCCTCGCGGCGTCCAAGCAGGTGCTGGTCCGGTCCGACGACTGGCCCCTGACGGAGAAGTTCGACCGTCAGGAGGAGTTCGTCAACCCGATCCGCGAGTCCGCCGACGCCAAGGAGGGGGCGCTCGCCTTCGTCGAGAAGCGCACCCCCCAGTGGACGGGGAGCTGAGCCGGGAGATGCTCTCGTGGCAGATGACGGGCACCGGTGAGCCGCTGCGGCTCACCGAGGTGCCCGTCCCGGAGCCCGGCCCCGGCGAGGTGCTGGTCGAGGTCCGTGCGGCGGGCCTGTGCCACACCGACGTCGGGATCCTGCACGACGCGACGTGGGCCGAGCGGGTAGGCCCGTTCCCGCTGACCCTGGGCCACGAGGTCGCGGGTGTCGTCGCCGCCCTCGGCCCCGGCGCCGCACCGGCCTGGTCGGTGGGAGACCCCGTCGCCGTCAACCCCGCCGGCGAGAGCCGGCCCGGCCTGGGCCGCGACGGCGGCTACGGGCCGTACGTGGTGGCGCTCACCGAGGACCTGGTCCGCATCCCCGACGGCCTGTCCTTCGAACTCGCCGCCGCCGGCACCGACGCCGGACGGGCGCCGTACCGGGCCGTCGTGGTGCGCGGGCAGGTAGGCGCCGGCGACAAGGTCGGCATCATCGGCCTCGGCGGACTGGGACAGGTCGGCGCGCGGATCGCCGTGCTGCGCGGAGCCGAGGTGTACGCCGCGGAGCCGAAGGAGTCGCTGTGGCCGATGGCCCGCGACCTCGGCGTGCACGCCGTCGCCGCCGACATCCGGGACTTCGCCGACGCCGGACTGGACGTGATCGTCGACTTCGCCGGCTTCGGTACGACGACCGCGGGCGCGATCGAGACCGTCCGCGACTTCGGTCGGGTCGTGCAGGTCGGCATGGGCCGCCTGGAGTCGACGATCTCGACGAACCAGCTGATCCTCAAGCAGGTCACGCTGATGGGCTCGCGCGGCGGGACGGTCGAGGACATCGCGGCGGTCTACGCCATGTTCGCCTCCGGCGACCTCTCCCCCGCCCTGGAGCAGATCGACCACGCGGGCATCCCCGACGCCCTGGAGCGCCTGCACGCCGGTGGCGTGACGGGCCGCGTCGTCGCTCGCTACTGAGCGGCCTCTGGGGAGCGCCCTCGGGGGATAGTCCCTGACCCAAAGCACCTCGATCGAGTGTCTTCAGGTGCTTACCGTCAGGGACTATCCCCCGTGTCGCCACGAAGGACGCCGGCCGAGTGGTCCGCGGAAGGAGCCCGGCTCTCGTTGGAGCGATAACGCAGAAGACGGGCCCGTTGCGCTCCCGAGAGCGCCCGGCGCTGGGCGACCGTCACGGTCGAGACCCACCCCGGCGGTGGAGTCGTCGTACACGACAACGAGAACGTACGCCGTTCCGCCCGGCCGTACGCCGCGCGCAGTCGAGCCACGAAGCGGCCTGCCGAGTCGCCGCTGGCCCAGCGCACGACCTCCAGGCCATGGCGTCGGTAGGCGTCCTCCCGGTGGATGTCGGCGACGCGCTGCTCGCGTCGCAGGTGGAGGACGCCGTCGTACTCGCCGACGACACCCGCCCGGGGGTCGACGAGGTCGGGAGTTCCCAGATGCCGTCCGAGGAGGTCGAAGACGGGATGGTTCGCCAGGGGCGTGGCGAAGCGGGTGTCGCGCACCCATGCAAGGCGCAGGATCACCTCGGCCGGGGACCATGCGTTCTCACAGGCCAGGTCCACCGCCTCCCGTGCCTGCGGAACCCCGGTCCACGATGCCTGGGACTCGATGACCCGCCGGACCTCCTCGAGCGTGACCAGGTCGGAGTAGGCCGCCATGTCGAGGGCCGACACCGCGCGCGCCAGCGATGTCGCGCGGCGCATCTCGAACGCGACGGTCCACGCGGGGGCGGTCACCGGAACGCCGTCGACGAGCAGGTGCTGCCCGGGGCTCGTTCCCTCGCCGCACGGCAGGATCCCGGGCTGGGGGCGGATGTCGCGGGTGCTGACGAGCACCGTCACCGGAAGCGGACGCCCCGAGGATTCCCGCCCGTCGAACCACTGCGCTCCCTGCCAGCGCAGCGACGCCCATCCCGTGATCGCACATCCCGGAGGAACCACGACCGATGCCTCGAGGATCCGCTGCTCGACCCGAGCCCCGTCGACAGTCGCGGGAACATAGAACCCGCGGCTGGTACGACGCCAGCCCGGACCGCGCGCCTGCCCGCGGGTCGGGCCGGTCAGCCCCGTCGCGTCGAGACGGACGGGCCGCACCAGCCCTCGTCGCGTCGTGCTCTGGTCCATGACCGAAAGGATGCGGGAGCCCGGCGCGCTCCCACCCCGGCTATCCACAGGGATCGGGTCGGCATCCCTCTCGATGCGGATAGTCCCTGACGAAAAGCACCTCGGAGGGACCAGCCTGGGTGCTTTTCGTCAGGGACTATCCACGTCGGATCAGAGCAGCGCCTCCGCGAGGGCGTAGGCCTGACGGGTGGCGAAGGACAGCCGGCGGGGCGCATAGGCGTCGCCCAGCAGGTGCAGCTCCGGCACCCGGCCGTCGAGCTCGGCGTACAGGGTGGCGTCGCTGTCGGCGCCGCACGCCAGGACCACCGAGTCGAACCCGTCGAGCGCACCCGTCTCGAACGTGTAGACGTGACGTACGTCGACGCCGCCACGACGGATCGCACGCACCTCCTCCAGGTGGCGGAAGACGACCCCCCGCGAATGGAGCCGGGCGAGGATGCCGCCCAGGATGTAGCGCCCCAGAAGCTGACCCGGCTGAGCCGCGCCGTACACGAGGGTGACGTCGTGCCCGCGGCCCGACAGCAGGTCCGCGACCGTCAGCGGCGGCAGGTGGTCGTCGCGCGCGATCACCAGCACCCGCTGCCCGAGACCCGCGGTCCCCTCCAGCACGTCGGCGGCCTCGACCACGTTCCGCAGGTCCACCCCCGGCAGCCCCCGGCGGTCCCGCCGGGCGCCCGTCGCCACCGCCACCACGCCCGCCCCCGCCGCGACGCCGCCGCCCGCATCGCCCCGCCGCCCGCGCGACCCCTCCCCCCCCACCCCCACCAGCCCCCCCCCCCGCCCCTCG